>Ga0316189_10000035_pt1 | contig 115032 bp, 100 predicted proteins | sample LowCovwburrow_MG_FD_204930 | JGI IMG/M metagenome (GOLD analysis project Ga0316189, IMG submission 204930) | Coastal sediment microbial communities from Maine, United States - Lowes Cove worm burrow | ecosystem: Environmental > Aquatic > Marine > Coastal > Sediment | place: USA: Maine... | reverse complement strand
CCCGCATGATACTCGCAAGCAAGCTTTCGGCTGCTTCCGCCATCTTGTTGTGTGCCTGATACGCCAGCGCCAGATCAAAGCGGGCTTGATGATCCGTCGGATCAGCTTCGATTTTGGCTAGCAGTTCACCAATATCGCCAGCATCTTCGGCCTGCGCCTTCAGCTCAATGCTTGTGCGGATCCGCTGCAGTCTTACCTTCAGGGCTGGGTCATTTTCGATGCTCTCAGGAAGCTTCTCTAATAGCTCTGTGATCTGGTCGTTTTCACCCAAAGCCTGCAAGGCCTCTAGCATACACACCATCGCGCGCTCATTTTCAGGCTCAGCATTTAAGATCTGTCCTAACAGCTGAACCGCAGCGCTTGGATCGCCACCCTGGACCATAGTCTGTGCCTGCTCCAGATAAGCCTCGATAGGATCAGCAGCGCTACCGGTTTTTTGAAGAACGCCGTCAAGAAATTGCTTCAACTGGCTTTCAGGAACCGCGCCCTGGAATCCATCAATCGGCTGGCCTTGCCAAAAAACCATCACTGTAGGCAAGCTTTGGACCCGTAGCTGGCCACACAGGGCCTGGTTATCATCTGCATTCACTTTGGCGAGGGCAACCTTACCACCAAGGGCACGGACTTGCGTCTCCAGCATTGGCATCAGCTGTTTGCAGGGTCCGCACCAGTCAGCCCAAAAATCGACGATGACAGGCACTTGCTGGCTCAACGCAATAACCTGATCGTTGAATGTGTTGATATCAACATCCGCGATCACCACATTTGTAGCCGTATCTGTCGGCAAAATATCCATACTCTTTTGAGCCTTTTCTTTTTTAGCCAGCGCCACTAAGGCCGCCAACTTTTATCTATATCCTATATCTCTGTCTTTTAACCATTACTGAAACCATATATCAACGCTATTCTGGCATCCAAGCCAGCCGCAGCGGGCAAGGCGCGTCATTGATTCTCATATCAAGACCGATCTGGGCATATTGTGTTATTCTATTGAGCATTCCAAAGGTAAGTGATATCAATAGGTTACTGAGATTATTAAAGAGTTTTAAAATTTCTGTTGCAAAGGTGGCCTTGATGCCTATTATGCCGCCTCGCAGCTGATTTTTCTCAGCTTACCTCATTGGATGCGGGCGTAGCTCAGGGGTAGAGCATAACCTTGCCAAGGTTAGGGTCGTGAGTTCGAATCTCATCGCCCGCTCCATTAAAAAAGCCTCCGGTTTCATTGCCGGGGGCTTTTTTAATTGAAGTATACGCGGGTCTCCTAATCATGAACTAGCGGCCTTTTTCAAAGCTGGCCAACGCCCATCACCCCAACATAGCTACCAGGGGCTAAACTAAAGTTTAAAAAGACCTTATTGATAGGATTCTCGCTACAAAAATTTGCAAAGCCCGCTTTTTTTTGCCAAGTTACATGCGATCAAAAAAGGCACATAGTCCTATGAAGTGCTAGCCTATTATATCAACAGGAGAAATATCACATGTTATCAGTACAGCGTCTTTCATCGCGACTGCTATCCACAACTTGCCTCGGTCTTATGATTGTAAGCCACGCTGGATTTGTTGGCGCCGACGATGAGCCCAAAATTGTAAATCCGGGAGCCGTTGGTGAGGCAAGTAAAACTATCTCAGCGGCAGAGGCTGTAGCAATTGCCGTCAATAGCTATACGCCAGACGATGTCTATTTCATGCAAAATATGATTCCGCACCATAATCAAGCTGTTCAAATGGTTGCCCTTGTTGAAGAGCGCACGAACAACCCTGCGCTGATCGATATAGCGCGGCGGATCACGGCATCACAAGCCGACGAAATTGATTTCATGATGAAGTGGCTGGAAGACCGGGATGAAACTACACCTGACCCTCGCGCTCATGAGGACATGGATATGTCTAAATCTATGTCGGGTATGGCAACGCCTGAGGATATGGCGAAGCTTGCAGCATCAAACGGTGTCGATTTCGACCGCCTGTTTTTATCGCTGATGATCAATCACCATAAGGGCGCAATAACCATGGTGGAAGACCTGTATAGTAAAAATGGATCAGCATATGACCCCGTTTTATATGAGTTCACCACCGACGTTGACAATGATCAAAACGCAGAAATCACTCGGATGAATGCTGTGTATCTTGACTTATCAGGTGACCCGCGGGCAAACCTAAAAGCTGGCTACCGTGATGCCGGAGAGGCCGCTTGGAATTTGGTGCTCGTTCAAAACTTACCTAAACCTGCTGGCTTTTTTGATCCCGAGAATCCATTAGAAATGCGCCCAGTGATTGGAGAAGAAGACGGCAAACCCAAGCGTGGGAAGCGGCGCGCTCTGTTAGATTTTTCAATCACTGACATGGCGTTCAAGGACGATAAATTGGTTGTTGGTAGTTACCACGGCTTCATGACCTACCAGCTATCAAATGCTGGCGTGCCTGATTTGCTTGGTTCAGTCGTATGTCCTGGTGGCCAGGGGGATGTATCGATCGTTGGTGATCTGCTGATCATGTCAGTAGAACAAACGCGGGGCCGGAAAGATTGCGGCCTGCAGGGTGTTTCCGAAGACATCAGCGATGAGCGATTCAGAGGCATCCGTATCTTTGACGTCAGCGATTACAGCCAACCTGTTCAGGTGGGTCAAGTCCAGACCTGTCGTGGATCACACACGCACTCAGTGGTATCTGGCCCCGGTGAGGACGGCAAAATAATCGTCTATAATTCAGGTACATCATCCGTGCGCGATAACGAGGAGCTTGAGGGCTGTATCGGCAATGTGGCCGGGGACGACCGGACAGCTTTGTTCCGCATTGATGTGATTGAAATTCCCGTAGCGGATCCATCGAAATCACGCATTGTTGATAGTCCTGCGGTTTTTGCCGATGAAGAAACAGGTCAGATTGCCGGGCTATGGCGCGGCGGTGATCACGGAGACGATACACAGACAACGCGGCAAACTAATCAGTGCCATGATATAACGGTCTTCCCTGAAGCAAAATTAGCTGCAGGTGCATGTTCGGGTAATGGCATCATCTTTGATATTAGTGATCCGTTGAAGCCCACCCGAATTGACGCTGTAACCGATCCCGGCTTTTCATACTGGCACTCAGCTACCTTCAATAACGACGGCACCAAAGTCTTATTTACCGATGAATGGGGCGGCGGTGGACGGCCTCGCTGTATGGCGAACGACCCAATGACATGGGGCGCCAATGCCTTCTATGATATCGAAGATAAAAAGCTTGTTTTCAAAGGGAATTTTAAAATGCCCGCACCGCAAACAGAGTTCGAAAACTGTGTCGCGCACAATGGATCAATCATTCCTGTACCGGGCCGCGATATCTTTGTTCAGTCTTGGTACCAGGGCGGGATATCGGTGATGGATTTCACGGATTCAAGCGATGTGCATGAGATCGGCTTCTTTGACCGCGGGCCACTGAACGACGAAGTATTAGTTGGCGGCGGATATTGGTCGTCTTATTGGTATGGTGGAAAGATTTACGCCACGGCACAGGTGCGCGGTTTGGACGTTATGGCGCTTAAACCTAGCGAGCATCTCTCAGAAAATGAGATCAAAGCAGCTGAGCTAGCCAACCAAGGCAAAGCCTTTAACCCACAGCAACAATATCAAGTGACCTGGCCCGCCGTTCCCGTTGTAGCGAAAGCATACGTCGACCAATTGAACCGGGCTGAGGCTTTATCTAGCGATCTTTCAATGCGGCTAATGAAAACGCTTGATGATGCAGAGGCTGCAATGGCTAGCGGAAGCAGCGGCACTGATCTGGCTGCTGGACTAAGCAGCTTAAGCGATGAAGTTGCTGGCCTTGAAGGCGCAGCATCTGTGATGACCCGCGCGGCTAAGCTAAGTGATACGCTGTCTGCTGTTGCCGAGACTTTAGGCGGCTAAGTCAGCGCGTACCTATATCGAGACCGCCTACAGCAACTCTGTGGGCGGTCTCTTTCTTTCAGGCGTCTATTTGAAGACAATCGTCCGGTGGCCGGAGAGCATCAGGCGTCGCTCGGCATGCCAACGCACCGCCCGAGCCAGCGCCACGCATTCCATATCGCGGCCTATGTTAACAAATTCATCAACCGAGGCCGAATGATCAACGCGCTCCACCGCCTGCTCTATGATCGGGCCTTCATCCAGATCCAACGTCACATAGTGCGCTGTCGCCCCGATCACTTTCACGCCGCGTTCATAGGCCTGACTGTATGGCCTCGCGCCCTTGAAACTCGGCAGAAAACTGTGATGGATATTGATCGCTTTTCCGGATACATGAGCGCTCATATCTTCGCTGAGAATCTGCATATATCTAGCCAGCACCAACAACTCAGATCCTGTTTCAGCAAGAACATCCTTTATCTGGCCTTCTTGCTGCGCCTTCGTGTCCTTGGTGATTGGCAAATGATGGAAAGGGATCCCCGCCCATTCAACAAAGGAGCGCATGTCTTCATGGTTAGAAATCACCGCCTTGATCTCAACTGGTAGAATAGCGGACTGGACTCGGTGAACCAGGTCATAAAGACAATGCCCAAATTTTGAAACCGCTATCACAATCGGCATCGGCTTTGAGATGTCACAGAAAAGCGCTTCGGCTTCCAAATCATTGGCGACCGGCTTAAATGCTGTCTCAATATCCGAAGGCGCTGGCAAGTTGCCACCAGCGTCCGTAAACAAAAAGCGCAAGAAAGCGTCGCCGGTCAGCGGATCACTATAATGCGATGCTTCATTGATAAAGCCGCCTTGCTCGGTAATAAAACCCGAGACCTTGGCAACTAAACCCTCACGGTCACAGGCTGATAGTTTCAAAATATATTTGTTCTGATCGGACATAATCGCTAAGCGCCCTCTGGTGTTTGTGCCTGATATAATTCAACAGCGTAAAGCCTAACACCACTCAAAAGTCAATTCATCAGCAAACGGCCAAAAATTTAAAAACCGTTTCGAGCTTAGCTGGGAACGCCGAGCTGTCAGTTCAATCGGAGGGGCAAAAGGCACGGCACACTTTCACGAGCGAAGACTAAAACGTCTCCTGACGAATGATCATAAACACAGCGCACATAATTTTGTTCAATCCATTGAAAGGTCTTTGACCGAATTACATTAAACCTATGATCTTCAGAATCATCCATTGGGTGGTTTGATATAATAATAAAGTCAGGCCTAAAGCTATCGATGCGCCCAATATCGCGAGCCTCCTCGTCTCCAAGAGAGGGCCAAATCGGGTATATATTGTGAACGATCATATGCTGTTTATGTATAGCGTGCAGACCCATCAGATGGGGTAGTGCTAGAAAGCTATAACCTCCTGCCTTCATATTACTAGTCAACAAAATCAATGGCTTGAAGGTTTCTTCGATAGGTGCGTAGACATTAATTTTTTCATTCCCGAGTTCAAGCTGAACCGTCTGATACCCGTATGCTAATGCTGTGAAATATGACATCTTGATTGATAGTGCGAAGACAGATGCTGCTGTAAGAGCCCATAGAGAGAGTATTTTTAGCCTAGAATTAACAGATAAAACCAAGACTGATATGCCAAAAATCAGGGGGTAAATGCCTAAAGCCAAATGCTGATAATCAGCTCGAGAAAATATATAGTGTAAATAGACTAACCCGCCCAATATGCTTGCTATTAATAGAGCTTTTGTGTTTTCGGGAAGGGTCTTTCCTTTCCTGAGAACAACCAAAGTCATAAATGGCGGATACACTAAAACAGCAACAAAGAATAAGCCGAGTACCCACAAGCTTGATCCCAAAATAACTCCCGCTCCCGCAAAATCAACCAACCACGGCCATGGGACTGGTAGCGCTAAATTAGTTCGGCTTTCCGCGATCAATAATCTAATCGTATCGATGAAAGCCACGCCGTATCCATCGACGAAAACAAGGGCAATCAAATTAGGAAGGTATCCAACGATACCCCCCGCAATGAAGGTGCTTATTTTCTCAAAGCTCAATTGTCCCCCAGGTTTTGATCCTGCCATGATCCCGAATAAAATGAGAACTGATATGGTGCCATACAGGCCATGATTGCGCCCAATAAGTGCAATAAACCCCAATAAAAAACCGCAAAAAAACCAGTTTTTAAGCGCTCGCGAGCGCTGTAAATAAAGCAAAAGCAAAATGATCCACAAGCTTGCAGCAACATCAAAAGCCTTATGAGCCGATAGATTCCAAACCACAAAGAGCGAAGCTAGCGAGATACTGATCGCTATTTGCTGCACCCAGTTTTTTTTAGTTACCTCAAGGACATGACGCACAATCAGAACGACTGGGAACGTAAAGAACAACCAACCACCGAGCCGAACCATAAAAACGCTCTCAACCCCGACGATTTTAACCAACCCAGCCGTCCAGTAATACCTGAGGGGGTCATAAGCATAGAAATCTCTGATCGGGATGTCACCAGCCAAGACCCGCTGTACGCCGTATCGATAGAAATTTCCATCGGCCATACTGAATTGATAATCCCATGTCAGCATGAAAAAGACAGCCACTACCGAAACAACCGAAACACATGCAATTATAGTTGGGTTCGAAAATCTCTGCCTCACATCCATAACTCGTACCTTCGCGTCTATAAATCGACTCTGTCTCATCATTAATAGAGCTACCGCTAGCCTATATCTAGCCTGAATAGACTGTCTAATTAAATCAACAATCAAAATTACTACTTGGGAACAATGAGATAAATGGCGCACCCGACAGGATTCGAACCTGTGGCCTCTCCCTTCGAATCAAAGTCAAATCAGAATCAGGGTCAGGCTTGCGTCGATGTTCGCTAGCCATGGATTTCATAATTAGAGTATACCCACCCGCAATGATTGTCTAGTAAAGGAGAACGGGTTGCCTTCCTGTCCCCATAGGCTCAATTGTTGTCGCCGCCGGAACTTGCGGGCGAAGAATGTCACAGGTGTCGCTATTAGGAGCCGCACTACCAATATCGAAGGGTGGAAGAATTGTGGGGCAACAGGGCTTTTCAAAATTGCAGATTGAAGACTGAAACAGGAAACAACGCAAGTAACGCAAGCCTGACCCAGATTTGACCCAGATTCTGACCCAGATTCGGATTTAACCCGGATTTAACCCGGATTCGAGAATAGCCACCTGCCAGTCCGGCGACGATAATATGCAATACTAAGGTTCCGCAAGCTTGAAACCCTCGAGAAATTCACTTCAATCCATGGCCAAGTCTACAACCACTTTAATGGGAAACGGCACCTCAATAATCGACAAATCTTTCCCGATTTTCGCTCAGCAGCATTGGTTGAGTGGCGATCATTCGTGGGGCAGTGAAATGTCGAATTCGGGCGATCACGACCAGTTTCAACTTCTTTTGACAGTCCCAATTTCCATCTAACGATAGGGTTTTTATATTAGGCCAGACAACTATATTTTTTCAATTAGGCAAACCGTGAATCAGTGGGAAACTTGGCCACAACACCGAGTGTTGTGGCCAAGATTATATAGCAATCCGGTTGAATGATAGCTTAGTTAAGCTGATACCGAAGGCGGAATGTCACACGATCGCGCTCCAGACCGTCACCTTCCGAACCTTCATATTCGAAAGACAGGCTCACCCGTTCATTGAGCGTGCTCCTTAGGCCTATACCGTAATTCACAGCGCTCTTGCCAAGGCGAATACCATCATATCCAAGTTGGGTTGTGCCGTCACCTAAGCGTCCACTTACCTGATGAGCATTGCCATTTAACTGTCTTTGCCAATTCAATTTGATGAATGGACTGATGATCTTGTCGGTGAAACCATCCCAGCGAACCCCTAAAGAAGTCCAGCTTGCTTTGTGATTTCGGTCAGCAATACTCCATTCCAATCCATTTCCTGCAACTTCATCAAATTGCGCAAGATCACTGTCTATCGCGGTGAAGGCTGCAGTAGTAGTGAAGCCATGATCGTCTCCGGTTTGGAAAAAGTACGATGCTGCAGCATGAAGCGACCAGGTTTCTGCGCCACTGTCGCCTGAATAGCGTATTGATCCCATTGCCCTACTGGCGTCCCAGTCAGTGGTTTGACGGTCAATTGCAAGCCCTACGTTCAATCCACTGTATTTCACGACCGCGTAAGCGCCAAAAAGCTGGGTATCACCATGAAGTCTTGAACGGAGGTCCCGGTGATAGGAGCGATCCTTACCAGTTGCTGCATAAATGCCTAGGTCCACAGTGTCACTCAATGACGCATTAAAGCCTGCTGTAAATCCACGTGTCATAACCTCCTGATCGGCACGGCCACGATTCTTCACGTCCGATAAATTGGCATCCTGATAGGTGTAGTCAGCCCAGAAACCGGTTCCATCTGCTTCAAATAATACGTTTTGTAACACACTGGAATTGGACAGCGAACGCTGTTCCACCATATTCACGCTATCAGCGTACATCTGCGGGCTGGCCTGTGCAAGCTGCAGTGTAAGCTCATCACCGTGACTATTGATCAAATCGGCAACTCTGGATGAATGACTAGCAGATAGTTCATTATCATTGACAAGGTTGCTCAGATATTGGGCCATTCGCCTCTCGGAAGCAGTCAGATCAAGTCCAGTCCCCAAGGCAGTTTCAATGGAAAAGCCAACTTCGCCAGTCAAATATTCCAGCCTCGCACGCAGGTTTGGATTCTGTGACTCACGGGCTAGTTGGAAACGTCCAGTAATGCCTTCTGTCGCAGTTATAAGTGTACCGGAGGCGCGACCACTGAAGTTAGTGTCAGCGGGCACCAAGGCAAGTGTTCCATCGACACCGGCTGCGCCCATTATGTGTATCTGGTCATTATCGGTGGCCGAATACTCCATAACAACAACCGACTGAGGAGCAAGGGTCAGATCACCAATGATATCAATACTACCAATACTGCTACCCGGCGTCATAATGCCTGCTGACATCACATCACCAACAATGACACCATTACCGGCAAGAACAGCGGTCTCGGCTATTTCAATATTTGCGAATAGGGTCGCATCCTCCAAAACCGCAGACCCTCCCGCGATAGCAACAGTATCAAATTCGCTGATATCACGATCGATAGCCAGAGTCCCTGAGCCTGTTTTCAAGAGCGTTTCAAAACCATCCGTTTCAAGTATAAGGGCTTCACCTGTAATATCCTGTTGCAAGACATCAAGCCCCATACCACCGGAAAGACTACCCTGATGGCTTGCTGTATCTGTAACCACCATCAAGTCATCACCTGCGCCAAGATCGATATCACCAATAATATGGCCTGCATTGCGAACCACTTCATTGCCATTACCACCTTGAATAGCCGTACCTGCCGAAACGACCGTACCCGTTGCGGTGTTTTCAAAGCTTGAAACTGTGCCAGTCAGAGTATCGAACCTGACAGCAACCGAGGTCAGGTCGGTTGTGCGAATGGTACCTGTGTTAATGACAGAATTGTCTTCGCCAGAAATGACTATACCGTCAGAATTTTCGCCTTCTGTGTAGATGGTATTATCGCTGGTGTTGGAAACACTGTTGCCATTCCCTCTGACTTCAACAGCGTTGGAATTGTTTCCGCTGGTACCTACTGTGCCATCATTCGCTATATTGTTACCTTGGCCACCAACAGAAACCGCTGTAGAGTTGTTGCCTTCAGCAATCATCGATTGGCCTTCATTGTTTGTGACGTTGTTATCCTCACCATCAATGGCGATTGCAGTACTGTCATCACCAGTAGCTAGTACATCACCGTCATTTACCACAACGCTGTCGAGCGATGTGAGAGCAATAACCGTTGCGCCATTACCGGTGCTTGTCATATCACCATTGTTCTGGATTGTGTTTTCCTCACCAGTCACTGAAACTGTAGTGGAATTATCACCTTCAGAGATAATATTGCCGTCATTGATAACCACAGCGCTCTGGCCATCGATTCCCACAGTGGTTGAATCATCACCGGAGGAAACGACCTGCCCAGAATTGGCTATAGTGGCCCCATTACCATCAGACTGAACGCCTGTCGCGCCATCTTCAGTGTAGGTGACCTCGGTACTCTCAGATATGTCAAGAACACTGTCATCGCCCACTGTCAGGTCAACATCAACAATATCGTTTTCTACCGCAAGCTCACTTCCATCGCTGACCTGAAGGTTGTCGAAAGTCACCTCGCCAGAGAAAAAGAGTTCTACCAACCCACCGGAATTCATGGCAAGCGTTTCGAAACCAGTAAATTGTGAACCATCAAGCTCAGTTGGTGGCTCTCCGCCTACAAGCGCTGCAAGCTCCAGCGTGTCTACGCCTTCATTACCTTCCACCGAACCCGATTGTGTCGCACCAGCATAAAAAATATAGGTATCATCACCAGCGCCCAGATCAACATCACCGGTTATAGTACCCTGATTTGTAACCGTGTCATTACCGCTACCCATTGCGATATCGCCAGCAATTGTACCGCTGTTTTCGAGATGGTCATCGTCAAGTCCAAGGGATACATCACCGTTAATTTCACCCTGATTAGACACTAAGTCGTTCAAGCCAACTTTTAGCTGCCCCTCCGGAACTTCGAATAAAAGACTACCATCGGCATCAAGGACAGGAATCAGGTTGCCATTTTCGTCCACTCTATAAGCGCCCCATGCCTCGGTCTCATAGACAGGGAAATCGCCAAGTTCAGCGGCACGGATTGCTATACCAACCCCATCACCATCAGCATCTCCGGTAATAATGCCGTCAGCACCGTTATTCAGTGTCAGCCGACCAGTTGAAACAATTGCATCATTCCCCCCAGACAGGGTGCCCGAATTTTCAACAGTTAACCCCCATAAGCGATTGGAAATCGCAGAGTTATTTGCCTCAACCAAGCCACTATTCAGGAAAACCGGATCAGTTTCATAATCATCAGCTGGGATAGGGACCGGAACAAGATTACCATATCCGTCGTCGCCATATATTAGAGAAAGGCCGTTACCTTCAGTTCCTAACGCCAACAAGCTACCAGTGTTTTCGATCACCAGAGCACTTATCAAATGAGCTCCGTAGAAGGTATCGCCTGTCGTCCAGCTATCCACCTCATAACCAACGAAAATCGCATCTGAACCAGCGCCAGTAGCCGTTATCACCCCTGAGTTATCAACACGGTAATCGTGGGTCAGATTAACAGGGATCAAGATAGGGTTTTCACGGCCTTCTTGCTCAAAGTCCAACCGAATTGCGTGCGAAGCTATGCCAGAGGTTAGTATTTCGCCTGCGTTAAGGATGTGACCGACGCTATGAACATTAAATCCTGGGTGAGACAGGGTGTCATCAAAGCTATCAATTTCGACATCGCTATTGAAGCGAATACCGGCTGAATTATCGCCGCGGGCTTCGATCAGCGCTCCCTCTTCGTTGGTGATTATGTTGGTAGCCGTAATTGAAAGGGCAGCATCAGGATCAACAAGGCGCGCGAAAACATCCGAAGTTGCGTCCAGTTCCAGATCAAGCAAGCTTTCAATCGCAGGTGCCTCTGAACCTTCAGTAATGACCTGACCACCAGACATATTGGTAAAGGAAACCGACGGGTTCAATTCGTTGGAAATATTGTCAATCGAAGGATTATCAAGGCCCCAATGATCTTCACCCAATTCATTCTTCAACATTACACCACCGATGCCTTGCACCTCAGACCATGTATCGGTAAACAACTCTTCAGTACAACCGTCATCGGTGCACGAAAACACCGTATAAGTTTCCGAGAAATTGTGAGTTAAACTGCCACCCAAAATCGAGCCAGAATTGGTGAAATTACTACCACCATCTTGTACCCCACCCCGTACTTCCAGCACAGCACGATCATAGGTCGAGGCAAATGACGGAAAATCACTTACGGCACTCAAACCCAAAGTAGCTGCAAGAGGGCTATCTTCGACAAAAACATTTTCGAACGTCTGGCTCGCAACATGCATCATGCCAGTATTTTCACCGCTACCAACTTCCAGACGGGTCGTCCCGCTAATGGTACCGCTGTTGATCAGAGTGTTGACACCAGCCCCCAAATCGACATTGCCATTAATTGTACCGGCATTGTCGATGGTGTCATCAAATGACATATCGGTGAGCCAGATTTCTTCATTGTCACCGGTTACAGGATCCGGCACAGTTACATATGGCAATCCTACGGTTTTAATGGCTGTTGCACCTGTCGTTGCAGCATTTATCACACCGTCAGCCGTGTTCACCAGATCAAGATTTCCACCAGCCAACGCTATGGCTGGAGCGTATCGCGTCCATTCACTGTTCGATGAGCCTGTACCACACTCCTGTGAGAGAGCCTGAGTATCCAGGTCAATGCCGGTCCAGCACTCGTTGACAGTACTGCCATTAATCACGCCACTATTTGTTAGACGAAGTGATCCACCAAATTTTGAGATTGTACCAATGGAAACAGGGCCAGAATAGTTATCAATACCCGTATCATTATCGGCTAACCCCAGAGCGACCCGCGCATCCCAATCTGGAATAAAGGATTGTAAATGATTATCAGGATCGCCAAACGTACCGGTATTAATAACAGTATCAACACCATCGCCCAATTCCAGACGGTAAATAAAGCCGGAATTGTCTATGACAACATTATTACTCGACAGGCTACCATTTAACAGGACGTTATTAACATGCTGCGGCTTTACGGAACCTGAAAAATCATCATAGTAATCTCTGATGTCCTGATTTCGGATTCCCAGTAACAAATCACCAACGTTTGTGATGTCCCAATTCCCATCCGCCAATATTATCTCATCGGCAACAGCGCCACTGCATGACATTTTGCCGGGATCGTTGGGATCGGCCTCACAGGAATTGGTATCCTGCGCCAAACCGCTAGCCGAAAAGCAAACGGAACTCATCAAGGCGGTGATTAATAATGCTCTACTTGACCTCGTTGAATCAGTGATCGAATAATAACTCATAAACCTACTCCTACTCTAAAATAATCATCTACTCTTGATAGTATCATCAACTATCGGCAACATAACCTGATTTTTGTTAAAAAACTCTTAACGGGTATTTGACCTCATTGAATCAGTGACCGAATAATAGCTCATAAACCTACTCCTATAAAATCATCTGTCCTTGATAGTATCAAAAACTACAAGCGGACAAACAGTTTATGGTAAACAAACTCTTAACCGCTCCTTGACCTCATTGAATCAGTGGCCGAATAATAACTCATAAATAATCATCTGCCCTTGATAATATTATCAACTAAAAGTAGCACCACCTTTTTTGTAAACAAATCCTTATTGGTTGTATCTTAGGCATCTCTTCAATATATCAGGACGGCCCGGAACATCGGATAAACAGCGCCGAAACAGCGTCATCCGTCAAACACCAGCTCAGATCATGACCTACCAAGCTTGCGATGATGTTAAGATTCTGCCCAGTCTTGATCTATTTGAACCCCATTCTTTGAGGTCTTTATATGAAAAGCTTGGGTACCACAGGCATTTTACTTAACAGAGGGGTTAATTATGCAATCCTCACCCCAAAGGCCACGCTCAGTCATAGCCGTTTAGATTCAATTGGGACGATGTGGACTACATTACGACCTAGTTTGTATGCGTGAGGCCACAGTGTATCGTGTAAGTGACCGTTTCAAAATCGTATAGGGGGGTGCTTCGTGATTGCTATTTGATTGCTGAACGGCTTTTTCAGTCGGCCATTAAATGATAAGTCATTGAAAGTAATGGCGCACCCGACAGGATTCGAACCTGTGGCCTCTGCCTTCGGAGGGCAGCGCTCTATCCAGCTGAGCTACGGGTGCATGCTGTTCATTAATCTGGGCGAGAGCCGTTACATAATGGCACAAATCTGCGTGCATGAACGGTGCGGACATTAGCCAGAAACAGTTGATTATGCAATCGTTTTATTGATAGATTTCGACGCGCCTGTCCGCTGCCTCTTAATCCATGTTTCGGCGCAAGCTATCATGGAATGGTGTCAGGATCGTCTCTCGACTGTCTTTATCCAGATCGGGATAATCGCTGGTATAGTGCAGTCCGCGGCTTTCTTTGCGCTGCATAGCGCTGCGGATGATTAAGTCTGCGACTGTCGCCAGATTTCTAAGCTCTAGCAAATCATCGGTCACTCGGAAATTGCCGTAATATTCCAAGATTTCGCCCATTAACAGATCAACCCGGCGCTTGGCGCGCTCTAGGCGTTTGTCTGTGCGAACGATGCCAACATAATCCCACATAAAGCGCCGCAGTTCCTTCCAATTATGGGAGACCACGACCTCTTCATCGCTATCGGTAACTTGGCTTTCATCCCACTCCCGCGCCAGGACTGGCTCGCTTAACGTATCAAAACGGCTGATGATATCTTCCGCAGCGGATCGGCCATAAACCAAACATTCCAGGAGGCTATTGGAGGCCATGCGGTTGGCGCCGTGTAAGCCTGTGTGGGCACTTTCACCAATAGCATACAAACAATCAACATCCGTGCGGCCCGCTTGATCGGTCATAATACCGCCGCAGGTGTAATGCGCCGCCGGAACCACCGGGATCAGATCACAGGTAATATCAATCCCGACCTGCATACATGTCCGGTAGATATTGGGGAAATGCGAGAGAATAAAATCCGGATCGCGGTGGGTGATGTCTAACCAAACGCAATCTTCGCCCAGGCGCTTCATTTCAGCATCGATGGCCCGCGCGACAATGTCTCTAGGGGCCAGTTCCCCGCGCTCATCATAGCGCTCCATGAAGCGCTCACCGCTGGCAAGCCTTAGAACAGCGCCTTCGCCGCGCATCGCCTCGGTCACTAAGAACGTCTTAGCGTCGGGGTGATATAGGACCGTGGGATGGAACTGATTGAACTCCATATTGGCGACTCGGCACCCTGAACGCCACGCCAGCGCGATGCCATCACCCGTGCTGCCGTCAGGGTTGGAACTATAGAGATACACTCGGCTAGCACCGCCTGTCGCCAAAACTGTCGCCCGACCGTAAAGCGCTTCGACGCGGCCCGTCTTATTATTGAGCGCGTAAACCCCGTACGCCTGATTACGATCGGGTTTTTGATCGGCCGATAAATGACGGTTAGTAATGACATCAATGGCAATCGTGTCCGTAAATAAGTCAATGTTTTCTGCGGCTCGAACACAGTCATTCAGCGTGCTTTGAACTGCCCGACCCGTTTGATCTGCTGCGTGAATCACCCGGCGATGACTGTGGCCACCTTCGCGGGTTAAATGAAAGTCATAGCCGTCTTCTGGCTCTTTATCGTGCTTTGAGAACGCCACACCGAGCGAAATCAAGTCTTCAATCGCCCCACGGCCATTTTCAACAACAAACCGTACCGCGGACTCATCACACAGACCAGCACCTGCTATCAAAGTATCTTCAATATGACTATCAATGGTGTCATTGGATGCTAGGACGGCCGCGATGCCGCCTTGCGCCCAATTGGTGCCGCCGTCGCTAAGACCGCCTTTTGATAGCACCGCCACCCGGTATTTAGGCGCCAGCTGCAGCGCAGCAGTTAGACCCGCAGCACCCGATCCAACGATTATGACATCATAGGCGCGGCGCATGTTCAGCAAGCTCTTTTCTTTGAAACAGCGGCGTTGTTTTCGCTAGTGAGCTGGAGAAAAATATCTTCCAAATCCGTTTCGCGGGTCGAGATATCATTGATCGTCAAGCCTGCCGCACCAACTTGAGCCAGCACCTGACCGACGTTTGCGGTTTCTTGACTGATTTTTACCTGCAAGCGGTTGGGACCGCTTAGCTCTGCCTCAAACGCTGACAAGCTTTCGGGTAAAGATTCCATAGTTTCAGCCACATCAACGATGATCTCTTTCTCATTGATCCTTGAGAGCAAACTTGAGGTTGGCTCGCAGGCAATCACCTCACCGTGGTTGATGATCGCAATTTCATCACACAGCTCTTCAGCTTCTTCGAGATAATGGGTGGTCAGAACAATCGTCGTCCCCTTTGCGTGCAACTCCCGGACATAGGACCATAAAAGCGCCCGAAGCTCGATATCGACGCCTGCTGTTGGCTCATCCAATATTAAAACGGGGGGCGCGTGGACCATCGCCTTGGCTACTAACAATCGCCGCTTCATACCACCAGACAGCGTTCTTGCATAAGCATCGCGCTGCGGTGTCAATCTAACGGCTTCTAACAGCTCGTCGGACCTGCGATCAGCGGGCGCAATGCCGTACATTCCGGCTTGAATCTCTAGCATTTCCCGCGGGGTAAAAAAGGCATCAAAGACCAGCTCTTGTGGAACCACACCGATGTTAGCGCGAGCATTACGGGGGTTGTCATTGATGTCAAAGCCCCAGATGCTGGCGTTGCCCGATGTTTTATTAACAAGTCCCGCCAAGATATTGATCGTTGTCGACTTGCCCGCGCCGTTTGGCCCCAATAGTCCAAAGATCGAGCCCGCCCGAATATTCAGATCAATGCCCTTCAGGGCATGCTTGTCTGGACTTTTACCAGCGCCTTTGTAAATTTTGGTTAGGTTTTTAATTTCGATGGCATTCATGCATAAACTTTCAAAGCGGGACCGGGTTTCTTAGCGATACAAAACTTAGTACCAATCAGGCGGATAAATCACTCTTAGAGCGGTATCACTCACGGTCGTCGGCGTCAATTATTTGACGAAATTGTTATGCTGGCTTGTGACAATCATGGGGTCCGGTTATAAAGGGGAAATAGTGATCATTTTCAAAGGTAAAATTCCATGTCTAAGTCCCCGCAGGAAAAAGAAGTCATCAAGAAAAATACTGTCGCTTGTGACGGTGGTGAAGGTGCACTGGGTCACCCCCGCGTCTGGCTGACTATGGACAGTGAAGGCAAAATCGAATGCCCGTACTGCGATAAGTTATTTTTACTTGAAGGCAGTCCTGCCGCAAACGAGCACGGCTAGGCATAGTGACATCTGATCAAAAGCATCTCTATTTGATTGATGGTTCGGGGTATATATTCCGGGCCTATCATGCAATCCGACCCATGAGCCGGTCTGACGGCACGCCCGTAAATGCTGTATACGGCTTTGCCAATATGCTGTTCAAACTATTGCAGGACCTAAAGGATAATGAGGCACCCAGTCACTTAGCCGTGATTTTTGATGCGGCGCGCAAGACATTTCGCAATGATATCTATCCCGAATATAAAGCCCACAGACCCCCGGCGCCTGAAGACCTTGTACCGCAGTTTTCGCTGATTCGCCAAGCCACCGAGGCTTTCAGTGTTCCAGCAATAGAAATGCCGGGCTATGAGGCGGATGATCTAATCGCCACTTATGCCCGCCAGGCCGAGGATGCTGGCTGGCGCGTTACGATTGTCTCCAGTGATAAAGATTTGATGCAGTTGGTCAGCGAAAACGTCACTATGTTTGACTCAATGAAGAACCGCCGGATTGACCCGGACGGTGTGTTTGAAAAATTTGGTGTTGGTCCGGATAAAGTTATTCCGGTGCAAGCGCTCGCCGGTGATAGCGCTGATAATGTTCCGGGTGTACCCGGTATCGGCATCAAGACAGCGGCGCAGCTGATCAATGATTTCGGCGATCTGGAAACCTTGTTGTCACGCGCTGGCGAAATAAAGCAAAATAAGCGCCGCGAGAACCTGATCGAATTTGCTGACCAGGCTCGCATCAGCAAAGAACTAGTGACACTTTGCCAGACGGTACCTGTTGAGAATGATCTGAGCGCCTTTGAGGTTTGTGAGCCTGAGGGTAAGGCCTTGCTGACTTATATTGACGCGATGGAGTTCCGCAGTCTTCGCACACGGGTCATCGACCATTATGACGATGTGAACGAGAGTGACCTTGACGATCTCGGCAGTCCTGGGGTTGTTGTCAAAGAGGTGGAGTATGAATGCGTCAAAGATCTAGACGCCCTTCAAAAATGGATTGACCGAGCCTACCGCGTCGGCACCATTGCGGTCGATACAGAAACAACGGGCCTAGACCCCATTGAGGCTGACCTGGTGGGTATCAGCTTGTCGGTCGAGCCGGGTAAAGCCTGTTATATACCGATGGCGCATATCGACGGTGAAAGCGATGATTTGTTTGGCAGCCGGCCCGAGCAAATCAACAAGGCGGCGGCGCTAAAGGCCCTGAAGCCGATGTTAGAAGATGCATCGGTGATGAAGATCGGTCAGAACATGAAATATGATATGTCGATCTTGGCGGGAGAGGGTATTCATATCAGCCCGATTGATGACACCATGCTGATGTCATATGCGCTAGACGCTGGCATGCATAACCACGGGATGGACGAGTTATCTGGTATTCACCTGGACATCAGCCCAATCCCGTTCAAGGAAATCGCTGGTACCGGAAAAAGCCAGATTACGTTCGATAAAGTGCCACTAGATAAGGCGACAACCTATGCAGCAGAAGACGCGGATATCACTGGCCGCTTGGCGCGAATATTAAAGCCACGCCTTGCCACCGAGCACGTTACCACCGTTTATCAAACACTGGAGCGCCCGCTGGCCCCGGTCCTATCTGCAATGGAGCGCGAAGGCATCAAGGTTGATAAGGCTGAATTGACCCGGCTATCGAGCGAATTTGCCGAGGGCATCAAACGGCTTGAAGGTGAAATTCATGAGTTAGCAGGCAGGTCCTTTAACATTGCATCCCCCAAACAACTTGGTGAGATACTGTTTGATGAAATGGAGCTGCCCGGTGGCAAGAAAAGCAAGAAAACTGGGGCTTGGGGTACCAACGCCGAGGTCTTAGAAGGGCTAGCCGCGGAGGGCTTTGATCTGCCAACCAAAGTCATCGAGCACCGCCAGTTTTCAAAACTGAAAAGCACCTACACCGATGCGCTGGTCAATCAAATCAGCACGAAAACGGGACGGGTTCATACCAGCTTTCATATGGCTGCGACGACCACCGGGCGGCTATCGTCAAACGATCCAAATCTACAAAACATCCCCATGCGAACCGAAGAAGGCCGGAAAATTCGAAAGGCCTTTATCGCCGAGCCTGGGCATAAGCTAATCGCAGCCGATTATAGCCAGATCGAGCTGCGTCTTTTGGCGCACATCGCGGATATTGATGCGCTCAAGCAAGCCTTTGAGGCGGGTATTGATATTCATGCCATGACTGCAAGTGAGGTGTTTGGTGTCCCCATTGAAGGCATGGACCCTATGGTTCGCCGGCAAGCCAAAGCAATTAATTTTGGGATTGTCTACGGTATCTCTGCGTTTGGCCTTGGTCGCCAATTAGGCATTGATCGTAAAGAAGCCCAGGCCTATATCGACGCGTATTTTGAAAAATTCCCCGGTATCCGACAGTATATGGATACAACAATCGAATCCGCTATGGCTGATGGCTATGTAACCACCCTATTTGGTCGCAAATGTCACATCAAAGCGCTCCGAGAAAAGATACCCGCGCGACGGAAATTTGGTGAACGGGCGGCTATCAATGCACCCATCCAAGGCAGCGCTGCGGACGTTATCCGCCGTGCCATGGTCCAAATGCCCGGCGCGCTAAAAGACGCGGGGCTGAAATCTTGTATAATGTTGCTGCAAGTCCATGATGAACTGATTTTCGAATGCCCGAATGATTTGGTCGATAAAGCCAGCGCAGTGATTAAAAAAGTCATGGAAGGCGCGGCAGTGCCCGCAGCCGAGATATCGGTTCCCCTGCTTGTGGAAGTTGGGACGGGCGATAACTGGCAAGAGGCTCACTAGCACCCCTAAAACTGAATAAGCGGACCCGGATTTTAAGGTCCGAATCCGCTTTTCATTATCTACCGCCTAGCGGGGGGTATATATAGAGGGGGTACTGGAGAAGTAGGCAGTAGATATAATCACGCTGGCAGGTTTGACTCGGCCAGCGGTGATATTAGTGTATCACCCTGCGTGCCCGGCGAGCCCGGCGTTTACTTCTTGCTACTACTGCATGATCAACTGCAGGAATTGAGTGGTTTGAGCGTGTCTGTTCGATATACATTTTTTGGTCCTCGCTATCAGTGTCGGCGTAGCGGATCTTTTTGATCCATCTTTTGCCCTTGGTTGCTGTCGTTTCGTAAGTTGCGGTTGTTGTTTCCCGCTTACCAAACTAATATAGTACGTGTGTTAGTAACATACAACACCTACTCACCTCTTTTTTCGCACGGTTCATCGTATTTTTGATGAGATAAAGCGTTTCATCGCAGTTTCGAGCGGTTTTTTAGCCTCTATTTTTTTAAATAAACTTCAAAATTGGTAGAAAAAGGATCGAGTCGGGGGTGATTATGGAGATGATTCGGGGAAAGGCCAGCATCAGCCCTCTTGAATAATGGCAATCTTGTCGTTGGGTTTTAGGTTGGCGATCAGTAGCCTGAGGTCGTCTGATGCCATCGCAACACAGCCAAGAGTCGGCTTATAAGGCATCTTATCGCGCTGATCATCAGTCGCTGGTTTAGCTACATGGATAAAGATCGCACTACCAGCCCCCGGCACCACCGGATCGTCATTATGGCCAATGATAAGGCCCAGATCATAAAGCTGGTCTTCCCGCCACATGTCTTCATGACGCGCGGGGTTGGGCAGTCTGATCATCCGGTTATAAGAGGAATGCTCGCTATCATCGCACCAACCCAAATCAGGGGAGAGCGAAACAACGGGTACTGGAGTGTGGGGGGCAACCTCACGGTCTGGCCGGTAAAAGACACGGCGCACCGGATAAATACCCAGCGGCGTCTTGCTATCACCCTCGGTTTTTTGTGATGCGGCAATAACACCGTTCTTGCCAAGCACACATTCAATTTGAAGACCCGGGCCTTTCAGCTCAGCTTTCAAACTGTTTTTAGGGTCAACGGTGATCATCCAACGTGCCATCGGTTCTTCCGTTATAGCGTATGACCTGTTCGGTCGCGTTTGGTATTCAGATATTGCTCATTATGCGGGTTCGCTTTAAAGGCATGCGATACCTGTTCAGTCACCTCAATCCCGAAGCGTTGCATGGCAGTGACTTTTTCCGGGTTGTTAGTCATCAGCCTTATCTTGTTAAAACCTAAATGGCGGAGCATCTCAGCGGCGGGTACAAACAAGCGTTCGTCCACTTCAAAGCCGAGGCGCGTATTCGCATCGACTGTGTCAAACCCATCTGCCTGAAGGCGATAGGCTTTCAGCTTTGAGATTAGCCCGATCCCTCGACCTTCTTGTGCCAAATATAGAACAATACCGCCGCCCGCTTCGCGACATGCTTTTATGGCACCTCGCAACTGATCACCACAATCGCATTTCAGCGACGCCAAAAGGTCGCCAGTAAAACACTCGCTATGGAGCCGCGCTAAAACATCACTGCTGGGGCTGGGCTCGCCAACGATAATAGCCATATGCTCGGCGCCACCAGTAACTGGCCTGAAACTTACAAGCCTGCAGTCTTCTGCATCAATCAACGGGACCCGCGCGTCCGCCACCTTGGTCAACCGCTTCGATCGCTGGGCGTCAGCTCCCAAAATTGTAGATGCTTCAACATGCAAAATTGTGTCAGGTAATGACGCCGCATCTGTAATATCGGCGACAATCATAGTGGGCAACAGGCGCGCAAGCTTAGCGAGCTGAGAAGCCCCTTGGTCGGGAAGGCCGGGTTCTATATCAATCCGCGCATAAGGACCCTTAAAGGGCATTTTAAGATCAAGGGTAGGGTCAGCGACCGCTTGTATTTCGACAGGCTGCATCCACTGATCAATGATGACCCGGACAACGGGCCAGCCTTTTGACGCAACCTTCAAGGTATCAGCCCGGTTCCGCGTTAACAGTAAAGTAGGCGATAGGCCAAGACCATGAAAGCGTTCGAGCATAGCAATACTGGCAAATTCTGCGGCCCCAACCAAGATAAGCTGCGTTTTATCGGTGATAACAACCAACTGGCCACGCCGCAGGTCATCCGCAGCGCGGTCCACGCTCAGCAAACTATCGTCGGAAATGCTAATGTTTGATCCTGACATGGGGTCGGTGCATCCTTTTGTTACAAGCCCTTTTGACACAGGAGGAAGCCGTGATCAAATGTTTGTGAAAGTAGTTTTATTAGACCATAGTGCTATATAGTGAAAAATCGGCTGCGTAATTTGATCGCCGGTACAGCTGCACATAGGGTTTGACGGTGTGTTTAACGGATTCAACAAGGGTATATAGGGGTCTATTATGGCTATTCGGAAGATATTATTGATTGATGACGATGATGATTTGCGGGAAGCAATTGCCGAGCAGCTGGATCTGTACGATGAATTCACGACCATTCAGCAAGACACGGCATGCAAGGGCGTTAAATACGCTCGCAATCATCAGGTGGATATGATTTTGCTTGATGTTGGCTTGCCAGATCTGGATGGCCGCGAAGCCTGTAAGCTGATCCGCACGGCTGGCGTACAAGCTCCAATCATCATGCTGACCGGTGTCGACGGGGACTCAGATCAAATACTGGGCCTAGATGCTGGCGCCAACGATTATGTTACCAAACCCTGCAAGATGAATGTTTTGTTGGCTAGGATCCGGGCACACCTGCGCCAGCACGATCAAAGCGAAGACGCGACCTTTGTGATCGGACCGTATCTCTTTAAGCCGTCCGAGAAGATTCTTGAGGTCCGCGAGGAAGAAGAGGGCGCTGGCCGAAAACTGCGTCTGACGGAAAAAGAAGCTAATATTCTGAAATATCTATACCGCGCTGGCGGCAAGGCTGTGAGTCGCGATGAACTACTCGCTGAGGTTTGGGGTTATAACAGTGGTGTGACAACCCACACGCTAGAGACGCACATATATCGCCTACGACAAAAAGTGGAGCCGGTGCGCGGACGGGCGACATTGCTGATTACCGAACAGGGCGGCTATAGCCTGTATGGTCTGGGTGGCTAGAGGCTTTTTATTTAATCGGCCCTTTTGCGCATCGGCATCTTTTTCTTATAGGTCCAACTGCGCCATAGCCATTCGAAGGGACCAAACCGATAGTGGCGCAGCCATATAACCGATACAATGACCTGCGCCGCAAATATCGCTAGCGCTAAGCCCCATAGCTCAAAACCTTGAAGTTGACCGTATAAACCGCCGCTGAAGCCGTAGAGCAAAGCCAGATAGATAACGGACTGGCCCAAATAACCACTGAGGGCCATTTGCCCCATGGCAGCGAAACCATTCGAAAATATGTCAAAAATCGACACGCGGACCATCAGTTGAATAAGGCCAACGAATCCAACAGCCACTAAAAGCCTGCCCGGTTGCATGATTGCCGCATTGATCAGTAGCCACTCGTCGTTGTATCCCGACGCCATCATGCCAGCAACAACCCAGTACCGAACAGCGAAACCGACACCAAGACCGACGACGGCCATGATCGCATACGTTCTAACGCTGGCTTGGCCGGTTAACAATCCAGCCCGATACATCAATACACCAATCAGCATCGCAAACAACGAATCCCAGCTGGCAAAAATTAGGCCGCCCATCAGGTTCATCGGCACCTTCTTGGTCAAGATTTCATGATAAACTTCAGACAATGAGCCTTCTGACAAGACCTGAATTTCCTTATCAAATACAGCCTTGTCCATTACCGGTGACATATTTGCTTTGACCATCTCTTGTTCAGGCGTCAGGGCTTCCCCCGCCTCAATCGCCGCCTCCACGGACGGATATTGGTCAGCCATCCCATTCATCATCGTCGTCATCCCGACCATAATAAACGTAGCAATGGACAGGAAGACCGCAGCTCCCATTACAAGAACCCAGGTTTTAGCATTACGGAAAAGGTATATGACCATGCCGCATAGGGCATATAGGAATAGGATGTCACCCCACCACATAAATAGAAGCATATCGATCAAGCCGACAAGCAGGAGAATCCAGAGTCTTCTAAAATAGATCTTACGCGCGCCCTTCCTGCCAAGGCGATCGGTTAAGCGATCCATAATCAACACCATGCCAGCGCCGAACATAAGTCCAAACATGCAGCGGGCAGCGCCCATCATAAAGACAGAGATAGCGGCCCAAGACTGGATATCTTCAGGACCTAGCCATGACATTGGCCAAGGCATTGCAACAACATTAATCGGCTGTGCCCCCATCAACACATTGACAAGCACGATGCCGAATAAAGCAAAACCTCGGGTCGCATCTAAGGCTAAGAAGCGCTCTGATTGTTGGGTTGGCGCGGCCACCGTTTCAGCGCCGGGGCCTTGTTGACTGTCGCCGGTTTGTTCTTCGTTAGACATGACCTATGCTCCCCGCTTGTCGATCTTTGATGGCACGCGCCTAATAAACGCTTTCTTTAATTGCCATTAATCTATCGCAAACAAACATCTAAGCCAAGCTTGTTGTTTGTCATACTATAATGGTGTCATGACACCACGCCGTTCGCGGATTCCTTGGTGTTTTCATGAAGCTACTGTTTTTTTGATATTATTTTGTATACGGGCAACGATGATGGCCCGCAAAGTGACGGGGAAGGCACCGCTTTGGCACGCAATATAGTCGGTGAATGGAAGGCTAAACGGGTAGATCAAAATCCACGATAACCGGTGCATGGTCAGACGGCTTTTCCCAGCCACGGGCATCTAAGACCACCTGCATGGAGTGGGCGGTGTTCTTTAGCTCCGGGCTGGTCCACACATGATCAAGTCGCCTACCTTTGTTCGCTGCTCGCCAATCCTTTGCGCGGTATGACCACCAGCTGTACAGCTTCTCATCACCCGGAACAAAAGCTCGCATTACGTCGTGCCAACCGTGCGCGGCCTGTAGCGCGGCCATCCCTTCTCGCTCAACAGGGGTGTGGCTGACAACTTTCTTAAGTTTCTTCGTATCCCAAACATCGTGCTCAAGCGGCGCGATGTTGAGATCACCAACCATGATAGATGGTGCATCGATCTTTGATGACCAGTCGGTCATTTCCTTTAAAAACTGCATCTTGTGGGCAAACTTATCATTGATCACTTCATCCGGCTCATCGCCGCCCGCAGGAACATAGAAGTTATGCAGCACGACATCGCTGTTCCCAAGTCTCGCAGCGACATGTCGGGCATCGCCCTTTTTGCACCAGTCAATCGTTTGAACATCAGCCAAGGGTATTTTTGAAAGGATAGCTACCCCGTGATGGCTTTTTTGACCCTTAATAGCAAAGTGGTTGAACCCCATATCCTCGAGGGCCTTTTGCGGGAACTGCGGATCTTGAACCTTGGTTTCCTGCAACGCAATGATGTCGGGCTGATAAGCATCCACAAACTGCTGGACTAAGGGCAAGCGTGCCCGGATGCTGTTTATATTCCACGTTACAAGGCGCACTTTATTTTCCTTTGGATTTAGAAGATGTTGAAGCTATTGCCGACGATGGCGATTGGCCAACGGCCCCGCTCAAAAAGGCGAAAACGCATCATGAAGGGGTGCGTGTCAGGGTCGATCAATTGATCATCCGGATCCTTGTGGGGATCATCTATACCTGCCGCCAACATGGTCAGGAGCGCATGATGGCATACCTGCGTCGCCGCACCCGAGGCGGCTGCGAGAAAGGCCTCGTCACTGATCTGCAAGAAATCACGCGCTTCCTCGGCGGCCAAGGCAATTGCCTCGTTTGTGGCCTCGGCGATATGCGTTGTGACCAGTTCAAAGACCTCTTCACCGATGTCACCGATAACCAGCGCAGTGAGGCGCGCACGCTCTGTTTCTTCAGCTTCCCAGGCGGGGCTATTATAATCTAGGGCTTCAGCCGCAATAGCTGCGTCTTCCCAGTCGCCAACAATAATCGGGGTCGCATCTGGAAAGCCCAGGGTTTCCGCGTATTCCTGCGCGGTCTGCTGAACATCAGAGGCCAACGGCTCACCTAGCGCACGAAACCAGGGCATGTCATTGATCAGCCCAACAAAAGGCGCTACCGCCCGCAATTGCGGAAAAGCATCGAAGACATCATCTAGGTCATAAGAGATTTCTGTATCGGTCATTGCTATCTGCTAGCAACCTACGCCCGCACTAGCAAGCAAAACCTAACTGATAATGTGCGGAGCGCCGGTATATGGACCTAACATCCAGCTAACAAAGGCCTCCCATTCCGGGGTCACCGCAAGGGTGAAAGCCGCCACGACCCGCAAGATCAACAGAACAAAGCCGATGATCGTCACAGGATGGACTCGCCGTAGGGTGCGCCAGTCGTAGACCACCAAAATGATAAATAGGGTTAAAACTAGCGGGCCAACCAGCTGCGGTGACAAGCCCAGAGTGTCAACAACGCGGGACAAGGCCGCTCCCATCATCAATAGGCCTGCCAGGACTATAAAGCGTTTATGAACATCTGCTTTTTTGCGAAAAAGGATCGCCATCCCATAGAAGAAACTAAACAGCAACAAGTCACTAAAGGGAAAAACGATAAATTGTGCGGGCGTCATGGATGGATCACCAGTAGTGCCGTCAAGCCAAGCCTTTTGCATGACAAGCGCGCCGGTTACGACCATCGCCACTACCAAAAAGATGCTGACACTGCCTATTGTCATATGAAGTTTAACATTTCTGTTGCGGATCAACAGCGCCTGGCTAAAAAAGAGCATATACCATAGCAGGAAGGTGACCCCGTGCAGGATATGCACAGATTCAAACGAACCAGCGTCTATCCGCGCCATCGATGATGGTACAAATCCAGCCAACACCAAAAAGCCCAGCAATGCGGCGAAGCCCACAAAGAACTTTCTATCATCGCCGTCCCTATGCGTAGCTTTTGTAGATTTATCCGTTGATCCCCTGTTTGACATACAGCCTCCCCTCGACCTTTGGTTTGCAAAGGTTGGTTTCCAGTGACATCCCCGGTAAATACTCTATCGAACAAGTACGATAAATCAAGGCCAAGAAGGCTCTATATACAGCGGCATCATGATGCCATATATGATGAAAACATAGCAGCCATAGGGACGCACCAGTTCACAGCCTTAAGGGACGCGACCATCAGCCTAGTTTAAAATGGAGACCAACTTGTCAGCAAACACGGGGGTCGGCAAGGAATTTGAGCCCTGTGGCATCACTCGCCAGAAAGCGCTTTTCATTCGCGGATTAAGTCGACTACCTGCGGCGATTGTTGCGATAGGTGCGGCGGCCCCTGGGATCTTCAAAAGTCCAAAGAGCAGCATCCAAATCAGGGTTGATCTTGGTGTTTGAGACTTCCACGACATTCACCTGCCCCTGCGTGTCCGTCACTGCCCAGCGGTACAGCGATAGCCGGTCAGGGTTATCCTTGTCTTTTTGAAAGACGATGGTGATTTCACCCATTTCTGGCTTTTCACGGTCTCTAGCCCGCAGCGCGACCAGATGATCATAGCCCGCATACGCAGGTAAGATCACGCTGTCAAAACGCGCCAGGTCAAGCGTTTTACCAAGCACCAGGCGCAGCGGCGTATCATTCACCGGCCAACGGGTCACCTGTCCGACCTCTTCATCAATCATGGAAATTTGATTGCCGTCAGAGACGATCAAAAAGGGGGTTTCATCGCTATATTCAAAGCGAACCTTGCCCGGCCTCTCCATCGACATGGTACCTCTAGAGATACTACCGTCTGGATTTTGCTGGACAAAACTAGCTTGCAGGCTATCGGTGTTCGCCATATAGGCTCGTACTTGACGCAGCGCCGCTGCCTCAGGCGCCTCAGTGAGAACTAGCTCGGGCACAGGATCAGCCACAACAGGGCTAACCGTCTGGGAGTCCTGAAAGCCCCCAGCGGAGGCGCTTATCATACAAATTGTGACAACGGTTAAAATCTTCATTGATCCATACTCATAAGTCTAACTCTGGGAAAACTTAACACTGGGACTACTTAACATTGGGGCAACCTAACAGGTGGTAGATGAATACTATCTGAATAGCCCGCTAATACCCTAACTAGCGGGACCGTGTGGCATTCACAAGGCAGGCTGGATAAAAAGGCAAACCGATCTAGAACTCTTCGCGTTCCGGCACCAAGACTTCCCGTTGGCCTTTATGATTTGGTGCAGAGATAACACCATTTTCTTCCATTTCTTCGATTAAGGTCGCGGCTTTATTATAACCTATTTTAAGGCGGCGCTGAATATAGCTGGTTGTCGGCCTGCGATCGCGCAGCACAATATCAACCGCTTGATCATACAAGCTATCGCTTTCAGACGGGCCGCCCATCTTACCATCGGGTCCGGGAATGAAGGGACTATCAAAGCCCTCTTCGGGCTCCTCGGTTACACTGGCGATATAATCCGGCAGGCCTTGCTTTTTGAGATAACTGACGATGTCTTCTACTTCATCGTCCGAGACAAAGGCCCCGTGCACGCGGGTCGTCCGACCACCACCCGCCATATAAAGCATATCACCGCGGCCAAGAAGTTGCTCCGCTCCCTGTTCACCCAGGATCGTCCGGCTGTCAATCTTTGACGTTACCTGAAACGATATCCGAGTCGGGAAATTGGCCTTAATGGTGCCGGTGATGACATCCACGCTGGGGCGCTGCGTCGCCATAATCAGATGCAGACCTGCAGCCCGCGCCATTTGCGCAAGACGCTGGACGGTTGCCTCAACATCCTTACCGGCCACCAGCATCAAATCAGCCATCTCGTCGATGATGATCACGATGTAAGGCAGTGGCTTAAAATCAAAGGTCTGCTCTTCATAGGTCGGCTGACCTGTTTCTTTATCAAAGCCGGTTTGTACCGTCCGCGACAGAACCTCGCCGTCCTCTGCAGCCTTTTTAACCCGTTCATTGAACGCCGCTAAGTTACGCACACCTAACCGAGACATTTTTTCGTAGCGCTCTTCCATCTCTCGCACCGCCCATTTCAGCGATACAACTGCCTTCTTGGGATTGGTCACAACGGGCGTCAGCAGATGCGGGATATCGTCATAAATACTCAGCTCTAGCTGCTTCGGGTCGATCATGATCATCCGCACCTGATCGGGCGAAAGGCGGTACAAAATAGACATAATGAAGGTATTCAGACCAACCGACTTACCAGCGCCAGTGGTTCCTGCCACCAAAAGGTGTGGCATGGCCGCCAAATCAGCCACCATCGGAGCCCCGCCAATGTCTTTACCCAGTGCTAATGGAAGGTTGGCCTTTGAGCGCTCATAGTTACGGCTGGCTAGCAGCTCCCGCAGGAACACGACTTCGCGGTTTGTGTTCGGCAGTTCAATACCGATTGCATTCTTACCAGGAACCACCGCGACACGGGCCGAAATGGCACTCATAGAGCGCGCGATATCATCGGCCAAGCCAATCACTCTGGAGGACTTCAAACCGGGCGCTGGCTCAAGTTCATACAGGGTAACAACGGGGCCTGGGCGCACCTCAACGATCTCACCTTTGACGCCAAAATCATCAAGCACACCCTCCAGCATACGGGCATTGGCCTCAAGGGCCTCTGCGGACAGGCGCTCGATCTGATCAGAGGGTGGCGGCGGCGATAATAGCTCCAGCGGTGGTAATTGGAAGTCACCCTCACCCAGATTAAGTTTAATCTGTTTTTCTTTGCTTTCCCGCGCGCCCTTGGTTGTTTTGGGTCGCTTAGTCACCCGTGAAGACGCCTCGCTCTCGCTGACTGCAGGTGTGATCGATAGTGACGGTGTTTTGCGCTTCAGTGACGGCCTCGGCTCGCTGTCATATGTGCCATCGTCGCCGTCATCCGCGGGGATGGCTTTCGTTTTTCGCTTTGAGAGGTTAGCAAGCATCCATAATAAACGGCTCGTCATATCCCGGATCATGCCAACCGCCCAGCATAGCGCCTGCCATAGGTAGGCGCGAATAGTGGCCCGCTCATCACTGGTCAGCGCCACCGATACAATCAGCAGATAAAAGCCGATACAAAAAGCCAGCAGGGCAATCACACCATCTGAATAGACCGTCATATCAGCAGGGATAACACTGCCCAACCCACCCGATAACATGCCAAAGATCGCATCACCCAAGGAGCCGCCAAAACCAGTGCGGGTTATGAAATCAGGACCCGGCTCAAAAAATGTCAGAAATACCGCAATGCTGATCAACGCGAACGGTGTTGCCGCCAAGTTAAGCCAAAACCAAGGCATACCCTTTAGCCGGATAAGCTGCCACGTCCAGCCAAGCAGCGGCAGGACCAACACGAACCCAGCAAGGCCAATGGTCTGCATCAAAATGTCGGCCAGCGCTGCGCCGGGATAGCCCATCAAATTGGTGGGGGGGTCAACCGTGTCATGGTTCGGCGCCGGATCGTATGGATTATAACTCCCAAGCGCCGTAACGGTAAAAGCGGCGAGTGCCAGCAATAATAAGGCTACAGAGCGCCAGCCGACACGCTTTATAAAAAGCACCATCTGTGGCGGTAAAAACGGTGTTTTATTCGAAGGCGTTGATGCCTTGGCTTTTCGCGAGCTTTTTCGCGTGGCCTTTGCAGGCGCTTTTTTCCGTGATGTTCGTTTGACGGTAGCCAACCCTACGCCCCTCTGTCTGCATGGGGCCAGCGACGTGCCCAGCGCCAGCGAACCATGATTTCAGCCAGCATAGCCTACACAGCGCCCCGCGAACAAGCCCCGCCTTCACTGACGGGCTATTTTTACACAAAAAAGGGCGGGAGCATATTGCTCCACGCCCAGTTGGTTGGGATCGGATGACCGATCAATGGGATGTTAGAAGATGACTTACGCCAGCTTTTGCGATCCCCGGCCAAATTCTGGATAGGCTTCTAGGCCAAGCTCTGTAAGATCGGAACCAAGCCGCTCTTCATCTTCGGTTAAGCGAATGCCGATTGTATATTTCAGGCCCAGCCAAACCATGGCACTAGAGATGATGACAAAGCCACCAATCATGCCGATACCGATCAACTGTGCGACAAGCTGTCCAAAGAAATCATCAGCCCAGAATGCAACGGCGATCGTGCCCCAAATACCCGCGATCAAGTGAACTGGAATGGCACCAACAACATCATCAATCTTCAGCTTATCAAGCACCGGAACCGCAAGGGCAGCAATGATACCACCCGCAGCACCGACAAGAATTGCTTGCCCAATTGTTGGGCTCAGCGGATCAGCGGTGATCGATACCAAACCAGCAAGGGCGCCGTTTAGAACCATTGTCAGGTCAACCTTCTTATACACCAACTTCGTGATAACAAGGGCGCCGATAACACCGCCGGCAGCAGCCATATTGGTGTTGGCAAACACCTGCGAAATAGCCACCGCATCAACCGCACTGGCCATAGCTAGCTGTGAGGCACCGTTGAAACCGAACCAGCCGAACCACAGGATAAAGGTACCAAGCGTTGCAAGCGGCAAGCTAGACCCCGGCATGGGGCGAGCTTTACCATTGCTGTCATATTTACCAAGGCGAGGGCCAAGAACAAGCGCGCCAACAAGAGCCGCCCAGCCACCAACACCGTGCACGATCGAGCTACCCGCAAAATCAGAGAAGCCAACACCGCCTAAGTATCCGGTGCCCCAGCTCCAGCTACCCTGAATAGGATAAATAATACCGGTTAGAACCGCGACAAAGATTAAGAAGGGCAGCAGTTTAATCCGCTCGGCCAGCGCGCCAGACACCACCGAGGCGGCTGTGGCGACAAAGACCATCTGGAAGAACCAGTCAGATGCACTGGCATAATTACCCGTCACATCAATCGCCTCATCAGAGGCAAGCTCGCCCGGTCCCCACATCGAGAAGGTGCCGATCAAACCAGTGCCCTCTGCAACATCAGCATACATCAGGTTGTAGCCCATCAGATAATACATGATACCCGCCAGCGCGAAGAGCGAGATATTTTTTACACAAATTGTCGCCACGTTTTTCGAGCGGACTAAGCCACTTTCCAGCATAGCAAAGCCTGCTGCCATCCACATAACCAGAAAGCCACCAATTAAAAACAGCAACGTGTTGAGGATATAAGCTGTTTCCGGGTCAGGAGCTGCGAAGGCGGGCGTTGAAACGCCCAGTGCTAGCGCGGTGGCGCCAGCATATAATTTCGTAGATTTATTGAATAAAGATTTCATCGTTCATATTCCTTATTTGCGTTTTGGCATTTCGGCCAAAGGCTGACTTAAATAGCTTCGTCGCCTGTTTCACCCGTGCGAATACGCACCACCTGAGCCAACTCCATAACAAACAGCTTACCGTCTCCAATTTGCCCGGTTTGAGCGACTTCTTGGATGGCTTCCACGGCTTTTTCGGCTGTATCGTCGCTGACTGCGATTTCTAATTTTACCTTGGGTAAGAAGTTCACTTCATACTCAGCACCGCGGTAAATTTCGGTCTGACCTTTTTGACGGCCGTACCCCTGTACCTCGGACGCGGTCATGCCCGTTACACCAACCTCGCCAAGGGCTTCGCGAACAGCCTCTAGCTTGAAGGGTTTGATAATTGCGATAATATATTTCATATGACACCTTTCGTGTTGCTAATAAAAAGCAGCGACGCCGCCCCAACCTTGAATCTAAGATGTCTTTTCAAGGCTCGTGCCAGATTCAAGCAACAAAAGCTTGTTCATTAAAAATGATTAATTTCATTGGTTTAGATAATTTTTAGGTAATCTGGCGGATATATTCTGGATTTACCCTGCCTATTTTTTAAGCAAATTAAACCGAAGGCCCTTTTTGAAGGCAGTTCGGTTAGAAAATTTGCCAGTTTTCTAGACACTCTGACCAACAGGCACTACATATAAGCAGTGTTCTGTGTAGGAGATGACGATTTGAAGACTGTTGATGTAGCAATTGTTGGCGGCGGCCTTGCCGGAATGACGACAGCGATTGGCCTTGCAAATGTGGGGCTGAATGTTGCGGTGGTAGATATGATGTCACCGGACATCACAACCTTACCCGATTTTGATGGGCGCTCATCAGCGATTGCTTATGCATCGTGTCAATTACTTGAAACCCTTGGTATCTGGCCCCTCTTAGCAGACGATGCCCAGCCGATCCTAGAGATCCGCGTGACCGACGGGCCGTCTCTGCTTAATCTGCACTTTGATTATACCGCCCTTGGGGACGGGCCGCTTGGTAATTTGGTTGAGAACCGCCATACGCGGGTCGCGCTGATAAAGCGGATGCAAGACTTCAAGAATATTCAATTTTTTGCGCCCAGCCGCGTAACAAATATAATCACTGACGATCAAAAAACGCAATTAACCCTTGATGACGGGCAGATCATTCAAGCCCCCTTGCTGCTTGGCGTTGATGGGAGGACATCATCGGTTCGAAAACATATCGGCGCTAATGAAACTAGCTGGCCGTATCATCAGCACGGCATTGTTGCGACCATCGAGCATAGTGAAAGTCACTGCGGTATCGCTCATGAACGCTTTCTACCATCCGGGCCTTTCGCCATTCTACCCCTGACGGGAAATCGCTCTAGCTTAGTATGGTCGGAAAAAAGCCATCTGGCTGAGACCGTCATGGGCTTATCAGATAGAGCCTTTGCTGCCGAAATCCAAAAGCGGATTGGTGGCTTCTTGGGGGATATTAAAGTGATCGGCGGGCGCTGGTCCTATCCCCTCACATGGCAGTTGATTGATCGCTATATTGGCGAGCGCACGGCCCTGATCGGCGATGCAGCCCACGGCATGCACCCCATCGCTGGCCAAGGGTTGAACTTGGGACTGCGCGATGTGGCGGCCCTTGTAGAGGTGGTCGCGGACGCCGCTAGAACCGGCACAGATATCGGATCACCAGTTGTGCTGGAGCGATATCAGCGCTGGCGCCGTTCGGACGGACTGATTTTGATGGGTGTGACCGACGCCCTGACCCATCTATTTTCCAATGATATTGGCCCCGTTAAGTTAGCCCGCGACGTAGGCTTGGCGGTTGTTGATAAGATCGACCCGCTGAAGAAGCTGTTGATGTCGCACGCACGAGGGACTGTCGGCGAGCTTCCTAAGTTACTGCGCGGAGAGCCTGTTTAAAAAGACCGTCACGCGAGGCAAATCACCCGAGCAATCCGACCAGTCCGGCGCAAGCTTCTGCCAATATCGCCAAATGACTGACCGGATAATCGTGCTTTCACCGGCTCCCCCAAGCCGTCGCTCGGATTAGCAAACTCAGTTTCGGTCAAGGTGTTCGGGTGCGTCGTATATAAACGGCCTCGCCGCGGCGCGCCGGCTACCACCGTTCCAGCGATCTCGCCGGCATCGTTAAACACGGGACCGCCGCTTATGCCCGCTGCAGAACCGCTAAAATTTGGAGCGCGCTGGCGCTCGACCCATGCAAAGACCTTCTCCCGCATCGTATAGACACCAACTGACCGCATCCGCTTACTACCAAGCATCTGCGCCGCGATATCGCCGGGGTTGCCCTGCGGATAGCCCAGCAAATACCCGGTAGCGCCCCGCGCTGGCAAACGATCCGAATAACCAAAAGGTGCACGGCTAAAGCTACCCGTTTCCAACAGAGCCATATCATGCCGCCGACTTTCAAAGAAACGCTGGACTTTAATGGGGCGCGCCCCCGGATAATCAAGAAAAACTCGCTTGCATTGATGGATGACATGCTTGGCTGTCAACCAGCGGCCCTCACCTACGGAAAAGGCTGTCCCGGTACCGTCTTGCGCCCGTGCTTCAATCTCAACAACCACATCGCCAGGTAAGGCTTCTTCTAATTGGCTTGGGCTTGGTTCAAAATCGGGAATAGGCCTGCGATCATCACTATCGCCGCCGGCGTACCGCAAGACCAAGCCAGCGCAGACAATCAGATAAAAGACTGATTCAAATCGCTTCACAGCGTGCCGCCGCCAATCGCCGCTACGTTAACCAGCGCCGTCGCAATTTTTATCGATACAAGCAATGTCGCAGCCCCCACATCACCGGATTCAATGCGTCCCGGCAAGTCTTTCAGCAATTTATCAACGATACGAAAGGCAGCGATTTGCAAAATCAAAGCAACCATTGTCCATATCACCACGTCGAGTAATGTGATGGACGACGCAAGTGCAGCGGCTGCGGGCATCGCCATGCCGATGATCGCGCCAGCAAGCGACAGGCTTGCCGCCGTGTTACCTTCGCGGATCAACTTTAACTCGTCGTGCCTAGTCAGCTTCATATAGACAAGCGTTCCCAGCCCAATCAGCAACAGAACCGTCAAACTTTGGACCATGAAAATTGGCAGTCCTTGCCAAAAGGCTATTAATTCAGGGGGCATTGTCATTGAGAAAAATCCTTATCGGTTAAAGCTTATCGAGGCCCAGCGCATTCCGCATATCATAGCGGCCTGCTGGTTGATCAGATAACCAAAGCGCGGCGCGGGTGGCCCCGCTTGCAAACAACTGTCGGTCTTCGGCTTTATGGCTAAACACTAAGCGTTCATGCTCACTGGCCATAATCACACTGTGATCACCGACTACACCACCACCCCGCAAGGTCGCAAAACCAATATCGCCAGGCGTTCGCGCGCCAATAATGCCGTCACGGCTACGCTGCGCCACATCATCCAAATCTACACCACGGCCAGCGGCAGCAGCATCGCCGAGCAAGGTCGCGGTGCCACTAGGTGCATCAACTTTATGACGGTGGTGCATTTCCAATATTTCAATATCCCAGCTATCATCAAGGATACTGGCCGCTTTTTCAACAAGCGCACTAAGCACCGTAACACCAAAGCTGGTATTACCTGCTTGAAGGATGGGAATGCTATGTGACGCTTGATCAATAAGCCGGTGATGATCCGGCGTTAATCCGGTCGTGCCGATAACCAGAGCTGTAGAATTCTGGACCGCCGCTTCAAGGAGGGATTCAAGCGCTACTGGGCTGGTAAAATCAGCGACCACGTCAGCGATATCCATCAGATCATTAATATCTGAAAGGATAGGAGCCTGCAGATCGGCGCCTGTCTCGGGGTTTTTTAACATCATACCAGCAGCGGTGTTTATTTCAGTACCGCCAACCAGACTGATCTGATCGCTGGATAGGGCGGCAAGGGTGATCGCCTTACCCATCCGGCCGAGGCACCCAGTAATTCCAATCCGAACTGTCATGATAGCCTCCGCACTATGTTGTTCCTGTTATCCTGTTTAGACATACCAGTGGTGCCCAAAAAAGAAAAGCCCCGACCAAAGGGCCGAGGCAATAACATCTGATAACCAGATTGGGCTTATTCTGTCAGGTCTTCCCAAACATCTTTCACTTTAGCAAAAAAGCCAGATGACCTTGGGTTCACATCGTCGCCGGATTGATCAGCAAACTCACGCAGCAATTCTTTTTGCTTCCGACTAAGATTAACCGGGGTTTCAACGTTGGTCTCTAAGATCAAATCCCCAGTATAACCACCCCGCAAAACGGGCATACCCTTGCCCCTCAAGCGGAACTGGCGTCCTGACTGCGATCCTGCAGGGACTTTAACGCGGGCCTTGCCGCCTCCCAGTGTTGGGACTTCAAGTTCGCCGCCCAGCGCTGCCGTCACAAAAGGAATGGGTATTTGGCAGAATAGCATCTCACCGTCTCTGCGGAACAAAGGATGCGGCTTGATGGAGACAAAAATATAAAGGTCGCCAGACGGCGCGCCCGCTGCTCCCGGCTCGCCCTCACCAGACAGTCTGATCGGCGTACCATCTTCAACACCCTCAGGGATATTAACCTGAAGAGTCTTTTCTTCTCGCACCTTGCCCGCACCGCGACACGGCGTGCACGGGTTCGTGATAACTTGACCGGCACCACGACATTTTGGGCATGTCCGCTCGACCATGAAAAAGCCCTGCGTTGTCCGTATTTTGCCGACACCATTACAACCGTCACAGCGCTCTGGCATTGATCCAGCTTCGGCGCCCGAACCGCGGCAGCTTTCGCAAACAACATGACCGGGCACAGTCACCTCTTCTTGCCGGCCTTTGAACGCATCTTCCAATGATATTTCTAGGTTGATACGGACGTCAGAGCCGCGTGAGCCACCGCCACCGCCGCCACCGCGACGACCGCGGCCGCCGCTACCCATGAAATCGCCAAAAACCTCTTCGAAGATATCAGAAAAATCAAAGCCTGCACCGCCTTGGCCCTGTCCGCCCATGCCGCCGCCTTCAAAAGCAGCATGGCCGTAGCGATCATAGGCTGCCCGCTTGTCAGGGTTTTTCAAGACATCATAGGCTTCACCGAGCTCTTTGAATTTTTGCTCAGCGACAGCGTCCCCCGGATTTCGGTCCGGGTGATATTGCATTGCTAATTTACGATAGGCTTTCTTTAAGGTCGCTTCATCAGCGTCCTTGCCCACTCCTAGCAATTCATAATAATCCTGTTTGGACAAAATTGCCTCCCCGAGTTTATCAGATAACGGTACTTGGTAAATGCGGCAGCGCCGCCGCTAAAGATTAGCAGCGGCGCATTATTGCGAGATTAAATGGGCTTATTTCCCATCTTTCTTGTCTTCGTCAACCTCTTCAAAGTCGACATCAACAACATCATCACTAGACTCTTCGGAGGCCCGCGCAGCTTGATCAGCAGCCGACGCGTCGGCATCATCGCCGCCAGCTTCTTGGCTAGCTTTGTAGATCTCTTCGCCCATCTTCATGGATGCCTGCGCTAAAGCTTCAGACTTTTCCTGAATGTCATCAGGGTCTTCGCCCTCTAGGGCTGTCCGAACATCAGCAATCGCAGCTTCGATAGTCGCCTTATCGCCAGCGTCAATCTTGTCACCATGCTCACTCAGCTGTTGCTCGGTGGCGTGGACCAGACCTTCGGCTTGGTTTTTGGCTTCAACCATTGCACGACGCTTCTTATCATCATCTGCATTCATCTCAGCGTCCTTGACCATCTGATCGATATCAGCGTCTGTCAAACCGCCAGAGGCCTGAATTTGAATTTGATGTTCCTTGCCTGTGCCTTTGTCTTTAGCCGACACATTCACAATACCGTTCGCATCAATATCAAATGTCACCTCAATTTGAGGAACACCGCGCGGCGCTGGTGGAATACCAACCAAATCAAATTGGCCGAGCATCTTATTATCAGCGGCCATTTCGCGCTCGCCCTGGAAAACTCGGATGGTCACAGCAGATTGATTATCTTCAGCTGTCGAGAATACTTGGCTTTTCTTCGTTGGAATTGTTGTGTTGCGCTCGATTAAGCGAGTGAATACACCACCAAGCGTCTCGATACCAAGCGATAGCGGCGTCACGTCAAGCAGAAGAACGTCTTTAACGTCGCCCTGCAAAACACCAGCTTGAATAGCAGCACCCATCGCGACAACCTCGTCCGGGTTCACGCCTTTGTGGGGCTCGCGACCAAAGAAGTCTTTAACAACTTCGGTAACTTTAGGCATGCGGGTCATACCACCAACCATGATCACGTCGTCGATCTCACCAGCAGCTAGGCCAGCATCTTTAAGCGCCTTTTTACAGGGCGCCAAGGTGCGCTTAACCAAATCCTCGACCAAGCTTTCCAGCTTTGAGCGAGTCATTTTGATTTGTAGGTGCTTTGGACCCGATGCGTCAGCGGTGATGAAAGGTAGGTTGATCTCGGTCTGTTGGCTAGACGATAGCTCAATCTTTGCTTTCTCAGCAGACTCCTTCAAGCGCTGCAGTGCTAGTTTGTCGCCGCGCAAATCAATGCCATTCTCTTTTTTGAACTCGTCGGCCAAATATTCAACAAGGCGCATGTCAAAGTCTTCACCTCCAAGGAATGTATCACCGTTGGTCGATTTCACTTCAAAGACACCGTCACCAATCTCAAGGATCGATACATCGAAGGTACCACCACCAAGGTCATACACCGCGATCGTGTGGCCATCTTCTTTTTCTAAGCCGTAAGCAAGTGCCGCTGCGGTTGGCTCGTTGATGATCCGCAGAACATCAAGGCCAGCAATGCGGCCAGCATCTTTAGTGGCTTGGCGCTGAGCATCGTTGAAATAAGCCGGGACAGTGATAACCGCCTCGGTCACAGTCTCGCCCAAATAGCTCTCAGCTGTCTCTTTCATTTTTTGAAGGATCATCGCTGAAATTTGACTTGGCGAATATTTCTCGCCCTTTGCTTCAACCCAAGCATCACCACCGTCTGCTTTAACGATATTATAAGGCACCATGTCGATGTCTTTTTTGGTAGTCGGATCGTTGAAGGGACGACCAATCAAACGTTTAATTGCAAATAATGTATCGGTGGGATTGGTAACAGCCTGGCGCTTGGCCGGCATACCCACTAAACGCTCACCGTCATCGGTGAATCCTACCATTGACGGCGTTGTCCGCGCGCCCTCTGCATTTTCAATAACTTTCGGCTTTGAGCCGTCCATCAGCGCAACACAGCTGTTTGTAGTTCCTAAATCAATTCCAATTACTTTACCCATTTGTCCTATTCCCTATACTTTAGCAGGTACAGACGTCTCTTACTCTTAAGCCGACAAATCTGACCCCTTTGGGTTAACAGTTTTCATTTTAGAAGAGCTGGTTCAAAAATATTACCGCTCTCACTCAGGGGCCTATATAGGGAGGCTCCCATTGTGGAACAAGGGCAACTGGAGCAAATTCTGTGGTTTTTTCCCTTAAACCCGAGTCTTTTTATGAATCACCCAGCAAGAGAGGGATGGAAGCGGTCGTTTTGGGGAAACCTGTGTCGAGTATTGTTGAACTTTTCCCAAGGCAGCTTATTCTTGCTAATGGATCACAAAATCGCCTAAATGACAGTCGAGCTTTGCAAAATGAACGACTAGAACTTATATTGATGGCTGAGATGATTGGTTGTTACATCCAATCTTGTGGCTAATGGAGACGTAAGTGATCGATGATCAAAAAAAGCGCGGGGGGGTCGATAGTAATCCTGTACCCGCATCAGATAATAAAGCCACGTCAAAGAAAGATGAAGCCTCGGGAATGGTGGCCATTGTAAAAGATGTCGTCTTTATTTTTGGTGCTTATTTGATTTTCTCCTTGTTTTTCTTTGAAAGCTTCCACATTCCATCCAGCTCTATGGAGCCAACTCTTGAGGTGGGCGACCGGCTGCTTGTATCAAAACCAAGCTATGGCTTTAACAAGCACAGTTTCTTCTTTGATATTGGCTGGGAAGACAAGGTTTGGGCTGACGAGCCTAAGCGCGGCGATGTCGCTGTTTTCTCAAACAAGGGAAACACAGATTATATAAAACGTGTGATTGGGGTTCCTGGCGACCGTATACAAATGCGCAGTGGGCGACTTTATATTAACGGCCGCATTATCGAGCGAGAATTTATCCGAAGGGTTCGCTACACGAACTATCAGGGTACTCCGCAAATCGTTAATGAATATCGGGAAACCTTGCCGGGTGGACTCAGCCACTTGATATACGAAACCAGCGATACTGGGCCATCTGACAATACCGCTGAAATTGTTGTGCAGCCCGGACATTTCTTTATGATGGGTGATAACCGCGACAATAGTAACGACAGCCGGGCTGATGTTGGGCAGGTTCCGCTGAAATATTTCGTTGGTAAAGCGCAGGTCACTACCTTCAGCTTCTTTGATTGTGACCAAGGTAAAGACGTTTATTGCATGGGGCCCGTTCCACTAGGGCGGTTCTTTAATGCGATCAACTGATATTTATTTGAAAGCGAGCATGCTTCGATGAATGGTGCCGCTTTAAAACCAAACATGAAGTGGGGACTGATATGAAGGTTTTGCACAAAGCGTTTACCGTCGCTCTACTTGTTGGCTCTTTTGGTCTTCAAGCAGATGAGCTTACATTAACAACGGACAAAGGCTTCGATTTAAAGGCGGATTTTTACCAAAGTGAGACGAAAAGCAACCGTGGCGTCTTGATGTTACATCAATGTAATTATAACCGAACAATGTATAGCGAGATTGGTGAGCAATTAGCCAAGCAAGGCATTCATGCCTTAAGCTTAGACTTTCGGGGTTTTGGCGAGAGTGTGAATGGCGAATTCGATGTTGAAAAGGTTGGAGCGTTACCAGACGAGCAGCGCCGAGAGGCCTGGGGTAAAATGATGGCTGATTGGGACAGCGATGTTCAACAGGCGCACGATTACCTTAAAAGCAAGACATCGGGCGATGCTGTTATCGGCGTCATAGGAGCTAGCTGTGGCGGCTCTCGAGCGATTAGTCTTGCTGAAAACAATCAAATAAATGCGATCAGTTTTTTCTCGTCAGGGCAACGCGAGGCAAATATCGAGCGGTATGGAGAGACTTTATCTGACAAACCGACTTTGATAATAGCCGCTGAAGAAGACGGTGGGACCTTTACCAGTGCACAGCAATTATTTAAGCGCGCAAGTAATGCCGGTAGTCGTTTTATTGCCTATAAAGGGAACGATCATGGGTACCCTTTGTTGGACAAAGACGCTCATTTGGCCACAATGATTGTCAGTTGGTTTAACGAGCATCTGTAAACTTATAGAAGATAGCCAGCAGTAATTAGCGTTGGGCATTTCAGCCTATCCGGCGATACATAAGAAAAGGGTAATAGTAGTGAATCTGGTTACCCTTTTTACTTCGCATGACGACTAGGCAGTTATAAGCGCGGCCCAACTCTCATGAGACAAGTTTCTTTCACCAAACGGTTTTGGCAGATGTTTGATTTGACAGATGTCTGGCAAAAACGTCACTTGTAACATGCTTAGATCCTTTCTCCCTAAATGCGCCCCATGCTCGTTCCGGTGTGCTTGCCACTTACGGCGCCCCAGCCCCCCCAAAAAAAAAGAGCCGGGCGCCCCACAGTAATTTTACTCCAACGCCTTCGATATCACGAAAATCATACAGACTTAGCCCCCTTCAGTGAAACCCACAGACACTCTAGACATCATGGCACCATTTACATTAAGAGGTTCAACAACAACTTTAAAAGAATCAATTGAAATATCGGTATAAATCCATATAAATCAGTAGCTTGACCAAACAGTCTCCATAGAGAATTCTAACAGCTAGGCCAAGGCTTACCTAAAGTCTCACTCTTAAAGCACTGGGCGAGGCCCCTCATTTAAGACATAAACAAACAAGCTACAACCCGCAGACACCAAGGCGGGCACAGATATCATCCAGCTGATCAAGTGTCTGGTATGACAGGGTGACCGTTCCGCCACTATCGCCTTGATGGTCAATACTAACTTTTAACCCAACCGCTGCGGCGAGGTCTTTTTCCAATGCGACAGTGTCGGCATCCTTAATCGGGGGGCCTGAGGCTGCCTTGGATTTCTTCTTTGTTGTCGGGGCTTTAGTTGACGCGGCTAAAGCTTCGGCTTGACGAACAGATAGGCCCTTATCGACAATCTCCTTCGCTAAAGCCAGCGCATTATCCAGGCCAATCAGTGCGCGCGCATGACCGGTTGATAGCGAACCCGCAGTAACGAACTCTTGAACCGCCTTTGGCAGCCCCAGTAACCGCATCATATTGGCAACATGAGACCGACTTTTACCGACAATCTTTGAAAGAGCGCTCTGGGTGTGCCCAAACTCCTTCATTAAACGATCGTAGCCCTCGGCCTCTTCAAGCGGGGTTAAATCTTCGCGCTGGACATTCTCGACAACAGCGATCTCTAGAACCTCCCGGTCATCAAGATCCATAATCACCACAGGAACATCATGCAATCCGGCTTGCTGAGCAGCTCTCCAACGGCGCTCACCAGCGACAATTTGGTATTGATCGGCGCCCAAAGGCCGCACCAAAATGGGCTGCAGCAAACCCATCTCTGTGATTGAAGCTGCTAAATCCGCTAGCGCCGACTCATTAAAGTGCACCCGCGGCTGACTGTTGTTTCGTTCCAAAAAGGCTACCGGCAAAGTTGCCCGGTTTCCAGGGCCCCCAGCATCACCAGCTTGGTCAGATGTAGATTTTTGATCTACAGCGCCAGCCTCCGGCATATAATCCCCAGGAACCAAATCGACTGTCGGACTTGCGTCGCCCAAAAGCGCCGATAACCCACGCCCCAACCCTCTAGCTTGCTTCTTGCTTTTTGACATCGTCTCGTCCCGTTTCTTTGGTTTATTATTTGGGTCAACTGGATCGCTATCAGGCTGCCCGTGCATGCTCGCGGCGCAGTAACTCGCCAGCTAACTCGATATAAGCTTGACTGCCGACACAGCGATGATCATAGAGTAACGCGGGCAAACCGTGGCTTGGCGCCTCCGAAATTCGCACATTTCTGGGAATAACAGTCTGATAAACAATGTCACCTAAATAGTCCCGCACATCCTTGGCCACCTGCTCAGACAAATTATTTCTGCCATCGTACATGGTCAAAACAACACCGTTAATCGCTAGCGAGGGATTAAACCCATCTCGTACCCGCTCAATCGTTTTCAGAAGTAGGCTCAAGCCTTCGAGGGCATAAAACTCGCACTGAAGCGGCACCAACACCCCATCAGCGGCCACCAGCGCATTAATCGTTAGAAGCGATAGCGACGGCGGGCAATCGATCAGAATATAATCATATTTATGTTCTGCCGACAGCCGCTGAAACGCGTCCTTCAGGCGGTAATTTCGGCGTGGCAGGCCCGCTAGCTCTAGGTCTGCACCCGACAAATCAATCGTCGAGGCAATTAGGTCGAGCCCGGGGACGCCGCTATCAATAATAACGTCCGCAGCCGGTGCCGCCCCCAAAACCAGATCATAGGATGAAATGTCTCGGTCCGCGCGGTTAACACCAAAACCAGTGCTCGCATTGCCCTGCGGGTCTAAATCGACAATCAAAACCCGCTTACCAGTGGCCGCAAGCGCGGTTGCCAAGTTCACAGCGGTTGTTGTTTTACCAACCCCGCCCTTTTGATTGGCCACAGCTATAATCTCAGTTTTCAACATACCCATCCCTATTTTCTTAGTCAAAACAGTCTGTTCCTCGCGGGTCTTAATCCCGCTCTTCAACATCTGTTAATCGAAGAATGACGCCGCCTTCTGCGCTTCGGCTTCTAAACGACTCTATGGTCATCTTCCATGATGATGATGCTTTGGTCAATTCATCATCTGCCTTTTGGCCCTTTAAAAACCAAAAAGCCCCAGAGGGTTTCAATATGGGCGCGCCCCACCCCAATAATTGCGAGATATCGGCGCAAGCTCGGGATACAACAATGTCAGCCCGTAAACCAACAATGGACTCCACTCTTTCATTGTCAATTTGAACATCAACGCCCATTTTTAGGGCCGTTTGCCGCATGAATGAACATTTCCGTCCATTCGATTCGATTAAGTGCAGCTTGCCCACACCCATCGCCGCCAGCACCAATCCAGGAAAACCAGCGCCAGCGCCGATGTCTGCAATGGTTAACTCTGGTTCAGCGTGATGGGCCAGGATGAGCGGGGCCAACTGCGCCGAATCCAAAAAATGTCGTCTCCAAAGATCGTCAAGCGAGCTATTCGCGACAAGGTTCTTAGCCTTTTGCCACTTGATAAGCTCCTCACAATAGATGTTGAGCCTGTCCATTGTTTCACGTGAAACATTAGTGTCCTTTTGAAAATCTGCAGCGCTATAAACCATAGCTAGGCGCTCAAAACTTTCTTGGAAACTGCCGACCGTTGGCGCTTGCGAATGTAGGCTAACAACAAAGTCAGGGACGCAGGAGTAACACCCGCTATCCGCGACGCTGCGCCCAGATTGGCGGGGCGGGCTGAGGCAAATTTCTCAGCGAGCTCGTTGGAGAGACCCGGGATACCAGCAAATTCCAAGTCTTCGGGAATACGCAGCGCCTCGTCCTTTCTAAAGGCAGCGATATCAGCTTCTTGCCGCTCTAGATAGCTTGCGTAAAGCGCGTCAATCTCCAACTGCTCTGCAATCTCTGGGCCAATAGCAGCGAGCTCCTCCGGCCAAATCTCTTTTAGATCTGCAAAACCAAGAGTCGAGAAACTAAGGAGAGTCCGGGCCGTCCGTCTGACGCCGTCTTGATTAAGCTTCAAGCCGTGACCAGCTGCCTCGTTCGGTGTTAGCGACAAGTTGTCTAGCACAGCATTGCCCGCCTCGATCGCGGCCATTTTGCCGGTGAAATAAGCAACCCGAGCATGTGACGCTGCGCCAATATCAATAGCCTTTTGGGTCAGCCGCTGATCGGCGTTGTCGGCCCGCAAAAGCAGGCGGTATTCGGCCCGGCTAGTGAACATACGGTATGGCTCACGCGTGCCCTGTGTTGTAAGGTCGTCAATCATCACACCCATATATGCATCGGCGCGGTCGAGAATGAAATCTCCCCTGCCCTTCGCTTGCAAGGCCGCATTAAAACCGGCGAGAAGACCCTGCGCCGCAGCCTCCTCATAGCCTGTAGTGCCATTGATCTGGCCTGCAAGATATAACCCCGAAACCCGCCGGGTTTCCAGCGTCGGCTTCAGCTCCCGCGGATCGACAAAGTCATACTCGATTGCATAACCATATTGCAGAATCTCGGCCTTCTCTAGGCCCGGAATGGTTCTGATCATCGCATCCTGAACATCCTCCGGCAGGCTGGTAGAAATACCGTTGGGATAGACGGTGTGATCGTCCAGGCCTTCTGGCTCTAGGAATATCTGATGATCGGATTTATCAGCGAACCGAACAACCTTATCTTCAATACTCGGGCAATAGCGCGGCCCCGTACCCTCAATCTGCCCGCTATATAGGGGAGAGCGATGGATGTTATCGTGTATCAGTTGATGCGTCTCAGGGGTGGTCCGCGTCAAATAACAACTGACCTGCGGCACCGTAATGTTCTCTGTCATGAAACTAAAAGCCATCGGGTCCACGTCACCCGGCTGCTCTATACAAACATCCCAGTTAATCGTCCGCCCGTCAAGCCGTGCCGGGGTGCCCGTCTTTAGGCGCCCAAGATCAAATCCAATCCCCATCAATGTCTCTGAAAGTCCGTTACAGGGCGCCTCACCTACACGCCCTGCAGGTGTTGTCTTCTCACCCAAGTGGATCACCCCACGAAGGAAAGTACCTGTTGTCAGGATAATGCGCTCGCTCTCAAATACACGGCCATCCTCACAAATAACCGCACTCACCTGCTTGTGCGTGCCCCTACTATCTATTTGGACATCTTCTACCGCGGCGGCCAGAATCGTAAGCCCAGGGTAGTCAGCCAGCATCGCCTGCATTGCATTCCGGTATAGTTTACGATCGCTTTGGCACCTCGGTCCGCGCACAGCCGGGCCCTTTCGGCGATTGAGCAAGCGGTACTGAATACCAGAAGCATCAGCCACACGGCCCATAATGCCATCCAGCGCATCAATTTCGCGCACAAGGTGACCCTTGCCAAGGCCTCCGATGGCTGGGTTGCAAGACATCTCGCCGATCGTCTCAAGCTTATGCGTAAGCAACAAGGTGCTGGCGCCCGCTCGGGCGCTCGCCGCCGCGGCCTCGCAGCCCGCATGGCCGCCACCAATCACTATAACATCATACGTAGCCATCAAGCCTCACGCCCTTATAACTATTAGATACTTCTAGGGCAGGATATACGACTTCGACCCAGTCAGGTCAAACGACAATTACCGCTCGCCCTCAATGCGCAGGGGAATGTTTCACGTGAAACATCATTACTTTCCAATACAAAAATCTGAAAACACAACATCTAGTATATCTTCAACATCAACCCTACCCGTGATAGCGCCAAGAGCGCGCGCAGCCATCCTGGCGTCCTCAGCGGCCAAGACGGGGTCGATTCCTGCATTGGCCTGAAAGCGCTCCAAATGCTCTACTGTCTGCTCTAGGCTTTGCCGGTGGCGAATCCGGGTCAGCGCCGGCGCTTCTCTAACGCCCAAGCTACCAGCAACACGTGCGCCCAGAAACCCCATGAAAGCATCCATGCCCTCACCCGACTTTACCGAAACGATATGAACGTCCGCCGAATTCAGGCTGGTGCTTTCTGAAAAAGCCTTTAATACGCCCTCCTCGTCATTATGCCCCCCAACAAGGTCGCCCTTGGTCACAACGATCATAGTGTCGTCGCCTACTAGCTCACGCGTCTCTTTACTGATCGCCGCATCTTCCGCTGATACCAGAACTAGTTTCAGGTCAGCCTCATCAGCGCGCCTAAGCGACCGGCGGATACCCTCAGCCTCTACCGCGCCGGCGCCGTCACGGATACCTGCCGTATCGATCAGACGAACAGGATAACCACCAAGGTCTAACTGAACCTCAATGCTATCGCGTGTCGTGCCTGCTTCATCCGAAACAATCGCAACATCTGATTTAGCGAGCGCGTTCAACAATGTTGATTTGCCAACATTGGGCGCGCCCAGAATAACGACGCGGAAGCCGTCGCGGAGCCGCTGCCCCCGTTTGTTGTCAGCAAGATGTGCCGCGATATCACTCTTAAGCTCTTGAATTTGCGGAAGAACCTGACCAGATATTCCCTCCGGCATATCCTCATCTGGGAAATCAATATCCGCCTCCAGGTGGGCCAGAAACCCTACCAAACTTGAGCGCCACCCCTCATAAATAGCCCGAAGGCCACCGTCCATCTGACGTAACGCCTGGTCGCGCTGCATTGACGTGTCAGCCATCAATAGGTCCCCAAGCCCCTCCGCGCTTGTCAAATCAAGCTTGCCGTTCTCGAAGGCTCGCCGGGTAAACTCCCCCGCCTCGGCTGGGCGACAGTCTGAAACGCTTGCTAACGCCTCCAGTACGCCGTCAATGACAGCGCGCCCGCCGTGCACGTGCAGTTCAACCACATCCTCGCCTGTGAAGCTCGCGGGGGCCCTGAACGGCAACACGATCCCCTGATCAAGTAATTCATTCGTTGTCGGGTGCTTCAATGCGACCATCACTGCCGTCCGCGGAGTTGGGTTTTCCGACCCGCCGAAGCTGTTGAGGGCTTTAAACGAGGCCGGGCCAGAAATGCGAATAATCGCAACACCGCAAACACCGTGACCACTTGCTAAGGCAAATATCGTCTGATTATCTTTCATTTTCGAACACTACTCTGGATTATCAGGAGATTTCCTATAGCATCTCATAAAGCTAACAGCATAGCCAAAAGATCGCGCAAGGAGGTTACCCTTTGGAAATCCTATCAATGCATAGTCCTGTCGGAGACCTATCCATATTCGCCGATGGTGGCCGTATTGTTGCCCTTGATTGGGGTTGGGTGCCAGATCAGCAGCCTGGTAATGTTACACGACAGGCAAAATTGCAGCTCGATGAATATTTTGACGGCGAACGCTCTACCTTTGATGTCCCGCTGCATCCATCCGGCACGCCGTTTCAAAAATCGGTATGGGAAGTGATGCAGACAATCTCTATGGGGCAAACCTTGACGTACGGCGATGTGGCAGAAAAGTTAGGGTCCGCCGCCCGCGCTGTTGGTACGGCTTGCGGCGCCAACCCCATTCCAATTTTGATACCGTGTCACCGGATATTAGGTGCGGGTCGTAAAATCACCGGCTATTCGGGCGAGGGTGGTAGTGCTACAAAGAAGGCCTTACTTGTGCTGGAGGGGGCGCTCCCCCTTGAGTCTAAGGACAGACAGGCCGACCAACTTAACCTTTTGTAAAGATAGGAAAACATGATGATTAAATCGGTTCAAATTAACGCGTTCGGTGGCCCGGAAGTTTTAAACATTGTCGAGGTCGAAGGCCCCAAACCTGGCCCTGACGAGGTCTTAATCCGTCACAGCGTTATTGGTCTCGATTATATTGATACCTATCACCGCTCCGGTCTGTATCCTGTTCCGCTGCCCTTTACGCCGGGATTAGAAGCGGCTGCGGTCGTCGAAGGGCTTGGTAAAGGCGTTACAGGTTTTAGTGTGGGAGACCGCGTGGCCTATCCCGCCGGACCGCCCGGAAGCTACTGTTCGCATCGCGTCATTCCAGCGGCTAAACTCGTCAAACTTCCAGGCGATATAAGTGACGACGATGTTGCTGCCATGATGCTAAAGGCCTGCACCGTCGAGTATCTCATTTTTCGGACATTTAAGGTCCAAAAAGGCCAAACGGTGCTGTTTCACGCGGCGGCTGGTGGCGTAGGCCTAATTGCCTGTCAGTGGCTAAACGCGCTTGGCGTTACCGTCATTGGTACGGTCGGCTCAGACGAAAAGGCGGCGCTCGCCCGAGATAACGGCTGTCACCATACGATCAACTACCGATCCGAGGACTTTACCGCCCGGGTTATGGACATCACCAGTGGCGCCGGCGTCCCTGTTGTATATGACAGTGTTGGGCGCGATACCTGTGCGGGCTCGGTCGCCTGCCTGCAGCGCCGGGGCACCATGGTCACCTTTGGTAATGCGACGGGGCCGGTTGACCCTGTGCCGCCGGGAGATCTGGCGAAAGCGGGCTCAATTTATTTAACGCGGCCAACCTTAATGGATTATGTCGCAACGCGGGAAGATCTGGAGCTTTCCACAAATCGTGTGTTTGAGGCTATATCCAAAGGCCATATCCGCAGTAATATCCGCCAGCGTTATGCCTTGGATGATATCCAAGCTGCACACAGGGCGCTTGAAGCCAGACAGACAACTGGTCAGACTGTTATTATGCCGTAAAAATTTTCTCTATGAAGGACGAGGGAAACGAAAGAAGTATATATTAACCATATACTTATACATAATCCGCCAACTCTGGCGCCATGACGCCAACATTAACAGCAACATCGATTGGGTTGAGGGCTAGCCAGGGGTTGTCTTGAGGGCCGTCAACGGGCGGCACAGAAGGGACGAATAGCTATTACAAGCCAAAAACTGTTCGCGCAGCCGTATAATCCGCAATCCGCTCAAACGGCTCTGCCTCGTCACCAGTGCGCGGCGTGTTATCACCTACGATGATTAGTGGCCATTCAAGCGCCATGGCCGCGTCACGATCCCATGAGCCGTCTCCGACGTAGGTTACCTTCTCAAAGCCTGCAGCCGTACCAAGGCGCTCCTCTGCCCGCTCTCTCGCCAGAAGCATCAACTCGGTCCGTTCAAAGCTATCATCGCTCGTTGCCATGATCAGCCGGTCGATCTCAAAACCGGCGTGAGCCAACTTAAAACAGGCGGTGGGCCCCCATCCGCCCGTCGCAACAGCAACCATATGATCAGGCGAGGCCTGAAGAGCGGCAAAAAGCTCCAATGCGCCCGGTAAGGCGCGGCAGCTTTCTGGCTCAGCAATTAATGTGTCCATCATGAGATCAATGAAATGATCGCGCACAGCGTTCAGGTCTTTTTCGGAAATGTCCTTTTTCTTCTGCTCCAGATAGAGCTGTCCGACAATCCCGTGATCCGTCACATGCAATACATCTGACCAGTCATCCGGACAATCGAGATCCAAAATCCCCTTAAGCGACTTAGTAAACAAAGCGTCATCAAAGTCGCTATTGACCAGTGTTCCGTCGACATCAAAAACAAACAGCTGCATAACTGAACCCTCTACGGTAAATGAGCGCTGCTTTTTAGCAGGTTGTGACCAAAAGGCAAGAGGTGGCTACTTCGGCATCATATCCATTAGTATGGCCACTGTTGCCTCAATCCCTGCTGGAACGCTTGCATCTGGGTCAACCTTAAAAAGCGGGCTATGATGCGATGGAACCGCAGGGCCGCCCGCGGCCGCGGCTTCAAAGGCTGCCTTCGGTGTGCCTCCCACGCGGAAATAGACACTTGGTATATGGGGATCATTGGTGAAGAAAGGGAAATCCTCTCCACCCATGCCGTTCGAGACATAACCACTCATTGATACTTCACCCATTTGCGCGACAACAGCCTCCTTAGCCCGCCTTGCAAGAGCCGCTGTATTCACCGTTGGAGGGTATGAATTATCATGGTAAATAACCTCGGGTAACTTATCTTCTGGCAGCCCGGCAACGCGGCCCATGTTTTCTGCAATGCGCTTAATACCGTTCAGCAGCGTCCTGCGGGTCTCTTCGTTAGTGTTACGAACAGTCACCTGCAGCACAGCACTATCTGAAATGATATTATGCTTGTATCCCGAATGGAAAGATCCAACCGTCACCACACCCGGCTCACGGGGCGGTAACTCTCTGGCGACCAAGGTCTGCAGAGCCAAAACGATCTGAGAGCCAAGCACCACAGGATCTTTACCAGAATGTGGTGCTGCCCCATGAGCGCCGATCCCGTGAACGATGATATCAACCGAATCGACGCCGGCGTAAGGGGCGCCTTCACTAATTGCTATTTTCCCTGCTTCAAACGCAGCCGCGACGTGAAAGGCAAAGGCATAATCCGGCTGACCAAACCTTTCCCAAATCTTATCGTCTTTCATGGCCTCGGCGCCAGGACCAACCTCCTCTGCTGGCTGACCCACAAGCATGAGCGTGCCCGACCACTGGTCTTTCATCGCGGCCATCCGCCGCGCGGTACCAATTAAGCTGGTAATATGAACATCGTGACCGCAGGCGTGCATCACCGGCACCATCTCTCCCGTACCAGGATGAGCCTGCACCACTGTAGATGCGTATTCTAGACCGGATTTCTCTTTAATAGGAAGCGCATCCATATCAGCGCGCATCATGACCAAAGGACCGTCACCATTCTCCATCATAGCAACAAGACCAGTGCCACCCACGCCCTCTGTCACATCAAAGCCAGCGGACCGCAGCTCTGAAGCAAGTAGTGCGGCGGTTTCCTTCTCGACAAACGATAGCTCCGGGTTTTCATGAAAGTGGATGAACAAGTCTCTCAGCGAGTTCTCATAATCAACCGAGATTGCCTCTGATAAACCTTCATGCAAACCATCGCTTGCTGCTGCCCCGGCTGTTAATATTAGCGCTGCACCCCCTGCCAACAATAATCTCCGCATCTTCACCCTCCAAATACCAACCGGTTGAAATCATAAACAGGCCGACACCCCGTGTCCCTGTGCGACCCCTTATCTGTCGGCCAACAATGGCAAATAGCTCACCAAAACGCAAGCCGCTCGTCGCCAGAACATGGCGCAGCCAATAACGTGCCGTCATGACACCACCTTATAAAGGCGCCTAGTATCCTGTTGCGTTTAAGCAAGAAAAAACCCGGCTGGGATTATCCTCACCGGGCTTTTGAAATTATTTATCTATGTCAGATGCTAGTTATTCATCGACTTGAAGAAGTCTTCGTTGTTAGCGCTCGTCTTCAACTTACCAAGCAAGAACTCCATACTGTCTACCGTGCCCATCGGCGTTAAAATACGGCGGAGAACCCACATTTTCGATAAAGTAGCCGCATCGACAAGAAGCTCCTCTTTCCGAGTGCCCGATTTCAAAATATCGATCGCTGGGAAAACGCGCTTATCCGCAACTTTACGATCAAGAACAACTTCACTATTACCCGTGCCTTTAAATTCCTCGAAAATAACCTCATCCATCCGGCTACCTGTTTCAATGAGCGCTGTTGCGATGATTGAAAGCGATCCGCCCTCTTCGATATTCCGTGCAGCACCGAAAAAGCGCTTTGGTCGCTGTAAAGCATTCGCGTCAACACCGCCCGTCAGGACTTTACCCGACGATGGAACAACCGTATTATACGCCCGCGCTAGTCTTGTGATACTATCAAGCAAAATCACCACATCGTGCCCATGTTCGGTCAAGCGTTTAGCTTTTTCTATAACCATTTCAGCGACTTGCACGTGACGGCTAGCAGGTTCATCGAAGGTGGAACTAACCACCTCACCGTGAACACTGCGCTGCATATCGGTCACTTCCTCGGGCCGTTCATCGATCAGTAAAACAATCAAATAGACCTCAGGATGATTCAGCGCGATCGACTTAGCTATATTCTGCAAAAGAACCGTTTTACCTGTTCTTGGCGGCGCAACGATCAAGGCGCGCTGGCCTTTACCAATAGGCGATACCAAATCAATCACTCTCGAAGACTTGTCTTTAGCCTCTGGATTATCGGGATCCAGCTTTAACCGCTCGTCAGGATACAGCGGCGTCAAATTGTCAAAATGAACCTTATGCCGTGTCTTCTCTGGCTCATCAAAGTTAATTTTATTGACTTTTAACAGTGCGAAATAGCGCTCGCCATCCTTTGGAGAACGAATTTGACCGTCGACCGTGTCACCCGTCCGAAGCGCAAAACGCCTTATCTGACTGGGGCTGACATAAATATCATCGGGCCCCGGCAGGTAGTTCGCCTCCGGAGACCGCAGAAAACCAAATCCATCGGACAAAATCTCGATAACACCACCACCGGAAATTTCCTGACCATCTTCTGCTAGTGCTTTCAAGATGGCGAACATCATATCTTGCTTACGCATTGTCGAAGCGTTTTCAATGCCAAGCTCTTCAGCGAGCTCCAAAAGATCGGCTGGGGTTTTATTTTTTAGGTCTTGCAAATGCATATGATAGTCCACTGTGAGGGAGATAGTTTTGCCAAAAAGGATGATCTAAAATCACAGGCCGAATGGGCGAAACCGGAAGGGGTACTAGAAAGACGCAGCATAAATCGATGCTTACCAACGTAGGCTACCATGTTTCTAGCTCAAGTCAAGCATTAGCACTCAGCAGCAAAGGCTTGATCTCTGCTAAAAAGGCTTCGCTACAGCCAATAGAACAATCGCAATAATCGCGACCCCAGGTATCTCATTCACCAGTCGCCAAAACTTTGTTGATTTTGACCGGTCCCCGCCAGCAATTTTCTTGCGCCAAGCAGATAGATAGCCATGGAATCCCGACAATAAGAAAACCAGTATAAATTTCAATAAAAACCAAGTGCCTAGCGCTGCCCCAAGGTGCGCCGCAAGCATTAAGCCGAAAATCCATGTTAAAATCATTGATGGATTGATAATGATTTTCATCAACCTAGCTTCACGCTCAACCCAGCGGGCAGCCTCGTCGCTTTCGGAATCAGCTTCCATATGATAGGCGAAAAATCTCGGCAACATGAACATTCCCGCCATCCAAAAGATGACGAAAATAATATGCATGCCCTTAACCCACAAGTACCCTTCGCCTAAGAAACCTGTCACTGATTATCTCCTAAAGTCTTTTACCAGCTGCGATAGCTCGGCAACATGGGCAACGGGAGTTTCGGGCACAAATCCATGTCCCAAATTAAACACGTGCGGACCATCCCTGAAGGTTTCTAGAATTCTAGTGGCCTCAGCGCGCATCATTTCACCACCGGCTACAACCATCCGTGGGTCCAAATTCCCTTGCGTACAGACTTTCGACTGAATGGCTGTTTTTGCCCAGTCAAGCGGAACCCCGCTATCCAAAGAAACGCCGTTAATTCCAGTTTGATCAACGAACTTTTCTAACTGACAACCAGCAAGCCGCGGAAAACCAATGATTGGGGTCTCTGAATGGACTTTTCTGATCCTGCGAATGATTTCCTTTGTGGGCGCTATCACCCATCGATCAAAGGCGGGCTCCGGCAAGGCGGCCGACCAGCTATCAAAAATCTGCACAGCATCAGCGCCAGCGTCAATTTGCTTGATCAAATAATGGCTTGTTGCATCAACCAGCTTTTCTAAAAGCAGATCAAAACCAGCAGGATCGCGGTAACCCCAATCTTTTGCAGCTCCGTGGTCTTTACTGCCAGCGCCTTCAACCATATACGTAGCGACTGTCCAGGGCGCGCCCGCAAACCCAAGCTGGGTAACACCTTCCGGCAAAGCGTTTTGGAGTATTTCAAGGGTTTTATAGACATTTCCTGCCCGGTTATCGAAGGCATCAATATCTAGAGCAGTAACTTGGCCACTGGTGGTGATTGGCTCTAATCGCGGACCTACACCGCTTTCAAACCAGACCTTTTGGCCCAGCGCATCTGGCACGACCAAGATATCTGCAAATAAAATTGCTCCGTCCATCCCAAAGCGACGAAGCGGCTGTAATGTCACCTCAGCAGCCTTTTCGGGCGTATAGCAAAATTCCATGAAACTGTTTGTTGTTGCGCGGACATCTCGGTATTCTTGCAGATATCTACCTGCCTGTCGCATATACCAAAAGGGAACGCGCTCGCCGGGGTTCCCCTTGAGAGTCTCTAACAAAAGCTTGGTCATAGAATATCCTGTTAGTTTTTTGATGATACTGCGGCAGTTCCTACCAGACTACTATATATTAATAAATATATATTAGGGTAGTTGTTGTAGTAGATACCTGTGATTAGTGGGGATAACATTTATCCACAAAGATATAAACAATTCGAAGAAACACCATCATCATTTTCTTCAAAACAGTGTCAATCCTTAATAAGTCTGTGGATATCACTGGTTGGGCTTGTTATTTAAAGCCGTTGCTTACGGGGATAACGGGGATAACTAGCCAAATAGGTGTTCTGTTGGCTTCAGATTTTTTCGATTCGCCCACCTTTGCCCAAGTGGTGGATAAAAAGATTGTCTCGGTGGACGATCGTACCGTACATTATGGATAACAGATATCCCCAAGGTGGTCAGGTAGGCTAAAGGGTGGTTATCCACAAGCTGATACATAAGGATAAAACGTGGAACGTGCAGTCAAAGATAAGATCTTCCATGTTCACCTGGTCTCAGATTCTACTGGCGAGACCTTAGAAAGCATGGCCAACGCCTCGCTTGCACAGTTTGAGGGCGTTAATATCAAGCGCCATTTCTGGCCAATGATACGCTCAGATCATCAAATGCGGCGCGTCATGGAAGACATCGCTGAGCACAATGGTTTGGTTATGTATACCGCTGTGAATGTGAAAATCCGCGAGGTTTTAGAGAATAGCTGTCAAGCGCTTGGATTACCAACCCTGCCCATCCTGGATCCAGCCATTTCTATGCTTGGAAGCTATTTTGGCGTTGAGGCATCGGGCAAGTCTGGTCGTCAACATGCTCTAGACAAGGATTATTTTGCTAGGATTGATGCGCTTCACTATACAATGGCCCATGATGATGGCCAGCTGAGCGACGATTTGCGTGAAGCAGACATCATCATCGTTGGTGTTTCAAGAACCTCAAAAACACCAACCAGTATTTATTTGGCGAACAAGGGTTTTAGGACGGCCAATGTTCCTTTTGTCCCCGACTGTCCAATGCCGCCCGCGCTGACAGGGGACAGCAAACAATTTGTTGTTGGCTTGACGACATCGCCCGAGGTCTTGTCACAGATTAGGGTCAACCGGATGCGATCAATCAATGAAGATGACAACACCCTTTATACCGAGCAAGACCGCATCAAAGAGGAGGTCGCCCAGTGTCGGCGATATTGCACGCACCATCGGTTTCCAGTGATTGATGTTTCTCGTCGGTCGATTGAAGAGACAGCAGCAGCGATCCTGCATAAATATTTAGGATGGCGCGAGAGCCAACAGTCAGCATTGGGCGCACAGTGAAAACATTTTCCCCAATAATACTCGCCTCTGGCTCCCAGACTCGCGCTTTGATGCTGTCGAATGCTGGCGTGACTTTTGAGGTTGTGAAAGCGGCGGTGGATGAAGAGGCCATTAAACAGTCTTTGACCAATGAACAGGCGCCGCCCCGAGAAATAGCGGATGTGCTCGCTGAGTTGAAGGCCACGCAAGTCTCCAGAAACCGCGTGGAGACCGGCTTTCCAGGTGATCTGGTTATTGGCGCCGACCAAGTGTTGGAACTAGACGGCCAGTGCTTTTCGAAGCCTGCAGATATGGATCATGCGGCCGCACATCTAAAGCTGCTACGCGGTAAAACCCACACGCTGGTTTCGGCTGTTACAGTAGCCCATCAAGGGCGGGTCATCTGGCGAAACATGGATAGCGCAAAGCTATCTGTACGTGATTTCAGCGAAGAGTTTCTGGGTGATTACCTAAGCGCACTGGGTGACGATGCTTTAACTTCGGTAGGTAGTTATCAAATCGAGGGACTGGGCAGCCAGCTTTTTAGCAAGGTTGCAGGCGATTATTTTACAATTCTTGGGATGCCTTTACTGCCGTTACTCGACTTTCTAAGAGGGCAAGGGGCCTTAAGAGTATGACGCGCAAAGCCTGTATTATTGGCTGTCCTGTCCAGCAAAGCCTCTCGCCGATTATCCACAGCTATTGGATCGCTAAACACGGCATTGACGGCGAGTATGATCGCCTCAACCTGGAGCCAGAAAAGCTGGTGAGCGGCGTTGATTTGTTGCAGCATGACGGATACGTAGGCTTCAATGTGACTATGCCACACAAACAAACGGTGATGCCCCTGCTAGACACAGTAGATAGTCTTGCCGACAGGATTGGCGCAGTGAACACCGTTTATCTAGGTGATGATAAGCGGTATCATGGCACCAACACCGACGGCCACGGATTTCTTGAACACCTAAAGCAAACAGTTGGCGGTAAATGGGATTCATCAAAGCCTGCCCTGATTATTGGCGCTGGTGGTGCTGCAAGGGCTGCGGTTGTCGCTTTATTGGATGCTGGCTTGCCGCATGTGACGATCACTAATAGGACACAGGAAAAAGCAGAAAAAATCGCGCTGGATATCGCGGACGATAGAATTGCTGTCTTGTCATGGTGTGATAGAGACCGCGCCGTCTGTGAGTACGGCCTCATTGCCAACACAACAAGCCTCGGAATGGTCGGCTGTCCCCCTCTAGAGTTTTCTTTGAAAGGGGCGGATCGCACTACCGTTGTTTACGATATTGTTTATAAGCCTCTCTCGACAAAACTTCTTCAGGCGGCCGAGCAGGCTGGGCTGGTCTCTGTAGACGGTCTTGGCATGTTAATGCACCAAGCGGCACCAGGATTTAAACTATGGTTCGGCCAAGATGTAATGGTTGATTCTGGGTTAAAAGCAGCAATCAGAGAGGCGATCAGATGTTAATCGCTGGCCTAACAGGCTCTATCGGTATGGGTAAAAGCGCGACGGCTGAGATGTTTCAAGGCGCCGGTATTCCAGTGTTTGACGCCGATGGCACCGTGCACGCACTTCAGGCTCCCGGCGGGCCATCGCTGAACGCAATTGATGCAGCTTTTCCGGGGAGCGTGGTGGGCGGACACCTAGACCGGCAAAAACTGGGAGCGCTTGTTTTTGCTGACCCGGCAAAGCTGAAGACACTTGAAGCGATCATGCACCCCTTGGTGTCTGGTATGCGGGCGATTTTTATTCGAAACAACCAACACCGCGGGTCTTCGCTGGTGGTTTTGGATGAACCGTTATTATTTGAGATGAAGGTTGATCACCTATGCGATGCCGTCATTGTTGTTAGCGCTCCAGCCGCTGTTCAGCGTCAAAGAGTGATGGATAGACCAGGTATGACAGCCGAGAAATTTAGCGATATTATGCGCTCACAAATGTCAGATGCTGACAAAAGGGCCCGGGCCACATATATTGTTGAAACCGACAAGGGGTTTGATCACGCGAGGGCCCGGGTCTGCGACATCATTAAAGATTTGGAAAAAACAGCATGAGCTTAAGAGAAATTATTTTCGATACCGAAACCACGGGTTTTGATCCTTTTTCTGGTGACCGATTGATTGAAATCGGGTGTATTGAAATGATTGATAAGGTCTTGGTTAGCGGGAAGACTTTCCATGAGTATTGCCATCCTGAGCGGGATATTCCTGAGTCAGCTCAAAAAATTCACGGCATTAGTCTTGAGATGCTAACTGATAAGCCGAGGTTTCATGAGATCGCTCAGGCATTTCTTGACTTTGTTGGTGACGACAGCATTCTTGTTGCCCATAACGCTGATTTTGACATCAAATTCGTGAACTGGGAGCTGGAGAATGCCGGATTGGCACCCTTACCGCGCGATCGATTTAAAGATACCCTAGCGCTCGCGCGGGCTAAGTTTCCCGGCTCGCCTAATTCCCTCGATGCGCTTTGTAAGCGTTTTGGTGTCGAAAATGGCCACCGATCACTCCACGGCGCTTTGTTAGATAGTGAAATTCTAGCCGACGTTTATATTGAGCTTGAAGGGGGGAGGCAGGCAGGCCTTGCGCTCAACACAAGCACCGACAACATGCTCTCAAAGCGAAAGCGCAAACCTCGAGAGGCGCGCAGCTTTCCAGCGTCAGAATCTGAACTGTCGGCACACCAAACACTGATTGACGCCCTCCAAGACCCGGTGTGGCGACGCTAATCGCGGCGTTTGACTCCCTACAAAGGGAATCCCCTTAAAAACGAGACTTGTGAAAATTAGGGCTGTTTTCTGCCGCACTGCATCGCTAGACTGCGACGATAACTCGAAATCAAAGGTATCACTATGCGTATTTCTACCCGACTAGGTTTGTTCTTGGCTATGATGGTGTTGTGTCTATCTCCAGCCCTCAACCCAGCATTCAGCGCAGCGCTCAGCGACGATGGGCTCGAAGAGAAAAAGCTGTTCGTGCCCTCAGAGAATTTGATGGGCGACCATGCCGCAATGCTCAGCGCGGCTATGGCTGAAGACCGGCGGTTGATGATCGTTATCGGTGCAAATTGGTGCCATGACACTTCATCCTTTCTCAACAAAATTGAGACCAATGACGAAACAGGTCCTATCCGTGACGGTTTCCGCACGATGCTGGTAGATGTTGGTGCCTTTGACACCCAGTGGGAGGTGTTGTTAGACCACTATAAAATGCCGACCATCTACGGCACACCAACCGTTTTGATTGTCGACCCTTTAAGCGACACTATTTTAAACCCTATTAGTATGCACCGCTGGCGGAATGCGGCCAATGAAGACAAATCGACGATTCAAGAGTGGCTTAATAAGGTCATGAAGGACTCCTTCGTTGAAGTTGGAGCTCACGGTCAAGCAACCAAAGGCTGGCAAGACAAGGCCTTGAATCGATTAGACGCCTTTGAGAGAGAGCAGGCTAAGCGTGTTCGGGCCGGATTTAGATCGATGCAAATGATCTTTGATACTGAGGATGAACAAGAAAGAGCGGCCCTGAATAAAAGATGGGATATCTTGGCCGAGATGCGATACGATCTCATTTCGTTCTTGCGGAAAAAGCGCAGTGAAATTGTGGCGCCAGATGCAGTGGAAGGTGTTGTGGATTTTGAATTGCCAGCCCTTGAACTGTTTGACGATCTTTAAGCGCAAAGAGAAAAGCCCGATCAATGACGGTAAGCAGCCACATATCTATTAGCGCCCCGCAGCCGGTCTTTTCAGCGGCAGTGTTGAAGCGTGCGCTGAAGGCTTTGCTTGTTGTTTTATCGCTCAACGTGACCATGCCTGCCTTTGCGCAGGATGTAGACAGTGACGAAGGCGCTCCCGAAGAAGCTCCGCGGTCAGCCAAACAAACCATTATCCTTGAAGGCTTTAACTTCGCTGTTTTTAAGCGCGGAAACCTGGACGGTTATTTAACGCTTGTGGTGGTGCTAGAATTAGACCGGTCGATCTCGGTGCCCCAAATAGAGCAGCAGATGCCTCTTTTGCGTAATGAGCTGATGATGGCCGGCAAACAGTTAGCAAAAGATCGCGTGCGCGCGGAGCGCCCAACCAATCCCTCGGTAGCCGCATGGTACATGCAGCGAGCTGTCGACCGGGTCGTTGAGCCGGGCATGGTTAGGGCCCTGATCGATGACGTCATTTACCGGCCGCGGTAAGGAAGCTATGGTCACTGCCACCATAAAAACCCAGCCATGAAAATCGGACTGGTCAAGCCGTCATAAATCTGTAACATATCGGTCATAAAAGCCAGGCCATAAAGTGGATAACGTAACTTCAATCTGATCGTTATAAAGGGTTCATATATGTCGAACACCCCTACAGTGAATAATAACTCGCTAGAAGAAGACACCTCTGGCGCTACCAAGGCAATGCAGTGGTTTGGTGTTTTCTTTTTGATTTACTTGCTAATTATGGCGGTCGGCATGATTGGTACGGGATTCAAAGCCCAAACAGCGGGTAGGGCGGGGGAATTATTTGAATTTGCCACCAATCCTTTCACGGGTCTACTGATTGGAATTTTGGGGACGTCGTTGATACAATCATCGTCCACAGTGACCTCTATCATCGTTGGGTTGGTTGCTGGCGGCTTGCCCGTAGAGACAGCGATACCAATGGTAATGGGTGCTAATATGGGCACAACAATCACCAATACGATTGTCGCGATGGGTCACATCAACAAGAAAAAAACGTTTCGCCGCGCCTTTGCTGCCGCGACAGTACACGACTTTTTTAACCTGATGGCAGTGCTTATTTTCCTGCCCATCGAGATTATGTTTGGGGTTTTGGAAAAAATCGGTGGGATGATGGCCGGTCTATTTATCGGGGTTGATGCCAGCGTCAAGGACGCCAACTTCATTAAGCCGATCACCAAGCCAGTCATTGGCGTATTTCAAGATCTCTCGGCGATCATATATGCGCCGTTTGCCAATATTATTCTTATCATTTTAGGCGTCTTACTTATCTTTGTATCAATCACGGTTGTTGGGAAACTGCTACGGCGCTTGCTGGTTGGTACAGCGAAAGAGATTATGCACAAGGCCATCGGTCGCGGACCACTCAGTGGCATTGCGTCTGGTACGATTGTAACTGTTTTGGTTCAGTCTTCGTCTACTACAACCAGCCTTATGGTGCCCCTTGCAGGAACGGGCAAGTTTAGGCTGAAGCAGATTTACCCCTTCACCCTAGGCGCAAACATTGGCACCACCATTACCGGGCTGTTAGCGGCGACAGCGGCGACGGGAGCCAATGCGATATTTGCCCTGCAGATCGCCCTTGTTCACCTATCGTTTAACATCTTGGCGGTGGTTGTGATCTTTGGAATCCCTTTCCTAAGGCATATTCCGCTAGCGGGCGCGAACCGCTTAGCCAAAATATCGGCGGATAATAAGCTTATTGCTCTTGGGTATGTGCTGGGTGTTTATTTTGGCATACCGTTTTTACTTATTTGGGTGTTCGGCCTTATTGGTTAACCCTTAAAGAACAGGAAATATATCATGACTGAATCAGATGAATATGGCGATCTTTCTCGAAAATCACTGAAGGCAAAAATTGCTGAAACTCAGGCTCTTCTCGTTGAATTAGAAGCCGAAATGGAAAAGCGGGAGTTGAACCGCGAACATAAGGCGGTTGATCACCTGGATGATTATATCACCGAGACAGACCAGTCGATCTTAAGCCTGATCTCTTATGCTAGAAAACTGATAGCTGGCGAGAAGAAATCCTAAACACCCCGTCGGCGGAGCTCATTTATAGAAATGCGTTTATGCCCGTTCCTAATAGCGCTCCGGCGATGACCACCAGCCACGGCGGCAGTTTCCAATACATCAGTGCGGCAAGGGCGAGAAGCGCCAGCGCTAAGTCTTTCTCGTCAAAAATAGCTGACGACCAAACGGGATTATAAAGCGCGGCAATCAAGATGCCCACGACGCCAGCGTTAACCCCGGCAAGCGCGGCTTGCATCGCAGAATTTTCACGCAGCTGCATCCAAAACGGCAGCGCCCCGGCCATTAGCAAAAAGGATGGTGTGAAGATCGCCACTAGACAGATCAGCCCACCTAACCACCAGCCACCAAGACTATCCATTGCACTTCCAAGGAAGGCGCCGAAGGTAAAAAGTGGCCCCGGCACTGCTTGCGCCGCGCCATAGCCCGCAAGGAATGTATCTTTATCAACAAGCCCAACAGGCACCACTTCGGCCTCTAATAAGGGTAAGACTACATGACCGCCGCCGAAAACAAGTGATCCCGCGCGGTAGAAAGAATCATACGCAGATACAAATGGGTTATCCATAAGGTCTGCAGCAACAGGCAGCCCAAATAGCAAGGAAAAGAATACCAACAGCCAAACGATGCCCATGGCTTTGCTGATTGTCACATTGGGGCTATCGTCACTGGGCTCAATTGTTTGCTTAAATAGGTAAAGACCGGCCAGTCCTGCTAAAAAAATGACGCTTAATTGCCCGGTCACGCCGGGGATTAACAAGCATATAATGGCGGCAATGATCATAATCGTTGCCTTTGTCTTCGTGTTGCATAGGCCTGTCCCCATGCCCCAAATAGCTTGTGCAACGACCGCAACCGCGACAATTTTTAAGCCGTCTAGTGCCCCTACTGGAATCAGGTCATTGTATGTGGTTACTCCTAGCGCAAACAGCGCCATTATGATTGCCGACGGCATAGTGAAGCCCAGCCATGCCGCTGCTACGCCCTTGTATCCCCCCCGGAACAGGCCGACCGCCATGCCAACTTGGCTGCTTGCTGGGCCGGGCAGGAATTGACAAAGGGCCACAGTGTCGGCGTATGCGCGCTCACTAATCCATTTTTGTTTGTTCACAAATTCTTCGCGGAAATAGCCGATATGGGCAATCGGGCCACCAAAGGAGGTCAGGCCAAGCCTTAAAAAAACGAGAAAAATACGGATAAACGTATCTTCAGGAGTAGTTCTCAGCAAAATCTTACCAATCTGACATCATTGAAGGAGTCCCAGCTTTTTTGTTAGCAACGATCCGCCAAAGGCGTAATTCGCCGGACGATAGCATCTTCTTCCGCCGGGTCCAAAACTCGGCTTCGCGCATCAAAATTTGTATTTTATGAGGGCCATCTTCTTCTTTTGCTAGTTTTGCCGCCACTTTTTCAGCTCCGGCCCACGCCCGGTTGATCAGCGTTATATATTCCTTTGAAATATCTTCAGATACTCGGACTTGCATTTTCAAATCTTTGAACATTTCTTCATAATCGACAGGCATAACGCAGTAAGGCGTGCTCCGCTCGCCAACTTTCCATTCTTTGAATGAATCTCTCATAACAACGCCTTCGTCACCGAGAACATAATCGGTGACAAGCATAAGACCTCCTGGTTTTAAAGCTTCTTCGGTTGCGGTTAATACCTTTTTCTTATCCTCAATATTAAATAAGGATTCACGGGCGATCGCCCGATCGTATTTTCGATCAAAGGCCTCTAATTCGTTAAAATCGACGGACTGAATTTGTGCCTTCTTCTCCATGCCCGCCATTTTAGACAATTCTTGGCCCACTTCGGCCATTTCAGCATTTTCTTCGAGCCCCGTCACCCAAATACCGAACCGCTCAGCGAGGGTGCGGGAGGCGCCGCCAATATTGCAGCCCACATCAACCATGCTCATTTCAGGACTCATAGCTAACAATTTGGATAGAGCCACAATATACTCGGGGCCACCGGGGCCGCAGTAACCTTTACCCCAAATGAACTGGGCGATATCGAGGCTTTCCTTATCCCAAGGCTTTATGGCAAAGGGGCTCGTAGGGTCGACCGTCACGGGCGGCTTAGCTTTGGATTTCTGTGTGCTCTCTGTTTTAGGTAGGCCTTTTAGATAGCGCTTTTCAACCTCTTCAGCATCATAGCCATTCCACCAAGCCTTAAGTTTAAGCTTGAGCAGTAACTTCTTCGATGCTTTCTCGTCTTTTGCCACTAGCGCTGAGCTCCGATTGACAGGACAGGTTAAACAAAACAAATTTCGCGAAAAACACCTTACCTGAAACTTATAGGATTCATCCAGTTTTTTCATCAACAGCGATAATTTGTTTATTTATGTCCGCAAATGAGCGCCTGTTGCTTTACTTGCGGCCGTAACAATTTTCGAAGCGATCGCCTCAATATCCTTGTCTGAAAAGGTTGTGTCTTTCGGCTGTAACCGCACAGATATTGCCATTGATTTTTTGTCGGCCGGTAACCCAGCCCCTATATAGACGTCAAACAATATGACCTCTTGTATAGCGGCTTTATCGGCTCCTTTGACCGCACGGATCAAGTCGCCAGCTTTGACAGATGTATCAACAACGAAGGCGAAATCACGGTTCACGGACTGTAAATTAGTCGCGCTCAAGGCGCCTTTGCTGGTGGCTGATTTCCTGCCTGCCGGTATTTTATCTAGATTGACTTCAAAGCCCACAGCCGGACCTGTGACATCCAGAGCTTTCAAGACCGCTGGATGAATTTCACCAAAAGTCGCCAAAATATTCTTTGGTCCCAACCGTAATGTGCCTGATCGCCCGGGGTGATAGTGATCACCAGCACCGTCCATAATCTGCAGATTGTCGATGGGCGCGCCTGCAGCTTTCAAAGCCGTCACCGCGTCAGCGCGCGCATCAAATACAGATACTTCGCTTTGCGTCTTGGCCCAGTGTTTTGGTGAGGTTTTTCCTGTGCGGACACCGCCGGCAACTAGGTTTTGCCCTTTCGTCGTATCATTATCGTACGTGGGGCCTACTTCAAATAGAGAAACGCCTTCAGCGCCGCGGTTGGCGTTTCGTTGCGCCGCAACAAGTAAATTAGCAAGTGTTGTTGGGCGCATGCAGTCCAGCTCGCTGCTGATTGGGTTATCGATGATTATATCATCGCCACCACCACCGAAAAGCTCTGCGTGACGCCTGTCCATGAATGACCATGTCACACACTCCATCATACCAGAAGCGGCTAGCGCTCGCTTGGCCGCCCTCGATCGTTTTTGCAAGGCAGAAAGCGTTGATCCTGCTCGGTGGTTGATGGCGGGCAGTGGTACACTTGGAACGTTATCAAGGCCGTGAATACGAAGCACATCCTCGACCAGATCAGCCTCGCCGTCCACATCACCGCGCCAGCTTGGAACTTGCACGCTATAACCGCGCTCTGATGCCTCGCCAACGGTGAAGCCAAGGTTTGCTAGAATGTTCAGGCTATCTGCCGCAGCGAGATCTAGGCCACCTAGGCTTTTCACTCGCTCAGGCCGGAATGTTACAGTTTTGTCCCAAACTACCGCTTCGCCAACGTCCACCTTTTCACTTGCTACGCCGCCGCACAGATCAAGGATCATTTGAGCGGCAATATCTGCGCCATCTTCAACGAACAACGGGTCAACGCCGCGTTCAAAGCGATACCGTGCGTCGGTGATAATGCCATGCTGCCGCCCTGTTGTGGCGATGGAAATGGGATCAAAAAGGGCACATTCAAGAAAGACATTTTTTGTCGTATCCGAACACCCGCTTTTTAACCCACCGATAATGCCGCCAAAACCTTGAACGTCCGCATCGTCAGCGATCACACATTCGCCGCCCTGGCTGGTATATTCATTATCATCAAGGGCAACAAAACCCTCGCCCGCTAACGCGTCGCGGGCTTGAAGGGTGCCGGAAAGCTTGTCCATATCATAAACATGAAGCGGTCGACCGACGGCGTAAGAGATATAATTGGTAATATCCACAAGCGCTGATATCGGTCTAAGGCCAATAGCCTTTAGGCGATTCTGCATCCACTCAGGCGACGGCCTGTTTGTAACACCTGTAATCGCCCGCCCTATAAAGCGTGAACAAGTGTCCGAAGGCAGCTCAACAGCTTGCGGGCATTTACCAGCCGGGCTGATTGTTGGCACCGTTAAAGGCTTTAATGTGCCAAGTCCCGCTGCTGCCAAATCGCGGGCGATTCCGTATATGCCCAAGCAATCCTGCCTGTTCGGCGTTATGGCAACCTCGATCACCGGATCATTCAATCCCGCCCAATCAATATAGCTTTCGCCAATCGGGGCGTCCGCTGGCAGATCCATGATGCCATCACTATCTTCGCCCAAATTCAGCTCTGCGCTGGAGCACATCATGCCATTTGACTCGACACCGCGAACGGGCCGCAGGGCCAATGTGACATCCAGTCCTGGCACATAATCACCCGGTCGGCCAAGCACAACCTTCATGTCTGCGCGGGCATTTGGTGCACCGCATACTATGGTGACCGTCTCCGCGCCCGTGTTTACGGTGCAGACCTTTAACTTATCCGCATCGGGATGCTTAACAGCTTCCGTCACATGGCCAATTTTGAAGGCGCCAAGGCTGTCGGCGGGGTTCTCCACACCTTCAACTTCCAGCCCTGTGGCGTTCAATGTGGCGACAATTGTGTCCAGATCAGCGTCTATTTCCAGATAATCCTTGAGCCAGCTTAAGGTAAATTTCATCGGCTTAACCCCCCGGCCAGTGTTGGTAAATTTAGCGGACTGAAGCCATAATGCTTTAACCAGCGCTGATCAGAATCAAAGAAAGCGCGTAGATCGTTCATGCCGTATTTTAGCATCGCCAAGCGGTCGATTCCACAGCCGAATGCAAACCCCTGATAGATACTAGGGTCCAAGTTACAAGCCTCTAAGACCTTCCGGTTCACCATGCCACAGCCTAAAATCTCTAACCAATCGGAGCCTTCGCCAATCTTCAGCGCTCCCCCTTCAAAGCTACACTGAACATCAACTTCCATACTTGGCTCGGTGAAAGGGAAATAACTGGAGCGCAGTCTAATCTTTACAGCGTCAACTTCAAAGAAAGCTTTAAGAAAAGCTTCCAACGTTCCTTTGAGGTGACCTAAATGGGTCTCTTTATCGATCACAAGCCCCTCAACCTGATGGAACATCGGCGTGTGGGTAGCATCGCTATCCGAGCGATATGTTCTGCCCGGTGCAATGATCCGAATGGGCGGCTCTTCGCTCATCATCGTACGAATTTGAACAGGGCTAGTGTGCGTCCGCAGTACTTTGCGCTCTCCCGATGCATCTGGCTTTAAATAAAAAGTATCGTGATCCTGTCGGGCGGGATGCTCGGGCGGGATGTTGAGGGCGCTGAAATTATGGAAGTCGTCTTCCAGGTCAGGCCCTTCAGCGACATCAAAGCCCATATTTGCGAAAATTTCGGCGATTTCATCCATAACCTGAGAGATCGGATGGATTGTCCCATCACGACGAGGTATCCCCGGCAGCGTCACATCAATTGTCTCACTGGCTAACCGAGTGTTTAGGGCGCTTGCCTCAAGCGCGTCTTTCCGTGCTGTAAGGATGTCGGCTATCTGGTTTTTTAAACCGTTCAATAAGGGACCAAATTCTTTGCGCTCTTCGGGGGTAAACGTCCCCATGTTTTTCATCAGAGCGGTGATGCGGCCTTTTTTACCAAGGGCCGCCACACGGACAGCGTCCAGCGCTTCAAGACTATCAGCGGCATTCACCTCGCCGATGATATGATTTTCCAGTGATTTGATCTCGTCCAGCATTCCTAAATTCCAACGTGTGTTCCGGGTGTTCCCAAAATCGCCTCAAGGGCTTCACCGGTTATTAAAGACTGTATGACAGACAAATAGAGGGCCGCAGCATCAGCCGCGACCCTCTGGAATATTGACTAACACCCCCGGCGAACTTCACCGGATGGGCGCAAGCGTTTTACGCAGCTTTTGCGTCTAGAGCGGCCTTGGCTTGATTTACCAATGCCTCAAACGCTGCCGGCTCATGGATAGCAAGATCTGATAGAACCTTACGGTCCAATTCGATATCCGCTAGCTTCAAGCCGTGCATGAAGTTGCCATATGTTAGGCCAAGGGCGCGAGAGCCAGCATTAATACGCTGGATCCAAAGCGCACGGAAAGTCCGCTTTTTCGCTTTACGGTCGCGGTAGGCGTACTGGCCGGCCTTTTCAACCGCCTGGCGCGCTACCTTAATGGTATTTTTGCGACGACCACGATAGCCTTTAGCTTCTGCAATTACTTTTTTGTGTTTGGCGTGAGACGTCACACCGCGTTTTACACGTGCCATTCTAATTCTCCTTCAAAAACCGCGGATTAACCGTTCGGCATAAACTGCTTAACGATTCGAGCATCACAATCTTTAAGGATCGTTGTGCCACGCTTGTTACGGATTTGCTTGTTGGTACGCTTGATCATGCCGTGCTGTTTACCAGCCTGATTGGCACGAACCTTACCAGAAGCGGTGAGGGAGAAACGCTTTTTCACGCTACTCTTTGTCTTCATCTTGGGCATTTGCTTTCCTTTCATACATCAAGGGATGCTTCATAAACTGACACGGCAGCCCTTATCGCCGGCCTGTTCGGTGAACGGGGCCTTATAGCGGTGGTAAACCATTGAATCAAGGCTTTTGTACTCGCTTTTAACAGAATGATTTACAGCGTTTTTCCCAGCACCGTTTGAAATTGCCACAATTTCATGTCAGAACTGCTGAGACTAAAATAAACTAGAAAGTTCGTGATGATTAGAAATATATTTAACTCGTTGTTTTTAATGTGTTTAATTTCGGTACCAGTGCAAGCTGACGGGCCCGCATGGTGGAGGATGTCGGATGAAGATACGACGATCCTTATTACTGGGACCGTCCATATTTTACCGCAGGGGCTTGATTGGCAGCGAGATGATTTGAGCACAATCATTGAAAACGCGACCTTAATGATCCAGGAATTCGACGACGAACAGGGTCAGCCCGCTGTGATTCTGCCTCTGACCATGAAATACGGCATGCTCCCGGCAGGCGGCTCGCTGACGGCCATTATAGGTGAAGAGCGTTTTAACCGCTTGGTGAAGGCGACCGAAGGCAAGGTGCCTGCAATTGTGTTGGATCGAATGCGCCCTTGGCTCGCTGCAACAACGGCGAGTGTGATGGAGCTTGTTCAGGCTGGTTACGATCCAGAATCCGGTGTTGATAAAATATTACAAGGTATGGCGCAGGCCGCAGGTGTTCCGATCGAAGGCTTTGAGACGGCAGAAGAGCAGATTAAAATGCTAGCGAGCATGGAGGGCGAGGACGCTGTGGCACTGTTTCAGGCGACCTCGGATCAAGATGTCGACGCTGGCGCGGAGATGGAAAAGCTAGTCTCGGTATGGTTATCGGGTGACATGGAGGCGCTTGCAGCGACTACGATGGAAGAAATGGGACAATACCCAGCTGTAATGGAGACGCTGTTATATGCGCGCAATCGAAACTGGGCAAGCCAGACGGAAAAACTACTGGATCGGCCGGGTACAATTGTAATCGCCGTTGGCGCAGCACACCTAGCCGGAGAGCAGAGCTTGATCGATTTATTACAATCTCGAGGTTATTCGATTGAGCGGTACTGAAAGGCCAGTGAAAACGAAGGCTTGTGATAAATTATGATTGGCGGTTATACTGTCAGAGGGTTTCAGAGATTTGGGCTATCATATAGCCGAAAAATGAGGAGGGGTCAGGCATGATCGGTATTTTCAAGACGTCAAAAGCACGCAAGATTTTTGGGCTGTTTTTAATGGGTTCAGTTGCGGCAACTGCGGCGAAAGCAGATGAGCCAAGCCGCTGGCTTTTGAAAGATCACGATACAACAATCCATATCATGGGTACGGTCCATGCCCTCCCCGAGGGAACGCGCTGGTTGTCCGAAAGTACGCGCGATGCTCTTTATGGGTCTGACACACTGGTACTAGAGGTTCCGCCCGGACATTTGCTCGGCGGTGGAATGACCAAAGAGCAGGAAAAAGATTATTTTCTGCCACGACATACCTATCTCTACGATGTCCTCGATGAGGATTTATACAAATCCGTCGCACTTAGAATGGAGGAGCTTAGCCTTCCTGTTCAAACATGGGGTCGTCTAAAACCTTGGGCGGTGGCCCAGCTGGTTGCTGCTAGCTTTAATATGGACACTGAATTAAGCGCCCTGCTAGGTGTTGAACTGACAATGATGGCGATGATCAAAGATGAATATAAGAACGTCATTGGCCTTGAGACAGATAATTCTGCGACAGTCGCACAGCTAGCCATGGCCGATGAAGACGGTGTTCAAGCTATCCGGATTGCCCTTCGCGAGGGTGCTCGGCAAGAAGAATGGGTGCTGCGTCTCATTGATGCATGGAAAGTTGGCGATGATGAATTGCTGGCGGACCTTTCGCTGGAATTAGATAGCTGGAGTGAATTCCCAAAATATTCGAAAGCAATGCTAGAGGATAGAAACCGCGTGTGGGTAGATTCGGTGGAGCATTTGATGCGCTTCAAGGGAACCTATTTTATCGCTGTTGGCGCAGCACACTTGGTCGGCGAGAATAATTTCATCCAACTGTTGGCGAATGAAGGCATGGTGGCCGAACGCAGAACCGGCACTGGACCAATATATAGTGCTCCTGAGGGCTCAGATGACGACGGTGCTGCAGAGCCTGAAGCTGATGAAGCTAACGGCGAAGTGACCGGATCATAGCGTCTGACTGATCTGTTGGATATTCATAGCGACGATAAGATTTGCGCGATGCTGGATGATCTGGCGTCGCGCGATTTGCATATAAAGACGGCTATCGATGCTGCTGGTTATCCCCGGGCCCGTAAACGCGACCACAGTTTCGAAACGCTTTTATCAGTTATTTGTGGCCAACAGCTGAGCGTAAAAGCCGCTGCCACCATCAATGATCGCGTACTCGCATTAATGGACGGGGTTAGTGATCCGGGCCCTTTAGAAAAGCTTAGTGACGAACAACTGCGCGGCGCGGGGTTGTCGCGGCAAAAGGTCAGCTATTGTAGATCGCTGGCCCAAGCCGTCCTGACTGGTACGTTAGTTTTGGCGGAATTGCCGGACATGCCCGACGAGACTGCCATAGAGACAATCGTTCAGGTTAAGGGGTTGGGGCGCTGGAGTGCTGAAATGTATGTGATGTTTGCGCTGGGTCGCACTGATATTTGGCCGGTGGGCGATATTGCTGTCCGCGCTGGTATCAGTGACATCATCGGGAATGAAAGCCGCGGCACGCCAAAGCAAGTTGAAGAGTGGGGCGAGCGCTGGCGGCCATATCGCAGCGCTGTAGCGCTCCTGTCTTGGCATTATTACTCGAACCCACCGCTGGCCTAAAGCGCGCCTTAGGGTAAGCGGGCAGCATCAAGTGGATGTTCAATGCTGCCCATGATCTTGTAGGTTCTGTTTAGAAACGGTAGCCAATACCAGCACCAAAGATCCAGGGGTTGATCTTGACATCTGCGCGTAACGGTCCAACGGCGGTGTTCAGCTCTACATCCGTCTTCAGCCATATCTTTTTAACGTCGATATTGTAAAACCAGTTGCTGCCTTTTCCGGCAGCGATGTCTACTCCAGCCTGCAGGGCAAAACCGAAGCTATCATTATAATCCGTTCTGCGCACGATCGAGCCCTCGGCCTTCTCGTTATAGAAGAATGTATAATTGATACCGGCTCCAATATAGGGTCTGATTGCCGCATCTGGTGAAAAGTGATATTGTGCGAGTAGTGTCGGCGGCAAAACGCTGACTTTTCCCACCGGGATATCGCCAGCGATTGTGCCTTGTGCATCAACGCTATGGCGTGTTGTAGCAAGGATTAACTCAGCGGCAATATGCTTTGAGAAGAAATAGCTAATATCTACTTCGGCTACAAAATCATTGTCGAGTTTGGCCTCGCCGCCAATAACACTGATTGTTGAGCTTTCTTCGGGTGTCAGGGCGATTAGCCGCCCGCGAATCTGCCAAGGGCTGTCTTTGGCTTGTGTAGCTGGTGTCATCACTGTGGTTGATAAAGTGGCGGCTGCAGCGCAAAAGATGATGGATTTTAAAAGCATAACTGTGGTCTCCTTATGTTGATCAATCTGAATTCGGCTACAAAAACCACAAAAAATCCGGTATCGACTTGATGGGGGTCAAGAGTTTACAGAAAATTTTGGTATGTTAGGGTCTAGGCGTCTTGGAATGAATCATAGCAAAGGAGGCTGTCATGGCTTTTACTGAGATTAACGATGCCATCATGGTGTCACCACAGATAAGCAATGTTGAGATTGATCATGCCGCAGATCAGGATATCAGCCACATTATTAACAATCGCCCGGATGGTGAGGAAGCTGGTCAGGCGGACAATGCGACGCTGGCCGCCTATGCAGCTGATAAGGGGATTGGCTGGAGCTATGTGCCTTTCACTCCTGGACAGTTAACACAGGTTGAGGTGTCAGGGATGATCGAGGCATTGGCCGCGGCTGACGGCAAGGTGCTGGCTTTTTGTCGCAGCGGTGCGCGGTCTTGCAACCTTTGGGGCCTTGCGATGGCCGCTACTCATCAGCAATCGCCCGCAGAGATTCTAGAGGCAGCGTCCAGAGCAGGCCATGATCTTTCAGGAATAGCGCCGATTTTAAACCAATTATACGAGCAGGGGTGAACCTTGATCCAGAGTTTATGGAACTTCGGTCTTACCAAAAGCCATTAGGATAAAGGTATATTCCTCAGCAACCTCATGAAGCCGCTCATACCTGCCTGATTTTCCGCCGTGGCCAGCGCCCATATTGATACGCATGGCCAAAAGATTGCTGTCAGATTTCATTGCGCGGAGCTTCGCCGTCCACTTGGCTGGCTCCCAGTAGGTAACGCGGGGGTCGTTCAAGCCCCCGGTGACCAGCATGGGTGGATACGCCCGTTCGCGTATTTGATCGTATGGGCTATAGCTTTGAATCAGATTAAAGGCCGCCGGGTCAGTAATTGGATTGCCCCACTCGGGCCATTCGATGGGCGTCAAGGGTAAGCTATCATCCAGCATAGTGTTCAACACGTCGACAAAGGGGACATGAAGGACCGCCACCCGAAACAGCTCGGGTGCTTGATTTAGAACAGCACCCATCAGTTCCCCGCCAGCACTGCCGCCAGATATACTGATATCCCCTTTTTTCACGAACCCTCGCTCAATCAGGCCTTTGGCGCAGTCGACAAAGTCGTTGAAGGTGTTCTTGCGCTTGGTCAGTTTGCCGTCCTCGTACCATTTATAGCCCATATCATCGCCGCCGCGGATATGAGCGATGGCATACGTAAAGCCGCGATCGAGGAGGCTGATCCGGTTGGCCGCAAAGCCCGGTGTCATACCCAAGCCATAGGCGCCATACCCGTATAAATGCAGCGGCTTAGAGTCGCTTTTTTCAAGCCCCTTCTTATACACGATAGATACTGGCACCATGACGCCATCACGTACAGTCACCATTAATCGTTCAGTTTCATAAAGGGCTGGGTTATAGCCACTGGGTATTGTCTGGGTCTTGCGGGTAATTAACTGATCTGTAGCGATATCATAATCAAAGACCGTCAGGGGGGTGACCATAGATTCGTAACTAATCCTGATATGGTTTTGATGGAAATCAGGATTTAGACCAAGATTTGCGCCGTAAGCTGTCTCGGGAAACTGAATGTGACGGGTGGCGTTACCTTCAATGATCCGAATTTGATCGAGGCCCCTTTGTCGCTCTTGAACGATGACCCGCCCCGCTTGGCAAATGTGCGCTCGAAGGTAAAGGCTATCATTGCCTTCCAGCAAGGTCTCCCAGTTAGCCTCATAGGGCCCCGCTTCAGGGGCAGTCATTAGGCTGAAATTAACTTCCGCAGCGTTTGATCGGATGATGAAGCGACCATCTCCGTGATCCGCGTTGCAGTCGTGGCCGTCACGGCGCTCATTCAGTTGGATTAGTGTGGATTCCGGGGAGTTAAGATTCAGCGCATATAATTCAGCACTCACATGATCAGCAGATCGGATCAGCAGAAAGTCTTCGCTCGAGGATTTGTCGATCCCAACAAAATAACCGCTCTCTTTTTCTTCATAGATCAGCGCGTCTGATGAGGTTTCTGACCAAACACGGTGATACCAAACTTGAAAGGGTCGCCATTCTTCGCTGACATGAATGTAGAAGAAGTGCCGGCTGTCTTTCGCCCAAATGATGCGGCCAGACGTCTCTCGGATGTTTTGCTCTAAGAGTTTCCCTGTTGCTAGGTCCCGCACCTCAATGCCAAACCGCTCGCTTCCATTTGTGTCTGCTGTCCAAGCCAGCATCTCCCCATCGGGGGAAACGCTGATATCTCCCAGCCGGAAATACTCCTTTCCAGCAGCTTCGATATTTTCATCTAACAACACACGCCAATCCGCACTATCGCTCGGCCGCCAAAACCAGATCCGATACTGTGCTCCTGCTCTATAGGCCCATTTATACTCAATGCCATTCTCCGTCCATGGGACGCTAGAATCTTCCTCGTTCACGCGGCTCTTTAATTCCGTAAAGATTTGATTTTGCAGCGGGATATATGGTTCCATCGCCGAGGCCGTATAGGCATTTTCCGCTTTCAAATAATCCAAAATGTCAGGATCACTAACCTCAGGATACTTTGGGTCCTTTAACCATGCCCAGGGATCATGGATCGTGGTGCCATGATGCCGAAAGGTCTGGATACGTTTCTCTGCGACGGGCGCTTTGATGTGGCTTGGGGCTTCTAGGATTGGCTTCGGCATATGGTGAGGACTCCTTTCTTCCTGTTTGCTCACAAAAGCGCGCTTTGTAAAGAGCAGCCTTGATCAAAATGGCTCAAAATGTAAGAAATGGCGCTATTCTTCGCCGTCTTGCTTTGGCGTAAACTAGGAGACCTCAAATGAATACCGATCCAGTGCGCGTCGCAGCGCTTCGTAAACACCTATCCACCCATGGGCTTGCAGGGTTTGTTGTTCCCTTGACCGATGAACATATGAGTGAATATGTAGGCGCATATGCCCAGCGCTTACAGTGGTTGACCGGCTTTGAGGGTTCTGCGGGCAACGCTGTTGTTATGACCGAGGGACCAGCGGCAATTTTCATCGATGGCCGCTATACCATACAGGTGGGTGACGAAGTTGATAGCAATGTGTTTGAACACTATCTTCTCACCGAGCGACCTTTAGTAGATTGGCTCAGGGATCACTGCGATGCCGGGGATCAGATTGGCTATGATCCAGAACTAGCGGTTCAGGAGTGGGTTAGCAACACAGCAGCTGCCTTAAAAAGCAAAGGCGCCACCTTAAAGGCGGTCCTTGATAACCCCATTGATGCCGTATGGACCGATCAGCCGGAGCCGCCCATGGCCCCAGTGTCTGTCCAGCCAGATACCTATAGCGGCTCAAGCGCACCAGAAAAACGGGCTATTATTGCCGCAGAGCTCGCGGAAAAGGGCGCGGACGCTGCGATTGTCTCGATGTTGGATAGCGTTGCCTGGGCGTTCAATATCCGGGGTAAAGATGTCAAGAATACGCCTGTACCGCATGCATATGCCATCCTAAAGGCCGATGAAACCGCCCAGTTATTCGTCGAAAGTGCCAAACTGACGGATGATGTTCGGACTCATTTGGGTAATGCCGTTGAAGTTATGCCGCGCGACAACTTTTATGACGAGCTCCGGCAATTAGCTGGCAAAACGGTTATGGTGGACCCGAACACGAACAATGCCCGCATCATTGACACCCTGAAAACGGCGGGTGCCGATCTCACGATGGGTCAAGACCCGTGCATTATCCGTAAAGCCTGCAAAAACCCGGTTGAACTGCAAGGTAGCCGCGACGCTCATATCCGCGACGGCGCCGCCGTGTCAGAATTTCTATGTTGGTTTTCACAGGAGGCCCCAAATGGCAAGCTAACGGAAATCATCGCAGCAGAGACACTTTGGCAGTTTCGAGAGAAACGCGCAAAGCTACATGGAAGCAGTTTTGACACAATCTCTGGCGCCGGGCCAAATGGGGCTATGTGTCACTATCGGGTCAATGAGAAAACAAATCGGACCATCAATGTGGGCGATGTCTTTCTGATTGATAGCGGTGGCCAATATGACGACGGCACGACCGATATTACGCGGACTATGGCCGTTGGTGACGTCGGCGCTGAGGCCTGTGAACGGTATACGCTCGTTCTGAAGGGTCATATTGCGCTGGCGACAACCTTATTCCCGGCTGGTACGCCCGGGAGTGCGCTGGATGCTATTGCCAGGCGGCCCCTTTGGCAGGCTGGGCTAGATTATGATCACGGCACTGGACACGGTGTTGGCAGTAACTTAGCTGTCCACGAGGGGCCGCAGCGGATCGCCAAGGCCTCCGGCGGCGTTGCCTTGCAAGAGGGCATGATACTGTCGAATGAGCCTGGTTATTATAAGACAGACGCCTATGGTATCCGCATCGAAAACCTTGTGATCGTTCAGAAAAAAGAGACGAGGGGCGATCCACATCGGCAAATGTATGGCTTTGAAACCATAACCTTAGCCCCAATTGCTAAAGCGATGCTTAAGGTAGAGATGCTGAGTGATCTTGAGCGCGAGTGGCTTAATGACTATCACCAGCGCGTTTATGATACCATATCACCGCTTGTTGATGATCCGACACGGCATTGGATGAAGGCAGCCTGCGCTGCTATATAATATTTCTGGAAGAAAACGTCTATGACTAGCGATGATGATAACCGACTAGCCGAGCTGGAAAGCCGATCAGCTTTCCAACAAGAAACCATCGAGAGCCTTTCTGACATGGTTTCAAAACAGTGGAAAGAGATTGACCGCTTGAAGAAAGTGATGAAAACTCTTGATGATCAAATGTACGAATTGGAACAAAATACGGGCCAAGCACCAACGCAAAAGCCGCCGCACTATTAAATTGGTTTGATCTGTTCGTCCCGGCCCTGCTCGTCTTGGTCGTTTTTGCTTGTTACGCCGGCGTTTGCTCAATTTTGAGTTATTTAAACTGTTAAGAGGACCCATATATGGCTTTACCCGAGATATTTAATACCATGCGCCTGCCTGTTGTCGGCGCGCCGATGTTCATTGTATCGGGACCAGAGTTGGTTATCGCACAGTGTAAGGCTGGTATCGTTGGCAGTTTTCCTGCGCTGAATGCCAGGCCTAGCGGAATGTTGGACGCGTGGTTGACCAGAATCACCGAAGAATTGGATCAATATAACCAAGAAAATCCAGATACACCTGCTGCACCTTATGCGGTCAATCAGATCGTTCATCGCTCAAACGGTCGCGTTGAGGAGGATATGGAGGTATGTGCCAAGCACAAAGTGCCAATCATCATCACCTCTCTCGGTGCCCGAAAGGAGCTTAATGACGCTGTACATGGTTGGGGCGGTATTACTTTACACGATATCATCAATGACAAATTCGGTCGCAAAGCCATTGAGAAAGGCGCCGATGGCCTGATTGCTGTTGCGACGGGAGCCGGCGGGCACGCAGGTACGCTATCACCCTTTGCATTACTTCAAGAAATCCGTGCCTGGTTTGACGGACCTTTGCTGCTCTCAGGCTCCATTGCTAACGGCGGAGCAGTATTGGCTGCGCAGGCCGCTGGCGCTGACTTGGCCTATATCGGAACCCCCTTTATCGCGACAAAGGAAGCAAATGCCGTTGATGACTATAAGCAATGTATTGTTGATCACAAGGCCGAAGATATTGTCTATTCTAACTTGTTCACTGGTGTCCACGGAAACTATTTAAAGCCTTCTATCGAGGCAGCGGGGATGGATCCGGATGACTTGCCTGAAGGCGATTTGTCGGCGATGGACTTTGGGTCGGGTAGCAAGTCCGATAGCAAAGCATGGCGCGATATCTGGGGTGCGGGTCAAGGGATCGGCGCCATTGACGCTGTTGACACGGTTGCTGACCGTGTGGCCAAGCTGCAAGGCGAATATTCAGCTGCGCGGGCACGATTGGCGGCCCTAAGCGCTGGCGGTGTATAGCTTCAAACAGACGAGACAGAGACAAATTATGATAATGGCGCTGAATCTGGCGGGTTCAACGCCCCTTCTGTGTCCCGTTTAGGCTCCACGATAGACGCTCCCTTTTAGGGTCCAGGCTGAAAAAAACAGGAAACTCTTGCGCTACCATACCTCTTTGTTGGCATAACTATACCCAGACAGTCGCAACTATCTGAGTTCATGATGCCATGATGGCTATCCAATCTTTATATTTGTCTTAGGCTTTATATTTGTCTCAAGAAAAAAAATGGCCCGCACGCTGTGATCATGCAGGCCATTAGAAATTTGATTTTCTGAAGACTAGAGCGCGCCGTGGCAATGTTTGTATTTCTTGCCTGACCCACACGGACACGGCTGATTACGACCAATATCCTTCCAGGTTGACGGGTCGTTTGAGTCCATTTCGTTCTCGCCCGTGATCGGATTGATCCGCTCTTCATGCATGATTGATGAAGGATTGGTCACTGGAGGTGTCATTTGCTGAACCTCGAATGGTATGTTTGCCAGCAATCGAACCAGCGACTCACGGCTGTGATACAGCATGCTTTCAAACAGACCAAAGGCGTCCGATTTATACTCATTGAGTGGATCACGCTGGCCGTAAGCCCTAAGCCCTACGCTCTGTCGCAGATGATCAAGATTCTGCAGGTGATCTTTCCACTCCTGATCGATCACTTGTAGGAAGAGGCTTTTCTCGATATTGGCCCATGACTCAACGCCGATCGTTTCGCTTTTCGCTTTAAGGTGAGCCTCTGTGGCCCCCATTAATCGTTCAAAGATTATATCTTCATCCAGCGCCTCTTCGCTCGCCCACGACTGAACGTCGATATCTATGCCGAGGTTTTTGGCAGCATCGTCTTTTAAGCCTTGCATGTTCCAGTCTTGCTTAAAGGCTTTGGCCGGAATGTTCTCGCCAATGACATGCTGAACAACGTCTTCAATCATGTCGGACAGATCATCGTGCAGGTCGTCAGATGACATAATGTCGCGGCGCTGCTCGTAAATCACTTTCCGCTGTTCGTTCATTACATCATCGAATTTAACGATGTTTTTCCGCATATCATAGTTGCGAGCCTCGACCTTGCTTTGTGCCTTTTCAATGGCCTTATTGATCCAAGGGTGAATGATAGCCTCACCTTCCTCGATGCCTAGGCGAACCAGCATACTGTCCATCCGCTCCGGGCCAAAGATCCGCATGAGATCGTCTTGCAGTGACAAGAAAAACTTGGTGCGCCCAGGATCACCCTGACGCCCAGCACGGCCCCGCAACTGATTATCAATCCGGCGGCTTTCGTGTCGCTCGGTTGCGATGATATATAAACCACCGGCTTCCTTAACCTTCTCTTTTTCGATCTTAATTTCTGCATGAATATTAGCGATCGCTGCATCACGGGCTGGGCCCTCATCCATATCCGCCAGTTCTTGCTCGATCCGCATGTCAGCGTTACCACCAAGCTGAATATCTGTGCCTCGCCCAGCCATATTGGTCGCGATAGTCACGGCGCCAAAACGCCCAGCCTGCGCGACGATATAGGCCTCTTGCTCGTGATACCGAGCGTTCAGAACCTGATGCTTGATCTTTTCTTTCTTCAAAAGCGCAGCTAGGCGTTCTGACTTTTCTATCGAAACTGTTCCAACAAGGGCTGGCTGGCCGATCTCAGCGCATTTACTAAGTTCCTTGAGGATCGCACCGTGTTTTTCATCTTCGGTGCGGTAAAATTCGTCGTGTTCATCAATCCGTGCGATGGGAACATGAGTTGGAATTTCAACAACGCCCAGGCCGTAGATCTGACCAAACTCTTCAGCTTCAGTCATTGCCGTTCCTGTCATGCCCGCAAGCTTTGGATACATACGGAAATAATTTTGGAAAGTGACCGACGCAAGCGTTTGGTTTTCCGGCTGAATTTCAACGCCCTCCTTAGCCTCCAGCGCTTGGTGTAGACCACCTGAATAGCGCCGACCATCCATCATCCGACCGGTGAATTCGTCGATGATGATGACCCTGCCAGCTTTGACGATATAATCTTTATCGCATTCGAACATGATGCGAGCCTTTAGCGCCTGCTCAAGATGGTGGACGACCTGCGTGTTTTCGTAATCGTAAAGGTGTTCAGTTTCCAGCAAACCCTTGCCAGTCAGGATGCCCTCAACCTTAACAGTGCCGTCTTCCGTCAGGGTAATGGCTTTGGACTTTTCATCCTTCTCGTAATCTTCGTCTGCAAGTTCTGCGACGACATCATTGATAGTCACATACAGATCAGATTTATCTTCCGTCGGGCCAGAGATGATGAGCGGCGTTCTGGCTTCATCAACCAAAATACTATCAACCTCATCAATAATTGCAAAATGGAAGGGCCTTTGTGCCAAATCTTTTTCGTCGAGCTTCATATTATCGCGCAGATAATCAAAGCCAAATTCGTTATTGGTACCGTAAGTAATGTCACAGGCGTAGGCCGCTTGCTTTTCAGCCTGTTCAACCCCGGCAACAACAACACCGGTGGTCATGCCAAGAAACGCATATATTTTCCCCATCCACTCAGCGTCACGACTTGCCAGATAGTCGTTCACAGTAATGACGTGGCAGCCTTTACCGGGCAGAGCATTCAAATATGCCGCCAAGGTCGCAACTAGGGTTTTACCCTCGCCGGTCTTCATCTCAGCAATGCTACAATCATCAAGCACCATGCCACCGATCAACTGGACGTCATAATGCCGCATACCTAGCGCACGAAAAGCCGCCTCTCGGACGACAGCAAAGGCTTCAACCAACAAATCTTCTACAGTTTCACCAGCTTCTAAACGCGCCCGAAATTCTGCTGTTTTGGCTGTCAGAGCCTCGTCTGACAGGGCCTGCATATCAGGTTCTAGCGCATTGATAGCGTCAACTTTTGGCTGAAGCTTTTTTAGATAGCGATCGTTTGCCGTCCCAAAAATCTTATTCGCCAGCTTGACCATTCCCAGCATACTGTTTTCCTCGCCCAAAGCCCACAAGGCCACTGACTGACGCAATGTCGTCAAAAGTCGGTCCCGGTGGATTGTTTTTGTTACAGGTTCGAGATAAGTGCCCGAGCCCCATCTGTCAATGCCGCGGGCTCCTGAAACCCAGTGAATCTCTAAAATACCTCTAATTTCAGCGATTAGAACGATCTTTTTTCTGGACCTAGGTTTTTATGCTGCCAATACTGCAGCTCACCACGCTCTCAAACGATAAGGACACAGGCCATGCCAACTGTTAAACGGTCCCCCCTCGCACCAAAGGGTTTCCCCGTAGTGAATGATGTGGATGGCGTCCGCGTCGCCGTCGCACAAACAGGCATGAAATACAAAGATCGCCCTGATCTCTTATTGGTGACATTTGATAAGGGAACTCAGGTCGCTGGGGTTTATACTCGCTCTAAATGCCCATCGGCTCCGATCGATTGGTGTAAGTCGGCCCTAGCGAAATCTGGCGGTTACGGCCGCGCGCTGCTTGTGAACGCGGGTAACGCCAATGCTTTTACCGGTCAACTGGGCCTAGACGCAGTGAACGCGACTGCTGACGCCCTATCGACACTTGTTGGTTGCCGCCCCTGTGAGATACTGCTGGCCTCGACAGGCGTGATCGGCGAGCCGATGGATGCAGGTGTAATCTGTGGTGCGCTGCCTAAGATGATAGAGCGCCCTCAACCCAGTGACTGGAAGATCGCTGCAGGTGCGATCCTGACGACAGATACCTTTGAAAAAGCTGCCAGCAAGACCGTGATGATCGATCAGCAGCCTATCACCATTACCGGCATAGCAAAGGGATCGGGCATGATCGCACCGGATATGGCGACGATGCTAGGATTTGTTTTTACTGACGCTGATATTCCTGCGGCGCTTCTGACGTCACCGCTCAAATACGTTTGTGATAGAACATTTAATAGCATCACAGTCGACAGCGACACATCGACCAGTGATACGGTTTTGCTTTACGCCACAGGCAAGCGAAAGTTTGAGACCGCCATAAACAGTCATGAAGATCCGCGACTTGCGGTCTTTGCCAGCGCCGTCGAGTCGGTTTGCCGGGACTTGGCCCAGCAGATCATTCGCGACGGAGAGGGTGCCACAAAGTTTATAAGCATTACAGTAACCGGAGCCGAGGATGATAGTGCGGCCCGGCGAACGGCATTATCGATAGCTAACAGCCCGCTGGTCAAAACCGCCATTGCTGGCGAAGACGCCAATTGGGGCCGCATCGTTATGGCTGTGGGAAAATCAGGAGAAGCCGCTGATCGTGACGCCCTTAAGATCGCGATAGGCGGACAAGCGGTAGCATCAAAAGGTCAGGTTTTGCCATCTTATGATGAAGCGCTGGCTACTCAACATATGCAGGGCGATGACATTGTTATCGAAGTTGATACGGGTGTGGGTAAAGGCTCATCCACCGTATGGACCTGCGATCTGACCCACGGTTATATTTCGATCAACGCTGACTATCGTAGCTGACTAGGTAATATTTGCGCGAATGGCTTTTTTTATCAGGCAATTTTAGCCTTCAGGTTTTTTACCTTAAAAAAATACCATTAATATATTGATTTTAAACGATTTTAAATGATTGTTAATTGGCACATTGATTGCACATACCCAGGTAGATTTACTAAAAAGTAATTGCTGGGAGTTAAAAATATGACTGACGTCAACTTAGAAATGCAGGCCGCTTTCTTGAAACAAGTAGATGAAGCGCTGACGGAAGCGATGGAGAGGTTTGCTGGTCAAAAGCAGGCCGAACCTGGTCACTTAGAACGAATGAAGACTGAGGTTATCAAAGCTCGATCTGCCGTCCAGGAGAGACTAGATGGCCCATCGGAAAAGACCGCCAGCTCAAAAGGGCTACACGCGGTTGCATAGTGAAAAGCCATAGCAGGATCTGTGGCCTTTACATTTAACCCTGGTTTTTGAAAAACTTAGGTAGTGCCCGCGTTTTGAACTACGCTATCGACCTTATCAAAAGTACCAGAAATTGTGGTTCCGACATTAAGCGCGGCTAATACAGCCAAAGCCAAAAGCGAGGCTATTAAGCCATATTCAATGGCTGTCGCACCAGATTCTGAAAGTCGAACCCGTCTTAGGAAGGGGCGCAATTTGTTCACAAAAGAATTTAACAAGATCTTCTCCCGTTAAGAAATAAAAAAATGATGGCCAAAGCATAACATAAAAAAAGCTACGCGATCACGCAAAAAATAAAATAATAGGACAGCAGCCTAATATGACTGCAGCTGTAATCGTAACGGTTTGTCGTAAACAAAACCTTTATACTTAGGTAAAATACTCTCTTTTATGATGCACTGCCTACGGCGGCCATCATTTTTGACAAGCGCTTTGCAAAAGCTGCAGGATCTTGCGGCATCTCGCCCTCCAAAATAAGGGCCTGATCAAATAATAACTCGATTGACGGTGACAAGGTATCGGCGGCCCCCTTTTGTTTTGCTTGCTCGGCCAAAGATTTTACAAGCGGATGCGAAGGGTTAATCTCCATCACTCTGCTGCTTTTGGCTTCAAATGACTTATCGTGCGCTTTTAGCATTCGCTCCAGGTGGATATCCATTCCACCGTCGTCAGCGATCAAGCATACCGCTGTGTCAGTGAGGCGGTCGGTTGAACGCACATCGACGATCCGCTCGCCAAGGACGTCTTTGACGACCGCGATCAATGTTGCCATATCACCGTCTTGCGCCTTTTCAGGGGCATCAGCATTTTTACTGTCCCCAAGCTCCGATAGATCTGTTGTCCCGCGGGTGATTGACTGGAGTGGCTTGCCTTCAAATTCGGGTACCATTTGTAACCAGAAATCATCTACGGCATCGGATAGTAAAAGCACTTCAACATCGCGAGACTTGAACCCTTCAAGTTGCGGACTGCGGGCCACAGCGGCCTCATCTGCGCCTGTGATATAATAGATTTTCTCCTGCTTTTCTTTCATCCGTGAGATATACTCAGCAAGTGTTGTCCAGCCCTCCTGGCCTGTTGAGCGGAAGTGCGCGAGCTTAACTAAATCGTCACGTCGCTCATGGTCTTCATAGATACCTTCTTTGATGACCGCACCAAAGGCTTCCCAAATTTTGGTGAACACTTCGGGCTTCTTCTCTGCTAGCTTTTTCAACTCGCCGAGAACCTTTTTGGTGACCGCACCGGCTATCCGGCGCAGCACAGGGTTGTTTTGCAACATTTCACGGCTGATATTTAGCGGTAGATCTTCGCTGTCGATGACACCGCGCATGAAGCGCAGCCACCCGGGCAAAATCTCCTGCGTTTCATCGGTAATAAAGACCCGCTTCACATATAATTTGACCCGGCTTTTACGAGCGGGATCGAATAAGTCCATCGGGCGCTCTTCGGGGATGAACATCAGCACGGTATATTGCTGCATACCTTCTGCGGAGTAATGCAATGTGTGCGCAGGCGCATCAAATGCATGGCCGACATGACGGTAAAATTCTGTATATTGGTCGTCAGTGATGTCGCTCTTTGGGCGCGTCCAGAGCGCTGAGCCTTCGTTAATCACCTCAGCGGCAGTGTCACTGCTATCTGCAGAGTCATCAGATGGGTCGGATTTTGCCTCTTCCTTAATCGCCAGGCTGATTGGCATCGCGATGTGATCGCTGTATGTCCGCACAATGGTCTGAAGTCTCATCCGCTCAAGAAATTCCTTTGCGTCGTCCTTTAACTGCATGACGATTGTGGTGCCTCGGGTGTCTTTATCGCTTGGTGACAGGGTATATTCACCTTCGCCGTCTGAAGACCACGTCCAAGCGTCTGCATCTCCAGCCCGTTTCGTAAAGACATCAACCTTATCCGCGACCATAAAGACCGAATAGAAGCCAACTCCAAATTGCCCGATTAATTGCAGATCTGCTTTGGCGTCACCGGTCATTTTGCTCATGAACCCTTCGGTGCCCGACCGGGCGATTGTGCCTAAGTTTTCGACCAGCTCGTCCTTGCTCATGCCAATACCATTGTCACTGACGGTCAGCGTTCCGGCTGTCGCATCAGCAATAATATCAATCGCAAAATCTGGATCGCCGTCTAAAAGATCAGCGTTCGTTAGCGCTTCATAGCGTAATTTATCGCAGGCATCAGAAGCATTGGAAATCAACTCTCGCAGAAATATCTCGCGGTCACTATAAACGCTGTGAACCATCATTTTCAGCAGTTTTGTAACCTCGGCTTCAAAACCACGTTTTTCAGTTTCAGCTTTCACTTCGCTCATGTTCTTTTACCCCGATTTACTAATTAATAACCCTGCAGGATGGCCGGCGGCCTCGTCCTCTATCACAGACAGATAAGCATCAAGCGACAGGGTTCAAGGGGTGGGGCTTTAAGGCTCAAAAAATTTACTGCTTTGCCGGTGCCGAAAACGCATCTATTTTCGCTGTGAGAGGTGTGTTGGGATCATTTGAGATCAAGAAAAACCAACCATCCAATCGCTGATCTAACTGTGCTGCAAATGTGGCCGGGTCTTTGTCGCCATCAATCAGCGCGTTGGCGGCGATATCAGACTCGGCCCATTTGACCTCTGCTTGGGCCCATAGCCCAACCGCGTCTTGATACAGGGACAGGGCTACGGTTACACCGCTGTATGTTTTATACCCTATCAGCCCAACAGGCTCGTTCAGTGGATTTGCAAGGCCTTGTACATCATGGAACTGAATATTTGATAAGTAACCGACCAGCTCCTCGGCTTTGAACCCGATAACTTCTGTCTTACTATCTGCGCTGAAGATACCGCTGCTGTTATCTCTGCGAAGCATTTGACCATCTGTTAGCGTCACGCTCGCAATATCTGCTCCCGCAATGGGGATCAGTCTGGTATCAGCCCAGTCACTGATATCAGTCGTCACCTTTGCGACGCCCTGAACGAGCCAGCTTTTTGGCTCATCACCGATAAGAACGAAAGCCTCGTTCACCGATTTCTGCTTCCCGATTTTCAACCGGGCAACAACCGCATCCTGCTTTGAGACTGTGACGCCTAGCGCCGCCTGCCCCAGACCAATTTTATGCATAAGGGCGGGATCATCGGTTCTCGGCTCTAGGCGGCTCGCTTGCAAAAGCTGCAGCAAAAACCGCCGTACTTTTGGCGCACTGGCTGGATAAGCATCCTTGCTTAATATACGCCATACACCACCATCTTTTTGAATGATGATTTGATCCGCTGCATCACTGAGCGTGATCTTGTCTACTAGGTTAATAGACTCTTCAAGCTTGGGAAACATTGCTTTTCGGTCGCCTAAAGTATCACTGTCATTGCTTTCACCGAACAAAATCCAGATGGCCCCAAGTATCGCAAACAAGGCCACGTATCCAAGAATATTGGTAAGGCGCTCAGACATAAAATATACTTCCTGATGTGTTGGTCATGATCAGATAATTCGGCGCTTTCGGGTGCGAACAAAAAGATAGCGGCCTAACAGGATCAATAAGAGTAAACAAGGCACAGCAATCGTATTCCATAAGGCTAAGCGTTGTCCAAGGGCATCAATATTTTGTCGCAGATCAAGCTTTACCAACCTTAATTCCTTTCGGGCCAATAGTAGCTCGTCGGTAAAGGTATCCACCTCAGCGGCTTCTGCACTGTTTGTTAGCGCTGCGCTCGTATCACTGTTCCGCTGCATTTGTATTGTTGCCAGGCGCGCCTCCAACTCGCTGATCTGAGTCAGGAGAGCCTCCTCCCGATCGCGGTATTTTGCTTCGGCTTGACGGCGTAGTTTAGCAACTTCCTCAAAAGGTCTTTGCCCAATGCCCCGCGTTCGAAGGGCAATTAGCTCGTCAGTCCCCGCCATATGATCAACCATATTTAGCAGAAACGCGCCATTCCCAGCAAAGGGACTAGGCAAGCGCTGGCCCATCACATTTTGGATGGAAACCCAAAAGCGATCATCCATAAAATCAGTATCAGCGATCACGAAGACATTGATGTCGCCCTCGCTAACATCGCCAGTTGGTGCGCCCATCGCTGCATAATTTGGCCAGCCAGTCCTGGCCTTGCCCGTCAGTCGCGCCGCGATCACATGCTCAAACCCGTCAGGGGTTAGATCAATGAGCAACTGATTGGTGTTAGGCAAACCAACTGCGCGGGAGGCATCAAATAACATCGACGCTTTACTGCTGGTGACAACGGGCTCCATGACCGTAGCCGCACCACCAGTGGACGTCAGGGCGCCTGCGCTGGCTAAATTCAACGATTGAACACTACCTGCAACCATATCTGTTCGGCTGATCCGGTCTTCACCAAGGGCCAACCAAAGAATGTAATCTTCAACGCTGCCACTGGGCGAGCCTACGCGCTGGGCATTCTCCGCATCGCCTATGACCTTGCCACTGGTCATGGACACACCCCAAGATTCTAATAAGCCAGTCATATTGCTCATCGTTGGCTGGCTGGCTGCCATGCCGCCAGTGATGACCGCTTCGGCGTGTGGATCAACAGCAACGATCGCATGACCGCCCTTCAAGACAAACTGGTCGATGGCATGATATTGCAGGGCCTCAAGTGTCGGCGGGTGTGCAATGAATAGGACGTCTGTGCCTTCAGGGATAATGGTGAAATCTTCGGTAATTTCAGTGACTTGAAAAAAGCTGTTCAGTTGCTGGTAGATAAACCACGGGACTGGCTCCGCCTGCGGCCCGGTTAGCGGCGCTGTGCCGGTCTGCATGGGTAGCCCCGTTAGTAAGGTCAGCTTTGGCAAGTCATCACGGTCTAATGACACGATTGCCTTGGCCAGATCGTATTCTAGAAAGCGTTCTCGCTCCATGGTGAAAAAAGGTAAAACAGCCTCACCGTCCGTCATATTATTGATTTTCAGCCCAAACCATAATTGATCACCGTTATCCAGGCGAACGCCGTTTAATCCGGCAGCGACCGCATCATCTTCGGCAGCGGACAAGGGGCTTGGATTGACCTTTTTAAAGGTGACAGTGTCCGGTGACTTTGCAGCTAGGGTTTCCAGCATATTTTCTACCCGCGCAGCATAGGCCATTAAGTTCGGATAGTCGCCAGCCTGTGACCGCGAGTAATAAAGCGTCAAGACCACCGGATCATCAAGGTGCTCTACTAATTCCAGCGTGCTATCCGAAAGGCTATATAAGCCATCCTCGGTCAGATCGACACTTACGCCCTTTAAGAAGCGTTCATTTAAGACGAGCATACAAAAAGCAAAAACGATCAACATCGGGATCGCGATCAGCGGGCGCTGGCTAAAGATTTGTTTTGTAAAAGGCATCAACCATCCTCCCGCTTCATGTTGATAATGATCCGAGCAAGCGTTAGCCAAAAGGCAATCATAATGCTAAAGAACCCGATATCACCAAGCACCAAGACCCCTTTTTGTAAGGCGTCAAAATGGCTGAGGAAACTAAATCCTGCTATCAGCGACACTAGGGTTTCTGACCCGGTCGCCACGGCTAAGTCTAAGATAAACGGCAAACCGGTTACCGTCATTAAAAAGCAAGCGGTGGCCGATAAAATAAAAGCAACCACCTGATTTCTGCTGACGGCCGACATAGCTGTCGCAATGGACAGATAGGCTCCGGCCATCAAAAAAGACCCAATATAGCCAGTAACGATCGCACCGTGATCAGGGTCGCCGAGCCAAGCAACGGTGATCCACATGGGAAATGTCAGTGATAAAGCCAAGCCAGCAAAAGAAAGCGCTGCCAGATATTTACCTACAATCGCTTGCCCTGGTGAAATGGGTAGCGTCAACAATAATTCCATTGTTCCACTTGCGCGTTCTTCGGACCATAGCCGCATCCCAATCGCTGGAATCAAAAATAGATAAAGCCAAGGATGAAAGGCGAAAAAGCTGGACAGGTCGGCTTGTTCGCGTTCAAAAAACTGGCCAGCATAAAAGGCCATTACGCCTTGAAGGACTATGAATATAATGATGAAAACATAGGCGAGCGGCGTGTTGAAATAGGCCGCAAATTCGCGCTTATAAATGGCCATTATAGCTGATGTCATGACTGCCCCCTCGGCGCTGTCAACTGTCTAAAGACATCGTCTAATCGGCCCCCTTCAATGCTAAATTGTCCAATATTCCAGCGCCCTTTATCGATCACATTGCCGATGACCCCGCTGATATCCGTGCCGGGTATTTTGGCCACGGCTGTTAGCCGAGACATCGTCGATTCTGCGCTGTGCTCAACCGAGGCAACTTGGGGAATGTCATTCAGCGCGTTGATGATGGCTTGGCTTTCTGATTCCGGCACCACCAGCGTAACGGCGCCGCAATATCTCGACCGGGCTTTTAGGGCTGATGGTGTCTCATCGGCGCATAGCCTGCCGCCCGTAATCACCGCAGCGCGGGTGCATAGTGTTTCCACTTCCTCTAGGATATGGGTAGAGATCAATATGGCGCGATCATCCGACATCCTCCTGATCAGATTGCGAACTTCATGCTTTTGGTTTGGGTCAAGCCCGTCCGTTGGCTCGTCCATAATCAAGACAGCAGGCTCATGCAATATGGCCCCAGCAAAGGCTACTCGGCGTCTAAAGCCTTTCGATAACGTCCCAATTCGCTGCGATAGAACCGATGATAGTTCCAGCGCGTCAACAGCCTTATCGATTGCATCTCTATGCCTGATGCCTTTTATGCCATGAACGTCAGCAATGAACTTTAGAAAGGCCTTGCATGTCATGTCGCTATACAGGGGCGCGCCTTCGGGCAGGTAGCCTATATTTCGGCGGGCGGCAGCACTACCATCTGTGACAATCTCACCACAGACCGATGCAGTTCCGCTGCTGGGCGCCAAGAAGCCTGTCATCATTCGAATAGATGTGGTTTTTCCAGCGCCGTTTGGGCCCAGCAAGGCAACGATCTCGCCTTTCCCCACGGTCAGGCTCAGGTCCTCAACCGCGCAAATTTGCCCGAACGTTTTGTTCAAATTTTTGGTCTCTAGCAAGATAGTCACCTTGCCCCCTTTACTCTATCTCGGATTTTACTTTGGTGACATTAGCCCCGTAGCCATCAAAGAGCGCCATCATATCAAGCCACCAAGCATGCATTGGATGACCTGAGTCAATGATCGCGAAAGGCGCAATGATATGCGGCCACATTAGCGTGCCAAACACCATATAATCAAGCCACCCCGGCTGGGCTCCCGAAAGCCAATCGTGATGATCCAACAGCTTGGATACTGTGTGTAGGCTTTTGCGAATATCTTCAAGCTGTTTTTCTGGGTCGCTGGCTAGGGCTTCTAGGCTGGTGTCAACATATTTTTCGCGCGTGGTCCGGAAATACTCTTGGTCTTTTGGCGCAAGATGCTGCCAAACCTCAACAGCCGTTATGCGAAAAATCTTCATCAATATATTTTGATTTATCCAGTCGTTTAGCAGGCGTGCTTGTTGCCTCGATGTGTCATTTGTGAAAAGGGGATTGTTGGGGTAAGCCTCGTCTAAATATTCAGCAATGTTAAAGCTGTCGCTAACCCAGCGCCCTTTATCATTGATAACGGGCACCGTTTTTGACCCACTTTCCGCATATGGCTCCTTATCCGTAAAGGCGCAAGGAATGGCTTCAAACTTAATGCCTTTATGCAGCAGCATCATTTTGGTGCGCCATGCGAAAGGACTAAAGCAAAGGGCGGAATTTTCACCGCAGAGTTCATAAAATTTAATCGCCATATGGTGCTCTCCCTCGGTGAGATGACCGCTTATTTTACGTGCACTTTACAGTGTCAGGATAGGCTTTGATTGTCGAGAATTAAGCGCAAATTTTGTGCGCTTTGCCAAGGCTTTAGATAAAAAAACTGGCCCGGCGCTGTAAGTGATCGAAATCCAGGGGTAAAGGGGTTCGAACACGCGACCGGACCAGATGAGGCCAACAGCTGAACTATGATCACCAAACATGGTTCAACCAAGTCGCAAATAGGGCGATTTCCGGGCATGTGCCAGAGATCGCCCTAACTTTTGTTCTAGCAGCGCAGTATCATCTACAGCGCCGAAATATTATTACTTGAAAGTTACCTGTTTGGAATTTTGGTCGCTTACATGACGAGTCTCTGGATTACCAAAAATGACCGCCTTTCCTGAACCACCGATCTCGACGGTGATTTCATCCGATGCAAATACTTTCGCTTTTCCAGAACCAGAGATGGCCGTTGTGGCCGTCTCACAAAGTAAACCTTCTAGATCGACTGATCCTGATCCACTGATCGCCGCAGAGACGTCATCACATTCGTCAGCCGTAACTATGATCTTACCAGACCCGCTCACGGCCAATTCTGCATTAGTGACGGCGTCTGCTACAATACTGATCGTACCGGATCCACTAACAGCCGCACCCATATCAGAGAACTCTGCGGCGGTAGCGGTTAACCGCCCAGACCCGGATATAGCTGCCTCAAAAGCACCAGACAAGCCAGTGATCGTCATATGGCCTGATCCGGATATTACGCCCTGTTCCATTTCTGGCAGCGTAATCACAGCGCTAACATCACCGTTAAGTTTTCGGTGGCTTTTTTTCAATTTCACCACCAGCATCCCATCCATGACGTAGCTATTAAGCTTCGCCAGGTCATCGCCGCTGCCTGAAAATTCTACTGAAAAAGCGTCACCAACAATGACATCTGCTTTGATAGGCGCAGAGAGTGCAATGCGGTTAAAGTCAGTTAAGTCTGCCGCCGCGTTGTTGGCATGGGAAGCAGGTGTTACCATCCCCACAATGATACCGGCGCTTAGCATACAAGCGAGTGCTGTTTTTATCATAATAAATTTCCTATTCCATTGATTCGCGGGGTTTTAGCGGATTGTGATTGATCCTAGGCCGGATTCGTCGAGATCCACGTCTTTTGGCTTGCCGTAAACAGTTACCTCTGAGATGCCCGCTACCGAGGCTTTGATGGACTGACTAGCAAAGACACTGGCATCACCAGCGCCAGCGATTGCAATACTGACCGATTCACACTCCAGGTTTTTCGCTGAGAAATCCGACGCCCCTGCCAAAGAAACACTGAGCTTTCCACAGCTGCCTTCCATATCGACGTCTGATGCGCCAGCGATACTGAAGGTAAGGTCTTCTCCAGACAGGCCTTTGAAAGATGCATCCATTGCTCCCGCAAGCTCCATACCAGTAAAGCGTGTTGCGACGATTTGGACTTTATAATCGGTGCCGCCGCCAAAGCTAAACCAGCTCCTATCTTTTTCCTCAAGCTCGATAATCAGTACGCCGTCTTCAACTCGCGTCGTCAGCTCATCAAGTTTTTTCCCGGAGACTGTCACGGACTGCTGCTCGCCAATTTTCAGGTCGATATCATAGGCACCTGCAGCCTCGATGCTATGAAAAGGGGCAAGGTCGCGGACCTCATCGCCGCTGGCCATTGGAAGGATAGCAGTTCCGTTTGATGCGGCTACCGCTGCGGCGCCAGCTAATAATACAGTTGCTGTGCCGATGGTTATTGATTTGGTTCTCAAAGAAGTTCTCATGATATCCTCGCTGTTTATTTTTTATAGAGACTCGACTATATCACTTTGATATATATCAGATCAAGTTCTTTCCCTATATTGTCAAAAACAGCTTTTTGGGCCACACTTATTCATGGCCGTCAGCACATCATATTAAGACATCGCGGGGGATAAGAAACAGAGATGGATGATCAATCACCTTCAGGGAGTCAATTACACGTATCCTTGAAAGCCCCGTTCTTGGCCGACCCAGCGTTTCACAAAGCCGGTCAGCGCGTCTATTTGGTTCGAACCGAGCTGAATCAGATTTTAAACGTATATGGCCGGATGGTTGCGGCTGGCCAGTGGCGAGATTATGCTATTGATGCCCAGCCGGATTATGCCGCCTTTTCTATTTTTAGACGCACCAGCGAGGTCCCTCTTTACCAGGTCATTAAGGACCCAATGCTTGCAAAACGCCAAGGAATGTGGCGGATTGTTGGGATGAATCGTCAAATTTTGAAGCGTGGCAAAAAGCTGCCTGACGTACTCAGGTATTTTGATCGGTTGCTGCTGAAGGCGGTCAAAGACTGAAAGTCCGCAGACCTGTTGTTACCGCTCTAGCGCCCCTTGGATCATGCTGATCTGATTGGGACCCATACTGCGTTTTGCTGGCACAGTATCTTTTTCTGACATCCATTCCAGTGTATCAAAGCTGCTACAGTGAGCACATAGGGCTTGCCATGTTTCATGCTGATTGCCGCAGGTGGTGCATAACCAGCCTTCGTCATCCTTCATCCCAAGTGCGGCAGCCCTCGCGTGAGCCGGGTTGTCATCTAGTTTTTCCAACACGTCTGCCATCAATGCCCACGCCCTCTTCGAGGCAGCGCCTTCCAATAAGCGATCCAATATGCCGCGAGCCACAACAGGGTGCCCCGCCTCGTGCTCGGCCTGCGCAATAGCTAGTAGGCTCTCGCTATGATCAGGTTGACTGCTGGTAAATTTCCGGATGCGCTCCAAGCGCTTGGTTAACGTCTCTGTGGGGTCAAGTTCGCGGTACATGCGGATCATGCCGGGGTGCGGGGATATCTTCCACGATTTTCTAAGGACGTCTGCTGCCTTTTTCGGTTTACCATCGCCCACCTGCAAGCGAGCAATCAGCATAATGGCGGGTGCAAAGCCAGGTCGGTCGATCAGCGCTAGAGCCGCCGATTTTGCGGCTTGCTCCCTATTGCCGCTAAGATCGGCCATCATCGCTTCCCCATAGTGGAGAGCGGCGGCGTGGCGCCGGACTTCATCGCGGGTGAATAGCTTCCTCTTTCCTGCCCTGGTTAATGTCGCCCTTGCGTCCTCAAAGTCGCCGTCTTCGACCTGCATCGAAAACAGTAGATCAAGCGCCCAGCGATTAGCTCCATCGGCCTCAAGCGCAGCTGTCGCCAAACGCTTGGCCTCTGCCGAATTGCCATTTAGGCGGGCCTGCTGTGCTAGCCCGCGTTGCCCTAGTAGCTTTCCATCTTCCATTTGCTCTAGCGCTTTAAAGCGATCGGTGGCGGCCTCTGGATTATCGCTTCGAAGGGCAGCCTCAGCCGCGACCAAGTGCAACATGGGCTGGGGCGGCAATAAAAGCTCTGCTCGTTTGATCAGTCGGTGCGCGCCTACAGGATCGTTGGCCGCGAGCGATACCATTGCTTTATTGAGCAGGGCCAGACCCTTCTGTTGGGCTTTGATTTTACGGTTTTTACCGACAACGGGTAATTCGCGGCGCAAAAAACCGCCTAACCATACAAGCGTTGCAACACTAGCCATTAAAATAACCGCGAGCAGCACTAGAGCGCTGAAGCTGGTATATATTTCAACATCATTGAACGTGATCACCGCTAAACCAGCATTGTCCGCCAGCCAAGCAGCAACCAGCGCTACGGCTAGCAGGCTTATGAAAATGATAAGGAGGCGAATCATGCGCCGCCCTCATCTGTAAGGGCCTCGGTTGGCTCGCCCAAGGGAGCGGGCTGTGGGTTGTTCTCAGCCGGCTCATTTTGCCCAGTTTTATCTATGGGTAATGGCGCCTCTTGTAATTGGGTTGGCGCTCCCGCTGCCAGCTTAAACAAGGTATCGATCGAACTAAGTGTCTCGGCGCGGGCTTGGGCGCTCTGGGTCCACGGCGCTGCTGCCGGCGCTGCAGGTGCTGGAAGCTCGTTTAGCACTTTGATTGCAGCTATTAGGTTGCCTGACCGCACAAGCGCTTCGGTTTCATTTAATATCGCATCAATTGATTGGTCGACTGCTTTCAAATCCCGGGTTACAAAAAGTGACGCAAGCCAACTTTCAGTCCTTCCCTCTGCACTGGCTGCCTTTACGCTGCGAACAAGGGCGGGAAAGGCGCTGACCAAATCTAATTGACTGTCGACGCCGACTTGATGGGATTCAAGTACGGCAAGGGCGCCTCCCGCTTTTTGTTGGTCCAGCGCCGGAATCATTGTCAAATCAAGGCGCAGGCTATCTAGCAGCGACGAAAAGGACTGCCCGGCTTCTGCTTTGCGGCGCAGATCAGATAGCGTGAGCGCGAGGCGCCCGCGGGGGTTATCCCGTAAATTACCGCTATTTGCTCTCTCAAGCGCCGCCTCCAGCATTGCCAACCGCGACTTTAGAAGGCCTGTTTCAGTGCGCGCTATTTCTACGCGGCCTTCCAAGACTTGAACGTCGGCATTATCAGGGCTAGCTGTAACCTGCTGAGCCAGAAGGCCGCGCAGTTCGGCGATTTCAGCTCTAAGCGTGTCTACAGCGGTGGTGTCTGCCACGCTTGCGCTTTGCTCAGTCGCGCCAGAGGCAGCCAGTATAGCTAGGTCATCCTGCGTTTTTTGGGCTTGCGATGCTGCCTCGGCAACGCTTACCGCTTGATTTTCAAGTTTGGACCCTAGCTTTTGTATGAGTTCGCTTTGCGCCGACAATTGGGCCCTTAAGGCGTCCAGTTCAGCATTTTGCTGGCTCTGCTGCTGGGTCGGCGCCTCTTTAAGGCCGATATTAACAAGGCTGTTGCTGATCCACGGCTCGGCAAATAGCCCGCCTACGAAGGCAATCAACAAAACACTAGTGCCCCAGCCAAGCTTGGCGCCCACGCTGACTCTAGAGGCCTTTTTAGGCGATGGATTGGTAGATTGATCATTGACGTCTTCGGATATAATTTCCGCGTCAATAACATCGTCCTTCGCTGATGGCTCTTCAGAGGTGTCGCTTTTGTTGTTCATATTGTGCCCTCCCACTGGCGGGTTTAGTTTAGTTTTATTTTGCTAGTTCGATCAACGCTGTTTCGTCCGGCGTTGATGCGATCCTTATGTCCCCCCAAGATAGTCGCGCCCGTTCGGCAACTCTAGCGCTCATTGCCAACAGATGCACGCCCCTCAGAGATCTCACTAGTCCGTTTTGCTCGACCAACTGTTCAAATATGGTGAGTGACCGCGCCGAATAAAAGGGAATGGCAGAGATTTCACCCAATTTAAGGGCACTGGCGGCGGCTGTGGGCAACGCAGTCGCAGCAACGGCCTGATAGCAAATCACTTGATAGACTGTAAATCTCGCACCCTTTAGGCTGCTTTTCAGGTCAAACGCCTGATCTGGAGCGGTGAGGTGGATGAGCGGCGCCGAAGGATTGATATTCTTTTGTACCCACTCATCTAGCTCCTCAGCCCTGTCGCCCACACAAACAGCTTGCTTGAATCCAGCGGCTTTCGCCCTCTCAGCCGTGGCTTGCCCAACCGTGATGATGCGCTGGTTGTAATCTATCGTATTGTTAATAATAAGTTTTTCTAGACCGGCCTCTACCGCTGCGCCACTTGTAATGATATAAGTGGTGCCATGACGTCGCTTGTCATTAAAGATACTACCGCGAGTGCTGCGCGGGCGGGCTTCAGTGAAATATTCAGCGATCAAATCAAAGGGTTGAGGCACGATCTCTGTGGTCGCGCAATCGATGCAATCATAGCCCGCAGCGGACCAAGTCTCTCGACTGGCTTCAAGGTAGCCTTTGGGGCGTGTAAGAAGAAGCTTATGCATCGGTACTATTCAATAGTTGCCTCTATATCAGCCGCTAGCTGATCGAAAAAAGCAACTCCTGCCTTGGCTTTCAATTGGCGCCCGGCCTGTTCGCCTATCAAAGCTGCGCCGTCCGGGTCACCGGTTTGCTGAACCTCAAATACTATTTGGCCGTCCAGACTATAAATTGCACCCCGGAAAATCAGCTTTCCTTCAAGCAAGCGAGCTCGCCCAGCAATCGGAGTCCTGCATGATCCGTCGAGTGCCGCCAAGAAGGCCCGCTCTGCTATCACTTCTTGCTCGGTTTGTTTGCAGTGTAGCGACACCAATCGCTGCCGAACCGGGTCATCCTCGCTTCGAATTTCGATGGTCACAGCCCCTTGCGCAGGTGCGGGTAGAAACATATCTTCGCCCAGAATATCGGTTGCAATTGATGCCATTCCTAGCCGGTTTAATCCAGCGACCGCCAAAAATGTTGCGTCAGCTTCGCCGGCTTCAAGTTTCTTCAGCCGAGTTTGCACGTTGCCGCGAAAGGTTTTGACGCTTAGGTCTGGGCGCTGTCGCAGCGCTTGGGCTCTGCGTCGCAAACTGGCGGTCCCAATCACTGACCCGGCTGGAAGCGCCGCCAAGGTGGCTGCCTTCGGTGAAATGAAAGCATCATGAGAATCCTCGCGAGGTAAAAACACCGCTAACTCCAGCCCTTGAGGGAGTTGGGTCGGCATATCCTTACTGCTGTGAACAGCTAAATCGATATCGCCGTCGATCAATGCTTCTTCAATCTCTTTGGTGAAAAGCCCTTTTCCGCCCGCATTCATCAAATGTCGGTCCAGGATCTTATCGCCGGTGGTTTTAATCACGTGAACGATCACATTGTCATCATTGAGGTCCGCGTGGCTTTCGATCAAGCGAGTCTTCACATCCATAGCTTGCGCCAATGCTAGTGGGCTACCACGCGTGCCGATGCGAAGCTTGACTTGATCTTTGTTGTCTTGCAAGAACCGTCTCCTGAAACTAGCATTACGCCATAGTTGGTTAGCTGTTGCCTCTTTATAAGGGTTTTACAGCGAAAACCAAAGGCCAAAGCGACCACTAACCGCCAGTTTTACGGTGATAGGCGCGATCAAACAGGAAGAAACGCATTGCAAACCCCTGCGCCCAGTCCCCCAAAGCGCCCCTATGTCATGGGCATTGAGACCAGCTGTGACGAAACGGCGGTAGCAATTGTGTCGGCGGATCGGCAGATTTTGGCGCATGTCCTTATCTCTCAAATAGACGAACACGCGGATTTTGGCGGCGTAGTCCCAGAGATCGCGGCGCGCTCCCATGTGGATATTCTACCGCTCCTGACCGAACAGGCGCTGGAGGAAGCCGGTTTAGGCCCTAAAGATCTTGACGCTATAGCAGCAACCACAGGTCCCGGCCTTATGGGAGGGCTGATGGTTGGAATGGTGTTCGCAAAAAGCTTTGCGCTGGCCGCTAACAAACCCTTTATTGCAGTCAACCACCTAGAAGGCCACGCTTTAACCGCCAGATTAACGGGTGAGGCGGAATTCCCATTCTTACTGTTGTTGGTCTCGGGCGGGCACTGCCAATTGCTAGACGTGGCGGGAGTGGGAAAATACACTCGGTTGAGTTCAACGATTGATGACGCTGTTGGAGAAGCCTTTGACAAGACGGCCAAACTACTGGGCCTGGATTATCCCGGTGGCCCTGCGGTTGAGGCGGCGGCGGTGAACGGCCGGGAAAATCGTTTTCAATTGCCACGTCCTCTGCTTGGCAAGCCCGGTCTAGATTTTAGTTTCTCCGGCTTAAAAACAGCTGTCCGGCGGGTCGCTGAAGACTGTGTAGCAAAGCGCGGCGCCCTGCACGCTGACGATGTTGCTGATATTTGTGCTGGCTTTCAGCAAGCTGTCGGCGACTGCTTAATTGACCGCACAGAACAGGCGTTAAAAGCCTTTATGATTCGTCATGATAGCGAACGACCAACGCTGGTTGTTGCTGGTGGTGTTGCTGCCAATCGCTATTTAACAGCGCGGCTTCGGGCGCTGGCGGCTGAGCATAATGCCGCCCTAGAAGCGCCGCCGATGGCACTATGCACCGATAACGGCGCCATGATCGCTTGGGCAGGTCTGGAGCGCTTGATCATCAATCCTGCTATTGATGATCAAGCAGCACAAGCGCGTCCAAGGTGGCCGCTAGACGAAACCGCTGCCGCCTTATACGGCAGCGGTAAAAAGGGTGCTAAGGCTTAATCCAGCCCAGCAATAAGATATTGATCTATTGGTGATGATTTGCTCATATGACCGATAGGCGATATATATCATGAATGACTGGAATGCATTAGCTGCCAATTTTTGGTGCTTTGCATCGGTTAGCAAGAGGCAATAGATGAAAAGTATTGGAATATTGGGCGCGGGCGCGTGGGGCACTGCTCTTGCAAATGTTGCAGCGAGGGGCGGCGAAGACGCGGTGGTCTGGGCCTTAGAGGCTGAGGTCGCGACGGGTATTAACGATGACCATGTGAATAGCTTGTATCTTCCGGGCGCCCCGCTGGAGCCATCGCTGCGCGCCACGACTGATCTTGCAGATTTTAAGGACTGTGATGTTGTCTTGGTGGTTAGCCCTGCCCAGCACCTTCGGTCGGTAGTCAGCCAGGTCCGGGATTATATCCAGCCCAAAACACCGCTTATCATCTGTTCTAAAGGCATCGAGATTTCCAGTGGTAAGCTACTATCCGAGGTCATCGAAGAGATTGCACCGGGGCACCCCATCGGCGTTTTATCTGGGCCAACCTTTGCGATTGAGACGGCCAAGTTTCAGCCGAGCGCGCTGACGCTTGCGATGAAGGATGAGTCGTTAGGTAAACAATTAGTGGAACGCTTGGGTCAACCAACTTTCAGGCCCTATTATACCGATGATATTGTCGGTGCTCAAATCGGCGGCGCCGTTAAGAATGTTTTAGCGATCGCGACCGGTATTGTTGACGGCCAACAGATGGGCGAAAACACCAAGGCCGCTGTGATCACACGGGGTCTGGCTGAGATGGTGCGATTTGGCGCTGTGTACGGAGCGCGAAGTGAAACTTTGATGGGTCTATCTGGCCTTGGCGATCTGGTTCTTACCTGTTCCAGCACCCAAAGCCGTAACATGTCGCTCGGCAAGGCTTTGGGCGAAGGACAGTCGATGGAAGAGATTATGGCAGGCCGTATATCCGTTTCAGAAGGGGCCCATACCGTGAAAATTCTTCATAAATTAGCCTGTGATCACAACATCGATATGCCAATCTGTGAGAGCGTACACCGCATTATCGTTGACGGCGACGATGTAGCGGAGACAGCTCGCTGGTTGATGAACAGGCCCTTTACGGATGAAATCATTTAAGGGGCTGTTATGCTGCGCGCCCTTTGTGATATCATCGGGGATTGCACCAGACATCTAAACGGAAAGGAATGACTATGCTTTATGTACTGATGTGCCGGGATAAGCCGGATAGCTTGGATACGCGCATGGCGACCAGAGATAAGCATATTGAATATGCCAAACAGGCGGGTGATCGCCTTAAGATGGCAGGTCCCTTATTGGATAGTGATGGGTTGATGTGTGGCAGTCTGATCATTGTTGAGGCTGCCAGTCGTGAAGCCGCTGAGTTAGTGGCGGCCAATGATCCTTATGCGCTTGCCGGGCTTTTTGAAAGCGTTGAGGTAATCCCATGGAAAGCCGCTCTTGGTGAGTGGGTGCAAGCCGGATAATGGCATACTGGTTGCTGAAAAGCGAGCCTGAGACTTGGTCATGGGAAAACCAGACGGAGACGGGGAACGAACCCTGGGACGGCGTTCGAAATTTTCAGGCACAAAAAAATATGCGGGCGATGAAGGTCGGCGATAAATGCTTCTTTTATCACTCGGGCAAAAGCCGTCAGATTGTCGGCATCGTAGAGGTTATAAAAGGCCCATACCCTGACCCAGATGACGAGACAGGTCGCTTTTGCCTCGTTGATGTGGCTGCGAAAAAACCAGTGCCGGTGCCTGTATCTCTGGCGGATATCAAGGCTGATGAGCGCCTGAGTGAGCTAGCATTGGTGCGACAAAGCAGGCTGTCAGTAGTTCCAATTGATGAAGATAGTTGGCAAATCATCTGCGCGATGGGCGGCCTATGAAGGTTGCACCAATCGGTGGCGGCGCTAGCGCCAGCGATTTCCCCGCTGGACCCGCACGGGGTCACCGCCTGATAGCGGCCGCTGATGTAGCGCTGGGCAAAAGCTGGTCGACCGAGTTCAAGCGTGATCAGCGAACGTTTCGCTTGTTCCTCCATCATGGGCCCGAGGGATTTTATGCGTTCGAGAATAGATGTCCACATGCTGGGACACCCCTTAATTTAATTGGTGATCGCTTTTTAAATCAAGCTGGTTCGCACTATATCTGCGCTACGCACGGTGCTCGCTTTACCCTCGACACCGGGCTGTGCACTCTTGGTCCCTGCAAGGGCGAAAGGCTTCGAAGTCTTAAAATAGCAATAGATGATGGAGGCTGGATCGTGGTGGCTTAGCTACAGTCCGCTTGCCTAAATCATAATAGTGCCACGGTTTTGAATGGGGGCTCTTCGCAGCTCATCATCCCCATCGGGCAGGGTTAAATCGGTGAAGCGCCAAAAATATTGGTGCCCGTCCTCGCGAACCGTTTTCTTCAAAGCCATACCCAATTCTTCGCTATAATGGATGGTGGCCTGCGATGCGACGGCGCCGCTCTTGGTTCCATACTCGCTTTGGATTTCTATGACCCAGGTTGGCCATCGCTTGTCGTTGATCACCATGCTGCTAGCCTTCACAACAGTCATCCGTACCCACAATTGCCGCACTACGGGCTTATCGATCCGAATCATGTTGCCTTCAAAAGACGTAGTATTTCCTTCACGCAGCGGGAATAGGGCGTCAATCGCATCCTCGTTGATTTCAGCCTCGAAACTAGCTTTGGCGTAGACACCACTAATACGGTATAGGCCCCGGTAAAGCTGCTCAGAGGAATAGGCTTCGCCGTTCCAAAATCGTTCAATTCCAACCCGTCCATTATTAAACGAGGTAACTTCAATCGTGTAGTTCTGGGCGCCATTTCGAACCGTTGCTTGTAGCCCGATTGGTGTTTCAGGAAGCCTAGTAATGTTGCCAGAATCGCAAGCGGCGATTGATAGCAAAATTGCTGTCATCCAAAAAATACGAACGGATCTCAATGATTTATCCCTTATAGCGAAGTCTCGATTGGATTAACTATACCGCTCTTCGACCAATTATACTAGTTCATCGAACCTTGGTTACATAAATGTGATCAAACAATGTCCTTGGGGCGCATGAATCGCTTTAAACGGCCTGAATTAGCATCCCAATTGGTCCAAATATTGGCGGTAATCTCGATGGATGCAAGGGCACCCGTCGGGAAACTATTCGATATTTTCGATAATAGAAGGGGGTCACAGCCCTTGGTGTTTTCAATGGCTATGCCTGCAGATAGTTCATGACACATCGGGTTGTGGCCGATCAGCATTAGAGATTTGTGGGCCGACCCATGCTGGTTGATAAGTCCAGTAGCGGTCCGAGTGCTGGCTAGGTAAAGATCATCCAAGATTACTTTTCTATCTATAGCAAGCCCGCCGGTGATCAATCCCTGCAGTGTTTGCTGGGTCCTTATTGCTGATGAGCAAAGAATAATATCGGGCTTTATCTGATGGCGCCGCATCCAACCGCCCATTTGGCTGGCGGCATGTAACCCCCGCTCGTTTAAAAGTCTTTGTTTATCGCTTAGACCATGGGCGGACCAATCTGACTTTGCGTGGCGCATAATATGAAGCGTTAGGACCAATATCGTTCCAATACCAATATCTTTTCATTAACCCCAAAGGACCTCAATTTAGTCACTCAAGCTGTTTGTTACACGCTATACTAAGTCTCGGCGATTCTCCAGTAAAGACCGGGCATCAAGCAACGACTGGGCCTCGAGCAAAGACTGGGCCTCAAGCAAAGACTGGGCCTCAAGCATCAAAAGGATAAAGAGTGGCGGAAACAATCACCAATGGCTCTAGGGATCGGGGCGATATCTTGTTTGCCCACGGTGCGGGGGCACCGATGGATCATCCCTTTATGTCAAGCTATGCAGAAGCACTGGCCCTAGAGGGCTTTCGCGTCATCCGGTTTGAATTTCCCTACATGGCAAAACGCCGGCTTGATGGGAAGCGACGAGGTCCCGATCGGGCACCTGCTTTGCTGGAATGTTTCGCCGAGATGATCCGCGCTGTAAAGCGGCCTAACATACCGCTTATCATCGCGGGGAAATCAATGGGTGGCCGCATGGCGACGATGCTTGCGGCTGCGACCGATGAGAGCGACTATGCCCCTATTCATCATATGATTGATGGCAGTTTTGTGCTCGGCTATCCCTTTCACCCTCCCGGGAAGCCAGAAAAATTGCGGACTGCTCATCTTCCAGACATCATGGTGCCAACTATCATATGCCAAGGCGAGCGAGATCCCTTTGGTCGCCGCGATGAGGTTGAAGGTTATGATATCGGCGATGTTTCGCTATGTTGGATACCTGACGGTGATCACAGTTTTAAGCCGCGCAAGTCATCGGGTCACCTTGAAGCGAGCAATCAACAAATTGCCGTTCGTGCAATAGACGCTTTTTTTCAATAAGCAGAAACCACTTGCGTCTTTTCTTCTTAATATAACAGGGACCAGCCAAAGCCAGTCCCTAGATTGTCAAAGCCCAGGTCAGCCTTAGCGCGCAACCTTTACAAACTTCAGCGTCATCCGGTCTGATTCGCCAATTGCAATCCGCTTTGCTTTGGTTTTTTCATCAGGGTTTCCAGCCAGAACTGGCGGCAATAACCATACAGTTTTAGAGTTAGTGACCGTATTTTTTGGCATCCGGTGCTGAACAACACCCAAAACGCCGCCCGGCCTTAACATCACCCATGTTTGATCGAGGGCTTTGTCGAAAAAGCCTCGCCTTGTCCAATTGTGCATAGCCCGGAACACCAAGGCCACATCAACAGTACCCGCAGCTACCGCCGTTTCGGCTGCATCAGACATATCTGCAGGAATAAAACTGGCTACAGCATTATCGCCAAATTTGTCCCGCTGTGCTTCCATCCTAGATGGCCAAGCTGCCAATCGCTTTTGAAAATTCTCGTTATCGGCGTATATATCTGGATTATGCTCAAGGCCGACATATGTCCCTTTTTCCTTCAATAGAGGGGCCAATATGGCAGTATACCAACCACCACCAGGACCAGCCTCAATGACGGTCTGATCGGCGCTTACACCAAAAAACTTAAGGTCTCGTATGGATTACGATATTGATCCCGAGCCATTTGCTCCTGTGTACGTGTCTCGTTATTTTCGATTGCATTCTTTAAATCGTCTAGTGCTGATGCCGATGTTGGCATCAATAGAAATCCGGCACTTGCCGCCAGCGTGAATAGCCTTTTCATGGTCTTTTCTCTCCGTTAAAAGTCTCAATTTTACATTTTAATTGTCAAACGGGCGTCATACTATCAGTCGTCTCGCTTGCCAAAAAGGGCTGTGCCAACACGAATATGAGAAGCCCCCATGATCGCGGCAATATCAAAATCGCTGCTCATCCCCATTGATAGGCCCTCTAGCCCATGCCGTATTGCAAGCTTCTTAAGTAAAGCAAAGTGCAGCGCAGGGTCGTCCCCCAAGGGTGGTATACACATAAGCCCAATTGGTGGCATACCAACAGTCCGGCAGTATTCAACTAAATCGTGTAGATCGTCCAGCCCCACCCCGCCTTTTTGAGGTTCATCACCCGTGTTGACTTGGATGAAGATAGCAAGCTGCCGCCTTTGTTGTTTCATTTCTTCGGCGAGTTTTTTCGCCAATTTCTTGCGATCTACGGTCTGAATCACGTCGAATAATGCGACCGCGTCCTTGGCTTTGTTGGACTGAAGCGAGCCGATGAGATGAAGTTCTAGCCCTTCTACGTCGCGGCGGCTTTGCCAATGAATCTGGGCTTCTTGGATGCGATTCTCGCCAAAAACCCGATGTCCGGCTGCAATAGCCTCATCAATTTGAGCTGCCTCTTGCCGCTTTGATACGGCGATCAGCTTAGGGGATGGTATAGGCTGGCCTGCATAATCAGCGGCCTGCCTAATTTTTGCCGTGATAGCGGTTACATTTTCAGCAAAAGATGACATCTGCTTCTCCGGTGCATAGACTGCTACATAAAGCTGTCGCGCTTGGCGCGCGGCAATCAATAATCTCCTCAGCTATGTGGCAGGAATATACGGTGGTCAAGTCTAGAGCGCGAATTAACAAAAAAAATCAGCCCGCCAGTCACCCAAAGCGACTGTTGATTGGCGGGCCTTACTGCGAGCTTGGCCAGTTGGTTGCAATGACTGATCCAGACCGCACGCCCGATTTGCCCGCGCTTTCTCGGTCGCTGCCTCGGGGCACGATCATTATCCTGCGTCACAATGATGTCGCTGATCGTGAAGACATTGCCGCTTTACTGCGACGAATCACCCGGCAACGGCGGCAGCTTTTGTTTATTTCAGGTGATCACAGACTGGCCAGAAAGGTCGGTGCTGACGGCCTCCATCTGCGCCGGGCTGACTTGTTTTCTATGCGCAAACCGTGGAAGGGCCTGATCTCAACGGCATGTCACGACGTTAAGGCCATCAAGCGAAGCCGGGAAATAGGAGCTGATTTCCTGCTTGTATCGCCGCTCTTTTCAACCCGCAGTCATGTGGGGCAGAAACCTCTTGGTTTGTATCGCTGGATAATGCTGACATCATGGCACCGCAGACAGCACTATATTGCACTGGGTGGCATTAATATGAATACCGTGGGCCGGCTTGGGGCGCTGTCTAAAGTTAGTGGGCCTGCAGGTCTTGCTGCGATTGATGGCTTGCGCCGATAGTTTGCGGGTGTGGCTTTAGAGGCGGTGACGAGGATAGCCGAAACGAGTGAAGCTTTAACCCACAGCAAGCCGCGAAAATTTAGTCTGGAATGGTCTATAATTGGACTGATTTATTAGAAAATTTAGGGCCTAGAAGGACAAACGGCCAGTGAGATACACTGATTGGGCGGCCACACCCAGGCGGTTTTCCAAAAGGCTATTGTTAAACCGCGTGTAGTTCACCTGGCCCTTCAAGGACAGGTTTCGAGTTAGCCGGTAGGCTGCTCCAAATTCGACATCGTGGATCGCCTGATCCACTTCGTTAATGCCGGCAAGGTGATCGCCCTCTGTAAAGGCTTTTAGGCTGATAGATGTATCAAAACGACTTGAGTTATAACCAATACCTAGCCCGAAGCCGTTATAATCGCCCGCATAGGCGTTATTTTGCCGGACAATCGTTGCATCGATTCTAAAGCCCCAGTAGCCAAGGCGAAGACCTAGGTCATAAAACTGATCGGCAAGTTCTCTGCTTTGACCTGTAATTGAATAGGAAGCGCCGGGACGTGTCACTGGGCGAAGCTTCATAGCGGTGGTCAAAGCAACTTCTAATCCCGTCGTCGAAGGACGATTGGGATCTGCAGCAAAGCGAAGACCGATCAGCGATGAGTTTTCAATAACAGTCGCGTCAAAGCGCGGGCTCAATATATTGGGAAAACTAGCACCGCGCTCCAAAAAGCTATCGGTCCGGGTTTGCTGATTACTCAGCGTAACCCTAGACGAATCACGAAGTTTAAACGCCCCAGCTTTGTCGACCCTTACAGGCTCGCGCAGACTAAATTCATTATCGCGTTTTTGCCGGTCAACGCCCTTGATGATTGACGAGCGCTCCTCGGCAGAAGTAGCAATCTGCTCGATAAGTTCCAAGTTCTTCCTTTGCTCACCCTTCGAGTCGCTTTCTGATTTTAGAGGTCCATCAGAGGTCTCTTGCATTCCCACTGCTTGCGCGGGTACTGCCAAAAATATGGAAAGGCTGATGGGGACAATCATGGTCGCCGTTGACAGAAAGCGAGAAAACGCACGAGATATTGACCGCGATGTATCGCGCTCCTTCTCTTCATCGGCTCTCATCTTGCCAAAATCTGACATTTTTCTTCCCATCTATAGCGATCTTCCGATTGGCAGCACTTGATCCATCATTAATCAGCGCACTATTCAGCTCTCTTATGCCCTATATTTGCATACGATGGAATTCAGTTGCAAGACGCTTGCGCTATATTGTGCCCGCCTGTGGCTAAAGCGACACGTTTTTTGTCCAAAGACGGGGTTTACTTGCCACAATTTGGCTGAATTCATTGTGAATAACTGTTTTTCACACTGGTCTTCTTGGCCTTGGCCCGTTATAACCGCCTTGGTTTGAATTTCATCGCCTAGTGAGTCGTTTGAAATTGAATGGTTTAGACCTCAGCATTAGGGATGCTATCGAATGAACAAATCTGTTGTTATGGTTGCTACGTTGTCACTGGCATTGTTGGTCAGCGGTTGCGGTATTTTTTCGTCTGATAAGGATAAGGCAAGAAGCCTGGAACCGGTCACATCAGTGATAGGTGTTAATGCTTATTTATGGCAGGCAGCAATGGATACGCTTCATTTTATGCCGCTACGTAGTGTTGACCCAGCTGGCGGTGTGATTGTTACCGATTGGTTCATTGCTCCGGACAATATCAATGAGCGGGTTCAGGTTAATGCCCGCTTTGCCTCAGAGACCTTGCGTTCTGACGGTATTCGCATTCATGTGATTCGCCAAGTACGTCAGGGGGATGACTGGATTACAGCTCCGGTGCAGGCGTCTACAGAGTTAGAGATTGAAGAAGCGATCCTAACTAGGGCGCGTGAGCTGCGCGTTGAAACGCTGGATTAAAGCGTAACAAACCTCGCTAGATGATGATGAAGCGGGGCCTTGCCCCGTTTTGTTGTTTAGGGGCATTCGATTGTTTAAAAATCCTATTTTTATCGACAGTGATTCGATTGACACAGTGAACGATGAGGGCAGAGTATATGTCACGTTATAATGCAAAAGCCACCGAAATGAAGTGGCAGAAAGCTTGGACAGACCAAGCTGTTTTTAAAACCGATACTGCCTCTAACAAACCCAAATATTATGTGCTGGAAATGTTCCCTTATCCCAGTGGTCGTATCCATATGGGCCATGTTCGCAATTACGCTATGGGCGATGTTGTTGCTCGTTATCGCAGAGCAAAAGGATATGAGGTCCTGCATCCGATGGGCTGGGACGGTTTTGGAATGCCCGCTGAGAATGCGGCGATGGAGAAAAATGTCCATCCGGCGGATTGGACCTACGACAATATTGCGAATATGCGGAGCCAGCTGAAGCAAGTCGGCCTAGCCATTGACTGGGACCGCGAAATAGCGACCTGTGATCCTTCCTATTACGGCAAGGAACAGGCCATATTCCTCGATTTTATGGATCATGATATCCTTTACCGGAAAGAAAGTCAGGTGAACTGGGACCCGGTGGATAATACAGTTCTAGCTAACGAGCAGGTGATTGATGGTCGCGGCTGGCGCTCGGGCGCGCTTGTGGAGCGACGCAAGCTTAATCAGTGGTTTCTTAAAATTACAGACTTTGCTGAGGATTTGCTTGAGGGGCTAGAGACGCTTGATCGCTGGCCTGAAAAAGTTCGATTGATGCAGCAAAATTGGATTGGTCGCTCTGAAGGGCTAACCTTTGACTTTACTGTCACTGATAGCGATGAAAAGATTTCGGTATACACCACCCGTCCTGATACGATCTTTGGGGCTAGTTTTTGCGCCGTGGCTGCGGGTCATCCGTTGGCATCCAAACTAGCGGAATCAAATCCCGATCTTCAAGCGTTCATTGACAAGTGCAATCGCTCGGGGACAACCGAAGAAGCTATTGAGAAGGCTGAAAAACAAGGCTTTGACACAGGACTAACCGTTGATCACCCGCTTCAAAGCGATATCAAGCTGCCAGTGATGGTGGCGAACTTTGTGCTGATGGACTATGGCTCAGGCGCTATCTTTGGCTGCCCTGCCCATGATGATCGTGATTTTGATTTTGCAACCAAATATGAACTCCCGATCTTGCCGGTCGTTATCCCAGAGGACCAAGACGCGTCCAGCTTTGAGCTGAAAGGAAAGGCCTATAGTGGTCCTGGCGTGATTGCCAATTCGCAGTTTTTGGATGGGTTATCTATCGAAGCAGCGAAAGCCGAAGTCACCGAGCGCGCCGAGAGAGATGGATGGGGAAAGCGGACGGTTAATTACCGCCTGCGCGATTGGGGCATCTCTCGCCAGCGCTATTGGGGCACGCCGATTCCAATCATTCACTGCGCGGTGTGCGGCCCTGTTGGGGTCCCAAGGGACCAACTCCCGGTTACACTTCCTGAGGATGTCTCGTTCGACAAGCCCGGTAATCCGCTGGACCATCATCCTACGTGGAAGCACGTGAAGTGCCCTAGTTGCGGTGTTGATGCGGTTCGCGAGACCGACACGATGGACACGTTTGTTGATAGCAGCTGGTATTTCATCCGCTTTATCTCCCCGGAATCCGATGAGCCGTTTGATCAAGACGCTGTGAATGAGTGGCTACCAGTACGCCAATATATTGGCGGCGTTGAGCATGCTATTTTGCATTTGCTCTATGCTCGGTTTATTACACGGGCTCTTAATCATATCGGTATGATTTCAGCCACGGAACCATTTGAAGGCCTGTTTACGCAAGGCATGGTCAATCATATGACCTATAAGGATAGTAACGGCGAGTGGGTCTTGCCTGAATTAGTACAGTCTCGGGATGATGGGACTATGTTCCGCTCCGACACTGGGCTAGAGGTGAAGCAAGGCCGTATTGAAAAAATGTCCAAGTCGAAGAAAAATGTCGTCGACCCTGACGATATTATTGATCAATTTGGCGCCGATACCGCCCGATGGTTTATGTTGTCAGATAGCCCACCCGAGCGCGATTTGCCGTGGACAGATAGCGGTATTGAGGGCGCTTGGCGTTTCACGCAAAAGCTATGGCGCATGGTATGTGGCAGTATTGATACCATGGCACCAAAGGGCTCAGATATCCCGGAAACGATCAGCAAAAGCGCCAAAGCGCTCCGCCAATCAGCTCATAAAACCATTCGTGATGTTGATAGCGACATTGAGCAACTGCATTTTAATAAGGCGGTTGCACGCATTTATGAATTTGCTGGCGCTCTGTCCGGTAAGGTCGAGGGCGATGGGGCTGGCGAGGTCATACGCGAAGGCTGGGAAATTATGTGCCGGCTGGTCGCGCCAATGATGCCGCACTTGGCGGAAGAAATTTGGTCTTTGCTGGGTCACACAGACCTGGTCACTAATCAGGCGTGGCCCGAATTTCAGAAGGCCCTTACCGTCGATGATGAGATGACAATTGCCGTGCAGGTTAATGGAAAGGTGCGTGATACCTTGACAGTGGCTAAGGATACGGCGAAGGATGATCTTGAGGCGTTGGCACTCAATAGTTCAAAAGTGCAAAGGTTCACGGACGGCAAGACAATCAGAAAAGTGATTGTCGTACCGGGAAGAATCGTCAATATCGTTGCTAACTGATAGGCTCGGCTAACCGGTAAGGGTATCCCAATATGAAGATAGGTCCAAACAAGATAGCTCTAGACATTACTCAGCTTTTGGCCTTTATCACGGGGCGCCGTATTCTGGCGGCGGCACTGCTTCTAACTGTAAGCGCATGTGGAGGATTCACACCGCTGTATCAAAGTGGTAGCGGTGCCAGCAGCGGTCTTTCCGGTGTTCAAGTTGCAGACATGCCAGACCGTTTGGGCCAGCAGGTTCGTGGCTATATGATTGATAAATTCAGATCTAATAGCGCTCCGCTTTATGACCTTCAGATGAATCTAGAGACGACCACAGATGGTTTTGGTATTCGGCCCGATGCCGCGTCAACCCAAGAAGAAGTAACAGTAGTGGGCCGCTGGGAGCTTGTTGATGTCTCGACAGGTGAGGCGGTTCTTACGGGATCAGAGCGTGCCAGCGAGACTTTTGATGTGGTTCTATCGGATTTTGCCAATTTAACCCAGCGCGAGGATACCGAGAGGCGTCTTGCCTATTTAATCGCCGATGAGGTCCATATTTCCTTAGCGTCTTGGTTTGTTAGCCAGGCCCAGAAAGCTGAGTAAATGCCAGAAACAGTGATTTAATGCTAGAAACGGTGAGTAGATGAAAGTTGCGCCGCGCGACATAAATAAATATGTAGCGAATGTTGGGCCCGGTTATCGGGCGGTCCTAGTATTTGGCCGCGACGAGGGCATGGTTCGGGAGCGCGCTGACAAAATATCAAAACAGATCAGCGAAGATTTATCTGATCCCTTTCAGGTCGCTCGGCCAACCCCTGGGCAGTTGAAAGAAATACCGTCTATTCTTCTTGATGAGCTTGCGGCCATATCAATGATGGGTGGCCGGAGGTTGGTGCGGCTGGACGGCGCGGGTAACGAATCGACCGATGCTGTGAAATTGGCCCTGTCAGGTGAACAGGGTGACGGACTTTTAGTTATCACTGCTGGCGATTTGAAACCGACGAGCAGCCTTAGAAAGCTCTGTGAGAAAGAGAAAAATGCACTTTCAATCGTCTGTTATGAAGATAGTGCGCGCGATGTTATGGAGTTGATCCGGGAAATTCTTGGAGCAAATGGGCTGCAAGCAGAGCAGGATGCGGTTACATGGCTAGTTGGGCATTTGGGGAGTGACCGGATGGTCAGCCGCTCAGAGCTTGAGAAGCTGGCTTTATATAAAGGTACGAATGGAGGGTCTGTCACACTGGCTGATGTGCAGGCAGTTGTTGGCGACACTGCTGCGCTCGAGATATCCGAAATATCAGCTGCGGTGACAGCAGGTAATATGAAAGCGCTGGAAGTCTCATTAGAGCGCGCAATGACAGCAGGGGAAAGCCCGATAGCGATTCTACGGGTATTACAGGGCCGTCTTGCGCGACTGCATTTAGCGCGAGGCCATACAGATCGCGGAATGAGCGCGGCTGAAGCCGTGGGTAAATTGCGCCCGCCTGTTTTCTTTATGGAAAAGGATGCCTTTGTCCGACTGGTCAGCAGGTGGCCTATTGTGAAGATTAATCAGGCAATGGAAATTATCTTAGAGGCCGAGCAACAGTGCAAGACGACCGGGATGCCTGCGGAGACGATCACTGCCCGTGCCTTGCTGCGTATCGCGAAAGCCGCAAGGGGCTGAAAGTAATCTTGGCGGGTTGTTACTCTCTACAAAATAGCCACGCTCGCCCTATATTATCTTACGAGAGAGCCAGACGTGCCTTTGTGTACCTTGCAGCGACTCGCACCTCCCGCGCCCCACTGATATAAATCTCCTAGCCGCATCTCCCGCGTCCCACCGATATAATTTTATTACCCGGACCTCCTGTGTTCCACAGGCATAAATCTCTTATCTACATGGCGCCATGGCGTAAGTATCTTGAAGTCACTAGCATCATGATGCCACTATATCTGATGTTTTGCTGGTGTTTATTCGCTATGACAAGGGGTAATGTGAGTTTAAGCAGCAATAGACGGGCGATAAAGCGGGGTGCTCTATGACGCCCTAGAGTGCCCAGAGCGCCCAGAGTGCCTCGGTGAATGGGCGTCAAAACACCGCCTTAAAACTAGACATTGCCATGACGGATGTGAAGCTCGGTCAGGATCCTGTCGTCAGGATATCACAGCGCGGCCCCTGGACCAATTCTCCGAGCAGTCTTCAATAGATCGCTTGATTGGTCAATTCAGGGCGGGGACAGTCGATAGTGCCCCCAGTGTGGCATCTGTTGGCTAGGTAGCTATCACAAAATTGACAAAGCGTATGCTGGTCTTCCATTTCAATATGATTATTGGAGACCTCAATACCGACCTTTTTCATGGCTTTGAGCGCTCGCGAGAAGGTCTCTGGTCGCATATCCAAATAAGATGCGATTGTGGCCTTGTCGTAGGGTAGGTGAAAAACCGACCCATAATCTCCTTGATCAAGGCTTAATCGCAGAAGAAACCAGCCGACGCGATCATATGCTGACTTAAGCCGGGTCTGCTCCATTTGATAGATCATCATCTGCGATTTCAGCGATACATTATTCAGCATGCTACGGGCCAGCGTACCACTTTCATTAATACGTTTCCGGATCGCCTCTGCAGGGATTGACACGACGGTTGCACGCTCTTCAGCCTGCGCACTGGCAGGTGTGTTGGTATTTAAAATAACTGCCGATTCCATCAGCGTTTCGCCCACACTCAGCATTTGCAAGATTGTCTCTTCGCCGCTATCGGAACTGTTAAACACCTTCACCCAGCCACCCACGATGATGTGGACCGCATGAGCAGGTTCGCCCTGCGTAAAAAAAAGATGACCTTTCACATACTCTTTTACCGATGAGACTGATGCAAGATCGGCGATCTCAGCGTCGCTTAGTGATGCAAACAGTTCTAGCGGACGCAAATAGGTTATCATCAGCTCTTGGCTCGCTGATATTGTTGCACCCCGCGGAGCTATGGATTGCTTTCGGTCTGATAGTGATAGAGTTTTAAGTAGCCGACCCTCGGCTTCGCGCAGGTCATCGACGACTGCATCAGTTGATGCCAACCAGTCACCCGCGATCATATTGGCTTTGTCTGCGGCGCCCCTAACACCTCTGAGGCGCTTGTGATCTCCGGCAAGTTTCTCCAGTGGTCTCCCCAGTAGAACCTTCTTAACAATGTCGGACTGGGCCCCTGATGCGATAGACGAAAAGCCCTCAAGCCAAGCTGTCCTTTCGTCTAGCAGCGACTCCATTCTGTTCCTAAAGTCTTTGTCTTTCAAAGCACCCGTCATGAAAGACCGGGCGTTATAGGCGTTCTCGCGACTAAAGCGCTCTTTCCACTGAATAAACATATCGAACACGGTCGCCGCGCGAGAGCCGAATCTCTTGTCGGTTTGACCGATCGCGGCAATAGCCTCAATGATGGGTACATTCACGCCAAAAGTATAATGATTGATCGCCTCAGTACAGGTAATCCGGGCTTGCAGCACGCGGTCTCTAAGGGTCCCGATCACTTCAAGGCGTTGCTCAACATCAGCGAGGCGGTTAGCCACGAACGCCGTGCGACTGCTTGTCTGCTCATAAGACACCATAGCCACCTGACAGGCTTCGATTGCCGCATCGGTTTCGCCGTTATGGCGACGATAATCGTTGCGCTCCGAATCTTCCGGGCTTAGAGCAAACAAGGACGCACGCTTGCGCTCCTTTTGAAGCGCATGAACAACAGCACAAAGACCCGAAATTACGCTCGATACGTCACCCACAAACACTGTTCCACTTCATCGATATACTTAATAATACAAGCATATATTCGCCGTCACTTCCATCAATATTTGAATATAGCCGCGACTTGTTCGCTGCGAATAGTTCAGTCTTGAAATATCACATCCATCACCTTTTCCCTCAATGCCCTCTTTTGGGGATTGAGCCTTGCCCAACCCTGTGCTTATCTATGGCCTGGATCATGGAAATGCTATTTGATTGGAGAGATGACAATGGAAAGTTGGACTGACGCCTATTCGGGGGATATTAGTTTTCTTCGCTGTGAGCGCGCCGAGGAGCCAACCGGTGTTGATATCTCTGTCATTGGCATTCCGTATGATATGGGCACAACCGGCCGTCCGGGTGCGCGCTTCGGGCCCAGGGCAGTGCGCGAGCAATCCTTGGCGGTTGGAGAGTTCCCTTGGGGCGTATGGCCCTGGGATCATGATGTCCGCGACCGCCACTCAATTCGTGATCTGGGCGACGTGATGGGCTTCACCGCATACCCCGACCGTCTTTGCCCAACTGTGGAGGCCCGCGCCGATCAGATTTTAGAGGCTGGATCATCCTTGTTTTCAATCGGGGGCGACCATTTCGTCAGCTTCCCGCTGTTGCGGGCACATGTTCGCAAACACGGCCCTGTTGCGCTGATCCATTTTGATGCCCACTCAGACACTTGGGTTGATAATGACTTGAATCACGGAACGATGTTTTGGCATGCGATAAAGGAGGGTCTGATTGATACTGAACGCTCTGTCCATATCGGCCTTAGAACACCGAATCCTGATAGTCACGGCATTTTGAACCTAAACGCTAATATCTGCTTGACGACACCTGCTGAGCAGATCGCTGAACAAGTGTGTAAAAGAGTTGGCAATGCTGCGGCCTATTTGACTTTTGACATTGATTTTCTTGACCCCGCTTTTGCGCCTGCGACAGGAACTCCCGTCACCGGGGGTCCGGATGTGGGCTACGCGCGGCGGGTTCTTCATGGTCTAAAAGGGTTAAACATTGTCGGCGGTGATCAGGTAGAGGTCTCACCCCACTATGAAGGACCGGGACAGATTACAGCGCTCGCCGGGGCTACGGTTGCTGCGGATATTGTCTATCTTATTGGCTTGGCCCGCGAAGCGCGATTCAAATGAACAAGGCGCTAAGCATTAGCCTGACGATAGGTTTCACCGTTCTCTCTCTCGCGGCATGTGGTACCGCGCCTAGCGAAGAAAAGCCGTCTACACCGCGCGACGTGGAGCCGATTCGACAAAATCAGGGGACAGCGACTAGCCTCAGCGAGTCAGAGAAAATACTCCAGCGGCTTATCTTAGATTTTCGCTACTTTTGCACGGATGGAACACCCTCCGAGCGCTGCAGGACGCCTGTGACCAAGCTTGATGACAAGCTGCGAGACCTGCTAACATATCAGACACCCGGCGGTGTGATTTTGTTTGCCGAGAATATAAAAACGCCTACTCAAACCGTAACCCTGATTGATGATATGCAGACCGCCGCGCTATCAGGGGATACCAAGATACCTCTCTTGATCAGTATCGACCAGGAGGGCGGAAAGGTGACACGTCTGCCGCTAGACTGGGCGACAGGCTTTGC
>Ga0316189_10000034_pt1 | contig 116349 bp, 119 predicted proteins | sample LowCovwburrow_MG_FD_204930 | JGI IMG/M metagenome (GOLD analysis project Ga0316189, IMG submission 204930) | Coastal sediment microbial communities from Maine, United States - Lowes Cove worm burrow | ecosystem: Environmental > Aquatic > Marine > Coastal > Sediment | place: USA: Maine... | reverse complement strand
ACACCTGATCCATAGGTCTGGCTACTAACAAATTGGAATGGAAACAAGCAAACATCATCCGAACAACTGGAGTGATTTCATTTCAAATCTTCAAATTACCCAACCAGCTAATCTTCAAATTAACTACTCAGCGGCCAATTTTTCCTTAATCCCTTTTTCCAATTCTTCCATCAGTTCAGGGTTATCTTCTATGATCTGCTTGACAGCATCGCGGCCTTGGCCAAGTTTGTTTCCATTGTAAGAGAACCATGAACCCGCTTTCTGGATCACTTCCAGCTCAACACCAATGTCGACTATCTCCCCGCTCTTACTAATCCCTCGACCATACATGATATCAAATTCCACAACTTTGAATGGCGGTGCCACCTTGTTTTTCACCACTTTAACTCGTGTCCTATTCCCCATCACATTGTCTGCCGACTCCTTGATCTGACCAATTCTTCGGATGTCCAATCGAATAGAAGCGTAGAACTTGAGCGCATTTCCACCAGTCGTTGTTTCTGGATTTCCAAACATAACTCCTATCTTCTCACGAAGTTGATTGATGAAAATACATGAGCATCCTGATTTGCTGATCGCACCTGTAAGTTTACGAAGTGCTTGCGACATCAATCTCGCCTGAAGTCCCATTTTACTGTCACCCATCTCACCTTCCAACTCACCTCGCGGTACCAATGCAGCGACAGAGTCAACAACAATGATGTCGATGGCTCCAGAGCGAATCAGATGCTCCGTTATTTCGAGAGCTTGTTCTCCATTGTCAGGTTGTGAGATTAGGAGGTTCTCCGTATCAATCCCCAACTTTTCAGCATATTGTTTGTCAAAAGCATGTTCTGCATCAATAAAAGCTGCAAGTCCGCCTTGCTTTTGAGCTTCAGCAATACAATGCATTGATAATGTGGTCTTTCCTGAAGATTCAGGACCATAGACTTCGATCACACGGCCCCTTGGGATTCCGCCAACACCGAGTGCCATATCGAGACTCAATGAACCTGTAGAGATCACCGGGACATCCAGCACCTTCTTATCATTAAGCTTCATGATGGTGCCCTTGCCGTAGGTCTTCTCCAGTTTATCGATCGTAATCTGGAGTGCTTTTAATTTTTCGTCTGAGTCTGACATGCTATTCTTTTCAAGTTTTGAACTCGACAAAAATAGTTGTTCTACCTCGAAGAAAATTGATTTTAGCTAAAAATATTAGTAAAATTTTTTAGACCCCATTTACCTGCTTTTCCTTGTTGGTATGGATAGCATAAATCATGTATGCACCTAAAGCTGTACCAATTGGAAATTCGAACAAAACCAGAACCGCAGGAACCATTGCAAATTTTCGTCCCCACTCCTTTTCACCAGCAAGGCCAATTCCAGCGGTGACAAAAATTGCCGACAGAATCCCATAAAAGATGGGGAAGAAATAGAGAATTCGCTGCGGGTGATGGATGTGTAGAAAAAAGATTTCGATACGATCAAAATCAAGCCAAAAATCTGACTCTTGAAATGCCTCTAAAAAGAAGAATGAGAAAACACAGATGGGAACAAGGAAGATTCCTAAGACTAATAGGATCTTTCCGATTATCCTTAAATTTTGATCGTGATCTTTTAAATCCATGACTTAAAGGTTATGTAAGTTACTGGGTAATACAAGGTAACTTACGATAAACAATAAATAAAGTTGTACCATGGTTAAGAAAGTCTTCCTTGCTGTTCTGATCGTTCTTGGTGGTATTTCGCTCCTTTACTGGGATCTGTTGATCTATGGAATTGGACAGGCACGTGGACAAATCCGCATCGTTACTGAAGCGCGAGACATAAGAATGGTGCTTGCTGATGAGGAGTTTCCCGACTCGCTAAAGCAGAAAATCAGAATAATCGAAGAGGTTCGAAGATTTGCTATCGACGCTATCGGGCTAAAAGACTCTGATAACTACACGACGCTATATGACCAAAAAGGTGAAACCGCACTATGGAATTTATCCGCGTGCGAACCGTACAACTTCACACCTAAAACCTGGTCATTCCCGTTTCTAGGCTCCTTTCCCTACAAAGGATTCTTCGACCTTGAAAAAGCAAGGGCAGAGCAGGCAACACTCAAAGCTGAAAAATACGATACGCGAATAAGACCAGTAGGTGGTTGGTCGACGCTCGGCTGGTTTTCTGACCCCATACTTTCCAATATGCTCGATCGCTCTGAAGGTGGTCTGGCAGACCTCATCATCCATGAACTAACGCACTCCACCCTATTTGTAAAGGACAACATTGAATTCAATGAGAACCTGGCTTCATTCATCGGTGAAAGAGGAGCAGTCCAGTTCCTGGAGTCAAAATACGGCAAGGGGTCTTTTGAAGTTGAGAATTACATCATGCAAGATCAAGATGGAATAAACTACATCAATCATATGCTGTATTGTACTGGGCTACTAAATGACCTGTACTCCTCATTTTCAGAAACGGAATCAGACGCCACAAAGGAACTTAAAAAGAAAAGCCTAGTAGCAAGCATCGTTACTTCCATAGACACCATACATTTTCACAACGACAGGTACTACCGCATTTTTGAAAGTGCAAAACCAAACAATGCCTACTTTATGTCCTTTTTGAGGTACCATTCATCTGAAGACTCGTTGACAAACATTCTTGATTCTGACTATCACTCCGACCTCACTCTATTCATAAAAGGGATGAGAGCCTTCCATCAAGATTGACCAAGTTTTATCAAATTGTTATGTTTTTAACCTAGCGCTGATTTCTGGTTTATTTTAAATAATCTTGAACTTAATCCAGTAACACAATACTGTGAACTAACTTTGTTTTTAAATGCTGGCGAACCCAGCAAAAGATGGCGAAAACTGATCAAAAAATACTGCTAATAGATGATGAAGAAGACATCCTCGAGCTTCTGAAATACAATCTATCCAAGGAGGGCTACGATGTTAAAACAGCCATTGACGGTATTAAAGGGGTAGAAATAGCCAAATCTTTCGTTCCTGACCTCATTCTACTTGATATCATGATGCCAAAACAAGATGGAGTGGAGACTTGCCGACAAATTCGAGAGCTTCCTGATTTGGCCAATTGTTACGTGATTTTCCTCACCGCCAGATCTGAAGAATACTCCGAGGTGGCAGCATTCGATATTGGCGCAGACGATTACATCACAAAGCCCATTAAACCTCGCGCACTGATGAGTAGAATCAACGCGCTTTTCAGGAGGGAAAACAAGAAGAAAAAGGAATCAAATAAGATAACGGTCGGAGATCTGGTTGTTGATCGGGCAAGCTATACAGTGACTACTGGAGATCAGAAAATCAATCTACCAAAAAAGGAATTTGAACTACTCTATTTTCTTGCAGAAAACCCCAGCAAGGTGTTTAGTCGGGATGAGCTTCTGCGGAATATTTGGGGCACTGATGTGTATGTGCTTGCTAGGACCGTAGATGTTCATATACGGAAGGTTAGAGAAAAAATAGGCGAAGGTTATATATCCACTGTTAAAGGAGTAGGGTATAAATTTGAGACAAATTAGACCCTTCCATGCAGTTCAATCCAAAAGCAATTGCATTGCTTCTTTCGGCATGCGTAGCTGCTATAACCACTGCGTTCATCTCCTTTATTCCGGATGTTCCCACTAATGGTCTATTGATAGCTTCACTGCTGTCTTTTCTATCCTCGTATGTGCTGGTAAGAATCTTTCTAGAGTTCTTTTTTTTCAAACAGATAGATGAGATCCGCAATAATTTAAAGCACATCAAGGACGGAAAATTCTATCTGAAAAAATCTGCTGAAAATCCATTAAAAAAAATAAATAGCGAGATATCTGATTATGTAAAAAGTAAGCAGGAAGAAATAGATCGCCTGACTGAGTTGGAAAATTTTAGGAGAGAATTTATTGCAGATGTTTCTCATGAATTAAAGACTCCAATTTTTGCAGCACAAGGATTTGTACATACACTGATTGATGGAGCTATTTATGATAAAGAAGTAAGGAAGAAATTCCTCAAAAAAGCTGCTCGCAGCCTTGACGGACTTGATCTTCTGGTGCAAGACTTACTAACTATTTCTCAAATAGAAACGGGAGATATTAAGATGCATTTCGAAAATTTCGACATGCTTGCATTGTGCAGAGAGATTTTGGATCAACTTGAGTCACGTGCAGAGAAAAATGGTATTGACCTTAAAATGCCAAAGAAGTATTCAGCTCCAATCATCGTCAGAGGTGATTATCGTCGAATCTATCAGGTCATGATGAACCTTATTTCCAATGCCATAAAGTATACCAAAAAAGGTGGGAAGGCTAGGATTAAATTCAAAGAAGTCAATGGAAAAATTCGAACCATAGTTCAGGACAGTGGCAGAGGAATTCCTGAGGAACATCTTGGGAGAATATTTGAGCGATTCTACCGAGTGGAAAAAAGTAGATCTCGGGAAAAAGGAGGAACTGGACTTGGTTTGTCTATTGTTAAACACATTCTGGAAGGGCACGATTCAGAAATCATGGTTGAGAGTGCGTTCAAAGTTGGCTCCAAATTCTACTTTGATCTCGAAAAGGCAGCGTATATCGAACATATAATGGAAGAATCAGACGATGATGATGAATTCGCATAAGGCATTGAGGAAAATTAATTTCAGTGATCTCATTCTGTATCAGGATAAAGATTTTACTGTCGTAAATAAACCCCCACATTTGTCAAGCTTGGAGGACCGAAACGATTCCATCAATTTACTGCTGTTGGCAAAAGGAGAGAACGAAGATGCGCAGGTTGGGCACCGGCTAGATAAAGAAACCTCTGGCGCACTCGTGATCGCAAACCACAACGATGCCTACAAACATTTTGCAGATCAGCTACAAAATAGAGAGGTTAAAAAGGTTTACCATGCTGTGTTGACAGGCATTCACAAGTTTCGCGATTTTGAAGCAGATGAGCCATTGTACAGCACATCCAACAAATCCCGAGTTGACTTCCGCCAGGGCAAACCATCGCTGACACTGATTGAGACGCTTGAAATGTTCAGAAAGCACACACTCATAAAGTGCTTCCCAGTGACTGGGCGAATGCATCAAATACGAGCACATCTTGCACATCATCAGGCTACAATCGTCCACGATATGCATTATGGAGGTGAGGAGTCTTACCTATCTCAGCTCAAAAAGAACTTCAAACAAAAGAAGTGGGAAGATGAAAGACCCATGATCGAGCGAGTTGCACTGCATGCATTTAGCATTGCATTCAAAAAGATGGATGGGTCTGTTTTAGAAGTTGAGGCACCCTACCCAAAAGACTTTGGAGTCTTGGTTAAACAGCTAAGAAAATATAATTAGGACATCGCTATTTGATTTCTAAAATGAAAATCCTACTTTTGTGTCCCTTTTCGAAAGAAGAGGATTTTGATACTATAAAATCAATAGAAAATTGGATACTAACAGCTTTAAAACTGTATCATTAAATAAGGCAACCGCCGAAAAGGGTTGGGTCATTGTAGACGCTGATTCTCAGGTACTTGGAAGAATGGCAAGTGAGGTTGCAAAGATGATCAGAGGCAAACACAAGCCTGGATACACACCTCACATGGATTGTGGTGATAACGTAATTGTTATCAATACAGACAAAGTGAGATTAACTGGAAAGAAGTGGACGGACAAGCAATATGTTCGTCACACAGGATATCCGGGAGGTCAAAGAATCGAAACACCTAATCAGGTGAAAGCCAAATCTTCTACCATTTTGGTAGAAAAAGCGGTTAGAGGAATGCTTCCTATCAATAGACTGGGGAGACAGCTTTTCAAAAATCTACATGTGTATGAAGGTGCAGAGCATCCTCATGGCGCACAACAACCAAAAGAAGTAAAATTTTAAATCTGAATGGATATAATTAATACGTTAGGAAGGAGAAAAACCTCGGTAGCTCGTATCTATATGACGAGTGGGAAAGGTGAGATCCTGGTAAACAACCGAGAGTTCAAAGTTTACTTCCCTTCTGAAATCCTCCAAACCATCGTAAAACAGCCGCTTGTGAAAGTTGAGCAAGATGGGAATTTTGACATCAAAGTGAATGTAGTAGGTGGTGGTTCTTCAGGTCAGGCGGAAGCCGTGAGACTTGCTATCGCAAGAGCCCTTACAGAGGTGGATGCAGAATTCAGACCTCCTTTGAAGTCTGAAGGTTTCTTAACGCGAGATTCCAGAATGGTGGAGCGTAAGAAATATGGAAGAAGAAAAGCGAGAAGAAGATTCCAGTTCAGTAAACGTTAAGATTGAGCAAAAGCTAAAATGAAAAAATTAGAACATAAAGACTTATTGGATGCAGGTGTACACTTCGGACACCTTACCAGAAAGTGGAATCCAGCAATGGCTCCTTTCATTTTCATGGAAAAGAATGGTATCCACATAATTGACCTTCACAAAACATTGGTTTGTCTTGACGATGCTGTCCAATCGCTACAGGCAATTGTCCGATCAGGAAGAAAGGTGATGTTTGTTGCAACAAAGAAGCAAGCAAAAGAAGTTGTTGAGACTGAGGCGCAAAAACTTAAAATGCCTTATGTGACTGAAAGATGGTTGGGTGGAATGCTCACAAACTTTGCTACTATCAGAAAATCATTGAAGAAAATGACTTCAATGGAGAAGATGATGAAAGATGAGTCATACACGAACCTTGCAAAGAGAGAGCGATTGATGATGACCCGTGAGAAGGACAAGCTTAGAAAAGTTTTGGGTGGAATTGCTGATCTAAACAGATTGCCAGCAGCCCTGTTCGTAGTAGATATTAAAAGAGAGCACATCGCAATTGCTGAAGCTCAGAAATTAAATATCCCTGTTTTTGGAATCGTTGATACCAATTCAGACCCTAACAAAATTGATCATCCAATTCCTGGAAATGATGATGCGTTCAAATCAATTCAGTTGCTCACACAATACATTGGTGCCGAATTGGAAACCGCTTTGGCTGAAAGAAAGAAAGATAAAGAGGAGCAAGCAGTAGCTGAAGAGGAGGCTGCAAAAAAAGCAGTTGACGAAAAACCAGAAGTAGCAGAGTAAAACTTCAAAGAATCTTAGATATCAAGATTGAACATTGTCTCTGACGGTGTTCAATTTTTATTTAACAGCATTAGAAAACATAAAATACTTATAAAGATGGCTATCACAGCACAAGACGTAAACAAGCTTCGCCAAATGACTGGCGCAGGAATGATGGACTGCAAAAAGGCTCTAACAGAAGCAGATGGAGATTTTGATAAAGCAATTGAATTCCTTAGAAAAAAAGGTCAGAAAGTATCCGCTTCAAGAGCGGATAGAGAAACTTCAGAAGGCGTAGTATTTGCGAAAACAAATGACGCAGGAACTGAAGGAGCTCTAGTAGCTTTCACCTGTGAGACAGACTTTGTTGCCAAAAACAATGACTTTGTTGCCCTGGGGAATCAAATCGCAGAACTAGCATTCGCTCAAAAACCTGCCGATGCAGACGCGTTGAACGCAATGAGCCTGGGTGATCTTTCTGTCGGAGAAAAAATCATAGAGCTTACTGGAAAAATTGGTGAGAAATTGGAGGTAAAAGCGTTCGAACTTCTTTCTGGAGAAGCTGTTGTTCCATACATCCACTCAAACTCGAAATTGGGTGTGTTGGTAGCACTTTCAAACGTGAACGGAACGGAGGTTGTTGAAGCAGGAAAAGATGTGGCAATGCAAATCGCTGCGATGAATCCAGTAGCAGTGGACAAAGATGGCGTTGATGCAACAATAGTTGAGAAGGAAGTGGAGATTGGAAAAGATCAGGCAAGACAAGAAGGAAAGCCAGAAGATTTGGTTGAAAAAATTGCGCTTGGCAAGTTGAACAAGTTTTTCAAAGAAAATACACTTCTTAGTCAATCGTTCGTTAAGGACAATTCCAAAACGATCACACAATATCTTGACGGAGTTTCAAAAGGATTGACCGTTTCAGAATTCAAGAGAGTTTCAATCGGGTAAGACCAAGGTCCCTGCTACAAAAAATCAAGCCTTCTCGGTAAGCCCGAGAAGCTTTTTTTGCACATACCGGTCAGGTATTTCGAAGAAAGCAAAATGGGATTTCATTTGTTTTCTAAACATGTGTCTATACTCCGATGGGGATCTGTAATTATATGGGGTAAATGCACTTTTCGTATTGGCTAGTTAAAAACTAGCTTTAATCATTTAGGCAATCAGATTCGAAGTTCTTCATACCCTGTTTCTTGGTCAAAGTATTCTATGTCACCGAATTTGCAAACACAGGCACATTAACTTTTCCCGTTGTATACTAATTGTCGACAATCAAAATTATTAACTCACCAGTATAGTTAAGTAGGTTTGAATCACATTTAAAAATTCATAAACCTTAACTACCATGCAAAAAACAAAGATTGGTCTCTTAGTGATATTTGCTATCACCATCTTCTCTTCTTGCGAAGAAACAATGGCTGAAGATATACTTCTATTGGACAGTCAAATGGAAATTGATAAACAATTTGTAAAGGATCCTGATCGCGGTGATGATAATGGCGAGCCCAATAATAATGCTGAATAAGTTTTAATTTCGATAAGATCCATTTCAAAAAGCCATCTCATCCACATGAGATGGCTTTTTTATTTCTTCTTTGCTCGAATAATCTGCTCTACTGGCTTAATCTCAATTTTGCTTTCGAGCCACGAAATAACATCAAGGTACAATGTTGGCCTTCGTTCATAAGGGTCTTTCAAGATCTCGATCAGCTCATCACGCAAAGACTTGAAATTTGGGATCAGTTGCTTTCGATCCATGTAAACGGACTTTTTCAAGAACCCAAAAATCGCAGATTGCACCTTTTGATAGTCCTTCAACTTCAATAGGAAGCGATACGTGGACTTGATCTGGAAATCAATCAGGTCGTCATTTCCAAGTTCATAATGAACGATGAGGTTTAAAATTCTTGCGAAACACTGAATATCTTCCTTTAGTGCAAGATTTGGATGATTGATAATGAAATTCAAATGTCCAACTGCGCCATGAAAGTCTGCGCTTCCAAATTTCAAACTGGCCATTTTATAATGAAAAACCATGACACGATGGATGTCAAGCTTGCTTTCATGCTCCTTCATTTTTTTCTCGAAGTCTATACAATACGCAGCTCCCTCCGAGAAATTTCCCTCAATAAAAAACAGGTTGAGATTGGCTGTCTCACGATAAATAAAAGCCTGTGTCAATTGATTTTCGTTAAATCCAGCACCTCTTGCGTTAATAAAACTTTCCAGTTTTTTCAACTCTTTCTTGAACCTCGTTCTATCGTCACAATAAAAGAGTGCCGAGAGTCCATTGTGCAGTCCACGTAGGTACATCTCAGGCTCATTTTGCATTAAGATGTCGTTCCTCTCGTACAGATCACACCATTTCCTTGTGTATCGATAGCATTGTGGAAAATCCTGAGTTATGTAATAGAACCAGACATAGCACTGGTGTGCATGGATCATCTCAGACTCTTGCTCTTCAGGTATGTTTTCGTAGAAAAAGGAATGGATTCTGTCATGCTCTTCCTGATTCTTGGTATGCCCAAACTTCAGATAGTAGTCATACATGCTCAACGCCATATCTGACCAGGAACCTTGAAAATAAAATTTCTTCCGCAAAGCTTTAGATTCCTCTATAAGTTCCTCCGCTCTTTCTGAGTGACTTCTCGTTATATACCTGGATTCGATTTGCTTTTCCAGCTCAATGATTTCCAGTCGAAGAATGTCTACTTGATGCGCTTCTGCCAGCTGCTTCGCTTTTAGCAACTGTCCGAGACTCTGTCGATAAAGCCCTTTCAAGTGAAGAACATCGGCGTAGCTGATCAACTCCTTAATTCTAATCTTAGGATCATGGTGATGTAGCAGTCGCAAGCTTCCCAAAAGAAGCTCGTATAAATGTGCCTTTTGATTGGAGAGGGTATTGGGTTTTAGCTGAGGAAATGCCTGACCTATTTTTTTCTCATCATAGCTTTTTTGCTTCTCAAAAACATCAAAGAGTTTGATCGTCAATGGCTCTTTTTCTGAAATATTTCGGTTCGCATAGAGCTTGAAATGCCTTTTTTCAGACTTTGTCAGTCGCTTAATGAGGTTAAATAGTTGATGTGATAGCTGCTTGGACAAGTGTTTTTTTTCTATGTTAAATTACTGATAATCTGTTAGTTACAATTCGTATCCACAATTTGGAATGATGTAAGTCCGGTGCTTATTGTTTTCAATCACGAACCTCCCCTATCCACTTTTGTAGAAGGCTGTAAAAATACACCGATCCGGATATGAACAAACTTTATGTTTTCGATACGACGCTTCGAGACGGCGAGCAGGTCCCTGGCTGTCAACTAAAAAGTGAAGAAAAGCTTGAAGTTGCCTACCAGCTAGAAAGTCTTGGAGTCGATATTATAGAAGCAGGATTTCCAGTCTCAAGTCCCGAAGATTTCAAATCCGTATCGTTGCTTGCAGCAGAGATCAAAGAATCTACGATTTGTGGTTTAACACGGGCAGTAGAAGAAGACATTGACGTGGCGGCCGCCGCCTTGAAACATGCGGTCAATCCCAGGATTCATACTGGAATTGGCACGTCCGAATCGCACATTAAATTCAAGCTGCATTCAACACAAGATGAAATTTTAGCACGCGCTGTTCACGCCGTGAAGTATGCAAAAAATCTAGTTGCTGAAGTAGAGTTCTATGCTGAGGATGCCGGACGAACGGACAATGAATTTTTGGCTAGAATAGTCGAAGCAGTCATTGATGCTGGGGCAAGCGTCATAAACGTTCCTGATACAACAGGATATTGTCTTCCAGGTCAGTTTGGCGAAAAAATAGCCTACCTCGCAAACAATGTTCCCAATATCGATAAAGCAATCTTATCAACTCACTGTCATAACGATTTGGGGCTAGCTACAGCCAATAGCATCGCTGGCGTGCTTGCCGGTGCTCGACAAGTGGAATGCACAATGAACGGTATAGGAGAACGTGCTGGTAACACTTCTTTGGAGGAAGTGGTTATGATCATAAACCAACACCAACACATTGGTGTGCAGCATCGAATCGACACTCGGCAGATTACTTCGGTGAGTCAGAGTGTCTCGAAAATGATGAACATGCCAGTGCAGCCAAACAAGGCAATTGTAGGTTCCAATGCGTTCGCGCATTCTTCTGGGATACACCAGGATGGAGTTATCAAAAATCGCGAAACCTATGAGATCATCGACCCCGAAGAAGTTGGAGCTGCTGGTTCTGAAATTATTCTAACCGCCAGAAGTGGAAGAGCTGCACTTAACTATCATGCAAAGAAACTAGGATATCAGCTAGAGCCCGAGGCAGTAAAAGCAGCCTACAAAAAATTTCTAGTCGTTGCTGATAAGGTGAAGCATGTGGAAGCATCACATCTACATGAGATTTTTCAAAACATAAAGACTTACGCCTGATGTCTCAGACGCTATTTGATAACATCTGGGATCAACACGTAGTGAAAAGTATATCCGAAGGATTGGATGTGGTTTACATTGATCAGCATTTTATTCACGAGGTGACTAGTCCTCAAGCGTTCGATGGGCTAAAAAAACGAGGAGTCAGTGTCTTCCGTCCAGAAAAATGCCTTGCAACAGCAGATCACAATGTTCCCACTATCAATCAAAAAGATCCGATAAAAGATCCCGAGTCAGCAACTCAGGTAGCTTCTCTTGAAAAGAATTGTAAAGAATTCGGCATTGAACTGTACGGCATGGGGCACGAAAATCAGGGGATCGTACACATCATCGGCCCAGACTTAGGAATCACCCAGCCTGGGATGACTATCGTTTGCGGAGACAGTCACACGTCCACTCATGGAGCGTTTGGAACCCTTGCCTTTGGAATTGGAACTACGCAAGTCGAGCAGGTATTAGCTTCTCAAAGTCTCGTCCTTAACAGGCCAAAGACCATGAAAATTGAGGTGAATGGAACATTAAAACCTGGAGTTACGGCCAAAGACGTGATTCTTTATATCATCTCTAAGCTTGGAACTGAAGGTGCAACAGGATACTTCGTTGAGTACGCTGGAGAGGTTTTCAGAAATTTCTCTATGGATGAACGAATGACGGTCTGCAACATGAGCATCGAAATGGGAGCTCGTGGGGGCATGGTTGGGATAGATCAGACGACCATCGACTATGTAACAAGCAGGACGGAAATTTCAAATGAGAAAATCGAGTCGTGGCTTAAATTAAATTCAAGCGAAGATGCTAGATTTGACAAGCAGATCATATTCGATGCAAAAGACATATCTCCGATGGTAACCTGCGGTACAGCTCCTGACACTGGCATCAATTTGAACGCTAAAATCGGCTCCTCGAAACACCTTTCCGAAAAAGCTCTTGCATATATGCAATTTGATAGTACGGAGCTTATCTCAGATCAGAAGATTGATTACGTATTTATCGGCAGTTGCACCAATGGAAGAATCGAAGACTTGCGTGCCGTTGCCAAAATGGTAGAAGGTAAAACCAAAGCAGAGCATGTCAACGTGTGGGTGGTACCAGGATCCATGAAAGTACGGGCACAAGCAATTGAAGAAGAACTTGACAAAATATTCATCAAATCAGGCTTTGAGTTTAGAGAACCAGGCTGCTCAGCGTGTCTGGCAATGAACGATGATAAAATCCCTTCGGGCTCACTTTGTGTTTCCACGTCCAACAGAAATTTTGAAGGAAGACAAGGGCCTGGTGCAAGAACAATACTAGCATCACCGTTGACTGCCGCAGCATCTGCAATTACTGGAAAGGTTACTGATCCAACCACTATGATGGAACCAGCATGAAAATCAATTCGCTAGCCATACCGCTCCCGATTCAAAACATCGATACTGATCAGATTATACCCGCAAAATTTCTCAAGCAGGTCGACAAGTTGGGCTATGGTAAAAATCTCTTCTACAACTGGAGATTCAACAAAGACGGCACTCCAAAAGAAAATTTCGAACTGAACAAACTTCACCGAAAAGGTGCACAGATTTTGGTCGCTGGCAACAATTTCGGATGTGGATCAAGTCGAGAGCACGCAGCATGGGCCGTTGCTGGTTTCGGAATACGCGCAGTTATTTCTTCCCAGTTCGCAGACATATTCAAAGGCAACGCCTACAACAATGGCATCCTACCTATTGAAGTGAGTCCAGAGATTCTTGAGGAGATCATGTCCGTTATTTCCAAAAATCCAGAAACTGAAATTGCCATAGATCTAGCGGAACAAGAAGTATCTGTTTCTGCTCTCAATCTAAAAGCACATTTTGATATTTCCCCTTTCAAAAAAGAATGTCTGCTTCATGGAGTTGACGAAACACAATATTTAATCAATCTCCGAAATGAAATTGAGTCGTACGAAAAAAAAGTAGCGTAATCGAATGAAGAAGAACATAACAATATTGCCTGGTGACGGAATCGGCCCAGAAGTAATGAACCAGGCGGTCAAGGTCATCAAAGCTGTGAACTCACTTTTTGATCATGATTTCAAGCTGGATGAGGCATTGATGGGGGCGGTAAGTATCGATGCCACTGGAGAAGCGATCACCTCAGAAACGTTGGAGCAATGTGAGAAAAGTGATGCAATTCTGCTTGGTGCAATTGGAGATCCGAAGTACGATAACGATCCCACATTGAAAGTGCGGCCTGAGCAGGGCTTGCTAAAACTGAGGAAAACCCTTGCGCTATTTTCAAACATTCGTCCAATCTCAACCTACGAAATTTTGAAAGAGGTATCACCGTTGAAGAACCAATTGCTTGAAAATGTGGATCTCGTGATTTATCGTGAGTTGACGGGTGGAATCTACTTTGGCGAAAAGACCCTTTCCGAAGATAAGAATACGGCAACAGATCTTTGTTCCTACACTTCGCATGAAATTTCTCGAATCGCTTACCAGGCCTTCGAAGCAGCAGCTAGCCGGCGAAAGAAACTCACGCTGGTTGACAAGGCAAACGTGTTGGAAACGTCCCGTCTTTGGAGACGAGTTGTGCAAGACATCAGTGCTGAATATCCAGACGTCGAAGTGGACTACATGTTTGTAGATAATGCTGCCATGCAAGTGATGTTGAATCCATCCAGTTTTGATGTGATCCTGACCGAAAATATGTTTGGCGATATTATTTCAGATTTGGCCAGCGTGATTACTGGTTCGCTAGGAATGCTAGCCTCCGCTTCCGTTGGAAATAAGGCGGCCATGTTCGAACCCATCCACGGATCTTATCCTCAGGCCAAAGGACTGGACATCGCGAATCCGATGGCAACCATCCTATCCGTTGCGATGATGTACGATCATTTCAAACTCACCGAAGAAGCAGAACTAATTAGGAATGGTGTGAAGTGGGCAATCGAGCATAAGATTGTGACGAAAGACATTGCGGGGGATTCAGAAGCGCACGCATGCTCCAAAGTTGGTGATATGATCGCTTGCTTTATCGATGAGCAAGGGGTTATGGAGATGAAAAATGACTCAATCAAGATGTCTCAAAACTGTATCATATGACAACAAGAAATCCAAGAAACAGCTCAGGTACCTCATATTAGCTGAGTTGAGTTAGTTAAATGTAAACCCTTCTCTTAGCTGGAGAAGGGTTTTTTAAAAAAACCAGATCTCCTTCAGATAGAATCAAAAAAAATGACATAGTTTTGAAAAATCTAAGAACAAAAAGTAAGCAGCGAAAGAAAAAATGCAAAATATACTATCAAATATCGTCCTGATTATTAACGTCATTATTATTCATACTATGAGTTGAGAAGGATATTTGGTACAAAATATTGAAACCCTTCTCAACTCGAGAGGGGTTTTTTTATGCCCAAAATTTTAAAATGGAAGAATTAAATAAATACAGTAAAGCAGTCACACAAGATCCAACGCAGCCCGCAGCACAAGCCATGCTTCATGCTATTGGTCTGACTGATGAAGATTTTAAGAAACCCCTGGTAGGTGTTGCCAGTACAGGCTACGAGGGCAATCCTTGCAACATGCACCTGAACGGCTTAGCAGAGCATGTCAAGCAAGGGGTAAACGATGCTGCCGGTGTCGGACTGATCTTCAATACGATCGGCGTGAGCGATGGGATTTCCATGGGTACACCTGGCATGCGGTACTCCCTCCCCTCTCGTGACATCATCGCTGACTCCATGGAAACGGTGGTGCAGGGCATGAGTTACGACGGACTAGTTACGGTTGTCGGGTGTGATAAAAACATGCCTGGGGCTTTGATGGCGATGCTTCGTTTGGACAGACCATCGGTTTTAGTCTATGGCGGAACGATTGCTTCTGGCTGTCTCAATGACAAAAAACTAGATGTGGTTTCTGCTTTTGAAGCCTGGGGAGAAAAGGTAGCTGGAAAAATTGATGAGACTCAATTCAAGCAGGTAATCCAGAACGCGTGTCCAGGAGCTGGCGCTTGTGGTGGTATGTACACCGCAAATACCATGGCCTCTGCCATTGAAGCAATGGGCATGGCGCTTCCATACAATTCCTCCAATCCTGCGGTAAGCAAGGAAAAAGTGCTAGAGTGTGAAGAGGCTGGCAAGGCAACCATGAACCTTCTGAAACTGGACATCAAGCCCTCCGACATCGTTAGTAAAAAATCACTGGAGAATGCGATCACCATGGTCACGGTACTTGGTGGTTCTACAAATGCTGTTCTGCATTTTCTCGCCATCGCTGATGCCGCTGGAATTGACTTTACCTTGGCAGACTTCCAACGAATCAGTGATCAAACGCCATTTCTGGCAGACCTGAAACCAAGTGGAAAATTCCTTATGGAGGATGTTCATGAAATTGGCGGTATCCCGGCGGTGATGAAGTACCTACTGGAAAATGATATGCTTCACGGTGATTGTCTGACCGTCACAGGAAAAACCATCAGGGAAAATCTTGATTCAGTTCCATCCATGACCGCATCGCAAGAGGTGATCAAAGATCTTTCCACACCAATCAAAGCCACTGGCCATATTACCATTTTGCATGGAAACCTCGCAACCGAAGGAGCGGTGGCGAAAATCACAGGAAAAGAAGGCTTGGTATTCAGCGGCAAGGCGAAAGTATTTGATAGTGAGTTTGAAGCCAACGAAGGGATCGGACGTGGTGAAATCGAAAAAGGAAACGTTATCGTCATCCGCTACGAAGGACCAAAAGGGGGCCCGGGCATGCCCGAAATGTTGAAGCCTACTGCTGCCATCATGGGAGCCGGACTAGGAAAAGAGGTAGCCTTGATCACGGATGGAAGGTTTTCTGGTGGAACCCACGGATTCGTCGTTGGGCACATCACGCCCGAGGCACAGGCTGGCGGAAACATCGCACTCTTAAAAGATGGAGACCTGATCAAGATTGATGCCTCCGCGAAAACCATTGAGGTTGAGTTAACAGAAGCACAACTTAACGAACGACGCGCTAACTGGGCATCACCCCCATTAAAAGTCAGTCGAGGATCACTTTACAAATACGCAAAACTTGTTTCATCCGCATCCGAGGGATGTGTAACAGATAAATAGCATGGAAGCACTACTAGAAGTAAAAGAAGAAAAGAAAACCATCACTGGATCTGAGGCCGTACTGAAATGCCTTGTGCAAGAAAAAGTCGACACCATTTTCGGATATCCAGGAGGAGCTATCATGCCGATTTACGATGCACTTTATGGGTATGAAGACAAGCTCGCTCATATTTTATCCAGACACGAACAAGGAGCTGTCCATGCTGCCCAAGGCTACGCGAGAGCTTCAGGTAAAGTGGGTGTTTGTTTTGCTACCTCTGGCCCCGGAGCAACCAATCTTATTACGGGAATAGCTGACGCTCAAATTGATTCTACACCTTTGGTTTGCATCACAGGGCAAGTAGCCAGTCATTTATTAGGAAGTGATGCTTTCCAGGAAACAGACATCATTGGTATTTCCATGCCAGTGACAAAATGGAATTTTCAGGTCACCAGAGCCGAAGAAATTCCCTACGCTATTTCACGAGCTTTCTACATTGCCGCCTCTGGCAGACCTGGTCCTGTTCTGATCGACATCACCAAAGATGCTCAGATGGAGATGTTGGAATTTGAGTACCAAGCGTGTGAGAAGATAAGAAGCTACCAACCCTATCCAGAGCCTGAATTAGAAAAAATAATGGCAGCAGCCACGCTCATCAACGAGGCAAAAAAACCATTCGTTATTGTAGGACAAGGTGTTACTCTGTCAAGAGCAGAAAAAGAATTTCAGTCCTTCGTTCAAAAGGCCGGGCTACCTGTGGCGTCTACCCTTCTTGGTTTGTCGGCGATGTCCACCAGGCACCCACTATATGTAGGGTATGCAGGCATGCATGGCAACTACGGACCCAATGTCAAAACGAACGAATGCGATGTCCTGATTGCCGTTGGCATGCGATTCGACGACCGGGTAACAGGCGATGTAAACACCTACGCTAAACAGGCGAAGGTCATTCACATTGAGCTTGACCCCTCCGAAATAGACAAAAATGTAAAAACAGAAGTAGCCATAAATGCGGATGCCAAGCAAGCATTAAAGCTCCTAACACCTTTGCTGGATGTCAATAGCCATCAAGAGTGGTTAAGTGAGTTCCGGGACTGCGACACACTCGAGTATGAAAAAATAAAATCAGGTGTCCTTTTCCCAACCGAAGGTGAACTGAAGATGCCCGAAGTGATTCATCGAATTTCAGAAATAACCAAAGGGCAATCGATTGTGGTCACGGATGTTGGTCAACACCAAATGGTGACCAGCAGGTATTATCAATTTGATGAAATCAAAAGTAACATTAGCTCAGGCGGCCTGGGCACGATGGGCTTCTGTCTACCCGCAGCTCTGGGGGCAAAAGTGGGAGCGCCTCATCGTCAGGTTATTGCCGTCATCGGAGACGGTGGATTCCAGATGACCGTTCAGGAACTTGGAACCATCATGCAATATGACATTGACATCAAGATCTTGATTTTGAATAACAGTTTTCTGGGAATGGTGCGCCAGTGGCAAGAACTCTTTTTTGATCGGAGGTATTCATTTACCGAGATGACCAATCCTAATTTTGTGGCACTAGCTGCGAGTTACAATATTGCTGCGCAGAAGGTGTCTGAAAGAGCCGATCTCGACAACGCAATTCAAACCTGGCTTTCAACAAAAGGCCCCTCCTTGCTAGAAGTAGTAGTGGAAAAAGAGGAAAACGTATTTCCAATGATCCCTACAGGTAGCAGTGTGTCAGACATAAGACTTGCGTGACGATGGAAGCAGCGAAAGAATATACCCTCTCGGTTTTAACCGAAGATAAGCCCGGCTTGCTAAACAGGCTGACGATTATTTTTAGTCGCCGAAAGATCAACATAGACAGCTTGAATGTTTCCAGCACGGAAGTAAAGGGTGTTTCCCGATACACCATGGTGGCAACCGAAACCAAAGAGCATTTGGATAAAGTGGTCAAGCAAATAAGAAAGCTGGTCGATGTGTTGGGAGCCTTTGTGTACGAAGAAGATGAGATCACCTATCGGGAAATTGCCTTGTACAAAATTTCCGCTGAGCTATTTGAGAAAAATGGAGAAGTAGAAAAGCTCATACGAAACAGCGGAGCAAAAGTGGTGGAGACCAATCAGCACCATGTTTTCCTGGAAAAAACCGGAACGAAAGAAGAAACCCACGAGCTGTATATCGGATTAGAACCGCATGGCATTCTGGAATTTGTTCGCTCAGGAAGAGTGGCCATTTCGAAATCCATGCGAAAAACAGAAGCATTCATAAAAGAGCTGGAAAGTTCCAGATCGAATAAACTAAGTATAAAAGACTTTTAAAAAACAGAATAAAAATTAGATAAAATGGCACAAATAGATTTTGGAGGAACACTGGAAGAAGTAGTAACCAGAGAAGAATTTCCACTCGCAAAAGCGCAGGAAACCTTAAAAGATGAAACAGTAGCAGTCATCGGTTATGGCGTTCAGGGTCCGGGACAAGCATTGAATTTGCGAGACAATGGCATCAACGTGATCGTCGGGCAAAGGAAAGGCGGTAAGTCCTGGGACAAGGCAGTAAATGATGGGTTTATAGAAGGTAAGGACTTGTTTGAAATAGAGGAAGCGTGCGAGCGTGGAACCATTATACAATACTTGCTTTCTGACGCAGGTCAGATTGAACAATGGCCGGTCATTAAAAAGTACTTGACACCAGGGAAGGCACTCTATTTCTCGCACGGGTTTGGGATCACCTACAGTGATCAAACCGGCATCCTTCCACCAGAGGGGATCGATGTAATTCTTGTTGCTCCAAAAGGTTCAGGCACCTCGCTGCGAAGATTATTTGTTGCTGGTAAGGGGCTGAATTCTTCCTTTGCTGTACATCAGGATGCAACCGGAAATGCACGTGATCGAGTGATCGCATTGGGGATTGGTGTTGGATCGGGATACCTGTTTGAAACCAACTTCAAAAGAGAAGTATACAGTGATTTGACAGGTGAGCGCGGTAGTTTGATGGGTGCGATTCAAGGTCTTTTTGCAGCACAATATGATCTGCTTCGTAAAAAAGGACATTCTCCTTCTGAAGCATTCAACGAGACCGTGGAAGAAGCAACGCAATCGCTCTATCCGCTCGTTTCCGAAAATGGAATGGATTGGATGTATGCCAACTGCTCCACTACCGCACAGCGCGGCGCACTCGATTGGTGGAAAAAATTCAGAGATGCAGTAGCACCCGTCTTCGAAGATCTCTATGAAAGTGTTGCGACGGGCAATGAGGCTAAGATCACTATTGAGGCCAATGAAAAGTCCGATTACCGAGTAGGACTGGAAAAGGAACTAACAGAGCTTCAAGAATCTGAAATGTGGCAGGCAGGAGCAGCCGTTCGTAAGCTGCGACCAGAAAACAAGTAGTATTTTGAAAACGAAGGAAGTTTATTTCCCAAATCTCGAAGACGTACACCTGGCGGCAGCTACCATCAAGAAGGTAGTTAGTCAGTCTCCGCTAAGCCTTAACCTTCGCTTATCGGAGCAGTTTGGAGCCACTGTTTTGATGAAGCGTGAAGATCTTCAGCTGGTACGTTCTTACAAGATTCGGGGTGCTTATAATAAAATGGCTTCTCTTCCGACTTCTAAGTTGTCAAAAGGGATCGTGTGTGCCAGTGCTGGAAATCATGCACAAGGGGTAGCGCTCTCTTGCCAATTGTTAAAAGTTCACGGAACTATTTTCATGCCTTCCCCCACACCCAGACAGAAGATCGAGCAGGTAAAAATGTTTGGAAAAGCGTTCGTTGACGTGCAGTTGGTGGGAGATAGCTTTGACGATGCGTACCATCAGGCAAAGATGCATTGCCAGTCAAATGGTGCTTCCTTCATTCATCCGTTTGACGATCAAAAGGTAATTGAGGGGCAGGCGACTATGGGCCTTGAAATACTGGAACAAGCCGATGAGCCGATCGACTACCTCTTTGTGCCTATCGGCGGTGGAGGACTGAGTGCCGGCATTGGCTCCGTTTTTAAGACGCTGAGTCCCCGCACCAAGATCATCGGCGTGGAACCCGCGGGGGCACCTTCGATGCAAGTTTCGTTGGAAAACGGGGAAAATACGACTTTGGAGACCATCGAACGATTCGTGGACGGAGCAGCCGTGAAGCGCGTGGGAGATTTAAATTTTCACATTTGCCAGCAAGTGCTGGATCAGACCGTGACCGTAGACGAAGGAAAAGTCTGCGAAACCATCCTTGAACTTTACAATAGAGATGCAATCGTGGCAGAGCCAGCAGGGGCATTGACTCTTGCCGCTTTAGCTGATTTTTCAGAAGAGATTGTCGGGAAAAACGTCGTTTGCATTGTAAGCGGCGGCAACAACGATATCACCCGAACCGAGGAAATCAAGGAGCGCGCACTTCTCTACCAGGGGTTGAAGCACTATTTCATTGTGAATTTTCCACAGCGAACAGGTGCTTTGAAGGAATTTGTATCACAAATACTTGGCCCCACGGATGATATCTCCCACTTCGAATACACAAAGAAAAATTCGCGAGAAACGGGCTCAGCGGTAGTAGGAGTAGAATTGAAGCGAAAGGGTGATTTAGAAAATTTGGTAGAGAGAATGAAGGAGCGCAATTTTTTTGGCCAATACCTCAATGATCAAAATGATTTGCTTCAGATACTGATTTAGCTCTGCTGCAAGTAGAATGGTTGAAATTTCTATGTCAAATAGTTATCATTAAAATATTTTTTCAAGAACCAGTCGGAGTTATCCCATAAGATTTTTTGCACATTTTTGGATACATCCGCTTTCTTCATCGCTTTCCTGTATTTGTCAAATGCCGCATGGGGATTGTTCAGGGCGTTCGTAAAGTAGACCTCCAAAGAGCCCTTCATCTTAGCCAAACCGCTTGAGTAAAAGTACGTATCTAAAGGGTTTATCACTCCGTCATAATCTGAACCGATGCATAAGTGGTTCCATGGATCATTCTTCGGCAATTTCGTGCTTTTTGCAAGTGCATCCTTGTACACATTCACAATGTAAACGAACTGATTAGACAAAATTGACGTGAAAATCGGCTCCATCAAGCTAGTGAACACATCCATCTCTGCTCTTCGCTTGTTTACAGCTCGTTGATGTTTCTTTACTTTACGGCGTCTTGGATTGTTCAGATTAAGTTCGATCGCCAGTTTTCTATTTGCCTTAACGTACCTGTTAATCGCTTTTCTGTACAGTTTTTTATTGTGAGCATAGCGAGCTTCCGGAAGCTTAGCTGTCTCGTTTCTTTTTTTGTAATTCGGATCATCAAGCGGGCCTAACACTTCTGCAGGCAAGTTATTTGCATAAAATTCAGTATCAGGTGCCAGCTTCTTACCAACAATCCGTTTCTCATCTAGCATAATTCCGATCATGCCACCACTCTTCATGATGTCAACGATTTCATCATCAAATAAGTTGATAGCACCCGTGGAAAAATGGTACTCCTTCTGTTCTTTTTTACTGAGCTCGATATTATTCTTGTTTGTTACCTCGCTCATTTTCTTCCTGCCATTCACGGCAGTGTGGGTTTGAATGATCGGGATATCGTCGTCTTTAAATTCAGCCGAAAAGATCATTTTATGATACTCACTCCTCGCCCTGGGACTCATGTGCTTGGTATCCAGAAGGACACGCCTGCCACCAAAAGACTTTGATAACATGTTTCGAATAAAATCTTTGCCTTCCTTTTTCAGTCCTACCAGGAAGTAGTGAATCTTCTTTCCGGGGATAGCCGGATCCAATGTGTACCCTTCCTGGTTTAGCGCTGCTTTGGCGACGCTAACAAAACTTGGAGAATGCCCACATAAGAAATTGTACTGATGGTGAGCCAATGTGATGACAAAGAGCGGCACAGACTTTCCCTTAAAATTTTTAAGGTTCTTATTCAGCAGGTTGATTGTCGCCGTTGTGTTTCCTTGCAGATCATCCTTTACCAGCTTATCAAAATCGCGACTTTGGCCTAAAAACACATTTGTGCCCTCTACAGAGATTAGATAAGCAATTCGCCCGTCCTTTATTATCCTTTTGTAGTGATTGTAGTTCTTCGCAATTTCGTATCCAATTTTCCTATAGCCACCGCTTTTTTTCTCGTACTTTATAAGGTAGTCAAGTTCCTTATTCAGCTGTTCATAATAATTGTAGTGGCCATTGTGAACCTTGAAAATAACGTCTCTATCGTACCCCGTTAAGGTGGCAATGAGTTTGAAAAAGAATTTCTTGTTCTTAAGCGAATCAATGATGTCCCCAATTCCCGGAATCTCCGAAATGATGTTGAATAAGATGGAATCTTCCAGTTTTTTGAAACCGACCGTGAATACACGCTCAAGTGGATACAAGGAAACGCAAACACCTCTCACATCACTTTCGGCAAGGTCATTTAAATGAATCTGAGAGGTATAATTAACTTCTGCTTCCAATGCCTTCGGTACTCCAGAGGTACTGGAGCGAGGCCTAAATCGCTCTTTCCAAAGTTCCTGATCGGGAGTAGCACCGTCCTCATCGTAAATACTTCGGGAGTTGAACGGCTTGAATACAGAGTGGGCGTGAAAATCAAATATCATGGGTGAACGTAATTTGTTTACTTCAATTTCGCGATAATAGTGTCAAATTGCAATCGACAGGCAGTAATTCACAGAAGATGTGTATGAGTTACGTGAAATATTCGTAGGAAAATCAGGAGAAGATACTGCGTTGCGCAAAGGATCTTCCCAGATCATTTATTTGCCTTTAAGGGCACTCTTGTCTCCAAATAGGCCAACTTAAGCATTACTTTACTAGGTTATTTGCTTAGCTGGATATAAGGATAAAGACAGTACCTATTAATCCTCGATTTTCTTCTTTTTACTGTATGGAATATCATCTGCTTTCAAAGTACGCATTCATTCTACGATGGGGATCTCTGGTACTCGGTATCGTTGCCCTCTTCGCGATGGCTGGTTAGGATCTAAACTGCATCCTTCCCTTCTACCAAACGGATCCTTGACTGCAAGGATTCTGAATTCCTGTCTTGAGACTTCTCTGGTATCGTACCCCTCTACTATTTCATAGTAAGCAAATCCTACTTTATCGCGATCCCTTTTTTTCGTATATCCTGCGAATCTGAAAAACTAGATTCTCACCCCTGCTAGTTTCTTTCTGTACGGTGAATCTTGCATCTGATGTTTAATTAGCTATATGCAATGAATCCACCACAACGACTATCTCAACGGGATGCTAAGAAGAAGCATGTCGCAAACATTTAAAAGAAGAAGATGAAGGATATAAAAAAGATCGGACTATTCGGATTTGGGACTGTGGGGAAAGGTCTCTATGATCTACTCTCGCATCACTTAAATCTACCAGTAGAAATTCACAAGGTCCACATTCAAAGATTGGATCTGGAGAGAATTAATCACCCACTCCATTTTACAAACGATCCAAGCGATCTTCTTGACGATCCTGAAATTGATATCGTTGTTGAACTAATTAGTGACGCAGAAGCAGCCAAGGGTTTTGTCTTACATGCTTTGGCGAAGGGGAAACCAGTGGTGAGTGCCAATAAAAAAATGATTGGTTCCAACATCGAGGAAGTGGACTCGTGGCATCGTCAATTTGAAGCTCCATTTTACTATGAAGCTTCCGTTGGAGGTGGAATCCCCATTATCCATAATTTGGATACCATTTTTGCAAATCAGCAGATAACCGAAATTCAGGGAATACTGAATGGCTCTTCAAATTATATACTTAGCCAGATGAGTGCAAACGACCTGTCTTTTGAGGATGCGCTTGAGGAAGCCCAAGCAAAGGGATTTGCAGAGGCTGATCCATCTCTAGATGTTGATGGACTGGATGCATCCTACAAACTAGCCATTCTTGGCTATCACGCCTTTGGAGAAATCGTGAATCTTAAAAAGATTGAACTGCAGACGATAAGAGATATCACCAAAAAAGATATTCAGGATGCGAAAAGGCACAATCAAAAAATCAAACCAGTAGCATCTCTGAAGCGAATCGAAGACAAATATGAATGTTCGATAGCTCCCAGATTGCTATCTCAATCCGATCCTTTGTTTAATGTTGATTTCGAGAATAATGCCGTCGGGGTAAGCACATCAATTTCAGGAAATCACTTATTGGTAGGAAAGGGTGCAGGTGCCTTTCCTACAGGATCAGCCGTTATTAATGATCTTAAACGTGTGCTGAAAGGAGAAAGGTATCAACAAGTAAAACCAGAGGAACTTGTTTCTGCTTGACTCATTTTAATGGAGACCATTCTACTATCTATAGTCTTCAATGAAGATAAATTGGTTTTCCTTATTGAACGATTGGAACCTTTAGCATAACTGGGAATTCTAATTCAAAGCTTTCAACGACACCTTCGACATTTTTACTTTGATACTGCTGGACCTCGATAATAAGGACAATTTCCTGATATACATCAATGTTCTCAAAGAGATTCTGTAGAGGGACAACTTGGGGAGATAGCATGGACCCTCGTCCCAATCCATCCCCCACAAGGGTGATAAGTAATTTAGAAACTACGAATTGCGTCTCTGCTTCACCTTGTTGAGAAGATGTTGCTGCAACAAACAATCGCTTTGCCGTCTTCGGTATCCCTTTATTCAAATCCACTTCTCCATCATCGCTGTAGACTTTAAATGTAGGTGTCGAAGAAGACTCTGACCCCTGTGCCAATGCAGGTGAAAACGAGGAGATAACTATAGCAAGGATCATCAGGGGTAAAAATATGGCCGCACGGAAGTAGCTACTACTGGTGTTGATTTTTGTTTTTTCCATCATGTTGAATCTTTGTTTTAAACTTGTTTTACTACTTAAATAATTGACGGATTGGAAAGAGACACCTGTTCGTGCTTTGAAAAGCATGTTTTGGTAGTCCAATCTGTCAAAGCCTTTTTTTAGTACCTGCTCATCCGCTAAAAATTCATGCTGAGCCCGGATGTCTTTTTGGAAAAGCCATATCACAGGGTTGAACCAATACAGGATAGAAAAAAGTTGAAGTACTAACGTATCTACTGAGTGGAATTGATCCCTGTGGACCTGCTCATGAATAATCAGTGCCTTGATATCCTCCTTTTCAAAATCTTCCTTTTGAATAAACAGCAAATTGAACAAGGTAAATGGAGAGATTTTCTTTCGAGAAATGACTACTTTGAAACCCCAGCGATTGATCTTCTCGGAGGTGAGATAAAGATGAGACAGACTCAATATTCCCGCAATAAAGCGTAAACAAAAAAGACCTGCACCGATGAGGTAAATAATAAGAAAAGTGCTGATTGAGTCTTTGGGTGGTGTTTGTGAAAAACTTTTTTGAAGGAGTGAGGAGTTTTCTATCGCACTTTGAATCACAACTGGATAACTCTCAGTAGGAAAGAAGTTCATTGTTGGAGTAAGTAAGAAACCACACGAAAAAACAATGCAGGCCAGGCCCGTAAATCTCTTCACCTGACTGTTCACTTCATTGTGTAGAATTAGTTTGTACAAGATGTAGAAGATTATCAGGGATATACTTGATTTCAAAAGATAGCTTTCCATCATTTTTTCTTTTTGTTCTCAATTTGACTCTTGAAGTGAGTGATAAGCTCTTCCATCTCCTCAGTTGTTAGTTCTTCATTGCTACTAAATGCTGAAACCATGCTCTTGAATGAGCTTGAGAAATATCTATTTACAAAGGACTTTACATACTTCTTGGTATACTCCTCTTGAGCTATCAGTGGGTAATATTCATAGGTATTGGCAACAGCATTTCGACCCACAAACCCCTTCTTCTCCAGAATTTTGAAAATAGTAGCTACGGTAGTGTATGCTGGCCTTGGCTCGTCATACTCCTTCACAACGTCTCTGATCAAACCTTTCTCAATTGACCAGAGAATTTTCATGACTTTCTCCTCTGCTTTAGTAAGTGATAATTCCATATGATTTCGTATCAACGACACAAATCTACTAAGTAAATAGTAGAAACTACTAAAATATTAGTAGTTTCTTTTTAAAAGAGACAGTAAAGTCGATAAAAGCTCCAAACCGGGATAAATGGGCAGTCTTTGCAAAGAACGATCAGATCCCGAAAAATTATCTCGCAACAAAAAAGCCACCGAAAATACTTCGGTGGCTTCATTACGATTTTTTTTAAATCTAAAGATGAATCACTTCATCATAAGCTGCGGCAGCAGCTTCCATCACGGCCTCACTCATTGTTGGGTGTGGATGTACCGTCTTAATGATATCATGCCCTGTTGTTTCCAGCTTTCTTGAGGCCACTGCTTCGGCAATCATCTCGGTTACATTGTTTCCAATCATGTGTGCACCAAGCCACTCTCCATATTTTGCGTCGAAAATCACTTTAACAAATCCATCTGAAGCTCCAGATGCTTTGGCTTTACCTGAGGCAGAAAATGGGAATTTTCCAACCTTCACTTCGTATCCCGCTTCTTTTGCTGCTTTTTCTGTGTACCCTACAGAAGCAACTTCTGGCGAGCAATAGGTACAACCTGGTATGTTGTTGTAATCAATAGGCTCAACGTGCATTCCTTTAATTTTCTCAACACAAAGAATTCCTTCAGCAGAAGCAACGTGCGCCAAAGCCTGGCCTTTTACAATGTCTCCAATCGCATAGACTCCGTCCACATTTGTTTTGTAGTAATCGTCAACAAGAACTTTTCCCTTCTCCGTTTTCACACCCACATCCTCAAGTCCCATGTTTTCAATATTGGTTGCTACGCCAACGGCAGACAACACGATATCACAATCAAGAACTTCTTCGCCTTTCTTCGTTTTTACTGTCACCTTGCAGCCAGATCCTTTGGTATCAACCTTGGTGACCTCCGAGCTGACCATGATATTCATGCCAGATTTTTTAAATGTTCTCGCCAATTGTTTGCTCACATCTTCATCCTCTACGGGAGCAATGCGATCCATAAATTCCACAATTGTTACCTCAGTACCAATTGACTTATAGAAATAGGCAAACTCTACTCCAATCGCACCAGAACCAACAACGACCATTTTCTTTGGCTGCTTTGGCAAAACCATGGCTTCTCTATATCCAATGATTTTCTTCCCATCGATTGGCAAGTTTGGCAGCTCACGTGATCTACCTCCAGTTGCCAGTATTATGTGATCAGCATCGTAGGTGGTAATCTTTCCGCTCTCATCTTTGACATCGACTTTCTTGCCTTTTTTCAAAGTACCGTGCCCAGCAATATGATCGATTTTGTTCTTCTTAAATAGAAATTGAATGCCCTTACTCATGCCATCTGCAACATCTCTGCTTCGCTTAACCATTCCTGCAAAGTCAGCTTTAGCTCCCTTCACTTCTACTCCATAATCAGCTGCGTGATTAATGTATTCGAAAACCTGAGCACTTTTCAGGAGCGCCTTTGTAGGAATACAGCCCCAATTCAGACAAATGCCACCAAGTTCTGATCGTTCCACCACACCTACCTTCATTCCAAGCTGGGAAGCTCGAATCGCTGCTACGTATCCACCGGGTCCACTTCCGATTACAATAAGATCATATTTTGATGCCATGTTTTTTCCTTTAGAATTGAGGCGCAAAGATATACTTCACTAACTTATTTTTTCAATAAAACAGGAACCCTAACAAAGAGGAAATAAGTTTCGCGTCAGGAATTTTCCTTTCGGAAAGCGATAGTGCTATTGATCATTCAAGAAATGAGGCGTTGGATTGTGAACAGGCCGATCAGGATCCTTAAGAGTTGTAGCCTCTGCTATCGCAATAGTCCCATTATAAGGAAATCTGAATTTTACAGGGAGTTTTCTCCCTTTATAGTTCTCCTTGACAAACCTCGCGAGCTCAAAACTGTTCCCTTCGTAGTAGATTTCTTCGTAAAGGTCCTTACTCTTCCGAAAGAGAAAAGCATACTTTCTGGTAAACCAGAAGTAATAGTCTGCAAGGGAATTGATTCGATAGTATTTACCTTCATTTTCAAAAATTATAGGTACTTCGTGTGCCTTGGATAGTGAATCGCTTAGCGCGCTGTATCCTACTATAAGTGGAGCTGGCCCCTGAAAAAAGGAGGCCGAGTCGTACCACATGTCCCAGCGGACTTTTCTAGGTTTTTTCATTTTCTGACTCAGGCATGAAAAAATCAGAAAGCAAGTGAAGACAATAAATAGTAGTGACCGAAGCATGTTTGAGGTGCCTATTCTTAATTAAGATAAGAAATCAAACGATCTTAGAAGCTAGAAAATGCCATAAATGTCGTGTAGACCTCCTCAAACAAGGTAATTTGTCTTCTGCTTCTACCATATTTCAACTACTCTCTTTTAATTAATGGGACCTGCGATTGGCGAACTATTAAGCTAAGCACTTTGCTTTTCAGGCATTAATTTAGCAGCCAGAAAAAGATAACTATGAAACTACTAGAAGGAAAAACAGCCCTTGTCACTGGGGCTTCAAAGGGTATCGGAAGGGCAATCGCTAACAAATACGCTGAGCAAGGTGCTAACGTCGCTTTTACTTACTTGTCAAGTGTGGAAAAAGGCCAGGCCTTGGAGGAAGAATTGAAAAGCAAGGGAGTAAATGCAAAAGGCTACAGATCTGATGCATCGGATTTTACAGCGGCACAAGAGTTAATCAATAGCGTAATTGAGGATTTTGGATCACTGGACGTTCTCGTGAACAATGCCGGAATAACAAGAGACAATCTCCTCATGAGAATGGCGGAAGATCAATGGGATGAAATAATGAAGGTCAATCTCAAGTCTTGCTTCAATACTGTTAAGGCGGTTTCAAAACCTCTAATGAAGCAACGAAGTGGTTCAATTATAAACATGTCCTCCGTAGTAGGCATAAAGGGAAATCCAGGGCAAGCAAATTATGCTGCTTCAAAAGCAGGGATCATTGGATTTAGTAAATCTGTAGCATTAGAACTTGGCTCAAGAGGAATTCGCTGCAATGTAATTGCCCCAGGATTTATTGAGACTGAGATGACAGATGCCCTTGACGAAAAAACAGTGCAAAGTTGGAGAGACGCGATTCCTTTGAAAAGGGGAGGGTCACCAGAGGACGTTGCCAATGCTTGCGTTTTCTTAGGTTCTGATTTATCTTCCTACGTAACCGGGCAGGTGGTTCAAGTAGACGGAGGAATGCTAACCTAAATTTTTCGCTGAATCTTTTAAGAAATACGAACCCGTCCGCAAAACGGGTTTTTTTGATATTATTCAATAATTAAACTATTTAAAGATTTTTTATGATTTATTTTATAATAATTTAGTCATGAATTAAGTTATTTATTCAAACACTCACTAATGCCACTTACAGAATTCACCAGTCCTCTTGGCAAGAAAAGGGCTGGACACTTACTGAGAAGAACATGTCTTGGCGGATCTATTTCCGATATCGAGGCCTTCTCGCTACTTACTCCAGCAGAAGCTGTTCAACAACTATTTGATTCTGAACTTCCAGATCCAGTTTTACCCCTGGATCGAGCCAATGGGCAAGAATGGATCACAACAGGAAATGCGGAGAGCGAAGAATTTGAGCTTCAACAGTTTTTTCTCGCCTGGCATCTGGGGCAATTACTGGGAAACGGAATCGAGGACACCAAAAAACTTGCTTACATCTTTCGCGAGCGAATTGTGTTTTTTATGCACACCCATTTTACCACCAAGCGTTCAGTCGTTGGAAATTCGAGGGCGTTGTATTTTCAGCAAGCACTTTTTAGAATGTTTGCTTTTGACACAGTAGACATTACTCTCCCCCCTGAGGACCCCGATGATCCGGCATCCATGGAAACCATCGTTCCCCGCAACTTCAAGCAGCTAACCAAAAAAATCAGTGTTGACAATGCGATGCTCATTTTTTTGGATGGTCGCTTCAATGTGAAGGGGAGTCCCAATGAAAACTACGCTCGTGAGCTTTTGGAGCTCTTCGCGATTGGACGGGGACTGGAGGGAAATGTGCCTGAACCAGCATTTGTGGGAGACTATTTTAACTACACGGAGGAAGACGTCCAGGCGGGTGCGAAAGTGCTATCTGGTTTTGATACAGACACTACGTTTGCAACGATTGATGTAGAAACGGGCCTTCCTCGGGGCGCAGCCAGAGGTGGTATAACTGCTTCGAGCCATGAGGAAGGCACGAAAACTTTCAGTGGTCGATTGGGGACTGCAACAGTGACGCCAGATCCCCTACTTCTGGTAGGTGGGAGTCCCACGGAAGAAAGTGCCTTGGACGAAATAAGCCAGTTTGTGGACATCGTTTACGATCAACCTGAAACAGCACTACACATTTGTAGAGAGATCTATCGCTTCTTCGTCTATCACCAAATTAATCAAGCGCTCTATGACGATATCATTCAGGATATGGCTGACACCTTCGTGGCCAGTGACTTTAAACTTCAGTCTGTTTTGGAAGTCTTGTTAACAAGTACACATTTTTATGAAGCCGACCCAGGTAGCGATGACAACAATTTCGGAAGCATCATTAAATCTCCTCTCGATCTGGTTTTAGGTTTTATGCGGAACTTCGACGTTCAACTTCCTAACTATGAAACGGACCTTGATAACTACTACAATTTCGCCACCGATATCCTTCGCGAAATTGACAGACAAGGGATGGACTACTACGAGCCATTTGAGGTGGCTGGATACGCAGCCTATCATCAGTTTCCAATTTTCAACAGAAGCTGGATTACGACTAACTACCTAACCAACAGATACAATTTCATAAGGGGATCGATCGTAGCTCAAGTCATTCCTGAAATGGGTCAGATAGATATCATGGCATTTGTCCAGGCCAACTTTAGTGATGCCATTGCTAGCAATGCACGTGATCTAATCATAGCCATATCGGAGTACTTTCTACCTACCGCTGAGAATCTTTCCTTTGACACGCCCGATGTAGGCGAGCTTACGATCGAACGGTTAAATTATTTTCTGAGTGCCTTCCTATCTGCTCCTCTTATTGATGCTGATCCGGAAGCCGCGTGGACCTTTAGGTGGCAAAACGGAGTCGATAACGAGGTGGTCGCCAATCAGCTCACTTCTCTTTTTAATGCCATGTTGCAATCACCAGAATATCAATTAATGTAATGAGGCAGAGATTAATCGAATCCCAAAAACCACTACGACGATGAAGCGAAGAAATTTTATAAAAAAGATAGGATTCGCAGCAGGAATGCCGATTGCATTTCAAGGAGTGCCTCTCACAGTCATGGGCTCTCATCAAAAGTTGCAACGTCTCGCTGCCCAAAGTGACAATGATCGGGTCATCATCATGATTCAACTACATGGGGGAAATGATGGGCTAAACACCGTAATTCCACTTTCCAATTACGACGAGTATTATAGCAGAAGGGCAAATATTGCCATCCCATATAAAGTGGGAAATCGGACATTGATTCCACTTGACAGTACAATCGCTGCAGAAGATCAGGTTGGAGTTCACCCTGACATGCATGACTTCAAGCACCTGTACGACGTAGGCAAGGCCGCAGTTTTTCAAGGAGTATCATATGAAAACAACAATGGATCACACTTTCGAGGCAGGGATATTTGGTTTATGGGTGGTGATTCAGACGAGTATCTTTCTTCGGGTTGGATTGGAAGATATTTAGGAAAGGAATACGAGCCATTAAGTTATCCTGAAGACTTCCCTACAACGGAGATGCCGGATCCATTGGCATTGGAAATGGGTAATGATGTTTCCTTACTTTTTCATCAAGAGGGGAACATTCCAACTTCTATTTCACTGGGAAGTGACCCGAACAATCTCGAGACCCTGATCAATCAGCTCGAAGGGTTCGTCGACGAAGGAATCGACCCTCGGGGTAATCCTCCAAGTTTTCTAAACAACTCTCCTTATGGACAGGAGATGAATTGGATTTTGGGTCTGGAGGAGAAATCTGAAACGTATATCCGAAGGCTATCACAGATTTATGACTCAGCTTCTGAGACCTCAGTGACCTACCCCGAAACGTATCCGTTCAATAGCCCGACTGGTGCAAAAAGAAACCCGCTCAGCAATCAATTGAAGCTGATAGCACGCCTCATGGCCGGCGGCATAAAGACCAAAGTCTTTCTGGTAAAAATGGGCGGATTTGATACCCACGCCAGTCAGGTAGAAGCGAACGACCCCACCATGGGGCTGCATGGAGCATTGCTTTATCACATCTCTTCCGCAATGCGTGCTTTTCTTTCAGACTTGAGATCCAGAGGTATGGAAAATCGAGCGCTCGCCTTGACCATGTCTGAGTTTGGAAGAAGAATAGGTTCGAACGGGAGTTATGGAACAGATCATGGAACAGGCGGCCCCATCCTCATGTTTGGGCTCGGCGTTAAGCAAGGCATCTATGGTACAGTCCCCGATGTGTCCAAAAGTAATGTTGGGCTTCAGTTTGATTATCGTCAGGTCTATTCTAACATTTTGCACGAGTGGATGGGTGTTGACAAGGACGTAATCACCAATGATATCTTTTTCAGAAATTTCATTGATGGTGCAAACCCCGAAGGTGGAAATTATGAGCCTATGGATCTTATTAAGGAAGTGATTCTGGGAGAAAAAGATGTTCTGAAATCCAAATATCGTATTCAGTCATTGTATCCAAACCCGGCAACCAATTACACGCAGGTGAAAATTCAGGTTAACAATTACCAGGAAGTAAAACTTCAACTGATTGACATCAATGGACGTATTGTGTCCGAATTTGTAAGGAGCGTTTCACCAGGTGAGCATACCTTTTCTTTTATGCTCGATGGGATAAATCCAGGGTTCTATTTTGTAAAAGCTAAATCACAACTACTAGATGACACGAAAAGACTTCTTGTTAGGAAATAAAATACTATTCGCTGGTATTTTCTGTCTGATTTCAATCGGAGTATCGGGACAGAAGAAGCCTCCAAAGAACCCCCTCGAATCATTCCTGGATACCCAGTTTTGGCTAGGCCTAAGAATGGGAGTTAATTATGCGCAGGCTTTTCCAGAAACCTCGTTTGAAGGAATTAGCCCAATTAACTACTCTGCGGATGATCCAACAAAATCATATGATGATTTTTCCCTTTCGGGAGCCCACATGGGTTTGGAAATGAATTTTTATCACCAGGGTTTTTCTGCCTCCTTTCAACCTGCTTTCAAAAGAAGTCGATACAGCTACTCTAGCGGTTTCGTGTGGGAAGGGGCACAGGTTAATTCAAGATTTGAGACCAACTACAAGGCGGAACAACGTCTCGATCTGATAGAACTTCCACTAATGATCAAGGGAGATATTATTAGAAAAGGCAAAATCCGCCCATTCCTAATGATAGGAGCTTTTTACTCGCTGATTACATCCGTTCAAAAGGACGTGGACGTTTCGCAGATTGACTATTCGTCTGGCACTCCTTTGGAATCTTCAAATGGCACAGTGACCATAGGAGTCAAAGATGCATTTCAAAATTTTTACGGGATTGCAGGTGGGGCAGGGGTGAATCTAGATTACTGGAATATTAGAACTGTGTTTGAAGTGGCTTATCAACGAGCACTAAGCTCTGCTACAAAGCCTGGAGTTTTGCAGAACGAACTTGCTTCTCTCGGGGATGTAAATGACGAGGTTAGACTACGAGATATCAGCGTATCGCTAAGTTTTGTTTTCCCATTCAGGTTTATTGATCAACAATTCAAAGCATTATAGATCAGGAAGTCATGAGCAAAGTATTTCAATACCCAATTTTGAAAAAAATGAAAACCCGCATTTATCAAGCACTGACCATTGTTCTTTTGGTTGGGTGTTCCGAGGATGGCCCAACACTCTCCGAATCCTTCTTCAAGATTTACGATGATTCAAATATTGATCTTTCCTATCATCCAATTGACGTAGTGGAAACGGTGGATGGATTCATCATTTTATCTGGGACAGAGCTTACCAATACAGACTTTCAAGGAGTCCAATTAATTAAGGTTGATGAAGAAGGAAATTTTTTAGTTGAGACAACACTAGATAGCTACGTTGCTCCAGTTGGAAACGTGTACATGTTAGATAGCATCACCTACTTTTTTAGTATGAATCCAACAACTTTACAGGCTGTGTTGATTGGAGTAAATCCACAACTTGAGGTAACTCTGGAGACCACAATAGGTGGAGCCAATTATCCATTAGCAACGTCTCTGACTTCATCAAACGAACTACTTCTACTCAGCTATGATCCACTCAATTTCACTTCCGAAATAAGTTTGATTGGCTTGGATGGCAGCTTATCAAGTAGCGCCAGTTACAGTATTGGAGCTGGCAGTGATGTGGAAGAAAAAGTGATCAATCATCTGCTTCAAGTAGGCCAGCCTCTCCCTTTCTTTTGTGGAGAGCAGTCAGCGGGCAACTACTATTTCAACGGCTTTTTTAATTTTAGTTTCTCCTTGGTCTTTACTGATTTTTCTGCTAATCCATCTGGCGTAGTCCAGGGTCAATCCACTAACGCAGGCATTCGGGCGGCACTGCCACTTTCGGGTAATGATTTTGCCATTGCGGGCTATCAATTTGATGAGAATTTTCAGCTCTCGTCTTCCAGCTTAGATCCGACAGGAATATCTTCCAGCGTAGATTTGTTTCCTGGTGATATGGCTGAGCTAAAACCCTACACCCCTAGCAAAATAATCAGTTACACGACAGGTTCTGAGGACTACACTGTATTTGCAGCTGAAACCAAAGCTCGCCAAATCGTTCTCTACTTTTACAACGCTGCGACTGGCGAAGTTGCGGGGATAAAAGAAATAGGCTTTCTAAATCCGTATACATTTGCTTCTATCAAAGCGACAAAAGACAATACGTTAATAATTCTCGGGACCACTTTTGCAGCAGGTAGATTTGAGCGCATCGTTCTTACCAAACTATCTGGCTCAGAAATAGGCGACATTCTGAAATAATATCTTAATATTAGTTTATACGTATTGTTCTTTTTGAATTAGCTTTCGATTCATGCAGAAAAATCTTCTTCAATTTGATCAATCCGAATGGTGGATCCTCCTGATAGTCATCGTTTCCGCTGGTCTTACGTGGTTTCTGTACAGCATGCGAAATCCAGCCTGGAATGAGCGGCAGAACTGGATTCTATCGGCTATTAGATTTGTTTCCATTTTTCTTTCACTTGCTCTACTCCTTGAGCCATTCATAAATCAAAGGATAACTCGAACCGAAAAGCCTATCGTGGCAATCGCTGTAGATAATTCGCAATCAGTGATGGCGAGGGTGACCGATTCAGTCGAGTTTAGAAATAAACTCCAGAACCTCACAGAAAACTTGAAAAATGAAGATTTAGAAGTTCGAACCTTCAATCTCAGCGATAGTGACTCTCTCAAATTCGACCATCCCACTACGAACCTATTTTCCCTGCAACAAGCGGTCTCAAATGCTATGGAAGGACGAAATTGGGTTGGCACCATCTTGTTATCAGATGGAATATTTAATGGTGGTAGTTCACCTATTTACAAGCAATATCCAGTACCACAGTTTACCGTAGGATTGGGCGACACGATCCCACCAAAAGACATTAATATTTCAAGAGTACTTTACAATCGCGTAAGTTTCAAAGGAAACGAAACTCCAATCAAATTTGAGATTACTCAAAATGGTTTCGACGGGCAAGAGATCACCTTCAATCTGACGGAAAAAGGGAAAGTTCTTGATAAGCAAACAATAACACTAGATCGTCCCATTCAGGAGTTGGAGTTCGTAATTAAATCTGAAGAAGAGGGTTTGAGGAGAATGGCGATTAGTACTCCCGTTCGAAATGGAGAATTTGTTGCTGAAAACAATCGATCTCCGATTTTTATGGAAGTCATTGATGGACGTCAAAAGGTGCTGGTGGTGGCTAATGCTCCACACCCAGACATTAAAGCCATTCGTTCTGTACTAGTCAGTACAGACAACTACCAGGTTGATTTGTACACCCCGAGTTTAGGTGATGAAAGACCAACGGATATTTATGATGTGGTGATTTATCACGGTGCATTTTCTGGGCGCATTCCCTTCACTCCCAAAGAAACACCTGGACTCTGGTATATTCTGGGAGGGCAAAGTTCTTTGAGTCAGATGAACAACTCTGTTCCATTTTTTAACATTCGGCGTAGAGGGTCACAAACGGACAACGTGACGGCCAGTTTCAATCAAGCATTCAGTAAATTCAATCTTCCCGATAGCAGAGGCATCTTTGATGACTACCCACCCATTTCCATTCCTTTTGGAGAGTATAGCCTGAGTGGCCCTACGGAAGTATTGCTTTACCAACGTGTTGGAAGCATAGCTACCAAGAAACCCTTGTTTGCCTTTTATGACGATGGGTCTCAAAAAGGTGCAATATTGGCAGGGCAGAACATTTGGAAATGGAAACTTCAGGAATCGGCAATCAATGGGAATTCCAACCTCTTCCGAGACATAGTCACGAAAACTGTTCAATTCCTAAGTGTCAAAAATGACAAGCAGCAGTTTAGGTTTAGAAGCAGAGGGAACAACTTTTCAAACCTGCAGTCCGTCTTTTTTGATTCTGAAGTCTACAATGATATTTATGAGCGTATCTATGGAAATAGAATATCCCTAACGATTACTTCTTCCAATTCTGAATCACAGAAATTCGAATTTATCGACTCAGAATATAATTCTTCTTTCAGTGTACCTGCACTTAAGAGCGGTATTTACACGTATAGAGCTTCGGCGCAAGTGGGAGACAAGAGCTTCACAGACAGAGGTCAATTTCTTGTTGAAGAGATTAATAGAGAATATCTGAACCTGACCGCCGACCACAACTTACTTAGAAACCTGTCTCAAAAGACTGGGGCAGCTTACACACACTATGCGGAGGCGGATCAGGTGATTGAAAAAATAAGAGCGAGGGATTTCAAAAGCATCGTGAAAAGTTCCGAAAGCTATTTCCCTCTGATCCAAAGTAGATGGATGCTCTTGATTATTTTGCTACTCTTCTCTGGGGAGTGGTTTCTGCGAAAGTTCTGGGGGGGGTATTAGGAGCAAATATTCCTGGTATTCAGAAGGTCAAGTTGTTCCCTCTTTTGTCTTTAGGTGGATGAGCTTTTTCATATCTGATAATGTGCTAAGTCTTTCCACCTCATTATCCTCGATACGAATTTCGAATTCAGTTTCAATATCAATTATCAACTCTATCATATCTAATGAATCAATAATTAATGTGTCCTTTATAACAGAATCTTCGGACAGGTTGTCCAATAGATCCTCACTTTCGACGTATTTTAGAATTAGCTTTCTTAAGCGGTCCTCAATAATCATGATCGTAAATTTGAGAAGCCAAAATAAGTTAATAAAAGACTAATTGCTTTGACGATGCTAAATTAAGATGGATAAAAGATGAATAAGGAAGAGATAATTAAAAATTTTCCTATTAAGAACCCTTACAGATACATTGATACTATTATTAGCATCTCTGAGGAAGAAATTGTTGGGTCATATAGATTCAAAAACAATGAATATTTTTATGAGGGGCATTTTCCAGGAGAACCTGTAACTCCAGGAGCAATATTGCAAGAATCTGCCGCCCAAATCGGTCTACTCGCTTTTGGAATGTACCTTCTTGATAAAAGGAACGAGTTTACCCACGACGCAAAGTTTTTTCTGGGCGCGTCTGATTTAAAATTCTTAGGTATTGTGAAACCTGGAGACCAAATCATCATTTCAAGTAAATTGATTCGATTTCGCTTTAATACCATCAAATGCAAAATATCAATCACCTCAAATGCTGATCTAGTTGTTTGCAAAGGGACTATGACTGGATTCGTGCAAACCAAAACCTAGATGTAACCCACCAGTAAGTCGCCTCAAAAACTTATCACTGCTCCAAAATAGGAAGTTCTTCTTGAGTACAGTGATTCGGACCTGCTTGTATAGTCGAAATTGTAGTCATACGTTCTCAGGTTCTGGGTGTCAAGAACATTGTTAACACTTGCAAAAGCAATCACATTTATCTTTTCAGAAATTGGAAACATTTTACTAAGCGAAAAACTGATATTAGAGTACCCAGACAACCGCTGTTCCTTATCTGCGAAAAAAGGTTCATACGCATTGAGGGTAGCATCGAAATTTGCTCCTTCCAACGGTGAGAAAGGCAGCCCCTCTCGAGCCACAAGGATTCCCTCGATGGTCCAAAAACGTCCAGGAGAATAGGTGAGGTTTCCGCGAACAAAGTAGCTCAAATCATATTGGTAACTTTCATTTTCATCAGCATGGGCATCCAACCAAGTGAGAGAGGTGGAAGCCTTAAACTTCGGAGAAAAACGATAATCAAGGAAGAGTTCTGCTCCCTTTGCTTTGTATCCTCCATCATCAATTCTATTTATTTTGTCAAACAAGGAAAAAGCCGTTTGCAATTGACCCTTTTCATACTTGATGTCCAAGGAGACTTGATCGCTTTCGGCGGTGAATGATTCACTGGTGTTCTCTCGCAAACCATTCTTGAAATAGGTGCCAATTCCAGCAGTTATCAACCAGGCGTTGCTTGCATAAGCAATGTTTAACTGCCTGCTGAAGTAATTCTTTTGCTCTGCTAGCTGCACGTTCTTCCTGGCTCCCGATCCAATCGTTATTCTGTCGGAAGCTGCATACTTGAGGTAGACAAATCCTTCAGCAGTCTCGGATTTTCCATCCTCACTCACTGTGGAGGTTGGGTGGTCTTGACCAAGGGCGTAGGTGAACTCATGAAAATTGCCCTTGACCATCGACTTTCTCAAGTCATAGCTCAATCCAGTTTTCAAACTGATTTTAGCGCTGCTGCGGGAATAATTTAAACCTCCAAAGAAATCTTTCTGCTCAACATTAAATTTTGAACTTGAGAATTCGTAATCACCATTGCTCGTGCTTAGACCATTGTTCAGACTCAAGGTTCCCTTCCAAAGAGACTTTTCTAATGAGCTGACCAAGAAGCTTCTTTGCTTCTTCTGATCAAAAACACCAACAAAACTTGGATGCTCGAAATTGAACTCATAGCCCTCCAACACAGTATAGTTTAAAACCTTCCAGTTAAAAGTGGCGTTCGAACCATACCAATAAACACCAAGATCTCCAGACTTAAAGGACTTTATCGATTCAAGTGAGGTTTCATTTACAGCTTTGATCGCCGCACTAGGTTGCCAATTTGAAAAGAGTTTTAGGCTCTGGTTCTTAGCAATTTTCTGCTCTCGAGTAACTCCAATGCTGGCGAGGCTCAGCACAACAGAATTTGAATTGTCCTCCAAAATTCGATCATCGGTTGTTAAGGAAATTATTCCCGAGGAAGTATTCCCAAACTCTAGGGGCGGGTTTCCAGGAAAAACAACAACATCTCGGATGATAGCAGTATTGAAAATACTAAACGTACCAATCCCATTTAGCTGAGAATACCTTACCGCATCGTACACTGGTACATTATTTAGAAAAACACTGGTCTCCAAAGGACTGCTCCCTCGCAAACTAATATTTGCTGATTCATCCGTGGTTGTTGCAGAAGGCAGTGCATTGACTGCCAGTATCGGATCAGCTTTTGCTGAGGGATTTGTGTATATATCCATTTTACTAATTTTCATATACTTAAATTCCTCAGCTATAGGCCGTTGCGCAGTGATAACTACCACATCTCCTTCGATCTCCATGGGCTCTAGCGCAATGGTGACTGATTCCGAAAGACCAACAATGACCTCTTTGAATCCGATGAAGGAAATGATCAACGAATCAGGTGTTGAAAGGTCAACCTGCAAAGTGAAGGCTCCATCAACCCCGGCAATCGCTCCATTTCTCCAATCTTTCATCGAATAGATATGGGCACCGATAAGTCCTTCACCTGTCTCCTTATCTATAATCCTCCCTGTAATAGTGCTTTGAGCTATCAAAGAGAAGGAGCAAAGAGATACTACTAGAATTAGTAGGCCTTTCATATCAGCTTATTTATCTAGTGATGCAAGAATTGATTTTGCCCAACCGTATTCTGGTTCGACTTCAAGTGCCTTGTTGAGTGTGTTCCTTGCCTGATCATGTTTCTCCGTCTTTATGTAGGCCATTGAAAGTCCAACGAGCGTGTCGAGATACATCCAGTTGTTTTCAGTGTTACCAGCCTCAAAAAGCCTAACAGATTTCTCAAATGCTGTCACTGCTTTTTCTGGACTGCCGCCAAACATTTCAGGTGTATAGAGCTTTGATCCACCGTACAACTTCTGCACAATAGGAGACTCCTCCTGATTTTTCATTGCATCGTCAATCAAACTGGAACTCTTTGACCCATATAGCATTCCTTTCATTGGACTGTAGGCCATCACCAGTCCGTAGACCGAAGACAATACGGCTTTGGGTTCTCCATGATTCGGGCTTTTTTCAATGATTTCCTTAAGCAAATCAACGGTCTGATCTACGTTATCATCAAACGTGTCTTCGTCCTTGGTTACCATCGTGTTGTTTAGCAATCCGTACATTGCTACTGCCCTTTCAAAACTATGTTCTCCATGGGCCTTCTCAGCTATTGAGATACTGCGATCCCACATGGATTTACTTGTGGTCAAATAGGCAGCATATTGTGCCTCCTCAGATGTTTGCGCCACCGATACAATCGACGATATCACCAACATAATAGAAATTTTATTTTTCATGTTAAACTACTTTATTTTATAAACTATAAATTCAAAAAAAACTACTCGATATATTGCTTCAGGGTATTTACGTATTCCTCAAAAGCCTTGATTCCAACTTTGGTAATACTACAGGTAGTTAGTGGCTTCTTCCCCCTGAAAGATTTGGTCACGCTTATGTACCCTGCTGTAGAGAGCTTATCCAATTGCACACTTAAGTTTCCAGCTGTTGCACTCGTTTTCTCCTTGATGAATACAAATTCAGCAGAGTCCACGCCAATTAGCAACGACATGACAGCAAGTCGAAGCTGCGAATGTAGTAATGGATCGAGTTCCTTAAATGCGCTCATTCTCTGCTTTTTTTAGTAAATATCCTGGAACTAAATATCCAGCTAAAATACCTACTGCTCCAACTAAATACTGATCAGTAACTGACATATTATAAGCAACAATGCTAGCTAACCATAACGCTACGGCTCCCATGACTAAGGGTCTGAATCTAAGCATAGATCCTGAAATGAACGTTCCAGTAGCAGCAAGTGTCAGAATAATCGCATTAACATTGAAATTGACCTGCTTCATAAAAACCAGTGTAATTACTATCCCGATGGAGACCGCAAGCCAGATCAATCCATATATGCCGTCCAGGTGACTTTTAACTTTAGCATCTCTACTACTTTTAGAACCTTTCATCATCGATGCAATAGCTGCAGGAATCGTAATCAGCCAAACAATATACGGATGCTCGAAGAGTTCGAATTTTTCGATAACATAATGACCCAGGTTCGCAAAAAGCACTACCCAACCCCACAAAAGGAAGTAGAAGCTCCCTCCCCTGGCAACATTTCTTTTGGCTTGGCTAATCATATCCGAAATCAACGCTAAGCTTTCTTCTTTTGATAACTCCTTTTCACTCATAATAATTTTTCGTTTACTTCTTATACGAGACAAACATAAATTAGTTTATATTATAAACCAAATGCAAATGCAAAAGGGTAGTTTTTAAACTACCCTTTTCTTTATTCTTCTTTCTTGTCCGTGGTTTTACTTGCCTTTTTCTTCTTCAACTTGATCGTCAATTCTTCACCTTTTCCATCCCACTCTGCAACTAGCGTATCTCCCTCAGCAATTTCCCCTTTCAGAATTTCCTCAGCAACAGGATCTTCCAGATGCTTCTGGATCGCGCGAGCTAATGGCCTAGCGCCATATTGTGGATCAAACCCCTTGTCGGCCAAAAACTCTTTTGCTTTCTTGGATAATTCTATTTTGTAGCCAAGATCCGTGATTCGAACAAACAGTTTTTTTAAGGTGATGTCAATAATCGAGAAAATGTGCGCTTTTTCCAGCGAGTTAAAAATCACAACGTCATCAAGTCTGTTTAGGAATTCTGGACTGAAGGTCTTTTTCAGTGCATTTTGAATTGTGGACTTTACGATCTCGTCCATGCTATCTTTTTTGCTTTGCGTAGCAAAACCAATCCCCGAACCAAAATCCTTCAAATCACGAACACCAATGTTAGAAGTCATGATAATGATCGTATTTCTAAAATCAACTTTTCGTCCCAAGCCATCAGTCAATACGCCATCGTCCAGTACTTGAAGTAGTATATTGAATACGTCTGGGTGCGCTTTTTCGATTTCGTCAAGCAATACGACACTGTATGGTTTCCTTCTCACCTTCTCGGTAAGTTGTCCTCCCTCTTCATAACCAACATATCCTGGAGGCGCTCCTACTAATCTTGACACAGAGAATTTCTCCATGTACTCACTCATGTCAATTCGGATGAGTGAATCTTCTTTGTCAAACAAAAAAGTTGAAAGCACTTTCGCCATCTCGGTTTTTCCGACGCCCGTTGGGCCCAGGAACACAAATGATCCGATGGGCTTCCGAGGATCCTTCAACCCAACTCTTGTACGCTGGATTGCTTTCGATAATTTTCTAATCGCCTCTTCCTGACCAATCACACTACCACCCAGCTCTTCATTCATTTTGAGGAGTTTAGGTCCCTCATTTTGAGATATTCTCTTCGTAGGGATGCCAGTCATCATGCCGATCACATCAGCTACATTATCTTCTCCTACCTCATATCGCTTGGTTTTCGTTTCCTCCTCCCATTGGTTTTTTTCTTCTTCCAGTTGAGCAATCAACTTCTTCTCTTTGTCCCGCAACTGAGCCGCCTCTTCGTATTTCTGACTTTTCACAACCCTGTTCTTTTCCTTCTTCACATCTTCAATTTGCTCTTCAAGATCAGTGATGATCGTCGGCACATTGATGTTGTTGATGTGAACCCTCGCACCAGCTTCGTCCAAAACGTCAATCGCTTTATCTGGTAAGAATCGGTCACTGATGTATCTATCGGAAAGCACAACGCAAGCATTGATGGCTTCAGGTGTGTAATTCACATGATGATGACTCTCGTACTTGTCTTTAATGTTTTCAAGAATCTGAAGTGTTTCCTCTGGAGTCGTGGCATCCACCATTACCATCTGAAAGCGTCTTGCTAGCGCACCATCTTTTTCGATATACTGTCGATATTCATCAAGCGTGGTTGCCCCGATGCATTGAATTTCTCCACGGGCTAGCGCCGGCTTAAACATGTTTGATGCATCCAACGATCCAGAAGCACCACCCGCTCCCACAATCGTATGTAATTCGTCAATGAAGAGAATCACTTCTGGAGATTTTTCGATTTCATTCATCACAGCCTTCATTCGCTCCTCAAACTGTCCTCGATATTTCGTACCTGCAACTAATGATGCTAAATCAAGTGTTACCACTCGTTTACCAAATAAAATTCTAGACACCTTTTTCTGAATGATTCTCAGGGCCAGCCCCTCAGCGATAGCAGTCTTACCAACACCAGGCTCGCCAATAAGAATTGGATTGTTCTTTTTTCTTCTGCTCAAAACTTGAGCAACACGTTCAATTTCTTTTTCTCTTCCGATAATCGGATCTAGTTTATCGCTTTCAGCCAGTTTGGTTAAATCTCTACCGAAATTGTCCAGAACTGGAGTTCGGGATTTTTCATTGCCCTTCTGCTCTTTGCCAGCACCCATTGATTTCCCTGAACCTCTCGACCCGCTAGAGTATAGCTGGTCTCCCTCGTCATCTGGATCATCGGTATCTGCAGAGGCTGCAGGATTCTCCGTTTGATATTCTAACATCTCTTTCACCAAATCATAATTGATCTCAAATTTCTCTAGTATCTGAGTTGCCAAATTATCCTCATCCCTAAGAATTGAAAGCAGCAGATGCTCCGTCCCAATCAAGGCACTTTTGAAAATTTTGGCTTCTAAATAAGTGATCTTAAGCACTTTTTCTGACTGTCTGGTCAATGGAATGTTCGCAAGGTTCTTTACGTTACTTGTTGACGTCCCTTTCGTTGCCTGTTCGATTGCTGATCGCAATTCTTTCATGGTAAGGCCTAATTTCTTCATGACGCTTACAGCAACTCCCTCTCCTTCACGAATCATCCCTAACAATAGATGTTCCGTTCCAATATAATCATGACCCAAACGGAGCGCTTCCTCCCGGCTTAACGAAATGACTTCTTTTACTCTGTTTGAAAATTTTGCCTCTTTTGACATACTTGTCTGAGTTTCGCATTAAAAATAAACGTATTACCTATAAAATAGGCAGCGCATTGGGTGAAAAAACAAGCGCTATTTCAGATTTGTTCATTTGGGGTCTAAATACTTAAAGCAAACCCCAAATTCCTAGTTCCCAACATAAGAAGATGATAACACCTCGTCTGCTTGTGGGCCTGCACACATGATCAAATCTATGATACTTAGGTTAGGAACAAAACTATCTCCAAAAAGTTGAGAATAGGCACTCGGACGATAGATATTTCGATCAGCAAACGCAATTTTGGGGTGAATAATACTTCTGAAGTCTTCAACCCCTTCCTCATGATCCTTCTCAAAGGAATTGGTAAAGTCTATCTCCACATCTAGTTTGAGTAGTTTAAAACAAAGGGTTAAAAATTTTATGTTGATATCCAGAAGAAATTCACTTTTGTGATCCCACACCTTCTTAAAATCATTTGCGAAAAATTCAAAAAAAGGTGCTTTTCCGTAAGATGAATAGACAGCTCCCCAATGATCTTTTATCCAGCGCTGCGAATAGTCAACTTTCACATCCTTAAACGCCGTCTTGTTTCCATACTTGAGGGGCATGCTCAGCGGGACAACCTTATTTGCGCCTAAGAGGTACGCGCGATTTCTAAATGTCTGCTTTTGGAAATTATCATGGATCTCAAAAAGTACCGAATGACTACTCTGTATCAGGCAGAAATACTCAATACAACCAAGGTAATGGGGTTCGATTAGAATTTTTTTCATTAAATAATACTTACGTCACCAAGCCCTTCTCGTATTACCTCGGGGTAATTTCCTGTGCAATCAATAATGGTACTCGGTTCGACATTACCATATCCCCCATGAATGATGAGATCAACTTTGTTTTTGAATTCATCCAAAATAACCTCTGGATCCGTTGCGTAGTCGTGGATTTCATCATCGTGGATTGACGTTGTAATTATCGGATTCCCTAATTCACGCACAATTTCTCTGGGAATATTATTGTCTGGAACTCTAATACCGACGGTCTTCTTCTTTGCGCTCATAATTTTCGGAACCTTGGAGGAGGACTCCAAAATAAATGTGTAGGGACCCGGAAGTGCCTTCTTCATGAGTTTAAAAGTGGGAGTATCTAAATTCCTCGTGTATTCAGAAATGTGACTCAAATCGTAGCAAATGAAGGATAGATTCAACCCCTTCGACTTGCCCCCTTTCAGCACTTTCAATCGTTCGATGGCTTTGTGGTTAAAAATATCACAACCCAGGCCATAGACGGTATCTGTAGGGTAGATGATCAATCCACCACTCCTAAGCACGTTCACCGCCTGGGTGATTTTGTGAGCTTCTGGATTTTCTGGGTAAATACGTAAAAAATTGGCAGGCATGGGTTCTAAATATTAAACGACATCTTTTGGGTGTATAACCACTCCAGACTGACATTTTAATTACTAATTAGACTTGAAACTCAAATAACTTAAATGTTTAGCTGTAAGCTAGTGTGACTTTACTTTATTTTGCGGCTACTTAAAATTACCAACTTCAAATGTCAGAAAAAATAACAATTCAGGAGGCGACCGGGAAACTAGGTATTTTAACTCCAGGAATGGGAGCTGTATCCACCACTTTTATGGCAGGTGTGCTCAGTATCAGAAATGGACTCTCCGATCCAATAGGATCCCTGACTCAAATGGGAACAATTCGATTGGGGAAAAGAACGGAGAAGAGGAACCCACTTATAAAAGATTTTATACCATTAGCTGGACTGGAAGATGTGGTTTTAGGTGGATGGGACATTTTCGAGGACAATGCCTACGAAGCAGCCATGCATGCCCAAGTATTGGACAAGGATTTGCTGAATGAGTTGAAAGATGAATTGGAGCAGATCAAGCCAATGAAGGCAGTCTTCGACAAGAACTATGTGAAGCGTCTTGAAGGAACGCACATCAAGCAAGGTGCCAACAAAATGGAGTTGGCTGAAGCTTTGATGGAGGATATCAAAAATTTCAAAGAGCAAAATGGCTGTGACCGAATTGTCATGGTTTGGTGCGGTTCAACAGAAATTTACATCGAGGAAGGTGAGGTTCATTCTACCATTGAAAAACTAGAGGAAGGGCTGAGAAACAGTCATCCAGATATCGCGCCAAGTATGATTTACGCTTACGCTGCTGCCAAAATGGGCATCCCATATGCGAATGGCGCACCGAACCTATCGTGTGATGTAGACGCGATGGTAGATCTTGCCAAGCAAACAGGCGCTCCGATTGCAGGAAAAGATTTTAAAACTGGTCAGACCCTAATGAAGACCATTCTTGCGCCAGGTCTTAAGGCAAGATCTCTAGGAATCGACGGCTGGTTTTCTACCAATATCCTAGGTAACAGAGACGGAGAAGTTTTGGACGATCCAGACAACTTTAAAACCAAAGAAGTTTCTAAGCTTGGAGTTTTAGAGCAAGTGCTTGAGCCTGATTTGCATCCAAAGCTTTACGGAAATTTATACCACAAGGTGAGAATCAACTACTATCCGCCGAGAGGCGATGATAAAGAAGGATGGGATAATATTGACATTAGAGGGTGGCTTGGCTACAAAATGCAGATCAAAGTTGATTTTTTATGTAAGGATTCAATTCTTGCAGCACCACTCGTACTAGACCTTGCATTGTTTTTGGACCTTGCGAAAAGAGCTGGAATGAAAGGAGGAATTCAAGAATGGCTTTCATTCTATCTAAAGTCTCCTCAAGCTGCCAAAGGTCTCAAGCCACAGCATGACATCTTCGTGCAACTGATGAAGTTGAAAAATACACTTCGATATTTAGCTGGAGAAGATCTGATTACCAATCTTGGGTTAGATTACTACGATTGATTTTCGTGCGACTTTAAAGAAAATTGAAATCCTTGCCATGAAAATGGTGAGGATTTTTTTATTACAGCCGACCTTCAGAAATCAGTTTCAACGTTCCGTCAAGGTCAAGTCGATTATCAACATCATTCCAGGTATACCCTGGCACAAGCGTGGCTCTAGCCTGACCTGTCGCAATTAGATCCGTAACCATATCGGAGATCGTAAACCGATTTTGAGAAAAACAGTTTTCAAGTACATCAAGCACTTGAGCCTTCAAGCGAAAAAGTCCCGTATCGTAATGATTGTAATCTGTGATCCCTTTTCCTATTGATCTGATTTTCCAATCAGAATCAACATCCACCTTGGTCACATCATCAATATCGATGTGATCATTGGACTTTCCTGGAATATCGACAGCTAATTGGAGGTCTGATTCCAGTGCAGAACTTTTGTTAATGAAGGATTGCACAAAATCTTCTTGAAAGATGTGATCGCCCATCGTCATGAAAAAATTCTCGATTTTCAATTCTTGAACCCATTCTCGAGACTTAGAGACTGAAAAGCCATTTTCCAAGTCCCATCGATCATTGTGCTTCCTGACAATTTCTACTTTGTGGAGATCTCGTAAACCGTCCAGTTGGGCTTCGATGGTCTCAGCTTGATAACCGCTGATAATACAAAATCTCTTCACACCGAATTTCTTAAAAATTCGAATGTGCCTGGATAAAAGGGATTCCTCCCCAACCTTTACCAAACTTTTGGGTATCCCAGTGTCAAGACGTGAATTTCTGCCTGCGGCAAGTATTAAGCAATCCAATACCTTTTTTTGTTGCGAATCTAACATGATGAACTCAAACCAGAATAAAATTTTCAGTTGATGTTAGATTTTGAAATCTTTAATATGCATTTCATCTAAATTTGCGGCATGGGAGATATTCTAAAGAAAAGGTTTTCCTCATTCACCGAGGCGGAGGAAACTAAGAAACGGGGGCTCTACTCTTTTTTTCGAACCTTCGAATCAAAGCAGGAGACGAATGTGAGAGTAAATGGCAAAGACCTTCTAATGTTTGGATCAAATAGCTACTTGGGGTTAACCACGCATCCCAAAGTTATGGAAGCTTCCATTGAAGCAATCAAAAAGTACGGTTCCAGCTGCTCAGGGTCAAGATTCTTAAACGGCACAACCGATCTTCATGTAGAACTAGAGGATAGACTTGCCAAATTCATTGGCAAAGAGGAGGTATTGGTCTTTAGTACAGGCTTCCAGGTCAACCTGGGCACGATCCCAACGGTTGCCACGCAAGGTGATACCATTCTTATTGACAGACTTAGCCATGCCTCCATCTACGAAGGCTCGAGAATATCCGATGCTTCCACTACTATCTTTCGACACAATGACATGGCTTCCCTAGAGCGAAAGCTCCAAAAGCTTGGTGATCAGAACCTTAGGCTGATCATTGTTGATGGGGTGTTTAGCATGGAAGGGAATATTGCCAAACTTCCAGAAATAGTGGATCTAGCTAAAAAGTACGATGCTGTGGTGCTATGCGATGATGCCCATGCTGTTGGTGTCATGGGAGAGAATGGGAGAGGGACAGCAAACCACTTCGGACTGACAGACGAAGTTGATTTGATTGGCGGAACCTTTAGCAAGTCATTTGCATCACTTGGTGGATATATGGCAGGTGATCGTGAAACGATGCAATACATTAAGCATCACTCCAGGTCACTCATTTTCAGTGCAAGCATGACTCCCGCGTCTACTGCAGCTACATTGGCTGCACTTGATATCATGGAATCCGACGATTCACTCAGGTTAAAGCTGTGGGAAAATACCAATTACTCGTTGGCTAGATTTAGAGACCTTGGATTCGACATAGGCGATACAGAAACTCCAATTATTCCCGTCTACATTCGAGATAATGAAAAAACGTATAAAATGACGGCACGCTTGTTTGAAGAAGGTGTATTCGTCAATCCAGTGGTTGCGCCCGCCGTCGCGCCTGCTGACTCCCTGTTTCGCTTCTCATTAATGGCGACTCACACAACCGAGCAAATAGATAAAGCCATTGATCTGATCGTTAAGGTGGCAAACGAACTCGATATCAAATTAAGAGAAAAAGTAGCCTAAATTGAAAGTAGCAATAACCGGTGCCAACGGATTTTTTGGGCAATATTTAGTGGATGCTAGCTTGTCTGCCGGCCATGAGGTTTTTGCCTTGGTAAGAAAGTCAGCGGACACCTCAATCTTCCAGAAACACGATAGCCTATCTATCTGTCCAGTGGACTATGGAAACATCGATGCTGAATTTAAGTCTCTGGAGACCAACACAGATGGGCTTGATTTCTTTATCCACAATGCTGGCAAAACAACTAGCATAAACAGAGCTGACTACACCAACATCAACACAAAACTGACAGGTCAGATTGTTAAAACTGTATCCGATGTAAGCCTGCTGAATTCGCAAGGTAAATTTGTATACATTTCCTCATACACAGCACATGGACCCATTGGGGTGAATCATCCCGTATCATGCTATGGGGAAAGCAAGCGGCAGGCTGAAGAGCTCGTCTTGAGTTCTGGTCTAGCATCGGTGATTTTTAGGCCAACGGCCATTTACGGAGCAGGGGACAAGGCATTTCTCCCGTTATTTCAAGCAGCGCACAAGGGCATTTATCCGCTCACTCGACCAGCTCAAAAAATGAGTATGATACATGCTGCGGACTTAGCTTCAATTGTTGTAGGAGGGATGGCCAGCAAAGATGGAATTTTTCATGTGAGCGATGGGAACACCTATTCTCACAAAGAGTTCAGAGATACATTAAGTGCCGTACTGAACAGAAAAATTAGAAATATCAGGATACCAAGTACCGTATCAAAAATTTCGCTTGGACTATCCGACGTTTGGTATTCGATTACTCGTGGTACGCCTAATCTAACTCTGGAGAAATTTGAAGAAATATCGCAAGATTGGGATTTACATGATGAAAAAACCCTGAGTCACGCTAACAGTCCTATTGAGTTTGATCTTAAGAAAGGTTTCGAAAACGCGTATAAGTTTTACCTTACAAATAAGATGCTATAATGCCTCTGGAGATTCAGGAAGTAAGTTCAAGACGAGAGCTGGTAAAATTTATCAAGTTCCCCTTTTCCCTCTACAAAGGCAATGAGAATTACGTGCCTCCGATTATCAGTTTCGAACTGAGCACCTTAAGAAAAGATAAGAATCCTGCTTTTGAAAATGCTGAAGCAAAATATTGGGTAGCGAAGAACAATGGGAAAATAGTTGGAAGAATTGCAGGAATTAAGATCAATCAAGAATTTGAAGAAAAATCACTAATTCGATTTGGCTGGGTTGATTTTGTGGATGATTCGGAAGTTTCAGCGCTGCTATTTGATCAATTGATAGCTTGGGCTAAAGACTTGAAGGCAGAAGGAATTCACGGCCCACTCGGGTTTACAGATCTGGATTTTGAAGGATCTCTTACCAGCGGATTTGATCAATTGGCCACTCAGGCCACCATCTACAATGCCCCATACTACGCAGAACACTACGAGGCTCTGGGATTAAGCGGAGTAGCGGACTGGGTGGAAATCAGAGGACCAGTTACCAAAGCAGTACCAGACAGAATTGTCCGCATTGCAAACATCATAAAGAAACGGTCAAATTTCACAGTCAAGAAATTCAAAAAAACGAAGGATATTATTCCTTATGCTCCAGGGGTATTTAATGTAATCAACGAGTCATACAATGGGTTGTATGGATACTATCCATTATCGAAGAAGCAGATCAACTATTACATAGATCTGTACTTCGGATTTATTCGGAAGGAATATGTCTGTATCGTCGTAGACGAATCGGATGAAGTTGCCGCTATCGCGTTGTGCTTGCCATCACTTTCAAAAGCATTTCAAAAAGCCAAGGGGAGACTATTTCCATTTGGGTTCATTCATGTACTGAAGGCTTTTAGATCAAATGAGCATGTTGACATGTTCCTGATTGGCGTGCGGCCTAAATATCAAAAAGTGGGGGTCAATGCGCTCATTTTTCAAGCGTTAAATCAGGCATTCATCAATCAAGGAGTAAAGTATGTTTCAACCGGACCAATGCTTGAAACAAACAAAGCTGTGCTCACTTTGTGGAATGAATTCCTTGATGGATTTGATGATGTCAATATTCGAAGAAGATGTTACTCTAAGAAAATAGAATATTCAGAATTACCAAAACCAAAACAGGCTAGGAGCATGTCTTTGGAAATTCACGAAGTAACTTCAAAAAGAGAATTGGTGGCTTTTATCAAGTTTCCTTTTTCTCTGTATAAGGGGAATAAATATTACGTTCCGCCATTGATCGATTTTGAATTAAGTACACTTAGAAAAGACAAAAATCCAGCCTTCGATCACGCGGACGCAGCCTATTGGGTAGTTAAAAAGGATGGTAAAATAGCAGGAAGAATTGCAGGAATTAAGATCGATCAGGAGTTAGAAGAAAAGTCGCTTATCCGCTTTGGATGGATTGATTTTGTTGACGACATCGAAGTTACAAAGATGCTCTTCGATAAATTATCTGCTTGGGGCAAGGAGTTTGGCGCAACCAAATTTCATGGTCCCCTTGGGTTTACAGATCTGGATTTCGAAGGAGCACTGACTAGTGGGTTCGACCAGCAACCCACGCAAGCTACGATTTACAATCACGCCTACTACATTGATCACTTCAAGGAGCTGGGCTACCAAACCTCAGCTAGCTGGATTGAATTTAGGGCCTTTGTCCCCAAGGAGGTGCCGCGCCGAATAGCAAGATCAGCTCAATTGGTTGGTAAGAGGTTCAATTTTACTTTGAAAAAATTCAAAAAAACAAAGGATATTTTGAAATACGCTCCAGGAGTTTTTGAAATTCTTAACGAAAGTTATGCGCACTTATATGCCTATCACCCGCTGTCAGAAAAACAAATTCAATACTATATAGATCAGTATTTTGGGTTTATTCGTAAGGAATACGTTGGAATTGTTGTGAATGAAAAGGATGAAGTTATTGCAATGGCTCTCTGTATGCCGTCACTCTCAAATGCCCTCCAAAAAGCAAAAGGCCGTTTATTTCCTTTTGGGTTTATTCACGTACTAAAGGCATTCTACTCCAATACCTATCTGGATTTATTTCTGATAGGAGCGCGACCAGACTATCAAAAATTGGGAGCTACAGCTGTTATTTTCAATGAGCTTACCCAAATGCTAATCAGCAAAAAAGTGAAATATGTAAGTACCGGACCTATGCTTCTAGAAAACAGAGCTGCCATCAATAACTGGGAATCTAACAAGGAAATTCTTGATGATGTTGATATTACAAGGAGTTGCTTCACTGGGGACATCGTTTAGTTTAAACAGTATGCTCAATGTCGAAATACCAATTTTTCAAATGTTATGTATCTTTTCAATTTCCTGGAAATTCGAGAACTTCAGTCATGCGAATGAGCCAAAGAATTTAGTATGAAATCAATACCAGAAATTATTTCTTCACTTCCGTACGAGGATCCGTTTCTCTTTGTAGATGATTTATTGGAAATAGATCAGGACAGCTGCACTGGAACATACAGCGTTCGCGAGAATGAATACTTTTTTGAAGGGCACTTCCCAGGCAACCCTGTAGTTCCTGGCGTAATCCTCACAGAGATCATGGCTCAGATTGGGTTAGTATGCTTTGGTATTTACCTAAAGGATTCTCCTACTCCTCTTTTACCTGCATTCACGAACGCAAATATCGATTTCCTTGTTAACGTCAAACCGGGGGATGAATTGATCATTGTTTCAAAAAAAATATATTTTCGCTTCAATAAATTGAAATGCCACATAACTTGCAGCCTGAAAAATGGGCCAATTGTGGCCAGAGGGGAATGTTCTGGGATGCTAATTAATCGGGAAATTGAAAAAACATAGAGTCGTCATTACGGGTATGGGTGTCGTAGCTTCGAACGCCATCGGAGTACCCAGTTTTCTTGAGGCGCTAAAGCAAGGAAAATCTGGCATCCAACATTGGGATGAGCTTAATAGGTTAAATCTCAGAAGTCAAATTGGAGGGGCGCCAAGTCTGGACACCGTTGAACTTTCTGAGTACCTACCAAGGCTCCTTGCAGCCAAACTAACAAATAAAGGAATAATATATGCCTGTCTGGCAGGTGTTGAAGCCTGGAGGGATGCTGGACTCACACCTTCAGAGGAAAAAACTGATTTCAACTCAGGACTAATTGTTGGCTCGGGTGATTTGAGTTTTGATAGTTGGATCAATAGAGAAATGCCTGTATACCCAATTGACCGTGGTGAAAGCAGAAAATTAGGCTCCAGAACTATTTCTGAGGGAATGAATAGTGGAGCTGCGGCTTACTTGAATTCAATTTTAGGCTTGGGTAGCCGAATTCAATCTAATTCTTCCGCATGCGTAACTGGGTCTGAAGCTACACTAATGGGCTACGAATACTTGGCTGCAGGACGAGCAGACCGAATGCTTTGTGGTAGCACTGAAGGTGATGGTCGCTATATCTGGGCTGGTTTTGACGCAATGCGAGTTTTATGCAGCGATTCAAACGATAATCCGACTTTTGGCTCAAGACCAATGAGTGCTACATCAACGGGATTTGTGCCCTCTGGAGGGTCAGGAGCGCTGGTTTTGGAGACTCTGGAGAGTGCCCAAAAAAGAAATGCAAAAATTTATGCAGAAATTCTTGGGGGTCAAGTGAATTCGGGTGGACAAAGAGAAGGAGGAACTATGACCGCACCTAATTCAGAAGCTGTGATAGCATGTATAAAGTCTGCTGTAAACAATACTGGGATTAACCCAGAGGAGATTGATTTGATCAGTGGGCACCTTACATCTACCAAAGGGGATCCAATAGAAATAAGAAATTGGTCCAAAGCACTGGGATTGAAAGGTGGAAATTTTCCTCACGTGAATACTCCGAAATCGATGATCGGACATGCGATTGCGGGTGCTGGATCAATAGAACTGGTGGCGTGTGCTTTACAAATTCAACATGATTTTGTGCACACAAATATCAATTTAGATCAAGTTCATCCCGAAATTCTGGACGTAATCGATGAGGATAGGATTCCAAAAAAATCCAAAGATCAGGAGGTTAACACCGTAATGAAAGCTAATTTTGGGTTTGGAGATTTAAATTGTGCATTGGTATTAAGGAAATTCAAAGAATAATGAACCGAGATAACGTAAAGGAGGAGTTGATGACAATAATCAAACCATTCGTACCGGATGGTGAGTCAATCGACCTTTCTGACAATCAAGATCTAATCAATGATCTAAAAATCAACTCTGCCCACATTGTTGATATCGTCTTAGATATTGAAGATAAATTTGACATCAACATAGAAGATGATGTCATAGGAGAAATGAATACGGTAGCTGATGCTGTAGACGTTGTGATGAAAAAGACTGCCTAAGTAGTCTGATCAAAAGTCTCCATTAATTTCTTATCCCTTCTTTTTTGACTTATTGATAAAGGAATAAGGGCTAGCGTCCACAATGTGCTCGTCCATAGGAAAAGGTCAAATCTCGACATCATCACAAAAAAGATTGCTGCTGTTCTGTGTGTATTCGTTCCACAGACCAAGGCCCACCAGGTAAGCAAAGGCTTGTTCAGTGCGCGATACTTACGGTCAAACTCCTCTTTCGAATTATCGTCCAAAGAATACCTCTGAGCATTCTCTCTCCACTCAGAAGTTCGAGTAGTATTTCTTAGCTGTTTTGCCGTGTAGTCTTTGTACACGACATACAAAAATTTATGGTACCATTTGTTTCCACCAGGTTCCACCATGTCCGCCGACAAGGGAATATTACCAGAAGTTGTTTTCCCCACAAGCTGTAGATACTCCGATTTGTAAAATTCATAAAGCGCTGACTTCAAACTTTGTGTCCAACCCGCTGCTGCTACCAAGCCAAAAATCCACCATCCATAGCTCTCAAAAAAATAGAGGCTACCACCCAAGTAGGCTGCTACAAAGACAAAATTATCTATCACCCCATCAATAACACGACCCAGATCGGTGGACTGGCTAGTCATTCTGGCCAGCTGTCCATCCGAGCTATCCAGAACTCCAGCCAGAACTACCAAGAAACTACCCAGTGCAACTAGTCCCAATGAATTTTGGAAATAAAAGAGCACACCTCCAATAACTCCAACGAATAAACTTGCCAGCGAAACATGCGTCGGTGTCATGCCATAAAACCTACCGATTTTCGCGAAATAGAGGCCGAAGAAACGGCTGAAATAGATATCGAAGCGTTCCTCTACATCCATCAGCTTTATCGACCCGTACACTTCTTCAAAATGCTTTTTGAACATTAATTATTGTCTTTACTATTCTTAATTGCTTAATGTGGTCTGAGAACTGTTTTGGACGTAATCCTACAAAAAACCTCCAATGCCTTCATTATTCCAGTAGAAGCATTCCAGGAAGTAGAACCAGAATTGATCTCAATCGCTTTTTCCTTTGCAGGGTTTAGAATCTCTGTCTTAAACATGGCCACAAGAGATTGATCACGAGACTCCAGTACTATTTCTTGTTCCCAATAATAGCTTACGATATCATAATTACTACTACCGAAGAGTAACGTTTCATCGTCAATCAAAATCGCCTTCAAATGTGACATCCCAGGATACTCAAACATTTTGAAGTATCCCTTATCCAGTTCTGAGAGTAGAATATTTTTAAAAATCCCTTTGTTGTTTTTCTCTGGCGAGATGATAGAAACATGTACACCATTATTTGATGCTCCTTCGAGAACATTGAGAAGCGGATTTGACACGTAGGGAGAAATAACTTCAACCGTTTTTTTTGCCGATTTGATCACTCCAAAAAGGTCATCGTACAAATCAGCACTTTTCACTCCATTGAAAAAGTAAATAGTAGAGTCTTGAAATTCCTCTGAGAGCGATTGATTTTGTCCTTTCCAAGTTTTATTGAAATCCCTCGAAATGCTTTTGCCGACATCTTCACTTTCGATTGCAATCATCATGTCGTGCCACTCAAAGTTGTGATCGCTAAAATTGATACCTCCCAAATAACTGGTCTTACCGTCGACGACCACCATCTTCTTGTGATTACGAAGTGGATATCTCAGCATCATGAATCCCAAAGGATTCGTAAACATTACATCAATCCCATTTTCTCTAGCGTTCTCAATGATTGATTTAGTATTGGCTACCTCCTCCCTGAATGCTTTATCTTTTAAATATTTAGGACTGATAATGAATGAATCATTGATTACTGCATTTGAGTAGTTGTCAACCAGAAGTTTCTTCTCTTTTGCTGGTGACTGTAGCATGATGTCTATTAGTTGCTCGCCTGCTGCATCCCCTTCGAAGGTCATAGCCTGAACGTAGACACTCTCCTTTGCTTCCAGAGCCCTTTTCTTGAAATCATCCATAAATGATTGGGCACCAATAAGAACTCGGCTAGTCATACTGTATTTCGTCTAACTCCATAGCAAATGATCCTACATAAAGGTTTACTTTAAACTTCAGAGGAATCTTTCGTTCATCAGCAGAAATGATGACATGACCATGCTTCCCATTAGCCATCAAGTCACTCGGGGGAAAAATAAGCTTAAATTCAGCTGTAGGTATTTTGTTTCCATCTAGATTAAATCTTCCTCTGCCTTCAGGCTCTATGAAGAAATCATATAACTCGTTAGAGAAGAAAGTGCGAACCTCGATTCTCTCTGTGGCATTGGCCAAGTCTCGACTTCTCAAGTACAAATAAGTGCTCAAGGCATCTCCGAAAGGAATTTCTGAGTAAGCAAATCTATGAGATCTGTGTTTATCAATATCTTCAATGTATGCCTCCACATCAATGGAATCGCTATATGAAAATCTGTCATGTCGAACATCCACCTTCCTAGCTTGCCTTACATCCCTAAAAGAACTTGTGGGCCTGAGATCATCCATACTAATAAGTGACTCGAAGCACATATCCATTGGCTTTAAAAAGCGAAACCAGGGAGATGAGGTAATATTTAATCTTACCAAATAGTGCGGAATATCGTTCTCGTAATAAATCTCCGGATCTATCCATACCTCCGCTTCTCCAATATCAAACCATCCGAAGAAAACAGAATACGTCATTTTCTCTCCTTGTTTGAAAGGATATGATTTATTTTGAGCCTGCGACTCGAATCCAGAATTAAAGAGTCCCAAAAACACGATGATCGTCAGCATCTGGCGAGTTCTATTATATGAAGATTGCACAAGTTTGTCCATACGATTTTTCAAGGCCTGGGGGTGTTAAATCTCACATCCTAAGCTTATCCAAGTACCTTACAAAGGTAGGTCATGAAGTGAAAATCATAGCCCCAAATATAAATTCAGAATTTGTTGATGAATCTAATGTCTATTTCTTCGGCAAGAATCGTTCTCTAAATATCGGAGGAACCAAAATCGATCTGAATGTTGCGTTGGGAGAGGAGAAGAAAGCGCTTAAAAACTTCTTGAGATCAGAGCAGTTCGACATCATCCATTATCACACCATATGGAATCCATTGCTTCCTTTTCAAATACGGAGGTATGCCCGATCGAAGCACATTGCTACATTTCATGATACTCCGAAAAATCTGTTCATCGGTCGGTGGATTATGCCATTAATGGCAAGATGGGTTTTCGCTTTTTTAGATGGAATTATTTCTGTCTCCAATACACAATCTGGCTTCATCAGAAGATTTTCCAAACGGAAGATTCAGATCATTCCGAACGGAATTGATCTGGAGGAGATCCAAAATCAACCGAAGGTTAGAAAAGATCCTTCAACCTTTCAACTACTCTTTCTCGGTCGCTTGGAACCTCGAAAAGGAGTTATGCATGCATTGCAAGCTTTCCGACAGCTAAAAATGACTTATCAAAACATGAAATTGATCATTGCCGGAGATGGTGATGATCGAAAAATGGTAGAAGACTTTATTGAGGAATATGATTTGCGAGATGTGGAATTGAAGGGGTTTGTAGATGAGGCGACTAAATACGCTTTGTTACAGGAGTCTGACATTTATCTGGCGCCGGCACTATATGGAGAAAGCTTTGGAATCGTGTTGCTAGAGGCAATGTCCATTGGCACGCCAATGGCTGGATATGCTAACGAAGGGTACAAAAATGTACTAACAAAGGACATGATGAAACATTTTTCGCGCCCTGAAGATTTGGACGGCTTAGTTAAAAACATCGAAGGTCTACTGCTTTCCGAAAAAAGAGAAGAACTCGCTATTAAAGGTCTAAAGGAGGTCAAAAAATATGATTGGAAAATGTTGGCGGCTCAGATTGAACAACATTACAATGCCGGTAATTTTGGTTGATCTGTATACCTTTAGCTGCAAAAAAATGCTTTGCTATGCATTACATTAAGTTTGTTTTCGCAGCATTGCTAACTACCCTTACCACTCAATTATGCAGCAATCATAAACTCCTTGACTATTACAATGGGAAAATTGAGCTAACTGAAGAGGAGAGACTTTATTTAGTCAATCATACTATTCGGACCAAACCATCTAATTACTTAGTAGCATATGCGTACTACTTGAGAGGGGTTATTTATAAAAATGATAATAGGATAGTTTCTGCATTTGATAGTTATTACAGTTCCTTCGAATATTTGTCAATTTCCGATACGATTGATTCCTTTTTGCACAGCGCAATCTTAAGAAATCTTGGGATGATTCTGTTTAATTGTGAGTTTTATCAAGAAGCTATTTACCTACATGATAAGGCTCTTTTACCGGCCTATGAATTTAGTCAAACTCAGGGACTTTCTGTAAAGCATAATATTGGCAGAATCTATACGAAAATAGATTTTGAAAAAGCTTTGAACATCTACTCAGATGCCCTAAAGGAAGCAGAGCATGAAAATCTTCTTAATAGACAAGCTCAAATTTTTATAAGCATTGGGATTATTCACTTAGAAAATAAAGTATTTGAAAAAGCTATTGATTTTTTTAACAAAGCAATCAAAGCGACCTCAGTTTCTGAAATCAAAGCAAGGGCCTATCACAATATTTCTGAAGCATACTTTCGTCAAAATAATTTTAAGGAACAAGAGAAATATCTTAAGAAATCACTTGAATATTTATCAAATAACAAACGGTTCTATGGTCTCCTGGATTTGGGCGAGTGTTACATTAAGCAGGGAAAGCTGGAGCAAGGAAAACTTTTCTTGCAGGAAGCTGAAAAGTACTACTCAAATCAGTCATTGATGGCAATGAATATCAAAGTATTTGAGCGGCTAGAATTAGTATCAGAGATGCCGTTAAAATATGATTATGCTAAAATTCAGTTGAATGAACAAATTCAATTGAAGAAAGTACAAGTAGAGCTGGCGAATAGAATCAACAAATTAAAAAATGAACAACTTAGTGGATCAACCCTCCTGGTAGAAAGTAAAACTGTAGAGGTGATATTTTACAAGAAGTTGACCATCATTAGTATTGGATCTGCCCTTTTCATTTTGTTAGTGTGGAGAATTTGGTGGTATCTTTTGAGGAGAAGAATTAGTGCAGAAGTAAATGCAGTGATCGGAAACGTGCAGAAAAAAGACTGAAAGAATCTGAACTGATTAAGTTTTTAGACGCTTTTACTTTCTCAATCACATAATGCATGTCTTCTGGATGAAGAGCTCCAATAACTGCAACCCCGAAGTATTTATTTCTGGGATTACTCCGAGATAGATCGTTACACCGTTTTCAAATATGAAATCATGAAACTTGTTGAAGTTAAAGGACTGGTCTAATAATCAGTTAATAGTGATTCATAAGGAATTCTGAGCTTTTCATGCAAGTTTCGAATCATTTTAAGGTTGAGTTTTCGTCTTCTATTAAAGATTTCGGAAACTCTGCTTTTGTATCCCAGAATTTGTGCAAGATCCTTATTACTCATTTCCATTTGCTCCATTCGAAATTTGATAGCCTCGATGGGATCAGGAGCTTCGATGGGAAAGTTATCATCTTCGTACTTTTCAACTAAGATGGAAAGTACCTCTGCTTCATCTCCTTCCTGAGTGTTGGGAGAAGCATGAAATATCACCTCAAGTCTTTTTAATGCTTGATCGTAATCTTTACTGGTTTTGATTGCCCTAATTTCCATAATTCAAATGCTATTGGCATCTATTTTATCATATTCACTATGTGTTCCTATAAACCTAATAAAAACCCATTTTCGTCCATAATTAATATCAACAACGAGTCTATATTTATTTCCACAAATATTGAAAACAACTCTTCCGGCTTTTAGAATGCTTGCTTTCACATAGTCGTCTTTGATATCCACAGGACCGTTCCATGATGCCTTCGAAGCCTCTTTATACCATGTTTTTAATTGATTTTCTGAATCCGCATGAGATTCCCAAAATTCACGAAGTATCTTTTTCGCAACAATTCTCATAGCAAACAACGCCAAAGATATAAGAAAGTTACCAAAACGGTAACAGACGCTTTCAGATTCACTGTACTTTGAAATATTCCGCAGATTTTTCGATCACATAGTTCATATCCTCTGGATAGAGGTCGCCAATAACCGCTACTCTGAAAGTGTTGATTTCTGGGATTACACCTGGATAGATGGTAATGCCATTTTCAAATAGAAAGTCGTGAAATTTATTGAAATCGAATGATGAATCGATATCCAGTGCGAGCAATATTTTTGATTGATCACGATCCTCCAGAAAAGGCTTGAAGCCAATTTTTTTGAAGCCATCAAAAAGTATTTGCCAATTTGCTTTGTATCGTTCCCATCTATTTTCGACACCTTCTTCCAACGTTTCTTCGATCGCTTCTTTGAAAGCGTAGCACGTCTGAACTGGCGGAGTAAATCGTAGTTGGTTTTTCTTCTGTAGATTCTCCCACTGCTTATACACGTCAAAGTAAAAAGCCTTGCTATTCTTCTTCAGCTCCTCTGTCCGGTCCTTATGGAATATCACGTAGGATAGACCTGCGAAACCATGAATGCACTTGTTAGAGCTAGAAAAGAGGTAATCAACTCCCAACTCTGATAAATTCATGGGATAGGCTCCAAACGAGCTCATAGCATCCACTATGATCTTCACCTCTTTGCTCTTGCACAACTTCGTGATTTCATCCAGTGGATTCATCATTCCAGTGGATGTCTCATGATGAACAACAATCAAGTGTGTGTGCTTTCCCTTTTCAAGTGTTTGAGAAATGAGATCCAAATCCAAAACGTCTCCATACTCAAACAAGGTGGAGCAGTTGATTCCATATTCATTGCAGATGGCATTCATACGAATCCCATAGGCTCCATTAGTAAGAATAAGCACACTGTCATCTTTTCCAAGTGCCGATACTAAGGTCGCTTCCATCGCGCCTGTCCCGCTGGCGCCAAAAAGGGCTACATTATGCGTGTCTGTACCCTTTCCAATCTTCAGCAGGCCATCACATATGTCGATCATTACCTGACCAAACTCGTTTTCACGCGGACAAATATCCTCAACAATCTGAGCTTCCTTTATCCGCTTAGACGTTGTCCCAGGACCTGGATTTAAAAGGATTCTTTTTGAAATTGACTTTTGATGTTCTATGGGTTCTTGGTTCATATTTCTTAGCGTTCACCTAGATCCTTCACTATGTTCAGGATGACATTCTCAACTAACAATGAGCTGTCATGCTGACTGAGGAAGCATCTATTTCTTAAGATTTTGCATGTAGGCTTCCTTGTTTTGAGCAGGAGTCGTTGTCGGTCGTCCTAAATCATCTCGAGACTCTTTTGATGTTCTCACTTCAAGCATTGTAGGACCATCCTCAGAAGCAAACTGTTCCCATATTTGATCTAACTGTTCCTTACTTCCAACAAGGTGTGTTCTTTTATATCTGCATCCTTCAGCAATCTTCTGAAAGTCAATTTCAAAGCCTACGCTTGGCTGACCACCAACAGATTCATGACAGCCATTATTTACGACAATGTGCCGGTAGTTTGGCACATTTCGGGTTCCGATAATTGCGGCAGAACCCATATGCATGATCATCGCACCGTCTCCATCCAAGCAATACACTTTTCGGTCTGGTTTAGATATGGCAATTCCCAATGCTATCTGAGAAGCGTGCCCCATGCCGCCAACCGTAAGAAAATCTTTTGAATGACCACTTCCTTGTTTCTCACGAATTTCAAAAACCTCGCGTGAGGATTTTCCAGTGGTAGAAACTACCACATCTTTATCATCCAATTTACTGAGAATCATTTCTATGGCTGCTTCTCGGTTCACGTAGTTGGAAGGCATTCCCACCTCATTTGAGCTGTATTTTCCAAATGTCCCCTTTTTAACAAGAAGCGCATAAGGACAAGACTGGCTATTCATTACTTTGAAGGCTTCAGCCACTTGCTGCTCAGCATCGGCTTGATCATCAGACAGAATAACATACGGTAGTTCCATGGCTTCCAGCAGAGCTTCTGACACGCGACCTTGCTTCACGTGCTGCGGCTCATCCTTTACTCCAGGCTCACCCCTCCAACCAATCATCAAGAGCATTGGAATACCATAGACTTCCTTATCTGCAAGTGACAAAAGGGGATTCATGGTATTCCCAAAACCTGAGTTCTGCATGTACACCAGTGGCACTCCTCCAGTTGCCAAATGGTGGCCAATGCCAAGCCCTACGGAAGCTCCCTCATTAGATGCAATTATATCTTCACCATCATCTGAAATACAGGCACAAAAATTCTTTAATAGAGAATCTGGAACTCCCGTTGTAAAAGTGATTCCCTGCGATTTCAGTGTATCAAGAAAAGTTTTTGGATCTAGCATTTAATTAGGAAGAATGTTCAATATTTCTTTGATCGGCATACAGAATTTGTCTGCCTCCAATGATCTTTTATTTTCCAAAATGGTTAAAGCTGTCTTTTTCATGGCAGGAAATGCAGCTCTCAATAGGTGGTTGGCATAGATCACAACATTGAAACCAGCTTCTACTAGTTCCTCTTCGGTGAAGTGATTGTAAGATGATGGTACCGAAACTACAGGGACCTTATATTCAAAATCCTTATAATTCTTCATGAACTCCATGATCTCACTTCCATCCTTGTGACGGCTATGGATCATGATTGCATCTGCACCTGCTTCAATGTATGCCTTTGCACGAGCAAGGGCGTCATCCATTCCTTGATCTGCGATCAGGCTTTCTAGCCGCGCGATAATCATAAAATCGTCCGTCATCTGCGCTTTTTTCCCGGCATTAATTTTTTCGGAAAATCCTTCGATGGTATCCAGCTCCTGCTTTACGTCAGTTCCGAAAAGTGAATTACGTTTCAAACCAACTTTGTCTTCTATAATCACGGCGGAGATCCCAAGGCGATCCAGATTTTTCACAAGCAAGGCAAAGTGTTCAGTAACTCCACCAGTATCTCCATCTAGAATAATTGGCTTTGTAGTCACATCAAGGATATCTCCTATTGTTTGGAATCTAGAAGTCCGGTCAACATACTCTGTATCTGGCTTCCCTTTGGCCGTCGAGTCCGTCAAGCTACTCACCCAAAGTGCATCAAATTCCCTGATCTCACCCTCAGCCTCAAAAGTGGTTTCTTCAACGATCAATCCTGAGATTCCATTATGGGCCTCAAGCACCCTGACAATGTCTTTTGATTCAATCAATCGCCTCAACAACCTTCGCCGAATATCAGGAGTAGTACCAACCTCTTTGAGAGCATTTCGGAGACCTGTGGATGAGATACCTGAGGTATATTCTGGCTCGATCAATTCACCACCCCATTCTTGAAGCAATGCAATTACTTTCTCACGGATTTGCTTTTGCGGGCCAGTCTGCCAATCTGTTCCATGAACTACGTAATCAGGCTTTAGGCTTCTAAGATTTCCCTCGTAGTCAAGTGTGTTCTGTGAAATTACCTCCTTGACACCTTTTATATTTTCTAATATTTTCTTCCTTTCATCGTACGACAAAAAAGGTATGCGACTGAATTTGCTAACTGCTTTATCGGATAGCAATCCTACAGTTAGCTCGCCTAAATCGCGGGCAATTTCGATAATGTTTATATGACCGTGATGCACCAGGTCCGTCCCCATTCCCACATATACTTTCTTCATTGGATATAATTCTTTTGAATTCTTATAATTTCGCGAAGTTAAACTGAATACGAGTAAAAAAGTCGCTTTATTGTAAGGATATGACACAACCGATTGAAACCGCTGTAATACTAGCTGCGGGCAAAGGAACCAGACTAAGACCATACACTCATGATATCCCTAAGGGGTTCATGAAGGTGGGTGATGAATCACTCATAGAACGATCGATCAGAGTCCTAAAAGAGCAAGGGATAAAGAACATAATCATCGGAACTGGCCATCTCGCAGAGCATTACGAGAAGTTAGCAAAAGCGCAGGGTCTACGGACTTTCAAAAACCCCGAATTTGATACTACAGGAAGTTTTCATACACTCAATTACGGGAAAAATTTAATTGACACAGATTTTCTTCTTCTGGAATCCGATCTACTCTATCATTCTGATGCAATAAAAAGATTGATTGAAAGTGATCACGCTGACGTAATTCTTTGCAGCGGGTTCACTCAGTCAAACGACGAGGTTTACGTGGAGTCTGAAGGTGGACTCCTTAAGAATTTATCGAAGAATCGTGAAAATCTTTCTTCCGTTGATGGAGAGTTAGTGGGGATTTGGAAAATTTCTAAAAATCTATTTGATGTGTTGCTAGACCATCATGGAGAAGCAAAAGATGCCACAACAAAAGACTATGAGATAGCTATTGCGAATTCAAATCACCAGGTAAACGTTTTAAGGTTAGAGAATCTTGTTTGGTGCGAAATTGACAATGAAGAGCACCTGAACAGGGCAAAGAACAAAATCCTACCAAGGATAGACTAGCTAGGTGCGTGCGGATTACCAATCATATATCTGGCATCATTCAGATTCTTCCTTTTATCCTCATAGTACTTTTCACGCTTATCACCCTCGGAAATGGGATTGAATACACCATACAAGATTCTTCTTCGATCATTCGAATTATTCGTTCCTGACCTGTGTGGCAATCTTTCTGTAAAGAGAATCACATCTCCCGGATCTGTATCAATTTGAATCCAATCCAAGCTATCTTCTGCTTTCTGAGTGATCTTGGAAAAGTTGGGATGCTCTGGATCAGGATTTTCCATTGGAAGAATACTGTAATTCGATAATGGCCAGTTTGATACAACTTCAAAACAGCCATTATGACTATCTGCACCATCTATTCCAACAAGAATCGAAATGTAGGGACTTGTCTCCTTATCAAATTCAGCAAGAGCCCCGCTTTCATATGCAACTCCATCTTGATGAGCTGAATGTGCACCACCTCCTGAGGGTTTAAAGTTGATCCTGTCTTTGTACAGGATCGCTTCTTCTCCCATTAACTGACTAACTGTACCTCTCAGCTCCTCATTGAGGAGTGTACTCCCTACGCCTTTATGATATGGAACAAAATTTTCGACTCTAGATACTTTCTCTGGATCATTCATTTCATAGAACGTCATCCATTTACTCATGTCTTCAGGCCACTGTAAGATTTCATCTACCCATCCTGAAACTTCACCAATCTGATCGGCTAGAAGTCCCTTGAATACCAGGTAAGAATTCTCTTTCCAAAATTTTAGTTGATCCGTTGATAAGTTCGTTTTTCCCAAAAACCCGTTTTTGAATTTCTACTTCCGTCAATTCCTATGTATCCGTAAACGAATTCCAGATATTCTTTGGTTCCACATGGCACAAATATTTTTTTATCTAGAAATTCCACCTCCTTGAGTGGGTATATTAAATTCTTAGGAATCTCTTGCCTCTCATTCTCAAAGTCTGCATTTTCATATGAGCGCAAATGATTTCCTAAATCCTCATAGAAATAGATATCAGCATCAAACCCTTTATAGTTGAAGTACAATTTTGGCCCACGGTGTCTGTGTGAGGAATCGTAGAATTTAATCTTTGGAGAAATCAAATCCTTATTCTCCAAGACGTTCTTATAGGATTTCTCATGCATAGCAAAGTCAATATCAATATCGTGTGGAATAATATCATTTTCTCGGTGTTGCCCTAGCAATGTCCCAAAATCCAGCCAGTACTCTTCGTCTACCCTATTCAAAAACTCAACACTTAGCTGCAAAAATTCCCTGAGTATTTCAACTTTCCTTTTTCTATAATTTCCTGGAAGGGCTGTAAAATGTATATTTATAAATCGTGTAATGTATTGGCTGATACGCAAAAGGTTCATAATATCGCTTTCTATTAATTTTAGTGAGAATGTCTGAAAATTTCGATGTTGATCTAGTTTATACCTGGGTAACCGGTGAAGATCCCGAGTACATAAAGGTTTGCCAAAGTTATGCAGATAATCCAAGAGACATCAACCCAGAGAGATACCGGGATACCTATCAATTGTTAAAGTACAGTCTGCGATCAGCTGTAAAACATCTGGATTGGTTCAGGAATATTTACATTGTAACTGCTAGGCCTCAGGTTCCAGACTGGCTCGATGTTTCACATCCTCGGATCAAACTTGTCCATCACGATGAAATCATAAACGCAGAGTACCTACCTACTTTCAATTACAATGTGATTGAAAGTTTTCAACATAAGATTGAGGGTTTGTCAGAGTACTATATCTCTATGAATGATGATTTCCTCTTTGGTAACGATACCCACCTTTCAGACTTTCTCGACGCAAAGAATCGTATGACTGTTTTCAATACAGTGATTGGAGAAAATTTTAGATTTCGGATCTACGAACAAAAACAAAATCTATTCAATATGGGGAAAATAGAACACAACCCCGTCTTTTATAAAAAATCTTATGTTGAGGAAATACAAGAAATTCATAAGGAAAAATTTGATGAGACGCGCAGATCAAAATTCAGAAGAGATGAAAACGTGACAATGCAAAAAATTTTCCGCCAACACATGCTCTCCCACCACAGAAAAGTAAGCAATCCCATTTGGTTCTTCAGTTTAGTCAAAATTCATCGCTTTCATAAGATCACCAATAACCTTGAATACCAGCAAAAAAAGATTGAAAGTTTACGAAAAATACAACCTAAGTTTTACTGCTTGAACGATGATCAGCGAGACGATCCAAACCCAGAAGTTGTTCAACTGATTAAAAACTTTTTGGCTGAGCAATATCCAGAAAAATCTGCTTTTGAAAAAGCATAAACTAAATTAAGCCATGCATGAGAAATTAGAAGTTGATCTTGTTTACACCTGGGTAACGGGTGATGATCCAGATTACATAAAAGTGTGCAAGAGCTATGCAGAAAACCCCAGCGATATTAACCCAGAAAGATATCGTGATTCTTATGAGCTTCTGAAACATAGCCTTAGATCAGCAGAAAAGTATCTTGATTGGTTTCGAAATATCTATATCGTCACTGCGAGACCTCAAGTGCCAGATTGGCTTGATCTATCCGACCCAAGAATCAATTTAGTTCATCATGATCAAATCGTTGATCAAGAATACCTGCCAACTTTTAATCAAAATTGTTTTGAAAGCTATTTACACAAAATCCCAGGTTTGGCAGAGCATTTCCTATATATCAATGATGATTTTCTTTTTGGGAGTAAAACTCATTTAGCAGATTTTTTTCCTGATAGAAAGTATCGAATTTTCAACTCTTTGTTCGGTGAAAATTTGAAATGGCGAATTTATGATGGCAAAAATGACATCGTTGGATTAGGCCTAATTGAACATACTCCTCTGTTTATCAAAAAAGAGTTTTGGATGAAAATGACGAAACTCTTCCCCGAAAAACAGGCCTCAACACGAAAAAATAAATTTCGCCAGCCCAGTGATTTGATGACGTACAAATTTTATCGGTATTACATGTTAAAGCATCAGCGGAAATTATGTAAGCCAATTAAACTCAACCATCTGCTTAAGATCAATACCTTTCATAAAATCACAAACAATCTGCAGAAACAGCAATTGGCGATTCAGAAAATGGAGAGAAAGGCTCCTAAATTCTATTGCTTAAATGATGATCAGCGAGATAACCCAAACCCAAATGTTGTTTCTTTAATCAAAGATTTTCTAGAAAGATCCTACCCTGAGAAAGCAGTCTTCGAGAAAAAATAGTTCGGATACAAATCTCCAAATGCATGGAAAAATCCATTTTGTGGCTAGTCAAGAAACTTAAGCATGCCTTCATCCACGATTTCGTTGCAACCTTCATTCTTTTCTCTAAACCCATCCAACCCGACAGGCCTGCCTCCTGATACGTTTTGGCGACTCAGGTATTCTTCTTCCGATTTGGTGTAGTAGTGGTTGATACGCCAATCTATCTCTTCGAGATTGGCTAGCATCTTTCCAAACTTACATTTTTTGTAGTGCCACCAGTGTGCACTGTAAGCAAATCGATTACTCGAAAGGAAATCTCCGTTCCCTAAATCTTTATGATCAGAGTAGCTCGCCTCTCTAAGTGTGTAAGCCTTAAGCAGCGGCTCGGTAGGCTTCGTTACATGGTTATTATTCCCAAAGTTGATTCTAGGGATCTTGACTCCTTTGAATTTCTTAACATCGACCTTCTTCAACCAGTCTGTCAAATTTGGCCCATCATTCAGTGGATAAAGAAACTCGTCTACATCTATTTTCATTAACCACTGAAATTCAGTTCGGTAGGTCTTTGCCGCATGAGCAAAGCCCATGTGATTCTTATTTCTCTGGTACCACTTTGTTGCTCCATCGTACTTAGTTCCGTCCCACTTCGTCCATAGATGTCTAGTCACCTGACCTTTGTCCTCATATGGTCTTAATAGCTCTCTAGCCTCTTCTCCGCCATCCTGATCATACAGATAAAAATGATCTACGCCTACTTTTAAGTGGTAGTCAAGCCATTCCTTTAAATAAGGATTTTCGTTTTTGAAGTTTGTGGCGAATGTGAGAAAATGTTTTTTCACTGTGAATTAATTGATCGTGTTCTCTGTTGTACCGTCTCACAAAGTAACCTGATAATGAGTACAATCGCTATCTAAAATAGCATCATATTCATAAATTCATTGAGCCAGATTGTTAGTTTTGCTAGCTTAATGATATTTTGAGATTTACCTTTCATGAGAGTCATAACAATAGCAACACATAGCAATCATCACCTTGAGCGATTGCTGTCTTCTGCCCGGAAGTTTGGCATAGAAGTAGAGTTGCTTGGTCAGGGGATGAACTATGTCACTCACAATGACAAAACTAGAATCCTGCTGGACTATCTGGGTAAACTTGACGAAGACGAAATCATTTTATACACAGACGGGTATGACAGCGTTTTCTTAGCTGACCTGGCTTACATCGAAGATGAGTTCAAAAAGATGGATCATCCCTTTGTGATGGGCACAGAACAAAATTTTAATTGTGACGCTCCCTTTTTAGAAAAATTTTCTTACTATCTCAAATATCCTAAGGGTGAACGACCGTATCGGTTTTTAAATGCAGGAGGTTGGATCGGAAGAGCAGGGTACGCCAAGGATATTCTGGCATTGGTTGAAAAGGACGGGGAGTGTGATCAGGATATGCTTAACCGCTACCTGACAACCAACAGGGAAAAGATTAAACTTGACTATGGCAACCGCATCTTCAGTTGCATGGCTGGGCGAACAGGCATGGAAGACAAAGATTATCTTGTTGAGGATGAGGGGAAAGTAAAAAACACTATCACTAAGAGCTACCCAGCAATTCTTCATGCTGCTGGAAAAAACTTTTTTGGGCTGTATAAGGTAATCGGCAAGCTGCCCTATATTCCCAAAGAGACTTTTGATGACGCTGAAATAGAGATTTACAACAAGTCAAAATTCTGGAACACGCTTACAGCTCGCACCACTGCCGATAATTTTCTTTTTCATATTCTCGTGCAGTCGACGGTAGCCATTCTTGGAGTAGCTATTATTGCTGGAGTCGGCGCAGCCTTATTCGCGCTCTTCTAGACACAGCTCCATCTGATTGTTCCAACCTAAGAAATCCGATACTCTAATTATCTGGAATAATACATCACTACCAGATTGTTATCGGCAATATCTCTAAGTGGACGATTTGGTAGTTTCACATTGACGAAAACCAAGTTTGGAAATTCACTTAGATATTTGTCCTTGATTAATTCATTCCACTTGGGAAGATCATCCAACTTCACATCTTCGACTACATAGTAGCCTTTTTTCGAAAGCTTGTGGATGGAAGCTTCAAAAAGAGAAACATTTGCTTCGAAAGTATGCAGGCCATCATCGATTATGACCTCAAATTCTTTTGATGTTCCAATTTCGTTCCACATGTTTTTTATGACAGAGGAATCCAGCTGATCGCAATAATAGGTTTTGATTTTATCCTCCTCGAAGAGCGCTCCTTTGTCAATATCAGCGCCATATACATTAGCTTCTGTAAAGTATGTACTCCAACCTCTTAACGATGCGCCCGGAGTTCCCTTCTTTCCCATGTTGTATGAGTAAGAAGTGTTGTTTGTTCCGATGCCCATCTCGAACATTTCAGACACTTCTTTCCTCATGTCAGAAAAGAGTGCATCATAAACTGTGGTGTAATTATGTCTTGCTATTCCTTTATCACTATTCTGCCCTTTCATCAGCCTACAGAGCTTAGTGGGTTTATGAACATTTACGCTTTTCAGTTTCTTGTCTAGAGCTAGATTTAATTCAGCAGCTGAAAGAGTTGAAATTTCTGGATTTTTGCTGATGATGCTGCCGAGAATGTTCTCAAAAAAATATTTCAAAGACGCGTTCATGTTGAAGGTTTTAGGTTAGTCCGACTAAAAAAGTCTGTGCGCAAAGCTATCAAGATTTAAAAAACTCTTTCTTATGTCATGGCTCAGGAACTCCATAATATTTAGACATTAAATCATGTGTCTTTATACCAATGTATTAATTGATGCTGAGACTTTTTTTTCGAATTTATATTGCCCCATCTTTGTTCAATTGAAAACCCAAGTATTAAACCACTTTACTATGATACGATTTTTACAGTTGGCAACTGTTTCACTACTGCTATTCTCTTGCGGCCAGACAAACAAAGAGGAGGCTCAAGAGAGTCAGGAAAAAACTCCACAAGCTGAGACCTCTGAAAGGGCTGAAGATACCATTGCAAGTACCGATCAAGGTAATGAGTACAAAGTGGTTTTTAGAAAAATAGATAATAGAGTCCTGTTGCATGTTGATGATTCTCTTATCTATGACAGTGGGACGGTCGGAGGTAATCCTGATCTGGAAATAGAAATTTTCCTGACGAAATATGTAGAAATGGGGAAAAATGAAATTCTCATTCATGGCTACAATGGAGTGGAGCCATATAATCAAGCAGATTCACATTGGGAACTTGTGTATGATATCTATATAAATGACCAAATAGTAGATTTCGTAAGAGAAGCAAATGACAAGGGTGACGTTGGAAAAGTGTTTGAAGAAGTACACTTTCTGAATGAGCTCGAATGACGTCTCCTGTATTCTTCGAACTAGGATGTATTAGCATGATCAGCTGACAGCATTTGTCCAAACTGGCTCTTTCATCTGGTTTTGTAACAACCCAATGAGCTTATCAAAATTGACAGCTACACAAGCAATTGATCTTGATTTACGTAGCTTCGCGGTGGAAAAAATTGGCAATGGTTGTAATTCGAGTATTAATTAAATCTTCCCTTCCACTCTTCATCACTGCTCTTATAGCCAGTGTTCTGACTGGATTAACATCAACAATGGTAATCAAGAGCATTACCCAGGCAGTTCAAGTGACAGATTTCCAGCTCAGATCTTTTGTGATTGAGTTTGGCTTTTTCTGGATTACCTACGGCGTACTTTCAATACTTGCATCCTATTCAGTTTCAAGATTGATGCAGCGCATCATCCATCAACTCAGGGTAGACATGGCACGAAAAATTATTCAGGCACCATATGAAGAAATTGAAAATAACCAGACAAAACTCCTTCCAATACTAACAAGCGATATTGATAGAATAGCACAATATATTTCGACATTACCAGCGGTAACCACTGGCCTTGCAACCGTAATTGGGATTTTGGGATACATGGTTTGGTTTTCGCCTGTGCTTTCCCTTGCCACCATTTTCTTGTTTTCATTGATCTTTTTCCTTACTAAGGTGGCGCTTCCAATGATTAGAAAATACTCACATGGAGCAAGAAGCCACCTAAACAATTTGTTTGTCCATTTCGAAGGGCTTGTTCTGGGAATTAAGGAGCTCACCTTGAATCGCAAGTTTTCAAAGTCCTTTATCGACGATCACGTAATCCCAACCAGTAAGGAGCAAATGCGCTACTATTTAAAGGAAAGTGTAGTTGGTTCCATTGTAAACAAGTCAACGGATTTAGTACTGCTCTTAGGAATGGGAGCCCTTATTGTGGTCATCTATCAAACCCAAATTGTAACGCTGGAATTTTTCGGAACGTATCTGACAATAGTGCTATTCACAATAGCTCCCCTTTCCTCCGCCACTGGTTTTCTAAGGAGCATCAAGAACGCTGAGGTTATTTTCAATCACATCGAACAGGTAGGAATAACGCTTGAACCATCCTTCCAGCACACAAGCGAAATTGAAAATGAGAATTGGAAGGACTCGGATCCCCTTATTCGAATCAATCAACTTGAGCACACGTACTACCACGCAGATGAAGATGAGCATTTTAAGCTTGGACCTGTCGATTTGGAGGTGAAAAAAGGAGAAACTGTATTTTTGGTTGGTGGAAATGGAAGTGGAAAAACGACTTTTGCCAAGCTCATTCTAGGACTATACAAGCCGAAAGCTGGCAAGCTAATGTACAAGGAAAATGAGGTGACGGAGGAAAATCTATCGTTCTATCGTTCAAGGTTTTCAGCCGTGTTCACAGACTCATATGTTTTTCAGGAGCTAGATCATATCAATCCAACTCTACTAAAGGAAAAAGGCGATGAACTGATAAAATTGCTTGAACTTTCCAAGAAGGTTAAAATCAAAGACAAAAGCTTCAATACCAAGCGGTTATCAGATGGACAGAAAAAGAGACTTTCGTTAATAAGTTCAATTCTTGAAGACAAGGAAATCTATCTGTTCGATGAGTGGGCTGCCAATCAAGATCCTTATTTCAAAGAAATCTTCTACAACAAGATTGTGAACTACCTCCACGAAAAAGGTAAAACACTAATTGTGATTACCCATGATGATCGCTACTTTGATCTAGCTGACCGAGTGTTAAAGCTGCAGGATGGAAAACTTGCTGACTACTAGGCCTGCAGAACCTACTTATCGTCTTCAGTTCCCTTACTAACTGCTTCGTTCAATACCTCTAGGAATCGACTTGACTGATAACCATGACCATATCGACTTATGAGTTCCTCGTTGTCCAGAGGACTTCTTTTTCCCGCAGAATAATATGTGGAAAAAGCTTTTGAAATTGCCTCTGTTCTCTCAAAAGAAACTGTGATCCCAGACTGAGTTTCTTTAATAATCCCATTCACCTCGTCATTATCTGAAATTGCAATTATTGGCTTCTGAGCCGCAAGGTAGTCATATAGCTTTGCGGGAATCATCCACTTATAGTCAGGTGAAACCATAACCAATAAAACATCCCAAGATTTGAGAAGACATAATGTATCTCTGACTTTCACTTCTTTATTGACCTGTACATATTCCTCAATGTTAGACTTTTCCAAGTTGATCCAGAATTGATCATCAACACCTCCATTCACCACCAAGACCACTTGATCCGAAGACAGTTGATTCTTCTTGACGAAATGTGCAAAAGCCTCTAGAACTTTTTCAGCGGAAACAAAACTTCTAAATGACCCAAAGTATCCAATCTGAAATCGTGAATCAGACTTCGCAGTCTCAGGGTCGAAAAGGCTCTTATTGAAGGCGTTTCTTATAAAAGTAAATTTACTTGATAACTCTTTGGAGTATACAGTATTATAAGCAGCAAGAGCATTCTGAGTGTTAAAGACAATTCTGCTGCTGGATTCGAAAAAACTTTTTTCATAGTGATAAATAATCCTTCTTGTGAGCTTAGGCCTCTGCTGCATCCTTTTGTCGAATACTGTCCAAGGGTCTCTCATGTCAACAATCCAAGGAATACCACTTCTCTTACTTAGAAGGTGACCCACAAGCAAGCCAGACCATGGATCTGCATTCACCCATATGACATCTGGCTTAAATTCTTTGATTATTTTCTTTCCGCTTTTTAAAGCACCCGGCACATCCCATAAATACTGGTCAAAAGGAGTGTAGGATAGTTTCTTCTTAGGTGGTTTTGAATTTTCTGCCAGATTCTTTGGCTTCTTTTTAACGGCCTTTTCTTTGCTGTGATCAGGTGTGAAGATGAGCTTGACAAGATACTTCACGAAAGGCCTTAAGAAACTTTCGAACCCATACACCACCTTCAATCCCTCGGGAAGTGGTAATGCTTGATTGCTATCAATTGTTTTGAAGGGCTTGCTGGCCAAGACCACAACTTCCCAGCTTGTGGAACTTTGGATGCCTTGAACAAGATTTACCGCACGCTTAGCTCCTATTACGTTTGCTGGGGGAAAATAGGGCGATATAAGAAGTAGTCTTCTTTTTTCCATGTTCAAGCTGCAAAAAGAAACATGTTTGTTCTATTTCTGTCACATTATTTGGGAAAAGTCAAATTAATTCTTGATAGCTTGTTTGAGAAAATGCTAATCAGGTTCCAAAAGAAGTGAAGCCACTATATTTCCACGAAATGAATTAACTCCATTAGCTGCCATGCCAAAAATTGTAGTGATTATTATTGCATGTTGAACCAAATCTACAGTTCATGATGGCAGGCCTTCTTGGATTTGAATTAAAAAGCCTACGGCATAACTTTTATGAAGCAAGATAAAAGCCTTCTCTTTGTTCTCATACTACTCATTTTCAACACTTTTGAATCAAAGTGTCAGGTAGTTATTCCAGGATCTTTTCAATTTTTAGACAAGTTGACTGACACAACCGCGCTTGGCTTTTATGAATCTATTAAGATTTATGATTCACATCAAAGGATTCTAGATCCGTTCGCGAAAGTTTCTTTCAATAGTACCTATCCAAGAGGATATAATGATGGGCCAGTTTGGAAAGGGAAGGGGACGACTCTTGAACTGCACGGGGGAATCACGGGCAAGTAGGGTCACTTTTCCTACACACTACATCCTGTTCTCTACTACTCTCAAAATATCCAAGCAACCCAAGCGCCACTGTTGAGCAACAACGAATTCCAGTATCAGTTCACCCTTGGTGGGCAACAAATTGACTGGGTTCAGAGGTATGGGAATGACGGTTTCATCGCTTTCCACCCTGGACAAAGTGAATTGAAAATGCAGTGGGGTAAATTTTCAACGAGTCTATCCACTCAAAACTATTCCGTTGGACCAGCTATCTACAATCAGATTGTATTGAGTAGGCAGGGAGGTAGTTTTCCGCACGTGAAACTTGCCTTAGATCCCTTTGATTTGAACATCAAAAAAGTGAAAACAGGTAAATGGGAAGTCAATCTACTTGCTGGAATGCTCTCTGAATCAGATTACTTTGACACCAATTCCCAAAATAATAGTAGATACATCAATGGGCTGTTTTTAGCATACCAACCAAGTTTTCTTCCAGAGTTGACTTTGGGGTTTAATAAAGTACTTTATAAGGATACTCAGTTCTTTAACTTCGAGGATATCGTTTCCACATTTTACATTCTAGATGATGGTGTCCGCGGAGACAGTATTGATACCAATGACACATTTGACCAACTGGCCTCCGCAACTATGGATTGGCATTTCCCTGAATTTGGTTTTAGGGTTTACGGAGAATTTTCAAGGAATGATTTTTCTGGAAAAATATTAAGGTTCTTTAGAGAGCCAGAGCATAGTAGAGCATACACGATTGGTCTTGAGAGGAGAATTGTCACCGCAAAAAAGGCCACTGTCATTATTACAGCTGAGCATACCAATCTTTCCAGAAATCACACTTTCCTCTATCAAGCTGAACCCTCTTATTATATGCACCATGTAAACAGGCAAGGCTATACTCATAACGGTCAATTACTGGGTGCTGGGATCGGCCCTGGTGGCAATAGTGATCAGTTGAGGGTGCGTCTTGAGAAGGGCGGTAAAATCTCGGAAATTTTAGTTCAGAGAGTCGAATCAAATAAGGACTACTTCGTGGTCAATATACAAGACCGGGCTAAGCACGACATCGAATACTCGGTCGGCTACAATATTCAAAAAGAGCTGCCTTCTATGCTCATTGGTTTGGAAAGCACATTTAGTTACAATTTCAACAAATACTATCTCGCAGATAAATTCAACATGTACCTCGCTGTAAGTAGTAGAATCAAATTGAACTAGCCCGAATTTCCAGATTACGTTTCTGCCAGAGCTCACAGTCACCAAAAAAAACTTTCCGACTTTTTGGGGGTATTACCTAGCGTCCTTTCCATACATCTGATTTCAGATAAAAACCGCTGAGATCCTGCCTAAATCTGATGATTGGAATTGATATAGTTGATTTAAGTGATCCCCTTTTTCGGGAAAGAACAAATCGTTCGCTTGATTTGATATCAAGTGAAGATGATCAATTCATAGACCACCCTAAACTTTTTTGGCTTTTATGGTCTGCTAAAGAAGCGGTTTTCAAAACCAAAAGAAAAATCACCGCATTTGCTCCAAAGAACATTCCAATTGCTCTGCGAAAAGAAGGTGGAAAAATTAAGTTTGAATCTGGTGGAATCGAAGGAGAAATTTTGGTCGGAGAAAAAAGCATTTTTTCTATAGCAGGAGACAACCAAGCTTTTGATTATTCGGTAGTAAATGAGAAAAGTGACAACTGGAGCACTACCATTCGAAATAGAATTACTTCCCACTTTTCCGAAAAGGGGATATCTGCAACTGTGAGTAAAAGTGGCCAACTCCCAATGCTAAATGATAGGCTCCCAATATCGATCACTCATCACGGTGAGTTTGCTGCATTCGCCTATCCAAAATCTATTCTGAAAGCGTAAGCTTATCAATCAGTAATAAAAATTATTTTTGCGGGATGCGCAGAAAAAATCTCATTGCTATTTTCCTGGTGATCTCCACAATGATGCTATCCTCTTTTACATTCTATGGGTATCAGATCGTATATACACCTAATATTCTGATTGAAAAGGATGATCAACTTTTTGCCATCCCGAAAGGAAGCACCTTCAAGCAGGTGAGGGATCGCTTGTACGACGAAGGATTTCTGAACGACGTTGTATCATTCAGCTTCTTATCCAAATTGAAAAGTTACGATGAAGAAGTTAAGGCTGGCATGTATTTACTAAAAGGGGACATGACCAATATGCAGGCCATTAACCTTTTGCGTTCAGGTGCCGAAACCCCTGTCAAACTCACCTTTTCAAATGGTCGGCTTCTTTCTCAGCTCCCCGAGATATTGACAAGAAATTTAGAAACTGATTCAGCAAACATGGCCAGGTTGCTTCTTCACGACAGCACAGCCACCTACTACGGTTTTAACGCACAGACTTTCATTGGCATGTTTATACCAAACACCTATGAAGTATACTGGACTTCTTCACCCAAGGCTATTCTGGACAGAATGAAGCGCGAGTACGATCGCTTCTGGAATGCAGATAGAATCCAAAAGGCAGAGACGTTGGGTATGTCAAAAGAGGAAGTTTCTACGCTCGCTTCAATTGTTCAGGGTGAAACAAACAAAATGGACGAAGCAGCAGCGATCGCCGGAGTTTACATTAATCGATTGAAAAGAAGGATTCCACTACAGGCAGATCCCACACTGGTTTTCGCAATCGGTGATTTTTCTATTCGGAGAATTCTTAACAAGGACAAAGAGTTGGATTCACCTTACAATACCTACAAGAACTATGGCTTGCCTCCGGGCCCGATCAACATTCCAACTATTCCAGCGCTTGACGCTGTGTTAAACTTTGAGCAACACAAATACTTGTATTTCTGTGCCAAGGAAGATTTCTCAGGTTATCATGCTTTTGCAAGAACTCTTACTGAACACAACGTAAATGCGAGGAAATTTCAACGTGCTTTAAACCGAGAGAGGATTTATCGTTAATGTACAGCCATGAAGTTCAAATTCGAGTTCGCTATGCAGACACAGACCAGATGGGATATGTGTATTACGGCAACTATGCAGCGTACTACGAAGTAGCTAGGGTTGAATCATTCCGAAATCTTGGTTATGCATACAAGCAGCTCGAAGAAGCTGGCGTAATGATGCCAGTGCTTGAATTGAAATGCAATTACATTCTCCCAGCCAAGTATGATGATATGCTCACCATCAAGGTCACAATCCCCGATCTGCCTAAAGTGAGAATCAAATATTTGTATGAAGTTCGAAATGAGGAAGGTGCATTGTTAAATCAAGGTGAAACGACTCTCGCCTTCATAAATATGAAGTCGGGTAGACCTGTGAGAATGCCAGAAGTGATGTCGGAATTATTAAATCCATTTTTTGCCTGAAGTCCGTTTGTGAGTTTGCCGAATTCTGCTAATTTTGCGATCCGATTTTCGCAAAGACTATTAAACACAATTGCCGTCGTTAAAACTTTGGCAATTAAAAGAGGAGTGGCAGAGTGGTCGAATGCGGCGGTCTTGAAAACCGTTGTACCGCGAGGTACCGGGGGTTCGAATCCCTCCTCCTCTGCAAGGATCCCCGAATACATTTTGTGTTTGGGGGTTTGTTTTTCTGTAGTCTCGTTGTTTATGTCTTACAACTAAAGTTTCAGCCTGCCGCCAAATCCATAGCTTAGATTCACCACATCCCTGAACTGATAATTACGGCTATAATTCTGACTCGCTGTTCCTTCCACAAACAAATCATATTTTTCGAACTGCAACTGGGCAGCGGCTGTCAAGGAATATTCAATATCATGCAGGTTGGAATTCCTAATTTGACGGACAAAGTAGTCTCTGTCACGTTCGATACGCTGGATTAGCAGAAAACTGGAAAGCTTTCCCTTCCTCATCCTAATTCCAAGATTGTCGCTGTTGCCCCCTGGGCCGATCCCTGCCCCAATAATTTGCCCGTCATGCGTGTACCCCTGCGTGTTAATACTGTGAGCATAAAAAGGGGGTGTTGGGCGCCAGGGCTGATGTCCAATAGATAAATTGGTATGCTCATATGAAATTATAAGTTCGGTATTTTTTTTGTTCCTAATAGTCTTTTCAAATCCAATGGTATAGCCTCGGGAATGCTCTGGTTCAACAGCAGTAGGCCTAAGACCCGCACCATCTGAGGTAAAGTCATTTTTGGCAAATTCAGCGTACGCCCTGAAACCACTTTCTCGGAAATTCCACTCCAATGAAATTGAAGCCATTTGATCAAACGAGTCGTTTGGCGAGAGTGTGTCACCATCCACTACTCCATTGTCAATAATGAACAGCGTTGAGATCAGATCTTGCCCTTGAAAGTATCTGGACTGTTTATAAAGAACTCGATTAAATCCAATCGTGAGATCTGGTAGGATTGATGGTGTAAAAGCTAGGAAGAGGCCGTTAAAGTATCGATTATCATTGTCTGAGTTCTCATCAAAGTAATCAGACTCTTTAAGTATCCCATAAAGCACGTTTGCCTCTATTTTGGCAATATTCTTTTTCGATGTAAGATAGGTCGGTTTGACTCCGATTCTTAGATGAGGAAACCCGCCAGACTGTCGGCTAAGCAGGATGGGATTAAATACCGCGGGTCCAAGCGAATAATTTTGAGTCCCAACTGATGTGACAAATTTTCCAACATCTAATCGAACCTCACTTTGGCCAGGGTGGAACTTGGCAAATACATTATCCCCATATCGTTGTACCCAATCAACCTGAACGGAGTAAGGATAGCCAAATTTACTGGTGGTTGGTTGAAGGTTTGGTATCCGGAAATGATCGTTGGTGGAATAGAACAAGACTGGGTTGAATGCATAGGATAGCTTTCCCTTTCTACCAGAAAGTCCGCTTTGGAGCTCTAAGGTGAAACCATTTCCTTTCCAAACTGCTCCGTCGTTATACCCTCTTGCATACTTTCCATTGTGTGTCGTTTTGAAGTAAACATCGTTCCCCTTTAACCCATCCGCCAGCAAAGGTCTTATGGATGGGAAAAAGGTAAGAATGGTAGAGTCATTGATTTTATCCAGTGTGTTATGATTATCACCTGGTATCCACACCTGAGAGTAGAGCCAAAGTGGGAGCAAGCAAAAGACACTAAGTCGGAATTTTAATCCTATACTTTGCTCCAAAGTAACTATGCTAAAAGGCCTATTACAACCGCGGATCATTTTCAGTATTCTCATATGTAGTCATATCAATATCTTTGCACGAAGATAATAATCCTTTACTCGATTTATTTCACAAATATGAGCCTGGTTAGTGTGTGTTTGCCAATGTACAATGGCGAAAAGTACCTTCGCGAAAGTCTAGATTCAATTGTTAATCAATCCTACAGGGATCTAGAAATTCTAGTTGTGGATGATTGTTCAACTGATAATGGTGTTGAAATTATCAAGGACTACCAATCCAGAGACGGACGGATCAAATTGATCAGCAATGAACAAAATCTTGGCTTAGTTGGCAATTGGAATAAATGTATTTCCGAAGCTTCTGGTGATTTCGTCAAGCTGCAATTTCAAGATGATATGATGCTGCACGACACCATAGAGAAAATGATGTCACTTTCCACAAGTGAGAATGTTGATGTGGTACTTACAGACCGGGAATATACTTTTGAGCATGACATCAAGAAGTTTTATCTGGACGAGCTCCCACGGCTGTCAGATCATTTCAAGGAAAATGCTGTTATCAGACCGAAATTTATTGCAGACCTTTTATTGGATATAGGCACCAATATGAACTTCATGGGCGAGCCAATCCTTGGTCTTGTTAAGAAGGAAGTGTTCGACAAGTATGGTGTATATGATGATACCTTCAAGCAAATCGGCGACTTTGAATTCTGGATTCGGTTAGGGCTAAATGAAGAAATAGGTTTTTTACCTGAAAGACTTCATATCTTCCGTTTACACAACGATTCACAAGGTGCTAAAAATGCGAGAGCGCCAGAGGTAAACCCTTCACATTTAGATCGAATTCATTTAACATCAAAAATGCACCTTGATGAATCGTACCAAAAATTTCGAGAAATCGCAGGAGAGCAGTTTACAGAAAGGGCACTCCGCAATTACGTAAACACCTATACCAAGTCTTACGGTAGAGAGAAGCTTTCACAGTACATAGATGAAAGCTATTTTCAATACTTGGATCCAGAAAAATCTCGTTTGAAGAAGTTTTTAGGTGTTTTTAGTCGAGACTAAATCTTGGCAAGATCAATACGTTTTTTTTGATAGCTCATCATCAACAAGATCATTGCTGGCTAGATCATATTCTTCAAAGTATGCAATGTCTCTCACCTCATCATGAGCTTTGGTGTCAGCAGCACCTCGCTGACATTTGACGTTTAAGAACCAGTTCCTTGATTGAAGTGCATAGTGATTTAAATGGAGATACGACTTCTCCAGCACCTTCTCATTAACTGGCTGAAAGTGCTTTTTCTCATTGGACTTTTTGTATTTTAATCTTTTGCCATCTGCCGCAACTACGTTGCATTTTTGATTCAGATAGCAAAAGTGAATATGGAATCTACTGATGAGCTCAGGTCTCACAATTATTTTGCTGAGTGTTTGTTTCCTGTCAGGCATCCAAGGTTTCTTAACCCTCTCCTGTGCGGCTCTCTTCAGAAAAAAGGGAATTACTTCCTGCGGCTGATCAATATTCTCCGAGGAACCAAAGACTTTCCAGGGAATTCTAATAACTCCAACTTTCTCAGGCAGCTCTCTTAGAAAAGCAGGAATGGTCTGAAAACCTCTGCGAGCATAAATAAACTCGTCCAAATCACAAATCAGGATCCATTGACTCTGGCCTTTTAGCGTATGAAAATACTTATTGTAAAGCTCTATCTGTGCCCACCTAGTCTCATCACGGATGATGGTAACAACACCATCCTCGATGAACTCACTTATCTTACTCTGGTAGTCGTCAGTGCTCCCGTTGTCAATGAGTATAAAATGATCAGCTCCCTCGTTTAGATAATGCTGTATCCATTCTTTTATGACGTGACTTTCATTTTTGAATATGCCTACTACGGTGAGAAAATTCATCTTTGCTTTTTCGAAATGTGAATTTATAGTGATCTAGTTTATTGAATTCATTAATTATGCAGATTAATTAACTTATAGAAGTAGATGTGGCGAGTCATTGGTTTTTTCTTTAAATCTTCCTGGAAAGTCATTGTTTTTGCAGCAATAACAAGCGCAATTGCAGCGGCTGCCAACCTCTATTCCCTGAAGTTGCTTGGCGAAATTATAACTGGCGATAGACAGGATTTGTATGTATTGCTAGGGTACATTTCAGCTCTGACCATCGGGTCATCTGTTACCACATTGTATTCTGGCAGGTACATTACCAGATACTTTGAATTAAAGGTTGCTAACTATCGAAAAGAACTTGCTGAAAAATCCTTGCTTGCAAAGTATGATAAGATTGAAAGTAAGCTTCATAAGCTCGTTCCCATTTTACTGTTCGAGACAGGTGTAATTGGTGGATTCGGCAAGAACATTCCAAATCTAATGGTGGCAGTTTTCCAATCAGTCGTTGTCTTGGTCTATTTATTCCAGGTATCTTGGATTCTAACAGTCTCTTTCTTGCCCATTTTCGTGATTGTTAGCATAGCAAATGTTCTAACTCTTCCGCTATTCAAAAATTTCGAAAAGGACATCTCCGACACCAGATTCAAACTGCACTTCTCCCTTGATCGCTTGGAGAAAGGATTCAAGGATTTGATTGTGAATAAACAACACTCCAGTTCTTATATCAATGGCTCGATAAGTAAGCCAAATCAGGCACTTGTGGATCTTGGCATGAAGAATTATTTCCTTCGAACACTTCTTGACAAATCTGAGAGTGTCTTTGTCCTCATTTCTCTTGGACTATTGTTGGTCTATGCCATGACTAGTTCAGCGTTTGTTGAAAATGAGCTAATTGAGTACATGGCCTTGATCTTATATATAAGGCCTTCTTTAAATCGCATTGCGGGATTCACAAAACAAGTGAAAGTAGTTGAAAATGCTTTGGAGCAGGTAGAATCGTTAGATCTTGATATTAAAGAGTCCCTTCTCAAAACTCAGGACAAAGCTATTTACAAGGAGGTTTCGGATCTTCCACTATTAAAAGTGCAGGACGTCACCTATGCCTACGGGGGTAAAAGTTCGTTCAAGCTAGAGAACATTGATTTTGAAATTCAAGAGAATGAGATTGTAATTATCAATGGGAGTAATGGCAGTGGAAAATCGACCTTGTTTAAGATAATCATTGGCCTTTACTCACCACAGCAGGGAGATGTCAGTTTCCAGGGACAACCCATAGACAAGGATAACATTCAAGCCTACAGAAGTTATTTTTCCTGTTATTTCACGGATTCGCCGCTGTTTGATGACTTGAGTTACGTTGTAACGGAAAAAGACAAAGCAAAAATCACTGAACTAATTGACATGCTTGGCTTAGGTGATAAAACAAGCTTGGATGACGGCTTTACAATTAAAGAATCCAACCTTTCAAATGGACAAAGAGGACGACTTAACCTTTTGAGACTTTTGCTTGAAGACAGGAACATTTTCTTTATGGACGAATGGGCAGCAAATCAAGACATCTATTTCAAAGAGAAGTTTTATACGGAAATTATTCCAGAATTGAAAAGAAGAGGCAAAACGGTCATTCTGATTTCGCATGACGATAAATTCTATTCTGTCGCAGATCGAATTATCACACTTAAAAACGGTAAAATTCAGAATACCGTAACTCCAAATGCCGTCAGTTAAAGTCTGTACTGTTATTGTTACCTATAACGGAATAAAATGGATAGAGAAATGCCTGAACAGCATTATCAACTCAACGATTGAATCAGATGTCCTGGTGGTAGACAATGGATCCACTGACGGAACATTTGAATATCTTGAGAAAGATGGAGGCTGTAAATTTCTCTATCAGTCCAATGAAAACTTGGGATTTGGAAAGGCTAATAACTTAGCCCTACAACAGGGGTATAGTGAAGGTTATGAATATTTCCTTCTACTTAATCAGGATGCCTGGATTGAAGAAAATGTAATTGAACAATTGATGTTACGCATGCAATCCGAAACACAATACGGAATTTCTTCACCACTTCACTACAACGGAAGCGGAACGACCTTAGATACGCTTTTTGAATCCTATTTATCGAGAATGGATTCTTATCAGAGAGATCTAAAATCCAATGCTGTGAGAAACGGGCTCTACGAATCCAAATTCATAAATGCTGCATGCTGGATGCTAAATCGAAATACCCTAAAAGAAGTTGGGCTGTTCCACCCACTTTTTGAACACTACGGCGAAGACGACAACTACATAGATAGGTTACATCACCATGGATTGCTTTTGGGGCTAGATCCAGAAGTTAAAATGTATCATGACCGAGATGGTACTGGGATAAATCATCTCAAAAATGACCCAGCAAGACTTTTCAGACGAACCATGCTCAGAGATATGTTAGATCCAAGTAATAGAGGACCATGGAGTCAGGCATTTAAAAAAGCCAGAAGAATCTCAAAGAAACTTTCCAAACAGCTGCCATTGTTGCCGAAATGGACTTTTCGCACTCAATGCTTGATCGAGTATATTTATCTATCTCGTGATGTCCGGAGATTCGAAAAAAATCGACAACAAGAACTGAATATTGATTGAAGCAACTAATTGCCATTGGGTTAGGAACTAGGGATCGTCCGAAAATGCTCGAGATGGTACTTGAATCTCTAGTACACCTAAAAGTACCTGAGAAAACCGATGTGCAGATGATCCTATGTGATAACGGGTCGTTAAGGGAAACCAAAGAAATCGTTCAAGGTTTTGAAAAGAGACTTCCCTTCAAGGTTATTTTCCTCAAAGAAGAAGCCACCGGAATTGTTTACATGCGAAACAGAATTTTAGAGAAGGCAATTAACATCGGTGCTGCATTTCTCGCTTTCCTTGATGATGATGAAGAAGTAGATCAGAATTGGCTTGTCCGGCTGGATCAAGTAAGAGTGAAGTTTTCAGCCCAAGTTGTGCAAGGAAATGTGCAGCAGCAGTTCCCTGTCGTACCAAATCTAGATTTGCTGACAAAATTTTTTCCTGGGAGCTTCGATAAGAATACTGGGGATGAACTGAACGATGCCTATACAAACAATGTGCTATTTGACTTATCTCTTGTTCGTCTACATGGATTAAGGTTCAACAACCGATTTAATCTAACCGGTGGATCAGACAGTTTCTTTTTTTCCCAGCTAAAAGAAAAAGGTGCACGAATCGTTTTTGCGAAGGATGCCGTGGTAACAGAGACCATTCCAATTTCACGAGCGAACATCGAATGGGTTCTGTTCAGATTTTACCGCAACGGCTATACCAAATACCTAATGGATGTACAAAGATTAGGAAAATTAGTTGCGTTCCGACGAGCAATCAAAACAGTTTACAAGGCTTTCAAGGAGTGTGCATTCAATAAGAAGACAACAGCCATGCAACCCCAAGATGAGAGCATCTTACTTCAAAAAAAGTGCTTGCGAGCTAAGGGCACTTTCCACGCCCTGATGGGCATACCATTTACGGAATACGATGTAATTCATGGAGACTAACTTTGTGTTTCTAAAAGACAAATCCATTAAAACAGTCGCCATTTCCGTTTGCACCTACCAAAGGCCTAATCAAGTACGACAAGCAATAAGGTCTGTCAAGGAACTAACCATCCCGACTGATCTCTCAGCGACCTTGATTATTATCGATAATAGCCCTTCGGAAGAAGTGAAAAGAATTTTTGAGGAGGAAACCAGGGAACTCAAAATTCAAGCAGAATATGTCGAAGAGGAAAGGCGTGGAATTGTCTACGCCAGGAATAGAATACTTAGTGAAGCAGAAAAGCGCAACACTGACTACGTAGTTTTGTTTGATGATGATGATTTTCCAGATCCAGAATGGCTTGTGAATCTGTGGACATGTATGAAAAAATATTCCAGCACAGTCGTATCAGGAAAAATGATATTCAGATGGCCAGAATCCTGCGCAATCCAAAAGGATATACGAAGAATTTACGATAGCACATCTTCACACATAAGGACTGGAGACTTAAGGCCTAGGTGTGGCACAGGCAATACCCTGCTTGATTACCGCTTCGTAAAAAAACACAATCTTAGTTTTAACCCTCTGTTTAATTTATCTGGCGGAGAAGATTCTCATTTTTTTGAGTCAATGACACTGCTTGGTGCCAAAATTGTCTGGTGCAATGAGGCTATAGTCTATTCAGATATAGTGGAAGAAAGAGCTACTGAGGAATACATTTGGCGAAGAAGGTATAACATTGGCTATGTCACCTATTTAAGAGACAAATTGTTGTACGGAAAATCCAAAACAAACAGGAAAGCTTTTGCATTGATCATTCGAGATGTCTATAAGATCTCCGTTACTTACTTTTCAAGATCAAAAAAGACACAAGCCAAGCGAAAGAAAAAGGTTGCGGAACTAAAGGGACTTATCGCTGCAATGAGGGGCATAAAATTTGAAAATTACGTCAATACGGACGGTAGTTAATACATTTGAAGTATTAAGAGCTTGGTCAAGTCTCTTAAATCAGCAGAAAAATTAGTTCAAAATAAACTCGCGAAAACTCCGGTGACTTGAAACTTCTCCTAATTACCAATCTATATCCTTGTAGGGTTGGCGATAAATACTCAACCATGGCACTGCATTATTATGCAAGGCAATGGATCAGTGAGCATCAGGTGCATGTAATCGCAGTACATTCTCCTAATATTTTAGAACTCCCTGCACATGTAAGAAATCCTCTTCCTTCAAACTTTGTTCTGGATGGGGTTAGAATCTCTAATCGAACAATGCTTCGTTTACCAGGAGGTCTAAATGTCTACCCTTCTTTTCTACCCGAATTTATAGAGCAATTTGACTTATTGATTGGTCATATGCCAGTGGGTGCAGCACTCGCCTGGCGTTTAAGTAAAAAATTCGAAAAACCATTTATTCAAGGCATTCACTATACAGACTTTAAGCGTTCAGGAGTGCGAAGTGGTATCCTTTCAAGAAAGTATAATCGAATGTTAAGTCATGCAAGTGCCATAAGTTTCAGGTCATCGTTTCTCCAGGGGAAATTCGAGGCAGTTTTACCTGAAATTTCAAGTAGATCATTTCTCATGTCTGGTGGAGTAGATTCAATTTGGCTTGAAAAGCCTGGGAGCAGAGTTTTTGATTTTGCTGAAAATGATCTCAATGTTTTAACTGTGGCTCAGCTCATTGAACGAAAGAACATTGATAAAGTAATTGGCTCATTGAAGGCGATCAAATCGGCAGACTGGGAGTATCGGGTCGTAGGCTCTGGGCCTCAGCGAGACAGACTGCTGGGACTCTCCGAAAGAAGTGGTGTTGACATGAAAATTTCATTTGAGGGCTTCCTGTCAAATCACCAAGTGATGGATCAAATGGATCATTCAGACGTATTTGTAATGATCAGCGAGCATGAGACTTTTGGATTGGTGTACCTTGAAGCAATGGCTAGGGGCTGTCTTGTGATTGCCACCTCCCAAGGGGGTGTGGCGGGGATCGTAAAAGATGGGGAAAATGGATTTCTATGCGACCCAAATGAGGAAGCATTGTCAGCGGTGCTAAATAGAATTCTGAAAATGTCACCCAGTCAATTATCAAAGATCAGCGCTCAAGCTAAAAACACTGCCGAAAAATATACGTATCCCATTTTGTCGAACTCTTATTTGGAGAACCTAGATTTGCTCCTACATTAGAAAATTTGAAATAATGGGCTTTGCTGAGGCGTAGGCTCTTCTTTGGGTATAAAAAACATAGGAAATTACTAGGGGTATTATGTGATTTTGAATACTTATGATTGATATCAATTTGCCTTTCCTTATTATATGTGGCATCAAATTTGAACTACCGTAGCAGAGATTAAAATTCAAGAAAATGAACCTTACATCAATTCTGTTCATCAGTTACCTTTCGCTCTCATCTCTTTTTACCTCGACCCCTGAGGCAACTAGAGAGAGTTACCACCTAGAATTCGAGAGGATCGACAATCGAGTTGAAGTATGGGTTGGTGACTCACTTATTTACAATAGTGGAATCGTTCGTCAGAATCCCAAGGACTTAGGAATCAAAGTATATATTGATGATTTACTACTTGAAGAATCCAATGAGTTGACAGTCAAACTTATCAATGGTCTCGATGGAGCAAAGGATGGAGATGATATCCACTGGGAAGTCAAATACATTTTATTTAAAGGAGAAAAATTGTATGAGTACCTGTGGGAAGAAGCCGATGATGGCCGTGTAGGGGTAGTAATTGAAGAGACCTATATTTTAGAGTAGCCTCTGGTTTGATCCTGCCTTTTTGTCCATATGGGCTTTCCCAAAGCAAAGTTGGATTCAACGAAGCTCAATTTGTTGCCGAATACCCCGCTGAGGAAAATGCAGTCTCCATCTTTTCCATATCCTCTTTAGTTGACAAGCCAGTATCCTTCAAAAAATAGATGATATACCGACAAAAGGATTCGTCGAGATTCATAGAAGAAATCGAAGTTGCATTTGAAACAATCGCCTCAAGATCCTCATCCTGGTGTTTACTCATCCCAAGGAATCTTGGGAGGTTATACTCTATTGCAAATCGCAAAAATCGAATTTCAGCATTTTCCTCATCCTCTTCAACCGCCACCTCCATCAGATCAGAATATTTCATTACTTGAGAAAGTTTGGTAAACGGATTCCACACTGCTCTCGCGAACATGGCTTCAGAGCTAGCCTTATATGCCTTCATTGTAGGCGTTGTCAAGGCGGTATTCTTCAAAAAATCATGAAATTCTTCTGATTTCTCAGGATCCAGTACTGCGATGTGAAATTTTTTCCTCACCTCCGCCAAAGTTTGCGAGTCCCCCAAAAAGGGAATTAGGAATATAATTGAGAAATAGAAAAATTTCATTGTAGCAAATAAAACTTCCTTTACGCTAAAGGAGTTACGAAAATCTCTAATAAACATAGTGGGAGTCTGATGAAAGACTTGTACACCTTAAAGCTTAAAGTCGTCACTATCAGCCTGGAATGGGAATGAACTCCGATATTCACCTAGATCACTTGCTGATAGCGTCGCAGTGATCACCGTATCTGTTGTCGAAAATTCTAGTTGATCTCCCTTAAAGGAATAGATCGAAGAATGCCCTGGGTAGTCCTTCGGAAAATCGTCTGTCCCGATTCTATTCACACCAACGGAATAGCTATGGTTTTCAATCGCTCGAGCTGCCAGGAGGGTATCCCAAGCGCTTATCCTCGTGTCTGGCCAGTTTGCCACATACAGTAGGAGATCAAATTGATAAAGGTCATTCCCTGTTTTTTGAGATCTGGACCACACTGGAAATCTAAGATCGTAGCAGATGAGCGGACAAATTTTCCAGCCTTTGTAATCAATGATTATTTTTTTATCTCCTGGAACATATGTTTCATGTTCATCTGCTAAAGTAAATAGGTGCTTTTTGTCGTACTCATTTGACGAGCCATCGGGGTACACAAAATAAAGTCGATTGAAGTAGTTCTTGTCCTCCTTCACGATGTAGCTTCCAGTAACAGCTGCATTCTTTTGTTTCGCCATCTGACGCATCCACTTGAATGTTTTCCCCCCAACAGGTTCAGCGAGTTTTTCAGCATTCATGGAAAAGCCTGTAGTAAACATTTCAGGCAGAACAATTAGGTCTGTTTTTTCTAGGTTCCAAATCCTTTCCTCAAGCATCGCCAGATTCGCATTGGGCTCCTCCCAGTAGAGGTCAGCTTGCACCAAAGAAATGGTTAGGTCCTCCATTACCTTGGGACCTTCACACGGTATTCCGCGTCGGTTTCTCCTTTGCTGATTTTTGCCAGTTTTCCCTTCAACAACCTTTTCTTAAATGACGTGATGTAGTCGGTAAACAAAATACCTTCAATGTGATCGTACTCATGTTGGATAATCCTGGCCTGCAATCCATCAAACTCTTTTTCGTGCTCAACCCATTGCTCATCGAAATACTTGATTCGGATTTTCGGTTTTCGATCCACGTCCTCCCTGATTCCAGGGATGCTCAGACATCCTTCTTCAAACGCCCAGGGTTCGCCCTCCTCACTGATCATTACGGGGTTAACAAACGCCTGCCGAAGTCCATCTTCTTCATTGGCTTCCATCGGCGTACTATCCACAATGAACACTCGTAGCGATTGCCCAACCTGCGGGGAAGCTAGGCCGACACCCTGCGCGGCTTCCATCGTTTCAAACAAATGCCCAACGAATTCGGCCACAGATTCGTCACCATGCGAAACTTCCTTGGCTTTCTTTTTTAGAATCGGATCGCCATATAAAACTATCGGGAAAATCATGAATTACTCTCTAAATATGATTGCAGAATTATCGCAGCGCTTATCTTGTCAACATTGCCTTTCACTCTCCTCTCTTTCTTTTTTGTACCCCCAGCTATCATTGAGTCCAAGGCCATTTTTGATGTGAAGCGCTCATCATGCAAAATTAGCTCCTTGTCAGGAAATATCTTCTTGAACCTATTTACAAATGACTGTACCAAACTTGTAGCATTGGTATCGCTTCCATCCAAGTTTTTTGGCATTCCAAGAATGACGCTCTCTACGATTTCCTTTTTGAAGTAGTCAATTAGATAATTCTCCAGTTCATGGGTGGCCACAAAATCCAATGGCGATGCTATGATTTTGAGAGGATCAGTGACTGCAAGTCCAGTTCGCTTAGACCCATAATCAATGGCCATGATACGGCCCATTTAATTTAGGATGCTTGTTTTACGTAAAAAAGCGTAAACCTCCTCCTCCAACTGGAGGGCTTTCGGGAAAAATATTTTGTTTTCTATCTCCGCATGGTAGAGCATTTCCCGATCAAAAGCTTTGACCTCCTTTATCAGCACTTCTTCTTTCAAAGAATTTGGCTCAGCTGATTCTACTAATGATCGAATGGCTTGCATTTCATCGTCACCTTGATGGTGCTCAAACTCATGTGAAAGTGAGAAGTCCTTAAATTGCATTAAGGCAGATATCGGATTTGCTATCAAGCCCTTGCTCGACTTATTCAGTGTCTGAACGTAGCTAAAGACAGTATCTTCTTCATCGTAAATGTGCTTAATGAAATCTTCGACAAATTCGGGTAGCAATTTTTGCAATTCCAGATCCTCATTGCAATTTTTTGCAAGGTGAATAATGAAAGGCAACTTGTCTTTTATGAAGAGGTGATGAGAATGCTTGAGGTATTCAACTAGCAAATCAACTGGGTATGATCCTAGTTCCTTGAATGATAGTCTGGTGCAGCTGTCAAACAAATAGAAGCTTCTGATCACTTTTTCACGATCCAAACCTCTTTCTCGGCAAATTTCGCTCAGCGCTATATTCGAATTTTCGAAAAAAGAAATTCCTAAATAATGCAATGCTCGCGCATACACATAATTTTCATCAACTATTTCCGCCAGCGTCTTCTCGAAAACCATTCCTCAAAAATAGCGGCAAACATTCGAGACTCCAACTGTTTTGTTCCAGAAGCCGTTCTAATGCATTAATACTATTTTTGACAAAATTTTTCAACTGTGAGTACTCATAAAAATTCCAATCAGGCCGTTCGTCTCCCCTTGTACATTGCAATCGCTATTTGCGTTGGTATTCTTCTGGGAGCCAATATGGTAGGGGGCACTTCTGCACCTACACAGGGGCTGGTCAAAAATCTCCAAAAATTCAAGCAAATCTTGACGTACGTCGAAAATGACTACGTGGATCAGGTAGACACCGACGAGCTGGTAGAGGGAGCAATCGCCAGCGTGCTAAAAGATCTTGATCCGCATTCTGTGTATATACCTCCAAAGGAGCTAGATCTTGTTCAGTCGCAGCTGGAAGGAAATTACGAAGGAATTGGGATTGAATTCAACATTTTTAAAGACACCATTTATGTAGTGACACCTTTGAGCGGTGGGCCTTCGGAAAAATTGGGTATCCGAACCGGGGACAAAATTATTGCTGTAGATGGAGAGAGCGTTGCTGGTATTGAAATGACCAACCGGAAAGTTATTGGTTTGCTACGCGGTGAAAAAGGGTCAGAGGTAGTCGTTTCCATACTTAGAAAAGGAGAAAGAGAGGTAATCGAGTTCAATATTGAGCGAGATGTTATTCCTCAATTTTCTGTTGATGTCTCCTACATGGTAGACGATGAGATCGGCTACATTAAGGTGAGTCGTTTCGCTAATTCTACATTTCTTGAGTTCAAAGAAGCTCTTCTGAAACTTAAAGATCAAGGAATGACCAAGATGGTACTAGACCTAAGTGGGAATCCTGGTGGATACTTGCAACGAGCAGTACAAATGGTGGATGAAATTTTGGCTGGTGAAAAAATGATCGTCTATACTGACGGTAAGGAGAAGAGATATACTGAACAACACTTTTCAGGAGAAGAAGGTGACTTTGAAGAAGGGACGATTGTCATCATGATGGACGAGGGTTCTGCCTCAGCATCGGAAATTGTCGCAGGGGCTATTCAGGATCACGACAGGGGTCTAATCGTAGGGCGACGATCCTTTGGGAAAGGCCTGGTTCAACTACCCATCAACCTGATGGACAATTCTCAGCTTAGACTTACGATCTCCAGATACTACACGCCGAGTGGGCGGAGTATTCAAAAGCCGTATGAAGGAAAACTGGAGGATTATCACATGGAGGCCTACAAACGGTTCACAAATGGGGAACTATATAATTCTGACAGCATCAAGGTGAACGATAGCCTGGTTTACAAAACTTCCAAAGGACGAACCGTGTATGGAGGTGGGGGAATCACACCAGACTTCTTTGTGCCTCTGGACACGACAGAAAACAGCGCTTATCTCAACAGGCTTTTTAGCACAAATTCAATGCAGGAGTTCACCGTGAAATATGCTGACGAAAACAAAAAAACTATTGAAGCCATGGGGCTAGAGGAATTTAGATCGTCATTTACCGTAACAGATAAGATTCTCCAGGATTTAATTTCAAGTGCAGAGAGCAACGACCTTTCATTCGATGAAGCTGGCTTCAACAAGTCCAAGGAGCTAATTCGCTTGCTAACAAAAGCGTACATCGCAAGAGGAATATGGGACAACGATGGCTTCTATCCAATTTTCAATGAACAGGATGAAGTCTTCTTAAAAGCCATAAGCCTGATGAACGAAGCAAATCAGTTGGTGAGTAAGTAACAGCACCTCCCTTCTTCTCCACGACCTGTCATCAATCTCGGCGATAGGAGAGATCTATGCAACAAAAAGGAGCATCGGTAAAAGATTTCTCGCTGCGCATCGAAATGACAATTGCGGAAGATGCTGAAATAAACCTGTCCGACGAACAAGTTCTCTGGAAGGCGGGTTCAGCATGACGTGTGAAAGTGAGGTCGCTCCTATAGCTGGGTGTCACCCTGAACTCCTGCCCGTCCGGTCTGGCGGGTGTTTCAGGGTCTTCTACAAGACTCTCGGCTGAGAGCAAATCCTTCTGCAAACTAGACGGGATAGAGGCAAGTATCTTTTTTTCTTGATGAATCATTACAAATTTGCGAGCGACTATGACGGAAAAAGATACTGCCGATAGCCTGCCTTGTCGAAGTCTCTTCCGATGGCAGACAGGCGCGAATACCAGGCGATGCGAAGCGCTTGCTCTTTCTCTCCAAAAAACTTAATTATTATTTGTAACCATCTAAACCATCTGAAGTATTCCTTGTACAGATCGGCTGATGATTGCGCCTTTTAGCATTAATTAACAGCGATTACAGGTTGATCTCGTAAAGTTTATAAGATGTTATGCAACTTTTCATACAGGCACATCATCTTATGGTCAAAGGTTAGGTTTTCGAACGTCGATTTATCGACAGAAGTTAAATGACGCCTAGTTTAGATAATAAAATATCCGATGCAACCCAAGTTCAATAAACTCATAACTCTGCTCCTGCTCCTGGGCACTTTTGCTTTCTTAATGGAAGTAGAGCAAAGGATCACGAGCTTTGCAAGGACTAATTTATCTGACTGGGCGTCTTTACTTCCTCAAGAGAAAACTGCTGAGGGAATCAAATCTATCAATCCGTACACCCAAAACACTTCATTGACAGAAATCTCCATTCTGGACTCGTTAAGAGCATCTAATACCAAAAACAATTAGGGTAAGACCACGTATCTCTGTTCTCAAGTTATAGTCGAAGATTGTTTTCGATTATTTTTGCTTGAAACCGTGATTACACTTGTATGAATAAAGAACAATATCTCGACTTTCTGGCTAGTTGGCAGGAGATTGTCTATGTGCTGGTATTTGTAGCTATAGGGCTCGCTATTCTAAATTATCTTGTCTTTAAAGTCAGGTATATGAGCCTGAAAGATTTCAAGGAGAAATTTGATATGGCAAACGAGAAGCAGACGAAAATGCTTTTCCGAATGCACGTTTTTCTGGCGTTGGCCATTTTCTTTTTTGCAAATACCGTGAGTTATGAAACCGCGCAGTTAAAGGTTACTTGGTTCTTTATCAGGCTATTTATTGCCTTCAGTGTGGGCTTCTTATACGGATATGTAGCTCAACTAGTACTAAAATTCTACTTTCCTGGCAAACTCGAGAAGACGCTCAAAAAGTTGCGTTATACACCTCGTGTTAATCCCGCAAGTGGCAACAAGATGAAATTGCTTAGTGAGGAAGAAGAAGATGCCTATCTGGACGAAGGAATGCAAGCAGAAGAAAATGTGTTTTCCGTTGACTATGATGTGTGGATCGACTCAGCAACAGGATTTACTAAGATTGAAAAGTACAAGGGACATTTAAGTGCCCTTGAGTGCGACAGGTGTGGATTCCAGACCTTAAGATTAATTAAGGAGGAAATCGTAAAAGAAGCTACCGATCATGAGGACGGCGAGCTTCACAAAGAATTCAAATGCTCGTACTGTAACCGAATCAAGAGAAAGAATGTAATTCTATCTCATAAGATGAAGGAGCAATCAGACACAGCAAAACTAATTGCGGATCCGCTGGCACATGACAATCGTATTGCAGTCATCAAACTGGAAATCCATGCTACGAATGGAGGGGTGAAGGAATTTGACTTCCAAAATCTCGACCAGGCCAAACATTTTCTCGAAGAATTCGACTTAGAAAAATTGCATGAAGATTCGTACTAAATTCGCTTCATGACTCGAAAAAGACTTGGGCTCATTATTGGGCCCATTTTATTTTGCATTGTTTTTTTTCTAGAACCATTTAGCGACCTAAACCAGGAAGCGAATGCCGTGCTGGCATCCACCCTTTGGATTGCTACATGGTGGCTGTCTGAGGCGCTGCCTATTTCAGCTACAGCATTACTTCCTATTGCTATACTTCCCCTTGCTGGAGGAGCTCCCATTGCGCAGACGACAGCTGCTTATGGAGATAAGATGCTGTTCCTCTTCGTTGGCGGATTCATCATTGCCATTGCCATGCAAAAATGGAACCTGCATAAGCGAATTGCATTAAGCATTATTTATGCAGTAGGATCCAACTCCCGATATATCGTTCTGGGCTTTATGCTGGCCACAGGGTTATTATCCATGTGGATATCAAATACAGCAACCACGCTCATGATGGTAACAATCGCCACAGCGCTGATATCCGAAATGAGATCACTTACTGGTGAGAATGGAAAAGTATTTTTCAAATCCCTTTTGTTGGGGATTGCATATTCAGCTTCTATTGGCGGTGTTGCGACTCTGGTTGGAACACCTACCAATCCAATTTTTGTTTCAGTAGCCAAGCAGCTCTATGGAACTGAGTTTTCTTTCGCTACGTGGATGGCCTTCGCACTTCCTTTCGCCCTGGTCATGCTCGTTTTATGTTGGTTCCTGCTCACCAATTTGGTTTTCCCTGTAAACAAAGTAGCAATGCCGCTGGGCAGAGAGAGCATCAAAACAGAGCTTCAAAAGCTTGGAAAAATGAGTCAGGAAGAGAAGGCTGTAGCCACTGTATTTATACTCATGGCATTTTCATGGATCACACGGTCATTTTTCCTCAGCCAATTTATATCGGGAATCAACGACACCGTGATCGCAATCGCGGCATCTTCGTTGATGTTTATCATACCTTCTAAAAGTGACGGGAAGCCTCTCCTAAATTGGGCCGAAGCAGAAAAACTTCCTTGGGGAGTGATCATCCTTTTTGGTGGGGGCTTGTCTATAGCGGCGGCCTTTCAAAGTTCAGAACTGGCGAAGTGGATTGGTGCACAGCTTACATCTGTAGAAGCGCTGCCACTATTCTTGATCATACTTATCGTTACCCTTTCGGTAAATTTCCTAACAGAGATTACTTCAAATGTGGCGACGGCCTCTATAATGCTTCCAGTTTTGGCAGCACTAGCAGATGCGATTGGTGTTCATCCATTCCTGCTGATGATTCCAGCTACAATGGCAGCCTCTTGCGCATTTATGCTTCCAATTGCGACGGGGCCCAATGCGATTGTGTTTGGGTCGGGAGAACTTGAAATGCGAGACATGGTCAAAGCAGGAGTCTGGCTGAATATTATTTCAAGTTTGTTGATAAGTCTGCTTGTTTACTATGCGCTTCCTTTTTTCTTGTGAGCAGCCCGATTGGAGTTTGCGATGTAAACGCCGATCCCAACGGCAATCATCCCAACATAGTGCATAGGGTATAGGCTCTCCCCATCCAAAACTCCCCAGATTACTGCAACTACAGGAATTAGATATGTCACCGAAGATGCAAACAAGGCGTCAGTTATTTGAAGTATTTTATTGAATAGAATAAGAGCTATAGCAGTTCCGAAAATCCCCAAAATACAGACATAAAACGTAGATAGCCCAATGCCATCAGTGGAGCTTAGTTTAGGTAGAAAATCAGTGAAGCCGAAGAGATGTATGGCCGCTGCGGGCCCAACGATAATCAGAGAGACACTAGTGACTGTGACTGGATGGAGATGCCCTAAATGGTATTTGATAAAATTTAGATTTGTGCCGTAACATACCGTCGCCAAAACCACCAGTAGCGCGTATACATTGATGCCCGACAATGACATTCCTTTTCCTGCTGAAATCAAAATGGCCGTACCCAAAAAGCCTACAAAAATGCCAAGGAAAACCTTGGAGGTTTGCCGTTGTTTGTAAATAAAGAGTCCTGCCAAAATAACGAAAATGGGTGTCAGTCCATTAATAACGCCAGTTATTGAGCTTTCAAGCTTTGTCTGAGCAATAGCGAAAAGAAAGGAAGGAACGAGACTTCCCAGTAGTCCAACTGAAATCAGAAACGGGATTGACTTTTTATCTACATACTTAAACCTTTTTATAGCAGATGACAGAAGAAAGAGTGTAGCCGCAACGATGCGAAGAGATCCTAATTCATAGGGCGATAGACTTACCAACCCTCTTTTGATAAGGATAAAGGAACTTCCCCAGATGAGTGCGAGTATCATCAGTAATATCCAGGCCAATGCCCTGTTTTTATCCATGGTCGCAATATAGAATTTATCTTGCTTACTGGTTACATGCGAAATCCTGCTGATGCAGTAACCATCGAGATACCTCCCTGACCAACTTCCGACCCTCGCGTCTTGACATTTATCTCCGTCCCAAAAGCGAAGCCTACTTCCGCATACCAATTTCTAGATTCAGGAACATACTTATAGCCGAAATTGACCGCTGGTTGCAGTACTAAGATATCAGTGGTGCCAGCGAAGGAAAAGGCATTGTTTGTGGTTGCATCCGTCCAATCAATTTCCAGAATCCAAACAAAATTCTCTAATCCAATATAGAAACCGCTACTGTCCTGCACCACGAATCGCTTGTACACCAACCCTGCCCCAAAGCCATCGCCCTCCTCGTTTTGGTGCTCGCCAAAATCTTTCCGATCCGCCTTGTTGTAACTAGCATAAATTCCGAAGGTAGATTTAGTGCTCATTAATTTCTCAGCACGTAGCATGTACATCTGCCCCGCCGGGTAGGCGCGGAATTCAAAACCGAAATCCTGGGCGTAAATGAGTGAAATACAAAAGAAAAACAGGATGGTTAGTCGGGCTCTCATCGAGCAACCGCTTCTCCAAACATCTCTGGAATTTGGAGCAAAGTCTCTTTCACTTCCTCGTAAGACTCGGATTCTACCAACGTAGTTCTAACTGGTTTAAAATTAGGAATGCCTCTGAAGTAGTTGGTATAGTGTCTTCTCATTTCCAGCAATCCCTGGCGCTCACCTTTCCATTCAACTGAAAAATCTACATGTTGGATTGATACGCGTACTCTCTCCTCCAGTGAAGGAGCTTCCAGCTTTAATCCCGTTTTTAGGTAATGCTTAATCTCGTTGAATATCCACGGATAGCCAATAGAGGCACGCCCAATCATAATCCCATCTACTCCGTATCTCTCCTTGTATTCATGGGCTTTCTCAGGGCTATCAATATCCCCATTTCCAAAGATTGGAATATGAATTTCAGGGTCATTCTTGACTTCTGCAATGTAGGACCAGTCGGCTTCTCCTTTGTACATCTGCTTTCTTGTCCTGCCGTGAATTGACAATGCCTGAACCCCGACATCCTGAAGACGTTTCGCCACTTCCCTGATCTTGATCGTTGAATGATCCCATCCGAGTCTTGTTTTGACTGTCACAGGTTTATCCACTCGCTTTACGATCTCGTCGGTCATTTCCTGCATCTTGGGAAGGTCTAGCAAAATGCCAGCTCCTGCTCCCTTGCAAGCGACCTTCTTAACAGGACATCCATAATTAATGTCGATGATTTCCGGGTTCGCCGCCTCAGCTATCGCAGCTGCCTCCCGCATGGACTCAATCTTGTCTCCGAAAATCTGAATACCAATTGGCCGCTCGTAATCATAGATGTCCAATTTCTGGACGCTTTTTTCGGCGTGACGTATGAGCCCTTCTGATGAAATAAACTCTGTGTACATCAAATCAGCTCCATTTTCCTTGCACACTGCACGGAACGGCGGATCACTTACATCCTCCATCGGAGCCAATAATAGTGGGAAGTCCCCTAATTCTATGTCGCTGATTTTAACCACCCTGAACGGTTATATTTGCCCGCAAAGTTAGCTAGATGCTGGATATATTCAGAAATCATTCTTCAGAAGGGCAAACAAGGAAAGCATGGCTTTTTGCCTTGGTCCTTATTTCCTACATAACCCTCACAATGTACTTCGGTAATCAGGGAGATGTAGACGAGGAGTCGATACTTCAAATTGACCCAATCGTTCTTTTAGCTGCGCAGGGAATATTTTCGACATTAATGTTCGTGGGTGTTTCGCTCTTATTTATAAAAGTTGTTCTAAAACTTCCACCTTCAGCGTTCTTTCCGAAAGTAACGTGGTCCATGGTTGGAATTACGTTCTTGGTTTCTATCAGTTTTATGGTAGTAAACAGTGCCGTTGGAGAATGGAATCTGAATTTGGATTTCCCAGACTCAAATTTTGAAGACTGGGCAAAACAATCAGAAGAACAACTGAAAGCTCTCACTGAGCACGTGATCAATTTTACCTCGCTCACACATTTCATCGTAGCTTTTATTGTCGTGGGAATTATACCAGCAATAGGCGAAGAACTATTATTCCGCGGATTGATTCAGAATTTTTTGTCTAGGGCTTTTTCAAATCACCATTTAGGCATTTGGATCAGTGGCTTTGCCTTTGCAGCAATCCACATGCAATTTTATGGATTAGCACCCCGAATGCTTTTGGGAGTCGTCTTCGGATATCTGTATCACTGGTCGGGGAATCTAACTGTGGCGATGATCGCCCATTTGATCAACAATGGATTAGCACTATTTCTACTATACATGAGCACCTTGGGGGCAATCGAGGTAAGTTCAGAGCAAATGGAATCTTCTGCACCTTGGCCAATCGTGATGGTCTTTGCTGTTGTTTGTTTAATATCGCTTAGAATTTTTCACAAGAAATACTCCACCACTGATGGATAACTGGCAATCCGTATTTAAAGATGAGAGACAACACCGCATTGAGATTGTCAAGGCAGTGCTAGAGGATCATCATATGAATCCAGTCGTGGTGAATAAGAAAATTTCTGGCTACGGTCTTGGTAATTTCGAAGTCAGGGTTGCTCCCGATTTTGTCTTGAAGGCCATCAAACTAATTAAGGAGGATATCAAATTTGAATAAATTTTCAGACCTGGCACCACGTTTGGCTTCTGCGCTTGTGGGAGGAGCTTTGGTAATTTCCGCATTGTTGTGGAACGAATGGTCCTACTTTCTGATGTTTCTTGGCATTGCCTGCCTGACCATGTGGGAATTCTATCGATTGGTACGATTACAGAGCTATGTTCCAATTAGAATGCTTGGTGTTACAATTGGCGCCTTGCTCTTCATTTTTTCTTTTCTTATTGAGTACGGAGTTCTACCCTCCAACTTCTACATGGCTCTTTTTCCCCTAGCCTCCTTTGTTTTTCTAATCAAGCTGTACAAGAAAAGCGATGTACATCCTTTTATCAATATTGCGCTATTCTACTTGGGCATTCTCTACGTTGCTTTACCCTTCGCCTTGATAAATATTCTGGTCTTCTACAGTGGAGAGTATTCCTACGAAATTTTGCTTGGGTTGCTATTTCTAGTTTGGGCTAATGATGTTGGGGCGTATTTTACAGGGATCCTTTTTGGAAAAACAAAACTTTTTGAGCGTATTTCTCCGAAGAAGTCCTGGGAAGGAAGCATTGGAGGTGGTGCTGCCTCCGTGGCAACTTCATTGGTTATAAGTAATTACTTTATTGGATTGGAGAGGTGGGAGTGGGTAATAGTATCAATTATCGTTGTTATTGCTGGCACGTATGGAGATCTGGTTGAATCACATTTTAAGCGATCCATGCAAATCAAAGACTCAGGCTCGGCGATTCCGGGACACGGTGGTTTTTTGGATCGTTTTGATAGCCTGTTACTTGCGGTTCCTTTTGTTGTAGTTTTCTTGAAATTATTCTAGCAAGAATTAGATTTCACCTTAGCTTTGTGAAAATTTAACAACGCACCCCAATTCTCTCATTTTAATACCCCATGGCTTACAAAGAACCTGCTCCGATAAAGGACAGAGACAATCCCTTCGAGTCCATGATGTCTCGCTTCCAAATTGCAGCCGAACATCTAGGACTGGATCAAGAAATTTACGACGTATTGAAAACACCGGCCAAACAGGTCATTGTGTCACTGCCCGTTACCATGGACAATGGGTCCATCAAAGTATTTGAAGGATATCGAGTCATTCACTCTACAATCTTAGGTCCCTCTAAAGGAGGAATTCGCTACGATATGGAGGTAAACATTGACGAGGTGAAGGCACTTGCTGCCTGGATGACGTGGAAATGTGCGGTGGTTGATATTCCCTATGGTGGAGCAAAAGGGGGTATCAAATGTAATCCCCGGGAAATGTCGGCGGGGGAAGTAGAACGTCTGACGCGTGCCTTTACACAGGCTATGATGGATGTGATTGGAGAAGATCGAGATATCCCTGCTCCAGATATGGGGACAGGGCCAAGAGAGATGGCTTGGATGATGGATCAATACTCCAGAAACATGGGTAAAACAATCAATTCAGTAGTAACTGGTAAACCCATTGTTTTAGGGGGCTCGCTCGGACGTGAAGAAGCCACGGGTCGTGGCGTGATGATCTCCGCATTAGCAGCCATGGAGAAACAAAAAATTAACCCTTTCAAAGCAACGTGCGCTATTCAGGGATTTGGAAACGTTGGGTCTTGGGCTGCTACCCTTTTGGAGGAACGAGGTGTTAGTGTGGTTGCGATAAGTGACTTGACGGGAGGATACTACAACAAAGAAGGTATTGATATTCAAAAAGCGTATAAATACCGAGTTGGTAACAATGGGAGTCTCGAAGGATTTGAGGGTGCTGAGAAAATGGATGCAGACGAATTGCTATTGCTTGATGTAGATGTACTTGTCCCTGCTGCAATCGAAGATGTGATCACCAAACACAATGCTGACAAGATTCAAGCAAAACTGATTGTAGAAGGCGCAAATGGGCCAACATCAGCCAAAGCTGACAAAATTCTGAATGATAAAGGAATTTTAGCTGTACCTGACATTTTAGCGAATGCTGGTGGAGTTACGGTTTCCTATTTTGAGTGGGTGCAAAATAGATTGGGATACGGCTGGACACGTGAGCGGGTGAGCAGAAGATCAGACAGGATTATGAAAACAGCTTTCGACAGAGTCTATAAGATCGCAGAAAAACACAAAACAAGCATGCGAATTGCAGCCTATATTGTGGCTATTGACAAAGTGGCTAAGACCTATAAATATCGAGGCGGCTTTTGACACGAAGTGTCATCCTGACGAAAGAAGGATCTCCTGAAGATGCTTCGCCCCTCAGCATGACGATTAATGAAGATGAGAATACACAAAGAAGGATTTAAGATCATACCTATAGCAGCTCTACTCATAGGTTTGTTGTATTGGGGGCTTTACACACTCCTTCCATTCTTGGTGGTACAATACATCCTCGGAATTGCTGCTATCACCTTTTTTGTGCTCATTGTTCGATTCTTCCGTAATCCAAAAGTAGATACGCCAGAAAAAGAAGGAATTATTTATGCCCCTGCTGAGGGTAAGGTGGTTGTGATTGAGCGTGTGTATGAAGGTGAATATCACAAAGATGACCGAATTCAGGTTTCTATATTTATGTCACCACTCAATGTGCACGTAAACAGGAGCCCGGTTAAAGGTAAAGTTGACTTCTTCCAATATCATCCTGGCAAATTTCTAGTAGCCTGGCATCCGAAATCCAGTACTGAGAACGAGCGAACCTCAATCGGGTACAAAGCAGAAAATGGCGCTAACATTCTAATGCGACAAATTGCTGGAGCTGTTGCAAGAAGAATTGCATTCTATCCGCAAATTGGCGATCCCGTTGCTCAAGGCTCCTCTGTTGGGTTCATTCGCTTCGGCAGTCGCGTGGATCTTTTCCTTCCCCTGGACACAGACATCAAAGTGAAAATTGGTGATTTGACAAAGGGTGGAGAGACAGTTGTTGCCGAGTTGAAATGACGCAGAACATGCGAGAGAAGATCATTCAGGTCTGTGATCAAAAAATTGCAACGAAGGGAGAAAACGTCGGCCTCTCTTTCTACGCCTTTTTCGAAAACAAGAATACAAATCCCAAACTTCTAATGGAAGTTGCCAAATGGTGGATTCTGGAAAACGAGTTTGATCACTTCGAGAAGGCAGTTAAGATCAAGAAGATTGTAACGGAGATGAAGTAAGCTTCAAGCCATTAGACACAAGCTTCAAGAGATCGCATTATCCTTGAGACTTTCAGCTTGAAACTTACAACTCAACTACTTCCTACTATAATTCGGAGCCTCCCTTGTAATGTGAATATCGTGCGGATGGCTTTCTGCAACACCAGCTCCTGAAATCCTTACAAATTTTGCTTCATGTAGATCTTCAATAGTACCCGCTCCACAGTAACCCATTCCAGCTTTTAGCCCACCAGTCATCTGGTACAAGACTTCCTGAACAGAACCTTTGAAAGGGACGCGCCCGACGATGCCTTCTGGAACTAATTTCTTAATATCATCTTCGGCATCCTGGAAGTAGCGGTCCTTGGAACCTTCTTCCATTGCCTCCACGGAGCCCATGCCTCGGTAGGACTTAAATTTTCTTCCTTCGTAGAGAATCACTTCGCCAGGTGCTTCTTCAGTACCCGCCAAAAGTGACCCAATCATGACTGTGGTTGCGCCGCCAGCTAGGGCTTTGACTATGTCGCCTGAGAATCGAACTCCACCATCAGCAATGATTGGCACATTGGTTCCTTTGATAGCCTGAGCAGATTCGTACACCGCCGAGAGTTGCGGAACACCAACGCCAGCAATTACACGTGTTGTACAGATGCTGCCAGGGCCAACTCCCACTTTGACTGCATCGGCTCCCGCTGCCACTAATGCCTTTGCTGCATCCGCAGTGGCTACATTTCCAACAATCGTTTCAAGGTCTGGAAAATCTTTCTTTACCTTTTTTGCAGCATCGATGACACCTTTCGAATGTCCATGTGCTGTGTCTATGCTCACAAGATCAACTCCTGCTTTTTGTAGTGCTCGAATTCGGTCACTAATATCGGGGGTCACACCAACTGCTGCCCCTACTCTCAATCTTCCGTATTCGTCCTTGCATGCATTTGGTCGGTCTCTATTTTTTAGAATGTCCTTGTAGGTGATTAGTCCAGTCAGTTTTCCGTCCTTATCTACGATTGGTAGTTTTTCGATTTTATATTCTTGCAGGATTGCTTCAGCTTCTTTCAACCCAACCTCATCTGTTGCGGTAATCAGATTGTCCTTGGTCATGATTTCCTTTACAGGACGTTTCATGCCTTTTTCAAATCGAAGGTCGCGATTGGTCACGATCCCAATGAGCTTATTTTCCTTGTTGACCACTGGTATCCCTCCAATTTTGTGCTCCCTCATGATTGCCTCGGCATCACCTAAGGTACTGTCCACATGCAAGGTGATCGGATCGAGAATCATTCCGCTTTGAGAACGTTTTACCTTTCGAACCTGAACGGCCTGTTGCTCGATCGACATATTTTTATGAATAATCCCGATACCGCCCTCCAATGCCATTGCTATTGCAAGTTGCGCTTCAGTTACGGTATCCATTGCCGCGGATACCAAGGGTATATTCAAACGGATATTTCGCGTAATCTGAGAAGACGTATCTGTATCTCTTGGAAGTACTTCTGAATAACCGGGGAGGAGAAGCACATCGTCGTAGGTAAGTGCTTCGAATAAGAATTTGTCTTTTATTGTCATGGCAAATAATGAGGAACTGTAGCTATTATTTGCAGCACAAAATTATGTCGCTTCATTAGATTAAGTACTATTTAAAAGAATAATTTTACAGACATGGAAATGTGGAATACGTTTTTGAGTCAACTTTTGGAAACCTCGGCCATTGAGTTTTTGGCTGTGGTTACTGGCATTGCCAGTGTATGGTTTAGTAAACAGGAGAAAATTCTTGTTTATCCGTTCGGAATCATCAACGTAGGGTTATACATTTTTATCTCGTACCAATACAAATTGTATGCTGATACTGGAATCAATGCATACTACTTGCTAATGAGCATATACGGTTGGTATAACTGGAAGCACACCCAAGTCGGAGCCAATCAAATTCCGATTACGAGCTGCACCAAGAATGGAAATATTTTCAATGTGTCGATTATGCTGGCTGCATTCTTCCTTCTTTGGATTCTGCTTTCGCAGAATACTGACAGTGATGTGCCGATGTGGGATGCACTCACAACTTCTTTTGCGATAACAGCCATGTACCTAATGGCTCAGAAAAAGATCGAACACTGGTATTTCTGGATTGGAACGAATATCTCTTCCATCCCGCTATATATCTACAAGGAACTTCCTTTCACCAGCTTCCAGTTTATTGTCTTTGGCTACATCGCAGTTCTTGGGCTAATATCCTGGAGACAGAAAATGCTGGTTGGTGACAATGAAACGGATGTCAATATTCGCCCAACGACTCACGATCTGGATTAGATTTTACGTTTGTCATTTCGTGTGCAGCGAGAAATCTTTATTAACTAACCCAGGACTGTGTCTAGATCTCTCCTATCGTCGAGATGATATGGTGTATAAATAGAAATGAAGAGAGTGTACATTAAAGACAGTTTAAATGATAAAGAAAATTGCCATTCTAGGCCCAGAATCCACTGGGAAAAGTGAGATAGCACAGCAGCTTGCAGCACACTATCAAACGGAGTGGGTTCCTGAGTATGCTCGCTTCTATCTGGATCGATTGGATGGAGAATATCAACAATCCGACTTATTGGAAATCGCAAAAGGACAAATGGCATGGGAGGACGATAAGGCTGAGTATGCCAAGGACTATCTTTTTTGCGACACGGAACTAAGCGTCATCAAGATTTGGAGTGATCACAAATATGGAAATACGGACCCATGGATTGAGGAAGAGCTTAAGACACGGAAGTACGATCTCTACTTGCTTGGAAATATCGACATTGCATGGACTCCTGATCCGCAACGAGAGCACCCGAAAATGAGGAAACACTTTTTCGAGGTGTATGAAAACTATTTAAAAGAGCGAGACCTTCCGTATGCGATCGTCTCGGGATATGAGGGGGAACGAAAAAAGTGTGCGGTAGGAGTGGTGGAAAAGCATTTTAATTCAAACGAATGATTCTAACAAGCATAAATAAACATTGGGCATGGACAGGGGTTGTTGCCGAAGAGATCATCTCAGTTAGTGAATTCGGGAACGTGATTCTCAAGTCTTCAACTGGTGACTACTGGAGGATTTGCCCGGAAGAGTTGTATTGTAAGGCTATTGCTGAAAATTCAGAGGAGCTGGAAGTAGCAATGAAGGATCCTGAATTTCTCGAAAGTTGGGAAATGACCGAGCTTCTGCTGGTTGCAAAAGCGAAGATGGGTGAGTTGAAAGTTGGAGAGAAATATTGCTTGAAGCTGCCAGTCATATTTGGTGGGGAGTACACCGAGGAGAACTTTGGAACAATTTTACACATTAATCAGCTTGCCTATGCCGGGCAGATGACGGAAAAGATTGATGATCTTCCCGACGGAACGAAGATCGAGTTCAATGTTTGACTACCTAGGGTAGACCAAGTCACCTTGCAGAAAGACCCTGAAACAATTTCAGGGTGACGAACAGGGGAGAAAAAAATCCTGAAGAGAAGTTTCGCGAAACTGCTTGGATTTTTAAAAGGCGTGTACATGTAGAAAAATGGTACGCAAAAACAGAAGATAAATGCTAAAGAATATTTACCGAACAATCCCCTTTTTGGAGGGGAAGCAATGCTATTAAGTAAAGCTTGTTAGAAGAGTGTCATCCCAGACTTTGATCTGGGGTTTTCATCAAATCTGTTATCAGGTGGAGATTTTCAATCATACCACGTCTTCGGAAATTTACAAACGACAAATAAATTACAAAACACAATCGGTAATTTCCACTACTTACGAAGGTTTGATTTTTCCATTTTGATATTTATTTGTGTTTTGTTTCTTGGAGTTTGACACAAGTTCTAGTCAAACGCAATTGATTGTAGTGATGCTTAACTTAATAGCATTGGGAGGGGTGGGTCAAAACGTAGACACTCAAATAACACCATTATTCAAAGCGTACTGAATTAGCTCGGAACTATTATGAAGATCGAGTTTTTTTAGAATGTTTTTTCGATGGGTCTTTACCGTGTGTAGCGAAATAAAAAGCTTATCCGCAATCTGGCTGCTGGTTAGACCTTCCGCCTGGCACTTTATGATATCTAACTCCCGCTCACTTAATTTGTGCTGCTTCACCTCTTCTTCGTTAGAGCTAAATGACTGTATCTGATCATAGTAGGAGCGACCTGAGTGTACCCGATCAATTGCTTCTGCTAATTCTTTACCTGTGTTGTTTTTTAGCAAGCATCCATCGATTCCGATTTGGACTATTTCTTCAATGAATGATTTCTGCGCATACATCGTGAGGATGATCACTTTGACGTGTTTGTAAAGTGACTTAATTTTTTTGGCACAGGTAATACCATCCATGACTGGCATGTTGATGTCAAGTACCACAATGTGAACTTTTTGTTTTTCAAGAAAGTCGAGGACTTCCTGTCCGTTTTCAGCTTCCCCAACTATTTCAAAGTGAGTGTTTGCGCTGAGTATAAGCTTTAACCCATCTATGACAATCTTGTGATCGTCGGCAAGTAAGATTTTGACGGTGCTCATTTGGTTGGTAATTCAATAATAAATGTACTACCTCTTGTTGGCATAGAGTCAATTTTGAACTCCCCATTTAATTTTTCAACCTGTTTTTCAATGTTCTTCAAACCCATTCCATAACATTCAATTTTTTGATTGAATCCAACACCGTTGTCTTCATAAATGATCGTAAACCCTTTATTTGACTGAACTTCCAAATCAATCTGTGAGCACTTAGCGTGTTTCAGAGAGTTACTAAATAATTCTTGTATTATGCGGTAGACATTGAAAGCAAGCTCGTTGCAGATTTTACTTGAAATCTGTACTTCTAATTCTACGCGGATTCCCATTGAGGTTGTAACAGCGTCAGCCAAGTTTTTAAGCCCTGTTTCAAGCGCAAAATGTTTAATCAAGCCACAGTCTAGAGCAATGGATATTTTTCTAACTAATTCATTGGCTTGTTTCGAAGATTCACTAATTTTTTCAGAAATACCCTTTAGTTGATCTGGTTTTGATTTGATAAGTAAAGACTCAGCATACATATTTATAGCGACCAGAATGCTGCCAAGTGTATCGTGTATTTCGGAGAACACACCATCGATTTCTTTGTCCTGAGCAAGCAGCACGTTATGCGCAGAATTTAACTCCTCCTGTCTCAGCAAGCTGTCAATACCTTTCACCTCCAGAATTCTTTTGAACTGTTTACGCTGATACAAATACATCAAGAAGGTAACAACTAGACCTAGCAAAAGAATACCACATATGATGGCATACAGAATAGAATCGTTATTTACAAAATCGGTTCCCAATTGATACCCATGCGGATTAAAGAATTCTAATTAATTGTTTGAGCAGTGATGCTCAAAAAGTAGTATTCAAAGTTTGTACTTAATTGGTTAAGTGGAAATACCCACTAAGGGGTATTTTGTTTAGTTCAACAAAAAAGCGAGCTCCTGGAGCTCGCTTACGCTTCTTCCAGCTAAAGAGAAGCAGCCTTAGTTATGTCTTATTGTTCTCAACCTCCTGTGGCGGTGTTCAGGTATTATCTCTTTTTGATGATCAAAAAACTCTTTATTATTCTGTAGTTGAGATCGATGATTGAAAGTTTAAAAGCAGCATCTACCAACTTGGAAATGTCAACCATGGTCGAAGGTGCGCTGAGTTCTCCTTGCCCGACCTGTCTGCCCAACAAGTCGTGCAGTTTGTAGCGTGAACCCAGGGGGTCTTCCATTTCGATCTTTAGAAAGTTGTTCGCTGGGTCAGGGTAAATCAAAGCCTTAACCTCTGGCTGGATTTGATCCGATCCAAGCGGCAGTTGGACTACGTAAGATTGATAAAACCCCTGCGTGTACCTGATCAGATTGGTAGCGTAGCTTTCAACGAGTACCTCGCCGATCGTAAAGTCAACACCTAAGGCTTCTGATGCATTAGAATCGCCCTGACTACTGATTTCCTCCTGAGCTGTTAATTGATAACAGCCAAATGAAAGGACAAACACGAGGACGAAAAATGAGTGGTATTTGGTAATTCGCATGGTGGTTGTGGTTGGAGTGTAAAAATTGGCATTTGATAAGACTGATGAAATACCCCGTAGGGGGTATTTTGGGAGGAATACAGGCATATTGCTCTCACATTAATTAGGAAGTACGTGATCCTGTAGGTAATGCTCATCAATTAGTGTTGTTAAATGATATTGGTAAAGGAAAACCCTTCAAACAAAGGTGGCAGAGTAGAAGGTACCGTTCAATACGACAAAATGCGTATTTCATCAATTGATAATCCGGGTATTTGTACCCTGCCTTACACTCTCAATAATGGGCTGTTTCCTTTGATGATTTGATCACGACTGGTTAAGAATGAAATAAAACGAGGACTCCAATGATGAATCTTAATTCAGGAGATTGGGTGCAGAATCCCACACCGTTGGAGTATAATCAAGGGCAATGGAAAGTTTTCGATTTCAACACCAGAGAGGTCAGTGAGGAGGAAGGCAGCAGCAAGAAACTGTTCACAAGGCTGCTATCAGAATTCGATGTGATTTCTAGGATCACCTCATTCAAGTAGATCGGGTCTTCTTTTCTTTGTTCTTTCTAACGCCTGTTCATTTCGCCATTCTTCCACGTTGCTTTCATGACCTGAAGTGAGAATTTCGGGAACTTTCCAGCCTTTGTAATCAGCCGGGCGTGTGTAGACAGGAGGGGCGAGGAGGTCGTCTTGAAAAGAATCAGATAGCGCCGACGATTCGTCATTGAGAACACCAGGAATCAACCGTATCAATGAATCGGCCAGCACCATTGCTGCCAGCTCACCACCTGAAAGCACATAATCTCCAATGCTAATTTCCTTGGTTACCAGATGTTCCCTTACCCGCTGATCAACTCCTTTGTAGTGACCGCAGAGAAGAATCAAATTTTTGTTTAGGGAGAGCGTGTTTGCCATTGACTGATTGAATGTCTCTCCATCTGGAGTCAGATAGATTACTTCATTATAGGTAACATTCTCTTTTAACTTGGTAATGCAAGCGTCAATGGGCTCGATTGAGAGTACCATGCCTGCCCCACCACCAAAGGCATAGTCGTCGACCTTTTTGTGTTTGTCGGTAGAGTAATCGCGAAGATTATGAATTTGGATGTCGACCAGTCCCTTTTCCATGGAGCGCTTCACAATGCTCTGGTTCATAGGACCATCGAAGAGTTCGGGTAGGCATGTAATGATGTCGAGTCTCATGTTTGCTTCTACAATATATCATATATTGAGGCCTTGCCAACTGGGGTTGGCACTTCTTGCCTTACTTTTTTTCTAGATAAAAAAAAGTATCGAAGCGGCGAACCGCCAAAAAAACCATAAAAATTTTAAAGCCTTCACACACATGCCCTCACCACCACGCCAAATTTTCCTTCCCTCCCTCTTGAGGTGGATTGTCTCGCATAAAAAGGGTCTCACTCATTATACAAATCCAGCAATCCTTCGGGGAGATCAACTTCCACTTTTTTGGCTTCAACATCCACCTTCTTCAGCACCTCGTCGATCATTGGAATGAGAAACTCTTTATCACCAGAGTAAACGGCCATCAATTCATTGGCTCCCTCATAGACGTCCTTCACGACACCGATCAGTTTCGAGTTTTCAAAAACTTCACAACCAATCAAATCATGAAAATAGAATTCGCCTTTGGGAAGTTTTGGTAGATGGCTCAGAGGTAAGTAGATCGCTGACTTCACTAGGGGTTTGGCTTCATCTATAGAATCAATGTCCTCGAACCTGACCAAAGCTTTGTCCCCATTCACCTGGATGGTAGAAACAAAAAATGGAACCAGTTTCTCCTCTCTCTTGAGGAAAACCGATTCCAATTTTCTATAGTCTTCAGGAAAATCAACATCAAGACTGATGCTGACTTGACCATGTAAACCGTGGGTTTTGATTACTTCACCAAGTTGGTAGCAATCATCCAGCAGCATAATGGTTATTTTTCCTTTTTCTCTTCTTTGTCAGCAGGAGCTTCTTCCGAAGCCTCAGCTTTTGGCTCTTCCGCTTCCGGAGCAGCCTCTTCAGTTTTAGCTTCTTCAGCCACTGGAGCTTCTTCAACCTTAGCTTCTTCAGCTTTTGGTTCTTCTACTTCTGGAGCAGTCTCTTCAGCAACTGGTGCTTCTTCGGCTTTTGCTTCTTCAGCTTTAGCCTCATCAGCTGGAGCTTCTTCTGTCTTAGCATCCTCAACGGCAGCCGGGGTTTCTTCCGCCGGTGCCTCAGTTACTTCCGCAGCGGCAGCTTCTGGAGCAGCCTCCTCAGTTGTAGCCTCTGTCGTTGTTTCAGCCTGCGCTTCTTCAACATCAGCAGCATCTTCTGCTAAGCTTTCGTCACCTTCAGCTCCACCTTCTTTGATTTCTTCAACCAATGCAGCTTCAGCAGCTTGAAGTTTCTTCTGAATTGCTTCAGCTCTTGCTTCTTTCACTTTAGACTCGGCATCAAATCTCGCTTTCGCTTCTGCGGCTTTGTCTTTAGAAAGTGTATCAATTTTGCCTTGAATTTTAGATTCTTTGTCGGCAACCCATGCAGCCAATTTCTTGTCTGCCTCTTCCTGCTTAATCGCTCCTTTGTCAACCCCTATTTGAAGATGTTTTCGATACATCACCCCCTTATAGGATAGCATTGCTCGAACGGTATCCGTGGGCTGTGCCCCTTTCATTACCCATTCGAATGCTTTTTCTGAATCAAGATTAATTGCTGCAGGATCGGAATTTGGATTGTATGTTCCGATTTTCTCAATAAAGCGACCATCTCGTGGTGCTCTTGCATCAGCCACGACTACATCGTACATGGCCATTTTTCTGCGTCCTCGACGCGCTAGTCTAATTTTTACTGACATACGTTTTTCTTAGTTGCGGATCTCGTCCGTGTTAAAGTTTTAAAATGGAGCGCAAATGTAGATGTTTTTTCTGGTTTAAAACACTATCCATCCATTCTTTAGTTTGGAGCGAACGACCAGTGCCAGAACTGCATTCAGTCCCGCCTGTCTGCCGACAAGGCAGGCTTTCGGCTATATCTTTTTCTTGAAGAAGATTAGACGAACATCTTCGTGCGGGATAAGAAAAAGGATGCCGCCTCTATCGGGGCTAGGTTCCAAAGTCAGGGTGTTTTTTGAGGAAAGTAGAAAGTATTCTTTTTCTCGTTCCTGTCATGCCTGACCTGATCAGGCATCTTATTCACATCCTGTCACTTCAGAACCACAATCGAGATCAATAGGAGAATTCTCTACGACCTGCCACTTCGAGTGAAACGAGAAATCTATTCCTTAATGATGGTAAAGATTTCTCCTATCGTGAAATGACAAAAGCGCAGACAGAATCTGCATACTGGAAGCTCACAACCTATGTTCGTCCGCAAAGCTGTAAAAGGAGTTGTCGGCAACGATCAAATGATCTAGCAGATTGATGTCAAGGGATTTACCTCCGCTCATGATTTTCCTGGTTAGGGCAATATCCTCGTTGCTAGGTTGAATATTCCCGCTTGGGTGATTGTGAATTAAAATCAGACCGCTGGCCATTTCTTCCAGTGCTTTTTTAAAAATAATTTTCGCATCTACCACAGTCCCCGAAACGCCACCTTGACTGATCATTTGCTTCAGGATAACTTCGTTGCTCCTTTTCAGTAGGATAATCCAGAATTCTTCGTGGGGTAGATCCATTAGGTCGCCTTTCATTAAATCAAAGGTGTCTAGAGAGGAACGGATTTTTAATTTCTGTTCAGGATCGGTCTTTTTTCTCCTTCGACCAATTTCCAAAGCGCTGACAATCGAAATGGCTTTAGCTTCACCAATTCCTTTAAACTTCTGAAGATCTTTGACCGATAGCCTTGCGAGGGTATTCAGATTATTTCCACAGTGATTTAAAATGTGCTGTGCAAGTTCCACTGCAGTTTGATGCTTATTTCCTGAGCCTAATAGGATTGCTATGAGCTCGGCCTCCGACAAGGCAGCCTTCCCTTTGATGAGCAGTTTCTCTCTGGGACGATCCTGCTCTGCCCAGTTTTTTATGGTCATGCGATTTTCTGACATGTCCAGCGGTAAAATATAGCCTTTCTCTTGCATTGCTTTTATTATGAGCCACATCAGGCGCAGGTAAGGATTGCCTGAAATTGGTGGGAATTTTAAATGGTTTTGGCTCTTAATAAAAATACCCCATGCATTGTATGCACAGGGTATACTATATGTAGTCCTTTTTATTTCTTAAGCTAGGCTTGCTACGTGTCTTGTAAGCTGCGACTTTAGGTGACCTGCTTTGTTTTTGTGGATGATGTTTTTCTTGGATAGTTTATCCACCATACCCAACACTTGGTTCAAAAGCTCCTCACCCTGCTTTTTGTCAGTGGTGGTTTGCAGTCTTTTGATGAAAGTACGAGTGGTCTTATGCTGGTACTTATTTCTCAGCCTTTTTGCTTCGTTACTTCTTATTCTTTTTAATGCAGATTTATGGTTTGCCATAATGCTTTTCTATGTTCCTAAAATTTCGGACGGCAAAGATAGAAGTTTTGACCAGAAATGAAAAAGCGATTACCGAATTTTCTTTTTATGCAGAAACTCCATTTTTTAGTTTGCCTGGACCTCAGACCTAACTTTCTGGGAATTACTTCCCTGAGGCCGGGCCGACGTTTCGGAGGCTAGGAGGTTTCACACTTAAATTTTACAGATTGACCTATAAACACCCCTATAATCCCCTCAAGGGGATATTTTCAGTAGTGGCTTCTATCAAACTGAGGTTAAATTAGCAGGAAGCGGAATCCATGACCGTCATCCGAGCAAAGTGAAGCAATCTTGACAGGCTTCCCCTCAATGCCTCGTATTTGATGCCTCAATTCTACCGATGACCAAATGTAGACTGGTAAAGTGCGACAAGAACCGATACTCCTCATAATTTAGAAGCTCATCCATCTGGCTTCATTGACATGCGTGCAGTTGTATTTTTCCTGATTTTGCTTACTCCGGGTTTTGGCGAGGGATGGGGATTTTTCGCTCATCAGAAGATCAACAGACTGGCGGTTTTCACTCTGCCACCAGAAATGATCGGCTTTTACAAGTATCACATCCAGTTTTTAACCGAAAAGGCGGTTAATCCCGACAAACGAAGGTACGCAGTAGAAGAAGAGGCTTCCAGGCATTACATTGACTTGGACGTATATGGGGACTCGGCGGTTTATAAGATGCCTCGATACTGGAAAGATGCGGTGGAGCGGTATACAGAAGACACCTTGCTCGCGTACGGCGTGGTTCCTTATCACATTGGCAGGGTTAGCTTTTGGTTGACCGACGCTTTCAAAAACAAAGATGTGGAGCAGGTCTTGAAATTGTCGGCAGACCTTGGGCATTACATTGCTGACGCCAACGTGCCTCTCCATACCACAGAGAATTACAACGGTCAGCTCAGCGGCCAGTATGGAATTCATGGTTTCTGGGAATCCAGACTTCCAGAGTTGTTTTTCGGAGACTATGATTTGCTGACGGGTCAGGCAGCCTACGTCGAAAACTTGCAGCTGTATGCATGGGAAGCCGTGACGAATGCGCATCATGCGTTGGACTCAGTGCTAAGATTCGAAGATCAATTGACCAAAAAATATCCTGATTCGAAGAAGTATGGATATGAGGAACGTGGGAATACGACAGCCCGAACCTACTCGTATGATTTTTCCAAAGATTATCACCGCAGACTAAATGGCATGGTTGAGCGCAGAATGCGAGCCTCGATTAAGATGGTTGGGGACTTTTGGATGAGCTGTTGGGTGAAGGCAGGACAGCCAAATCTGCTGGACCTTGTTGGGCCAGTGGTCGAAATACCAGACACCGTCTACGTAGAAGTTCCCGGCATGAAGCTTAGAAATCATGAGGCAGGAGAAAAGGGGGAGTAGAGTGTGCGGTAGTTATTTTGAAAATTGGAGAAAAGACAGAAGCCATCTCACTTCATGGATGGCTTCTGGTTCTTTGATCTAGGAAAGCTTGGCCAACTACTTCAATATTTAGAGTATGAAATCATTTGCAAAGAATTCACCAGTTACTTCGATTGGTTGAAACCCCTCTATGGCGCAAGCGTCCGCTTGTGCTTCATTCAATATAGTAGATATCAAGTAATCCTTTTCCTCCAGCATAATCAATCGCACTACTATATTTCCAATGCTCAGGCTCACTCACAAGACTCGATGCAACTGGATTCATGTGCAAATAATTAAGTTTTTGATCAATCATTTCATTATCGCTTAATTCGATAGGTTGATTATGCTGTTGCCATAATTGCCAATTGCTATTATTCCCATTTTTCTTTCCAGCTCGCTCCATCATCCAAACTATCCACTCTCTTCGACTTTCTGTTGGATGACTTTCGATCTCCTCTCTTAATTTTCTTGAAGTATAACTTTTGAAATCTCTTAGGATATCCTGCATTGGTTTATCGTTTGTTCCTATAATTAGGTGGATATGACTCGACATAATGCACCAAGCATAAATTTCTAATCCTTTTTCTTTTCGACAATGTGTCAAACTTTCTAGCAGAATTTCTGAATATTCAGGCCTCACAAACAAATCAATCCAATGAACGGTAGCGAAGCTTACAAAGTATAACTGTTCTTGATCTCTGA
>Ga0316189_10000033_pt1 | contig 117788 bp, 104 predicted proteins | sample LowCovwburrow_MG_FD_204930 | JGI IMG/M metagenome (GOLD analysis project Ga0316189, IMG submission 204930) | Coastal sediment microbial communities from Maine, United States - Lowes Cove worm burrow | ecosystem: Environmental > Aquatic > Marine > Coastal > Sediment | place: USA: Maine... | reverse complement strand
TGGCAAATGGTACCGATCACTTTTCGGTGCCCCTGACCCATACAGCGGCTATGCCTCATGGATGTTGCCGGGGTTGAAATATTATTCCGATGCTCAAGACATTGAAGGTCTAAAGAAATGGGAAGGGATTTATGTCAGCAAGCTTCAGGTTTTGGGGGAGAGATTGATGGCGATTCGGGTTTCATTGGATCCATTGGCGACTGATTGATAGAAATTGTCTGGATCACAGATTTAATGGTGTCTAAGGACGTGTGTATGGAACGTAGCGTGTAAAAAGCTACGGACTTTGAAAATAAGTGCGAACCTTTGGGTTAGCACTTACTATTGTAAAGATTCTTTAAAAGACGAACTATTTTCATTGTAAGTCCATTGAAATGGTTTTGACCTTGTCTTGTTATAAGTATCGATGTATTCCAATAGCTGGTCGATAAGTTGTTGTTTAGAATGCCACACACTGCCTTTGAGCACATCCTTGCTCAAGATATTGGACCATATTTCAATTTGGTTTAGCCAAGAGGAATAAGTAGGAGTAAAATGCATAGTGAGCCTTTTTTTAGAATCAACCCACTCTTTTACTTTATGATGTTTATGTACATTAAGATTATCAGCAATAATGTGAAGGTGTTTTTTGGTATATTTTCGGTAGAGCTTTTTGAGAAACTTTAAGAAGTTTTCATGATTGTTTTTATCAATAGTTTCAGCAGTAACTTCCCCATGATGTACTGCCAATGCAGCAATTAAAGATACTGTTCCGTTTCGTTTATAGGTAGCAGTAAGCCTATTTGGGCTCCCACTTCTCAGTGGTAATTCAGGTTGGCTCCTGTCCAATGCTTGTATCTGGGTCTTTTCATCTACAGAAAGTACTATTGCTTTTTCTGATGGGTTCATGTAAAGTCCAATTACATTGAGCATCTTCTTTTCGAATTCAGGGTCGGTGCTTTTCCCACACCAGTACTCTACTTTATGAGGTTTCAAGGCATGGGCTTTAAGGGTCTTTTGTACTGTCCCCTGGCTAACTCCTAATTCCTTGGCTATTCTACGTTGACTCCAATTAGTATAACCTCCAGATGGCTTTTCACATGCTTTTTGTACAATCCTGGCTTTGTCTGCTTCTTGATATATCGGCTTCTTCCCACGGCCTGGCAGATCTTTTAATCCAGAAATGCCATTCATAATGAAACGTGATTTCCATTTGGCTATCGCTTCACGGCCCAAAGAAAGTTCCCGCTGTACTTCATCGTAACTCTTTCCTCGATGTAGGCTTAAAATGATACGAGAACGTATCACATAGCGGTAATCCAATTTAGTAGAGCGTGACATAGCAGTCAATTCATTCATATCTTCATCTGAAATGACCAAAGGAGTTCCTTTTCTTGCCATGCTTAGAGTTAAGCAATAACAAACATATTAGTTTGCCTATTTGTAATTCTTCACACTAGCTATGTTTTATAACTCGTTCTTAGGCACAGTACTTTTTTATCCGTTTTGCAATGTTTTTAACGGTTTCAGAATGCTCACCCTCGACTTTTTGTCGGTCTAACGTTCCTCCCAATATTATCATCTCCTTTTTGTTAAACCGCTGTCCCATTCTGTCATCAATCATTACGTTTCGCATACTTTCAGCAATACCAATTTCATCTAAAAACTCATTTGGGTGTCCGGCTGTACATAAAGAAATTCCATATTTGATAGTTCTCATTTTCTTGTTTTTATTTCCTTTATTGTCATAGCCATAAGCGTATCCAACTGTATATACTCTATCAAACCAACCTTTTAGTTTGGCAGGACAATCACTCCACCAAACGGGATATAAGAATATTATGCAATCTGCCTTTTCTATTTTTTCTTGTTCTTTTTGAACATCTGCTGAGATTGGTAAATCCAAATTTAAAAGCCCTTCTCGCATATATTCCTGTTCGGTCATTTCTGTTTGAAAGTCCATTTCATATAAATCTGAAATTTGAAATTTTATACTCTCTTTTTTCAGAGTCTCTTTTAATTGTACTAGAATTTGATATGTATAAGATTCCTTGCTTGGGTGACAATATATAATCAGAACGTCCATCTTAAATCTCGATTAATGCTATCTGCTTTTATATTGAGAATACACTCTTGAAGCCTCTTCTATCAACGAGTTAAATAATTTTTCTGCAGATGTATGCTTCAACAATGTAGAGGGTTGACCAGACCAATATGCCACAAAATCAGAGTTGTTCTGCTCTAGTGAAGCTTTTCTCAAAGAACTCAAAAATGAACTTTGAATGGGGTATGGAGCTATAATCTCCTCGTCTTCTTTTTTGAAATTCGTAGATAAGTTATTTGAAATTGCTCTAGCTAGTCTTCCCGTATAGACTTTTGTGAGGTCGGTCTTTATTGGTTTGCTAGTAAGTAATTTAGATTTGTGAATAGCAGAGGCATTTGATTCATCTGTGGCCAAAAAAGAGGTTCCTATTTGAACAGCAGATGCACCCAACTTCAATATATCGGCAATGTCTTTACCATTAGATATGCCCCCGGCAGCAATCATAGGGATGCTGATATTGTCAACTACCTGATGAACCAAAAGACGGGTACAAGTCAATGATTCTTCTGCAGGTTTTATAAACGAGGCTCGGTGTCCTCCCGCTTCTGACCCTGAGGCTATTACTAAGTCTATTCCCGCCTCTTCTATCATCAGCGCTTCCTCCAGTGTAGTTGCTGTAGCGATCACGACGATCTGTCTTTTTTTCAACTCAAGTATGATTTCTCTAGAAGGTATACCAAAAATAAAGCTTGCAACAGTTGGCCTTGATTTTAAGACAGCTTCCACTTGCTGTTCAAAATTCTGCGTTTTAGGGTCAGGTTTTTCTGGAAGCGAAACTTGCATTTGCTCAAAATAAGGTGCGAAAACTTTCTTCAGCTCGTCAAAGTTTCCCTTTTCGTAGGTATCAATGGGGTCATCTTTCAACGGAACCCACAGGTTAAGCGCGTACGGCATGCTGGTCAATCCCTTGATCTCCTTATCAATTTTTAATATATCTTCTGGGGTATACGAGTTAAGCCCAAATGAACCCATCCCTCCCAAATTGGATACAGTGGAAACCAATTGGGAGGAAGAAAACTTCCCCCCGAATGGCCCCTGAATAATTGGATACTTTATTTTAAGCAGCTCCGTTACCCTTGTCCTATTCCACATGAGTAAATAACTTATTTACAATTTTCCATTCTCCTGCTATCAAACTAAGGGAAAGAAAGTCATAATAATTGAAGCCTAACATGGGCAGGTGTGCCTTAACAGTAGCCATATTACCCGTAATCTCTATTGCAAGAATTTCCATCTTAAAGCTTTCTCCTAGGTCACTAGGGCTTTTTCTGGTTTTTACTCCATCTATATAGTCCGTTACAGTTTTGAAATAAGGCTCCCCTTTAATATCTCCAAAGAGCAATGCCTGCGGATGGAAAGCATTTTCTAACTTTTCAATATCTCCATTATAAATACCTTGAAAATAATGGGAGACCAAGGTTTTTATTTCACTTGAGAGTTTGCCGTACATAATTATTGTTTTTTCAATTTCCCCATTAGTATTTCCCCTACTAGTTTTGCTGATTGAGGATTTTGTCCTGATATCAACAGTCCGTCTTCAACTGCAAAAGATGACCAGTCTGCTCCTTTTTCATAAATGGCTCCATTTTCCTTCAACATGTCCTCAATTAGAAATGGAACTATATTGGTTAGCTTCACTGCAGCTTCCTCACTATTAGTAAATCCAGTCACTTTTTTGTCTTTCACAAGTGGTTGACCATTTTTATCTTTTACATTTTGAAGGGCAGCTGGAGCATGACAAACAAAGGCTATCGGTTTATTATTGTTATAAAAGGATTCAATCAATTTGATGGAATTTTTATCTGTAGATAAATCCCACAATGGGCCATGTCCCCCCGGATAAAAGACAGCATCAAAGTCCTCTTGTTTAACCTTAGCTAATTTTTCAGTTTTACTAAAAACCAATTGTGCTTTCGAATCAGCATAATATCTTTTAGTTGATTCTGTTTGAAAATCAGCAAGGGCACTTTTAGGATCTATGGGAGGCTGGCCTCCTTTAGGTGAAGCAATAACGATCTCTACTCCTTGATCAATTAAATAATAATACGGTGTTGCAAACTCTTCGATCCAGAGTCCTGTCTTTTCACCAGTATCCCCTAGTTTATCGTGTGATGTAACAACAAACAAAACTTTAGCCTTTTTTGAACTTTGGGAATATGCGCTGATGCTTAGCATACTTAACATTCCGATTAATATAATACTTGATATTTTTTTCATTTGATTTTTTAGTCAGTTAATGGTACAATTTTAAATCTCTTATTAGATGGCATGTCCAACAGTATGTCCGCCAGCCACATTAATAGTTTCTCCTGTTACAAAATCTGCAGTAGCCAGATAATAGGCAGCTTCCGCTATTTCTTCTGGCTCACCAATTCTATTTAGTAAATGAAGTCCGGCCAAACTATCAGCATCTTCTACTCCAATTTTACCCTGTAACGGGCTTCTGATAGTCCCGGGAGCAATGGTGTTGACTTTGATATTGTCTTTTCCGAACTCAGCTGCCAGTTGTCTGGTAAAAGCATGTATAGCGCCCTTGCTAGAAATGGCAGCAGTTGCTGGAAAACCCGCAATAGCATGATCTACTAATACTGTTCCGATGTTAATGATCGAACCACCCCCCCCTTGAGTTAACATTTGTCTTACCGCTGCTTGAGAGGTGAAAAAAGTACCTTTTAGATTTACATCAAGGAACCCGTTTAAGTCCTCATCTTCTACCTCTAAAAATGGTTTAGGTTGAAATGTGCCAGCATTGTTCACCAATACATCTATGGTTCGAAATCTTTCGATTGTTTTTGTTATGATTTCTTCTCTTACTTGTTTTTTAGAGATGTCTCCTACCACCATGATGGCATTTTCTGGAGATCCAAATTCCTCAAATGTGGCCTTTAAGTTTCCCTCATTAGATGAATTCATTACCACATTGTTGCCTTTTTCGATGAACAACTTGGCTATGGCCTTGCCGATACCTGTTGATGCTCCTGTTACTATTACTGTTTTGTTTTCCATTGTTTTAAGCGTTTAATTTTTTAGTTCTGAATATTGTTTTCCATTTGATCCCCAGTTGTCGACTGGTACTTCATCTATCACTACATGAGTGGTTTTCGGATCCTTGTTGAGGATATCGACAACAAGCTGAGTAGCTCCTTCGATCAATTGCTGTTTTTGTTCTTTGGTCACTTGCTCATCAGTGACCTTGATGTTTATGTATGGCATAACTTCTTTGTTTTGTTAGCATTTTGTTAGAATGCAAAGCTGAAGAAGTTGCTCTGAGGCTAATAGGAGCTATATCACGATGTTGGTGTGAGATAGGTCACTTTATATGTGGATTATAAACCGTCCCTCTAGTATTTTGTCAAAAAATGGATCGTAGCTAAGCGAGAAAAATCCACTTAATGGTGTTTTCTCACCTCTAAAGTATTTTCTATAACCTATCTCCATCTTAGTTGTTTTTTGAGAGTTGAAGTCATACACTGAGTCTATGAAAATACTATACGGACTGGAATTGTTAAGAAAGAGAGAGCTAGCAGCTTCCTTATATTGTGAATAGATTGTAGTAATTTCAATGTTTTTATTTTGATAATTGAATGCTAAAAATAAACTGTCCGACTCCACATAGCCCGCGATCTTTAACTTGCTATAGTCAAATTTTAAATGATGCACTAAAACACCATCGTGGTTAAAAGCTCCATAAGAAATGATCAATTTTGAACCTAGGTGATAGCGCAGCTTGAGCCCGGATCTCCCACCGATAATTTTAGTTTGAGCATTTGTTTCTGCCTGACTTTCCCAGGTTGTGGGACTGGGTCTTAGCTCTGTTGTTGGTGTGGACGTTACACCGATAAGCATTGTAAGTTTTTTGATGGGCGTAAAAATGATTTCATACGCACTCAAAACACTCGGAGATGTACTGCTTTTAAAGATTAAAGCACCATAAGACCTCAATTTTAATTTGGTGTTTATGACATTAGTCAACAGCACCCCCGTCTGTAATGACACCGACCTTGTATTGCTTAAGTCGCTTGGTTTAAGGTTGGTCTTGGTATCTAGTCCCAAGTAAACCCTGTCGATCGTAACGTCCTCTGAGAGATGAATTGCTGTTATTTGAGCTACATTAACTGATGTAACTAAGATTAATACTGAAAAAAATATCAGCCTTCTCATCGTTTATAGATGAAGTAAGAAGTGGGTCAATGATGTATCTTATTATATCAGATTAACCACAAAGCATGTCTTGCATACAATACGGCTAATCTGATATTTGAAAGAGTTAATCCCAGTTAGAACTGGTGGACAGGGCATGTTTCCCAGCACCGGTAAAAAAGATTGTGATTGAGCCAAATAGGTAAAGCACCTGAAGTTCTATTCCCCAACCTCCAGACTGAGTGAGTGAGAAGATATCGGCACTGTGGTTCATCAGTATAGCAATTAACATATTGAATGCTAGAACAAAACTTGCCAGACGTGCTCTCCAGCCAATTATGATGAGTGCGGGAGCGACTATTTCTCCTATAAATACGCCATAGGCTACAAAATTTGGAATTCCTATCCCATCAAGTAAACCCTTGATGAAACCGTAGTTGGAAGTCATGTTTGCAACGCCATGAAATAATATCAATACTGCGATGGTAATTCTTATCAATAATATCCCTGTATTCTCGTCTTTGTTTACTTTTAAAATATTCATGGTTTGTCCTTTAGTTAAAAATAGTTATTGTGCAAAATTGAATAAGCATCAGTAACTCTAACAGGAAGCACATCACGATGTTGGTGTGAGGTAGATCACACAGGTTTAGAAATTGGATATGGTGGAAAGTATGTGAGCTATTGATATAACCTGCTCAAGGTTTCTCTGGATACACCCAAATAGGCGGCAATCAATTTCTTAGGTACACGCTGAAAAAGGTTAGGATACTGCTGGAATAGCATGTCATGCCGTTCTTTAGCTGTATTTTTCAACAAAGAGAGTATTCGATTTTGTAATGCTACATAACCTAGTTTGGTTTTTTTTGCCCAAAATCTTTCCATTTGATGCATCTCCGCAGTTAGTTTTTCGCGATTCTGGTAAGTAATATATAGGAGCTCACAGTCTTCGATACAATCCACTGATATATTGGCTGTTGTTTGATTGATGAAAGCGTCATAATCTGTTACCCACCAGTTTTCCATGGCAAACTGCAAAATATGCTCTTTGCCAGTATCATCGAAGAAGTAAGATTTAAGGCAACCCTTAATCACCCAAAATTCTTTGTTGGCTAGCTCTCCCTCTTGCACAATGAATTGGTGTTTCCGCTTATTTACAGCCGTAAAGTGACTTAAAACATAGTCAAACTCCTCGTTCGTAAGTGGCACAATTTCATCAATATGTGTTTTAAGTGGATGTAATTCCATTTTATCGTAAGTAACGTGAGCTAATACTTACCAGTATTGGAAGCAACCAAACTGCATATGTTCTAGTGACTTTTTTCATTTTGGGTACGCTGACGCACAACAATCAAATAACAGGAACTTGTTCCTGTTACTTCCTTTAATGTTTGGACTAATCTAATGGATTGAAAGCACTATGGCTGTAATTACCATGGTGATATTGTTCCTTTTGGCTGATCGACCGATATCGCAAATTTGATCCCCCAGTTTTTAAGATTCGGCCTTCAGGTACCTATCTGGATTTGGAATTGAAGGGGTGCTCAGATCGTCGTTTAGTTGGGAACTGCAAGTGTGTCATCCAGCATTGCTTCGCACATTTTCTTCGCCTTTGGAAAAAGAATATTGTTTTCCAGGTGTATGTGCTTATGCAGATCTGCTTCAAATTCCTGAAGCTTGGCATAGAGTACAGTGTAGGTGTTGCATGCATCGGATGGGGGAGTGTAATTCGCAGAAAGGCTGGAAATAGTTTTGAAGATATTTCCAGCATTTTCGTGCTCCAATTCCATCATTTCGATAGGACCTTCAATTGAATTAAGGTTGAAATTCTCTACGGGTTTGCCTTCCTTTTTAGCCTCCGTAAGTTTCTTTATAAATGGAAAGAGAATTTTCTCTTCCTTTTGCATATGTAGGAGCAATTCTTCAGCAACCATTTGAAAGAACGTCTGAATTTTAAGTACCTCCTTATGATTATGACCGTGTGCTTCACTTACTTTTTGTAAATAGACCTTAAGCAAAGGGATATTCTCTTGAACGTAAGTGTGGTGAATGTTAATTATGTAATCGATGAGAAAGTCCAACGTCCAATGGTTGTAGTCATGGAAATCAACTTTGTCCGTTAGAACTTCTGTCAGGTCGTTGGTTAGGTCTGAAATATTGATACCTCTTTTACGACTTATCTCGGAAACATTCACCTGACCTCCACAGCAAAAGTCTATTCCATATTTTTTGAACACATCTGCTGTTCTAAAGTTCTCTGAAACTATTTCGGCTACTGTCTTATTTGCTACTGATTCCATGCTACTGATTTTTTATGTATGCAATTTTAGTACTTATTATTAGATATAAAGGTCTAAATCTCTATTTTTACAATGAAAAATTTACTTTAATTATGACGAAGAAAGTTTCAAGTTCGATAACCGAAGTTTCCTACCTGGTTCTACCGAATGATACAAACCCACTGGGATTTTTACGAGGAGGAGTTCTAATGGAATGGATGGACATTGCATCTGAGATTACAGCTCAAAAACATGCACATTGTGTTGCACTCACCATAGCCATAGATACGGTCTCTTTCAAAAGTCCGATTAAATCGGGAGACACTGTGCACATAAAAGCGCAAATGACTCGTGCATTTAATACCTCAATGGAGATCTACGTGCAGGTCTGGGCGTCTAGTTTACCTGATATGCAAATAAGGAAGACCAACGAGGCATTTTTCACTTTTGTAGCTATCGAAGAAGACGGGAAGCCCAGGGAAATATCCTCCATTGAACCAATAAATGAGGAGGAAGAGAAGCTATATACTGCCGCCATGGAAAGAAGAAGAACTAAAATAGAAGCCGCCACCACCAACTAATCGAAATAACATGATATCTGAAATTACCCTAACTCTAGATTTTGACACACCAGTACAAACCACCGCTTCTAAAGAAAACATCAACGAAAAACAAGAACCTATTCCATTTGAAGAGGCATTAGTTGCCGCTACCCAGTACTTCAACGGGGATGAGCTAGCAGCAAAGGTGTGGGTGAGCAAATACGCACTCAAAGATTCAAAAGGGAAAATCTATGAACGGACTCCCGACGATATGCACCGCAGGATGGCTAAAGAAATTGCCAGAATTGAAAGCAAGTATCCAAATGGATTGATTGAAGAAGAGATTTACGACGTATTTGAGCGATTCAAATACATTGTTCCGCAAGGTGGGTCTATGGCTGGAATTGGAAATGATCGCCAGATAGTTTCGTTGTCCAATTGTTTTGTGATTGGTAATGATGGTGATCAGGATTCTTATGGAGCCATCATGCAAAAGGATGAAGAACAAGTGCAACTGATGAAGCGTAGGGGAGGTGTCGGTCATGACCTTTCGCAGATAAGACCAAAGGGCAGTCCAGTCATGAACAGTGCGGTGACTTCTACGGGAATTACTCCATTTATGGAGAGGTATTCCAACACCACTCGTGAAGTAGCACAAGATGGTCGAAGAGGCGCCTTGATGCTCTCAGTTTCGATCAAGCACCCTGACATTGAGGATTTTATCAATGCTAAAACTGACACCACCAAGTAACAGGAGCGAATGTATCTGTCAGAATTGATGACGACTTCATGAAGGCTGTTCAAGAAGATGGAGACTATGTCCTTCAGTTCCCAGTTGACTCAAGCACCCCAATCTTTAAGAAATCTGTGAAGGCCAGGGATATTTGGGAAAATATTGTTCATAATGCCTGGAAGCATGCTGAGCCAGGTATTCTATTTTGGGATACCATCATCAGAGAATCAATTCCAGACTGTTATCAAGAGATGGGCTTCAAGACAGTCTCCACCAATCCCTGCGGAGAAATACCTTTGTGCCCATATGACAGTTGTAGGTTATTGGCGCTTAATCTGTACAGCTATGTACATGAACCATTTACTAACAGAGCCTCCTTTGATTTTGAGCTTTTTGAGAAACATGTTGAAATGGCTCAGCGCATCATGGATGATATTGTTGATCTGGAAATCGAGAAGATTGACAAAATCATTGATAAGATTGAATCGGACCCACAAGAAGATGAGGTAAAAAGAACAGAGCTCCACCTGTGGAAGAAAATTCAGTTTAAGTGTATTCAGGGAAGGCGTATGGGTATTGGTGTGACTGCAGAAGCCGACATGCTGGCAGCACTGGGATTAAAATATGGTGAGAAGAGCGCAATTGATCATGCAGTTGATGTACACAAAAGGCTTGCGCTCACAGCTTATCGCTCGTCTACGAAATTGGCCAAAGAGAGAGGTGCTTTTCCAATTTTTGATGCAGAGAAGGAAAAGGATAATCCTTTCCTAAACAGAATAAGGGAAGAGGATAGTGAGTTGTACAAAGAGATGAAGAACTCTGGTCGTAGGAACATTGCACTGCTCACCATAGCGCCAACAGGCACAACAAGTTTGATGACTCAAACCACTTCTGGCATTGAACCTCTTTTTAGCGTATCCTATAAAAGGCGCAGAAAAGTAAACCATCAGGAACAAGCAAGTACGTCAGATTTTTCGGATGGGTTAGGGGATCAGTGGGAGGAGTACAGGGTTTCACATCATCAATTTGAAACATGGTTAGAGAAAAATGGCTATGACCTAGCGAAAATCTCAGCTTTTGATGATGAAGAAATGTCGGCACTTATAGAAAAATCGCCATACCATAACGCAGTGGCGAATGATATCGACTGGATCAAAAAAGTAGAAATGCAAGGAGCTATCCAGAAATGGGTGGATCACTCGATCAGTGTGACGGTGAATGTACCAAAAGAGACAACGGAGGAATTGATTGACAATATCTACTTCAAGGCTTGGCAGAGTGGGTGCAAAGGCGTTACTGTGTATCGTGACGGTTCTAGGGACGGTGTGTTAGTAACAGATTCAAAAAAGGAGGCATCAACTGATCTTGTTGAGACCAAGCCACCTCAAAGACCGGTATCGCTACCAGCTCAGATTATACGGTTCCAAAATCACAATGAGAAATGGATTGCCTTTGTGGGAATGCTCAACGGTAGGCCTTATGAAATTTTCACTGGCTTAGCTGAAGATTCTTTTCTAATCCCCACCTATGTAGAGGAGGGGTTGATAATTAAAAGCAAGACCCAGAATGCAAAGAGTAGGTATGATTTTCAATTTGAGGATAAGGATGGATTCAACATAACTTTTGAGGGATTGTCCAGATCTTTTAATAAGGAATTCTGGAATCTTGCAAAGATGATATCAGGTCTACTGCGCCATGGAATGCCAATCAAATCTGTGGTAGAGGTCGTCTCTAACTTGCACCTTGACGATGAATCGCTCAGTACCTGGAAGAACGGTGTCATTCGCGCATTATCGAGATTTATCCCAAATGGTACGCAAGCGAAAAATAGTAGCTGCCCTGAATGTGACGATTCAGCATTAGAATATCAGGAAGGTTGTTTGACTTGTAAAAATTGCGGATATACGAAGTGCAGTTGATCGTTTAATCTCCCGTTAGCATTAAATTGGATCTTGGAATCTAAATAGACATTCAACATATGTTTTCAAAATCGTGCGAATATGCCCTCCAGTCCGTTCTCTATATAGCGTTGAACTCAAAAAATGGTAGTGCTGTCGGATTGAAAAATATTGCTGACTCACAGAAGATCCCCATTCACTTTTTAAGCAAAATTTTACAGAATCTTGTAAAGAACAAGGTGCTACTTTCAACCAAAGGTCCTTCTGGAGGATTTAGCTTAGGAAAGTCTCCGAAGAGCCTGAAATTGATGAAAATCGTTGAGCTGACCGATGGACTAGATATTTTCGATCGATGCGGTATTGGACTCAAGAAGTGCTCGGATAAAACCCCCTGCCCAATTCATTTTGAATATAAACTTGTCAAGGATAAAACTAAGGAAATCCTTAATACGAAAACTATTTATGAGCTTTGCGAAGATGTCAAAAATGGTCACTCGATCGTGACTTTTAAATAGCTGAATTTACAAATTCGGAAAGTTTATTTTCTTTCCTACCGAGTAGGATCCGCTTCCAAAGACAAAACAGACAATTAACAGGAACAGTACCATTGTGGCAAGTTCCAGGGACTGGCCGCCCATCACAAGACTTTTCTCACTAACAACAAGAGCTGCTCCTATAAGTATAGGAATCTGAAGTGCGGCTCCAACTCGTGTAAATAGGCCCAAGGCTATTAGTAGTCCTCCAATTAAGTGACCGATAGCGATGTACGAAAACCAAATGAAAAATTTATCACCCCCTGCCAGTTCAAGCATAGCCTCAGGGTTTGAAACTAAAATATACCCTCTTACAAATAGCGCAAGCCCCAGAAATATTCGAATAAGCGAATAGGCTATGTTTTGGTGCGTGGAAAGCCACTCCAGTAGTTCATCGATTTTTTTCATAGTTGCGATAGTTAGGTTTCATAACCAAGTTAGTCACATTTTATAAATCATGGCGTTTATGTTCATTCCAGCACCTACGGATGCAAAAACCAGTGTATCACCTTTTGCTACTTTATGTGGCTTCAACCTGTACTTTCGCAAGAGATCAAGCAAAGTAGGTAATGTTGCGACGGATGAGTTCCCTAACCAACCAACAGTCATTGGCATAATATTCTTTGGAGTATCTAGGATGTCATAAAGAGCATATAGTCTTTTTAAGATCGCATCATCCATTTTTCCATTGGCCTGATGGATCAGCAATTTTTTAATTTCCCTGAGATTAATTTTACTTTTCTCAAGGCACTCTTTTATAGCTTGAGGCACCGTTTCAAGGGCATATTGATAGAGTCTTCGCCCGTTCATCTTCAAAAAGAGGTCATTCTTTGTATTATCATCGGGATGATTAGATCGATCCATGTTTAACATGTCTGAATATGAAAACGTATCTGAGCGAGTCTTATGTCCAATTATTCCAATGGGTTTTTTGCTTCTTTTAGCTTCCAGAATAGTAGCTCCTGCTCCATCGGCGTACAGCATGCTATCTCGGTCATGAGGATCTGAAACCCTTGATAGCGTTTCCGCTCCAATAACCAGAATCTTTTTGGCATCTCCTGATTTAATAAAGTAATCAGCCTGAATAATGCCTTGCAGCCACCCAGGACAGCCAAATGTTAAATCGTAAGCGATCGTGTTTGCATTTTTTATTTCCAGTTTATGTTTAACCCTGGCGGCAAGACTGGGTACAATGTCGGAATGCCTGTTAGTGCTCTTTACATCACCAAAATTGTGCGCAACAATTATATAATCTAGTTCTTCCTTGTTAATGTTTGAATTTTTTATGGCCGCATCTGCAGCATAATATGCAATGTCTGAGGTTACTAATTGTTCATTAACATGGCGTCTTTCTGTAATGGTTGTGATTTTTTGAAACTTGTCAATTACTTCCTTACTATCCGTTTCAATTTTCTTACCATCTAAATCATAGAATTCATTCGTAAGAAAATCTTCATTTTTGACGCACTTAGGGGGAATATAATTTCCAGTCCCGGTAATCACACTATAGATGGAGTTTCTCACAATTTGCTACCTTAAAATTACTTTTAATAATAGATATATAGGTCTATAATACTAATTTTAATATAGGGGAAAGGCAGTGTCTACTATTTATCCATATAAAAACGGCCGCTCGTTCTTGGAGCAGCCGTATTACATATTCTAAAACTATGTCTATTGAGGTGTAATTAGCCCATTAAGGTGTAATCGCCTCAATGGAATTGGTCAATAGGGCTCTGGTATAAGCTGGATTATGTGCTCCAAAGCTTCTGTCTTCAAGAAGCCCCACCCAATTGAAGAAAGCCTCAGATTGTGCCACTGTGAATACGTTCACGACGGGGTGAAATCCGTCACTTTCGAGAACACTCACAATATCTCCAGTTTCAGGATCAAGTTCAAAAATTTCTGTTACTCCTTCTTCTATAACACCCTGGACCTCCAATAAATCTCGTAGCACATCCAGTTGTGCTGCAATTTCAGTCATAGTGCCACCTATATCAAAATCGGTTGCACCTGCATGACATGTCGTGCAAGCGTCAACTGCTGGGTTCCAGGTATGTCCCCCTTCTCCTGTATCAGTACTTTCGGCCATATGACAACTTGTACAGCTACCACTAGTAAAATGGGTGGCTGTACCAGCGACAGGATATGACATAGAACCTGTCATTTCAGCAAATCCAGCTCCATACAGCGTATTGGATTGTGCCCCATGGTGAGGACCATAATGTGTACTGCTGATAAAAAACTGTCCAGCTGGAACTTCAAATTCGTCATCATCACCAACACCACCCGGACCATCATCTTCAACACCATTTAAGTCAACAAACTGGCCTCCCATGTCAGCAGGGCCTGACCTTCGTGACTGATGACAGTTTGCACACAAATTTCCATTTCCGAAATCTGCAGTAACAGCATTGTCAAAAATGAAAGCAATAGGGTCGTCAAGTCTCAAAGCATAATCAGTGGAGTCAAAAGTTTCATGCAAGCCATGACAGGTTGAGCATTCCCATGCGGTTGGTGCAGCAATATTCTCCGCTACAGTACCATTCGTAGCAAATTCAACAAATCCCTGGTTTGAATGGCATCTGGCACAGCTACTTCTAGCACCCGCATATGCTACAGCTACTTGTCCAGAGCTATGTACTGATTGATGAAACTGCTCCTTTACTGATTGGATGTTCCCATCAGAGTGGCATACAAGACAGGTTAAATTTCCATCTACCCCATCTATCCCGTCTACTCCATCTAGTCCAGCCACACCTTCTGGACCCTCACAACTGACAACAAATACAAAAGCTAATGCTAACAAAGCAATAGCTGAAATTTTGTGATAAATACGTGCTTTCATGGCCTTATAATTTTATGTGTATGTAATTTATTTGCAGATTAAAAATTCAACTTTATTGAACTATTCTGGTTCAGGGTTACACGAATAAAAGAGATTTTGATGCAAAAAAATATGACATATATCTATTTCATAATGATAAATATCAGGCACTTCAAAATAGGCAGCCGAACGTTGTTTTAGTAGTTATTTACAAGTGATTCTTTTCGACAGGCTAGACAACCTTATGTCACTTTCTTGATTTTATTTATTAGTCCCATTTTAAAACCGTTAATGGCTGCAAATACACTGACGATGGTAATAATTGCCAGAAGATAGTAAACGAAAGAAGGAACAGGAACTGAATCTCCCTGTGCATAGGAATGTAGTCCGGATAGGTAATAGTTAACTCCAAAATATGTCATCAGGATCGTACTAAATCCGGCCAATGACATGAAATTGAATGAAAATTGACTTCTGAAATTGGGGATCATTCTCATATGAAGAATGAAAGAGTACACAATTATTGTTACCAGGGTCCAGGTCTCTTTAGGATCCCACCCCCAATAACGTCCCCATGACTCGTTGGCCCAGATTCCTCCTAAGAAATTTCCAATAATCAAAAGCACCAGACCAATCGCCAATGTCAACTCAATTATTATTGAGAGTTCCTCCAACACAAGCTCAATTCTTTCTTGATTCTTTTCACTTCTAAAGATCATGATACACAAATTCATAAATGCGAGCATTGCTCCCAATCCCAAAAATCCGTAGCTGGCAGTAATCGTTGCTACGTGTATAGTAAGCCAATAAGACTTTAGTACAGGTACTAGATTTGTAATCTCCGGATTCATCCAACTCATATGGGCTGTCAAGAGGGTAATACCGGCTAAAAGTGCAGTTACAGCTAGCGCAATTGGAGATTTTTTCATGAAAATCAAACCTGCAAGAACGGTAACCCAGGAGATATAAAGCATCGACTCATACCCATTGCTCCATGGGGCATGGCCTGAAATATACCATCGAAGAATGAGTCCAAAAGTCTGGAATACGAACGCTAAAAAGAGGACTCCGGAAAATATTCTGGTGATCATTCTGAACTTTACTGAAGGTTTAAAAACCTGGATAAAGAAAAATCCTGTCAGAAATATTCCAAGAATAAGATAAACGGGAAACAGGCGCTTGAAAATATTGGTCTTATTATAAAATACTTCCAAGCGCACCTTAAGATCGGACAAGATGATTTCTTTTCCTTCCGTCTTTTGATAATTAATAACTTTCTCTAAAGCTTCATCTGCATTATCATAATTATTAGTGTTTTTAGCATCTAATAGATGCTTCAGATAATTTATGAATAAGCTATCAGCCTTGGTGTTGTTAGCAGCCATCTTGGATTCCAGTGGGGTTCCCCATTTGTTATTAGGATCATTCGGTATCGGGAATATCCGGAGCAAGGAGCCATTGAGAGCCATGTTGAAAACATTTACACGTTCATCCACATTGATGATTTCCTTGTCAAATTTTGTTCTTAAAACTGGTTTCTTGATGTACGCTTCATCGACTTTCGCCTTTAACTTATAACCTTGTTTATTCAGAAAGTCTGCGAATCGTCCGTAGTCCCCTTGAATGCCTATGATATTTTTTAGCGCGGGATCCCCAACCTTGATAATTGGCTTGTTTCTCCAAGTGCCTTGACTGGTAATCATTTCGAGAAAAACCTGATCTGCAGTTAAGGTATTGTACGTATTTTTCTTATAGATTTTCACCAATACCTCAGATGCCATGGTATTGATCGGCATCATTCTGCCTTTTTGATCCTGAACCTGCAATCTTCCAAAAGCGGCGGCATGATCCTTATCTACCACGGGTAGTTCACCCCGTGTTTGAGCCATGGTATTCGGAGCTCCTGACAGCGAAAGTAAAATCACAAGAAGACCAGTTATTAACTCCTTTCTTTTAGCTCGGATCTTTTCAAAATGCTCTAACAATCTTCTAAATCTCGTCTTCTTTGTAAAGAAGGACAGGATCAAACTTGCAAACAAAAGAAAGTAGCCAATATAAGTTACCAGTGTGCCCCAGTAATCGTGATTTACCGAAAGGACTGTGCCCTGTTCGTCCTGGTCATAAGATGACTGATAAAATCGGTACCCTTTGTGGGAGAGAATATTGTTCATAAATATCTTATAAGGTTTCCTCAAATTTTCACTCTTATCAATCAATACAATGTCACTCGCAAATGATGATGGGCTATTTGATCCAGGGTACCGATCAAGTTGGAATTCCTCCAGTTTCAATGAAAAAGGCAACTCAAGAGGTAAAGTTCCAATGGTGATATTTACCCTGGATTTTCCAATTTGTACATCCTTGGGTTCACCAAATTTAAAAGGGGTTTCAGTGTCATTTATTTTGACATTAATAATTTTTGAGCCCCTGTGGTTCTCTTCTTCTGCTGGAAAATACTTCAAAACAGCACTTTCAAAATACTCATTGAGTAAAAGAGACATCCCCGACAACCTGTATACTTTCATCTCTTCGAAAGCAACAAATGGTGTAAATGAAGTGCTATCATCATCTTGAATTGATGCCAACGTTTTTGAGGTTAATGGTAACCTGATCAGCAATCCTTCCGGTCCACGAACCATTTGAACATTCTTTCTGATAGTGGTGTCTCCAAAGCTGAATTCTAATCCATGCACATCTTCGGATTCCCCCTCCTTTAAATAAATATCATGCCTGCCATCTGAACCTCCAATAATCAGGTGGACATATGGGGTTCCCGGGGATTCTGGAACTACCGTCTCAATTGCATTTGCATAGTAATTCTTGATTGCAATGTCAATCGCTTCATTCTGGAGAGTAAACTTGCCACTAAAAAAATCTTTACTCTTCCCCGACAACATTATCTTTTCTCTAATAATTTCTTTACCCGATTTAATGCTCAAGTATGTGTCAGAGGAAATGAAAACATTACTTGTTTGTCCATTGCGGATGTGCATAATGCCTTCGAACCCTATGTATCTCGTCAGCCCGGCCCCAATAATGATTATTACAAGTGCAAGGTGAATAATAAGGACATTTAGCTGGTCTTTACGATATAATTTTCGGGTGAAAATCATACCTGTAAAATTTACAACCATTAACAAGAGTAATATCTCAAACCACCTCGCATTGTAAACGAGCATTCTGGCTGTTGTGGCATCGTAATCATTTTCAATAAATGTTGCATAGCCAATAGCTACAGCGAAAATGATTAGGAGGTTTCCCATCAAAACCCCTGAAAATAAAAATTTAAAAATTCTCATATTTCTTAATACAACTAGTTAAAACTTCTGTTTGTCTTTTAATTCTGATTTGAAGATAATGTCTTTGAGCTGATATTATGGATACAAATACCGATGACATTCGCTACATAAATCCTCTTCCCAGCCTTCTTCAAGTTCTTTAGGATGCGTGAAAGCGAGTGCGTTTTTGATAGAACCTAATTCCTCATTGCCTGGATTCCCCTGGTAAAGTATCGTGTGACAAATGTCACAATCTCTAGATATTTCTTTCCCATCTTGACTCTTGTGATTGCCACCATGACACCTAAAACATCCGTCATATGTTTTATGTCCGATGTGACTATCATATTCATCCCAACTTGCACCCATTTCAGGAAAAATGTTTTGTGAAAATTCATGTGTGATTCCCGCAATTGCCTTGTCAATATCTGCTCCCCTTTCCTCAAAAATATCTGGCAGATTTTCAGCATAAAACTCATTCGTATAAGTTCTAATCGTATTGATAGCTGTGTCGGTACTTTCGTAAGGATCAATAAACAAGTCCATTGCCACCTTTTTTATAAAGGGTAGGTCTTTGGGGATTTCGCCTGAAATAAGTGAATGATCAATAAATTCCATTGGCGTATAATAGTTGTGAGAGGGTCTGTTGTGGCAGTCGATGCAATCCATTTCTCTAGTGACCGCTTCAGCCATCTTTTTTTCGCTCAGCGTGTTTTCTTCGTCCTCATAAAGAGTAACCTCACCAGTTGCAAGATTGGTGTACTTGACCCATGGTATAGCCTTTCTATTATCTCTTTTGGGGATATATTCTATTTTTACATCAGGATTGATGTGCCAGTGAATTCCTTCAGAAAGTCCCATGGCACTGTGTTCCGGCCCTATTTTCATTTGGAGGCCAAGGTCCCATTCCGTATTTAGACTATCTGTCAAAAAGTATTTGTATTGACGTAGTTTCCTTGAATAAAATTTTTCTGGCCAATGACATTTTTCACAAATTTCGCGCGCCGGTCTGAGATTATGGATTGGAGTCTCAATCGGCCGCTCAAAATCATCGGTCAATACGGCATAGACTTGCCTTAATCCTGACAATTTAGATCTTACATACCAATCAGCTCCATCACCTACATGGCATTCGACACACCGTACTCTTGCATGAGAAGAATTTTGATAGGCTACATGCTCTGGCTTCATCACTTCATGACAAAGGGTACCACAAAACTCATTTGATTCGGTATAGTGAAATGCCTCATAGCTGCCAATAGAGGAAAGAACAAGCAGGGTAATTGATCCTACTGCAAAAATCATGACAGCATTTCTATATTTTGCTACATTGAGGTTAATGATCGGCCAGCCTTGTTTTATGTATTCAAGTTCACGAGTCTTCCTGCGTTTTATTTCTATCAGCATACCAATAGGAATAATAATTAGTCCAATAACTAAGAACCCCGGAATTATGATGAATGTAAATAGACCGAGGTATGAACTTGAATCTGTGTAGAAATATCCTATTAAAGTAAAGGCAATTATCATTACCAGGCTGATACCCGCGATAAGAGTCCCGATGAAGGAGATTAGGTTATAATAGGATTTGGGCAGTTTCATATCAGTTATGTTTCATGAATCAAAAATGCTATTTGGAATATTGATTTACTAAAATATTTCCTATGTAATTTTCATATTTCGACTAGGGTATGGAATGATTTGAATCATGGAGCAATATGTTATTAATCAAAGAATAAGAAGAAATTTCTGAGGTGGATTTCTTAACAGTTGGCCTCAAAAAATGCACCTTATTAATTGATCAATTAGCTAAAATTATTTGACAAAGAAAGAGGCGAGAAGTCTTGAAAATTTTGGGTAGATGAATATGCTATTTCTTGTTTATACGTTTTGCATAATAAAGAGAAACTCCAATAGAAATTACTGCGAAAACCAAAAATGCAACAACGCGGTAGCCGATTTCCATTTGCCTGAGATCAATAAAAAACAAATGCCCTCCGGTAACAATGAATGTTAAAATAGACAGATAGCGGTATTTGATATTATGAAGGAGAATACTAAGAAGAAAAAATCCGATGGCACTTGCAGTCCAGGCTAATGTCACGTAATAACTAGGCAAAGCCCGGCTAAGGCTATATAGAATCATAAAAAATGAAATCAACAGGTAGATATTTCTAAAACCATCGGCTTTCAAAGTCAGGCGTTCCTTTTGCCATCCTAAAATTCTAGCTGTGCCTAATGCTGTAAAAGCAAAAACAAAATTGGTGCTATCGATAGAACCTGAAGTGATTAAATAAATAAGTAGTATTGAAAAAAATAGGATCGAATTGGCAACAACTATAATTTTTGATCTAAACCATAGCGCCATAGACACCACTAGAAAACTTTGTAGTACGAGCAGAAGAAATGCATCTGGAAATCCGGCATACTCATAAATAGCTATGCTCATTGCCATGAAACCGAAACATGCATACATAGCAGGGGCAAAGTCCCTGATTGATTTTAATTTCAAAATCACAGCATATAGAAGGCAGAACAAAGCGATCAAGCTAAAAATTAGAACATAGCTCTCTTGATAAAATGCTTGAATTGTTAAGAGTAATAAGAACGAAAAACACAGAACATTCCAGATTGAAACTGAAATTAAAGCCATGTTTGAACCTACTTTTTCCGTAGGAACAAAAATTGAAAAAGAATAGACAATTGCGTATCCAATCAAGAATAGCAGGCTATTCTGATGTAATTCAACAATTTTCATTGGATGTCCAATAATTGGGTTGTTAAACAACCACAATAAATGAGTCAAATAGACCAAGAAGAGAGAGGTAATATGCAAATTCCACCATGATTTCCTATAGAACAGAATAATGGAGCATACTGCAGTTATTATTAGAGATGGAAGAGTAATGTATGTGGAATCGCTAATTATCGCTGTAACAATGACCAGGAATACAGCTAAGATTCCCAAAGATTCTGAATTCCTTCGAAGTGCGTTGTAAAGCTGAATTCCGATCAGAATAAAAAGAGCAAAAATGATAACTCCTTTCGATTGTATCAATGATTGCTCTGCAAAAAAATGTAATCTGACAGTGATGTAGTACAGGAGCAATGGACTGCATATATTCAATACGTTTGCCAGATAAGGAAAGGATTTCCGATAAAAATGAGCAAATGCTAGCAAAAGAAAGGTGGAAAGATATGCTACCACTTTGGACAAAATCAAATGGCCTGCGCTTTCTGTAAAGGACATTAGAAAAACAATCCCAAACACAAATACAATACTTCCCAGCCAGGCTAACCCAAATTCTACAATTCTGGATTCAGTCCTTTCAATTGTATATTCTTCCTGGGGTTTTGTTCCTGCTTCCGAACCCTCATTCTCTTTTTTCAATTCCGCTATTCCAAGAACTGATTCGATTCTTTTAAGGCGTTTGTCAAAAGACTGGAACCTTTCAGATATTGCTTCTGTGCCGAGATCATCCATGTTCTTACCTGTAGCCATACCTCTCTCCGTGTTAGAATAAGACCTATTGGAATTTACTAAATATCCTTCGATTTTTTAGCTAATCATACCCTGATAAAAATCATCTATGACTACCTAAAGCAACGATCAGGCAATAAGATAAATTCGGACATAAAAAAAAGGGACGCCAATGTTTCCCTTTAATTTTATTTTATAGAAGTAAGTAATTCACTCTTTCAAGGAGCGCACATAATTAATAATCATCCAACGATCCTCATCATCTCTTACTTTCTTCTCAAAATTTGGCATTTCATCTCTGCCAATAACGGACTTATAATAAAGTGATCCATCAGTTTGAGATTGAACTTCTTCTACAGTCAAGTCTCTCATTTCGGTATCTAGTTCCGCGGCTTTAGTACCATCACCAAACCCTTCTTTTCCATGGCAGGATTTGCAGTGCTTCATATATAATTCTTCTCCAATACCATCCACATCTTCTCCGGCATACTCGTTTTCCATACTTTTATATTTGTCAGGTACTACCCATGGTTCTTGTGGAGGACTCGTAAATGCTACGAATAGCGAAAACACGAATGTGAGGATAACACTCAGTGCAAAAAATGATTTTAGATTCTCTTTCATTTGATTAAATTTTAAATTTTACAACATCGAAATTTTTCTACTTTATATCTATAGTTCTTCTAGGTTGAATTTTGCTCCAAGCTCTTTATTCTGTACACTTTTAGCACTGCCAGTAAAAAATGATACCAGGCACCTAACAAGACAACCGCGACAGAAATTATCATCCATAAAGGAGCTTCATCACCAAACAAGGAGCGACCATTTGAGATTGTCGAGTAATCCACCGAAATCCCCCAGTTTATATCTCCTGATTTCGTAATTGTCCCATAATCATCGTGCTCTTCCAATCTTACAGTTACAGTTATCATGCCAATCGAATCCCCCGGAATGTCAATTGGGAATTCCATGCTTGCTATACCATCTTCATTGGTATCCACTTCCTCCAGATAAAGTACGCTAAAGAGTCGTTCAACTCCAATGTCTATCCCAATTTCGTCAATTGTTTTTCTATTCCCAAGAGAGTCAATTTTGAATGCTAAAACCTCAACATATCTGATTGAATCAACTATGTTAAAAGAAAGCTCCATGTTTAGATCTAAAAATTCAATTTTCTTCTTGGCTGCTTTGAGTGAGTCATTTCCACTGTATTTCACATTTATCACAGAATATCCTTCCTCGTTTTCAGGAAATGGATAGTTGGCTTCAATAAAGAGATTTACTTTCCCTAATGAATCAGTCCGTAAGGAGGCCAATTCTATTGCGCTATCAAGCGCTAGCGTCGATACGCGGATCTCCGCATTTTGAACCCCTCTAATCTTCTTTCCACTACCCTGAGTTAGAATAATGGAGACCTTTCTATCGTTATTCGGGAGTTTCTCGTAATACGCCTTCAATCTGGTGCGTGCCTTTTTCTGAGCATTCACCGGAGTGGTTACACAAAATAGCATGCAACAAATTAAAAGTAGGGGAGTCAGCCATCTCCAAATATTTCGATATTGAATTAATCTGTTCATCACGCTCCTTTCGTTTTAAATGATAAATTCATCTTGGCTTCTTCATGAACATCTTCAATTTCAGCAACAGGAATAATTGGTGCTATTTTAGATGCTATGGTAAAGATCAAGATCATCAATGCGATGCCTGATATAGTAAGTGCAAACTCAACCCATGAAATTGAATAATGAATGAATTCCGGCCTAACATCTTCAATTGGAATGAATGGAGTTTCCAATACTGGTACTACTATTAAATACCTCTTGACCCACAGGGCTAAAACTATGAATACTGACACCAGCGTTACACTATTGATAGATCTGAATTTAGGAATTGCAAGAACTATTATCGGGAACGCCAATGCAAAAATAATATGGAACAAATTCAACCAGCCAAATGCCTCGAAAGCAATCAACTTCTCCCAAAGCTTGGAATATGGTTTGGTCAAATTATACCATTCAGTTAGATATTCACTAAATGAAAAATATCCATAGAGCAATGCTGTTATTAATAATCCAAATGCCAGGTAGTTGAAATGGAGATTGGTAATATATGCTTCTAGTTTCCCTTTTTTGCGATATATCCACATGATTACAACAAGTAATGCCAAGCCCGAGTATAGTGCTGTGATCACAAAATAGGGTCCGAAGATAGTACTGTGCCAACCAGGGCGTAAGCTCATTCCAAAAAGCCAGGAGAGGAGCGAGTAGGCAATTATCGCAGTAGGGATAATGATAGCTGCCATGATATCATGGGCCTTGTGCAGATATTTTTTCTGATCTGAAGTTCCTTTATAATTTAATGAGAGTACTCGATAGAGTTTTTTACGCCATGGAGCCACATTCAAATTGGGGTAATCACGTAATTTGGCGAAATCCCTAATGTGCGTAAAATATAAGAAGGCAATACAGAAAATCAGGTCTGTCATAATAGCAATCACATCCCAGGTTATCGGTGATTGTATTCTGCCATATAGAAACAAATAATGAATTCTATCCAACCGTCCAAGGCAAAACAAAATATATGGAGCTCCCACAATAAGAGCAGCTACTGTAAGCAGTTCTGCCATCCGTAATAATGGTTTCCCCCACTGCACCCTCAGGAGCTGAAACGAACATGATATTAATGCTCCGGCATATGTTAGTCCCATAAAAAATACAAAATTGGCAGTATATATGCCCCAGACAGCATTATCTCTCATACCGGTGATGATCTGTCCATCCCGAATTTGCATAATGAGCGCGTATATTCCCCATAGTACCAGGATACCTAAAAACCCCACCCATAGATACCATTTCGAAGAAGGCTTTTCGATGTTGGGAACAAATACTTGCATCAAACTTTTATTGTCCGTGTCCATGACTTATTCTTTTTTAGCGTTTTTGCCTTGAATAATATCATCGTAAATTTTTCGTTGCTCCTCTGAAGCACCTTTCAAACCACTCTTATAATCGAACATACGTTCGACTGGTGGTAAATAGTATACATTAGGTTCGGTACCTAATTCTTCAAGATATCTATAGCCTACACGGTCCTTGATTAATTGTTTAAATCTCAGCGTTTCTTCGCCGTTGGTTACAGCATCCTCATTTTTGTCCCCGAAGTATATAGCCCCCATGGGACAGCTATCAGCACAGTATGGTAATTTGCCTTCTCTTGATCGGTCAGGACAAAAATCACACTTTCCGATTGTTCCAATCTGGGCAGGCACGCTTGATTCGGGAGAATAGTCCTCCTCCTTCAATTTTGATTCAGGTGGTTGTTCCCAATTAAATACTCTTGCGGAGTATGGACACGCTACCATGCAGAATTTACAACCTATACATCGATCCACATCTACAAGTACTATGTTGTCTTGTCTTTTAAAAGTTGCTCCCACGGGGCAAACCTTGACACAGGGTGGATTGTCACAGTGAAAGCATTGACGAGGAAACCAATATGGTTCAGCGTCATCGTGATCTTTCATCAAATATACATTGAGCCATTCCTGATCCGCAGGAAGGTTGTGGCCTCTTTGACATCCCTCAATGCATTTTCTGGCATTCTTGCATTTGGCCAGGTCAATGACCATCACAAAGGAACGTCCGGGTATGCCTTTACGCGCCTCATCTCCTTTGGCAGGTCCACAAGGTTCTATTTTACAATCATTGCTAGGTTTTTCAACTTCTAGTACTTTGCCATCAGTGGTCAGTACTTTGATTTTTTCACCTGATGTTTGACTTTTATTTCCTGCTAGTCCAGCTACTCCTGCAGCAGTAATAATTCCCAGGGCTGATCCTTTTTTGATAAAATCTCTACGTGATTTCTTCATTTGGATTTTCTTAAATTAATTTAACCTGACCAATCAGGGATCTTTTGACTGGTCACTTTTCGGGTGATAGCTCTTGATATAAGACTTCCTGATCGAATTCCACCAGCCTGTCTCCTTGAATGTTCATAGCCAATGGGTAACATTGACTTCACATTGCTCGCAAGGTCTCTACTATATAATATTTGTGTCATAAAATGATCATTAGAAGTTCCAAAGACGCGTTATGTTGAATCCAATAAGAATTCCTTCACTATCGAATTCATTTTCATTAAACACCATGTTGTGCTGAGGTAAAATTCCCTGAAAAGATGATACGAATACCTGAAATGCATGGGAACTTGTCGATACCTCGAATCCAAACCCGAGATTTGGTTTCACATCTAGCGCATCATCATGATCAGTTACCTGTTGATTGAAGTCGAAGATGAAAGACGACTGTGCGCTCAGTTTATACCTTCCACTTACTCCAACCCCAACTATATAACTGTTCATTCCTGTTTCCACTTTGTTGAAATAGGAAAAACTAGGTGTTACCTGTAGAGAAAGTTTCTTATTTACTCTGGTGGCTACAATCAGTTCACTAAAAGAAGACAGCCTATGAATACCTGGATGATCACTTTCCTCGAACAGTTCTCCCTCACGTGTATCAATGGCCATGTTGCCATAGTAGGTTAGGCTTATTGGCATGCTCCAATCTCTTGTTTGTTGGAGTATTGCATACTTCAAATTAAAATCTACGTATTTGTTAAGTTTAGTAAAGCCTACTCCGAGTGCCAGGTTATCCATCAGACTGTAGGTTAACCCTAATCGGATATTGGCCCCGGGGGCATATAAACCAAATAAATCGGACTTTCCATTTTCCACAGTACCAAACCGATGGACCATGTCAAATTCCAACGTCTTGGCAGCAGGAACAATCACTGTCTGATTGTCTATGAGAACCGCACTTTCAAAAGCTGCACGAGCGGGTTTCTTGTCTTGTTCATCTTCTTGGGCAATTACCTGATAGCTTCCAACAAATAGGAAACTAGAGCAGATCAGTAATGTTTTTAGCGTTTTCATTGGCTTGTCGTTTCAGTTATTGTTAGAATGACCATAATCTTGTCATGTTGAATCCAATTAAGAATTTGGTATTTTGATTGTGAAAATTGTTCACTTGAGGGACAATGCCCCAGTAGTTACCCATAAACACTTGGAAGGCATGCGAACTGGTTGCGATCTCATATCCAAAGGAGAGATTTGAGCTTGGATCATTAGAAAAATGATCAGTAATCGGCTGGTTATAACCAAATGTTATTGAGCCTTGTGAAGTCACCTTAAGCCTACCACTGATGTCAATAGCCAAATGATCATTGTTCATTGTTCCTTTGACTTCACCATTATCCAAAAATGCAGGTACAGCATTAAAATGCGAGTACGAAGGGGACAATTGAAGGGAGAGCTTTGAACTTACCTTTCTAGCTACGATCAGTTGATGATAGTAGGAGAGACGATCTGAAGAGTTTGCAAAAAAATCAATTTCTTCTTCCGCTCTCGCATCGATACCTGCATTTCCATAATAGGTTAAACTCACCGGTGTGGAACCTGATCTGGTTTGCTGCAGGATAGCGTACTTTATATTAAAGTCTTGATACAGTTTATCTTTGGTGATACCATATCCAACTGCCAGATTTTTGAATGGCACGTAGGTTAATCCAAGGCGAATGTTAGTGATCCCGTAAATCCCATAAAAATCTGTTAGACCTTCTTCAATAGTTCCAAACCTATGTTGCATCACAAACTCCAGGGTCTTTTCCGGGTACACTAATACCGACTGATTGTCCATTAGGTAGGCACTCTCAAACATTGGCCTGATGACCTTGTCTTCTTTTGCTTCCTCGGTCTCATCCTGAGCAAATACATTGTATCCGCTGAATGAGATGATGAAGAGAACCAGGATATATTTTAGATTTTTCATGTCTAGTTTTTATTTAAAGTGATCAATTATCCAAAGCTCCCTGCTCAATCCATGCGAGTATAATCGCTCTTTCGGTAGGTGTAGCATAAGATTCCATAGTGCCCCCTACATCTATTTTAGTATATAACAAACTGCTTTCAGGGTTCGAAGTGTTGATGTAATTGCCTGTTACGAGTTCGTTATAAGAACCTGATGCGCTCAGGTTGGGCGCTACACTTCCACCATGACAGGAAACGCATTTTGCATCAAAAAATGGTTGAATATCCAAGTCGTAACTTATTGGGTCGGTTGGTACTTCAACTTCCCTAGGTAAGACCTCGTCATAGTGGCAGGAAGAAGCGAATGCTAAAATCAAAGCACTTGTCAAACCAATTATTAGTTGATTTTTCATAATGTGTATTTTCAAGACTGACTTCATAACAGTATTTGTTAATAGTTAACTCTGAGATTCTATCTACTTAGCTTTGTGAATTAAAGTATTGTGAAAGTAACTTTTGTTACAAAGGGAATTGATGACTCCTGTCAACAGTGAGTTTGATTATTGTCAGGAAGGAAGCGAACAAATGCAGGATGTGACACTAGCCTGTGTCTTTTTGAAGGTTTTGATGAACTCGAAAGTTTCAGGGAGAAACGTAATGATTTGGATCAGAGGGTGCTATTCTATGAGCTTACTTTAAGCGATATCAAAAATCTCTTTGAACGTTTCAATTTTAACAGCCCCTTCCGTGGTGTTTTGAGAATACTCCCTCATCATTTTTATTGGATTCTTCGATATTCTGCTGAGAATTGTATGGGTGTACTTTTGAAGAATTACTTTTTCTCTTTCGTCGAGTGAAAGTTTTGATAATACCTTACTGTATTCTACTTCTTCAATTTCTTTGAGTTTCTTATAGTAAGAACTTATTTCTGGAGCAACCTTTCTGGCATTGTACCACTCAACAAAGTCTGCCACTTCTTGCTCTATGATTTGTTTTGCCTTTGGTACTTCGTTTTCCCTTTGCTTGATATTTTTTTGCGTCAAGTCTTTCATATCGTCAAGATCAAATAATTTGACGTGCGGTGCATTGCGAATTTTTTCATCAAAATTCCTAGGCATTCCTAGATCTATGAAAATCTTCCTTTGCTTATTGTTATTTATTTGAGCTAATTCCACTATTGGATCATCACTAGATGTGGCTCCAAGAATGACATCCGAAGTTTCTATTGCCTGTAACAGCTGGTTTTCTGGAACAGCCTTAACATTATATTTTGCAGCAATTTCAACCGCTCGGGAAGTAGTCCTGCTGTACAAGTAAATTGATGGAGTCTCTTTTTTGGTTAGAATCTTAAGAAGCAGATTACTCATTTCACCTGTCCCAATGATCAGAATCTTTGAATTATTGCTGCTATATCTTTTGATGGAATCAATTGCGGTTGCTGGTAGAGATGCTGCAAATTGACCAATCTTCGTTTCGGACCTGACTCTTTTCCCTGTATGAATTGCTTTACTTACTAATTGATTTGTAATTGGACCCAATCCATTTTCGTTAAGAGTTTTATCCATTTCCCTCCTAATCTGCCCAAGGATTTCGTGCTCTCCCAATGCTTGAGATTCCAGGCCTGCTGCCGTGCGAAATAAATGGCTAATTGCATTCCGTCCAGTGTGTTTTATTAGATGTTTGGATGAAATGCTTTCATTGAGGAAAACATTTTCCAGTTGGCTTATGCTTTTGCCAAAAGAATAAAGTGCTAATCTATTACATGTGGGTATAACAAAAATCTCTGTATTATCAGCTTTGAGTTGATCAATTGGGCCACCAATTTGATTCAACCTAACAAAGAGTTTTTCTCTTGTTGGGAGATCGGCATTGTGATGACTAAGTTCGACGCAGTGAATATTTTTCATATTGAAACTTGAGATTTTCAAAATTTCTTTGCCCTAAAGTACATTCCACATGTCCTATGGAATATGATAAAAATCAGACAACGGAGTGATTTAAGGATATTTGAGAGATGTTTCTCATGATTAGTACCTGCATGATTCGCCAAAGTACTGAACGTATGTTGATCAAAATCTCGTAAATGACTGAATTTTATCAACTTTCCAAGTTAAGCCAAGTGTAAATTGTAGTTTGCCAAAAAATTGAACCTATGACTGACAAACGAAAGCCTCTAGAAAAGAAAACTTACGAGCAAGAGTTAGCCAAGCTTTATACAGAGTTGGTCTACCTTCAAGAGTGGGTAAAGGAAAATGGCCTCAAAGTTGCAGTGATTTTTGAAGGTCGAGATGCGGCGGGAAAGGGAGGAGTAATCAAACGAATCACCGAACCATTGAATCCACGGGTCTGTAAAGTTGTTGCGCTGGGTGTCCCGACCGAGCGTGAGAAAACACAGTGGTATTATCAGCGTTATGCGCAATACCTGCCCGCTGCTGGTGAGATTGTCTTATTTGACAGAAGTTGGTACAATCGAGCGGGAGTGGAGAAAGTCATGGGTTTTTGTTCCAACGACGAATATGAAGAATTCTTAAAGTCCTGCCCAGAATTCGAACGGATGCTTATCCGTTCAGGGATCATTTTGATTAAATATTGGTTTTCAGTAAGTGATGAAAACCAAGAAAAACGCTTCAAGGAGCGTATTTCGAATCCTTTGAAGCGTTGGAAATTTAGCAGAATGGATCTTGAGTCAAGAGAAAAATGGCTGGAATACTCCAAGGCAAAAGATGCCATGTTTGAGCACACAGATACTGACGATAGTCCCTGGTACGTCGTTCACGGTGATGACAAGAAAAGAGCAAGAATCAACTGTATTTCCCACTTCCTAGATCAAATTGACTATAAACCTACAGAATACGAGAGTATTGAACTGAAGCCACTTGAGAAAAACGAGGATTATGTTAGACCTTCTGTTGGATATCAGAATTTTGTTCCAAATATTTTCTGATCAAATGGCATTTTTAAAAAATGGTAGATCTATTGACTAGACACTCAGGTTAGCTCGTTTTTAACGAGTGCTCAACCCGACAGTAACGCAGTGATCTAAGACATAAAAGCCTCCGTTCTTTTTCGTAAACAAATCAATCCAGTAACTACAGTGCTGGTGACTAAGTTTAAGTAAGGCTACCCAATCTTCCAAGGGTAGACTTAATTGGCCAAGTTCCAGCTTGTCCTCGAAAAAGATAATTACCAGATTTGGATGAAAGATCTTTGCAAATTGTCAATGCTTCTTCTAAATCTCGTAATGCTTTTGTAGGCATGTTTACTGCTAATTCCTGGCTATAATGAGTGTGGATTTAGGAGCACTGCCCTTTCCGCTATCACCAAGCCACACCGCCGTTTAAATTTATTAATAGTGGCGGAACTTCCAAATGCCTCCAAAGTTTCATTTACCGAAGAAGCCCAATGGATGACAGGTCGTGTGTTATAAGCCGACTCTTAAGAAACGGTAATTTCTATGAAATCAGATGGTTCGTCATCTTGATGAAGTATTTTGTTATAGTATACTTCCCAGTAGAGGGTCTTACATAGGCTGTCAAAGTCCTTATAAATTGTATATTCATTGATTTTCAATTTTCCTAATTCTTTGAGGATCGACACTTTTTTACTTGATGGAATAACTATTTTAGAGATATTCAATTCATCAAGTCTAGGTGAATTCGGGAAAAACAGTGAAAATTCCGATTTGACTCGTTAATCGATCGAATAGTGGACTTGGTATTAATTTTTGCAATTGTTCAATATTGTCCAGGTGATTCTTGAAAGCGTTTTCAGATTCGTTATAGTACTTGGAGGCTATTCTTGCATCCGATAAAGAAGTTGTGTCTGTCATATATATGACTCCATCATTTAAAAAATTCTTATCCTTGTTAAAACAAGCAAACCATAATGCAATAAGAGGGCTATAAGTCCAATCTAGAAGCCTTGTTGGCATTGAATGTTGTTGCGCAAAAATTAAGAAATCAAATGAATCTTCAAGTTCAGACGGTAGTAAAGGTTTGTTAAGTTTTAGCCTCTTAAAAAGTTCTCGTTCAATCCGAAGATTACTTTTCTTGCTGGTTCGAAACAGGGAAGGAAGAAGTTTCCAATCTTGATTCTGCCCTCTGTAGACCATTTCACTCGGAAGTTCACTATAGCCTTTTACTAACTTTAAGAGATCCGCTACTTCTTTTATTTCTTCCATTGATATTACGTTCTCCCCATTGTCTCATGAATTTAGTAATATAAAACCAAAATATCTGGTTTGAAGAGATAGCTCTCCTCGCATTCCGTTTGCGACATTGGTAAGGAATAAGCACTTCTGGTTTCAAAAGCAACTAGCTTAAGATGTGAGATATTTGAGCGCTTCTTCCCTTGTGTTAAATGGCACGAGCTTATCCTTTGCAAATAAATTATAACCACTCAGTAATATCTTTTGCAATCTGCTTACTCCAATAAGTGCTCCCTTGTCTCTCTTATCCTTGAACACTTCTTTTCCATAGATTTTAGCTTTTTCCATAAATTCGGAGTTAACAAACGTATTTGTGAAATCTGTTACGGTTAGAAGTTTTTTTGGAGATCTTTTAAAATAGTCAGCAGCCTCCTCTAAGGTTCGCATCATCTCCTCATGTGTATTACATACCGTGTAATCTATAATTGCAATCTCTTTCCCGTTGTGATGGATTGTTTGAATTCCCATGGTTCAAAAAAAAATTAGTAATAACTTCAAAATCTGGTAGCGATTTCAGTGACTACCAGTGTGAACTTATTATGAATCTTCAAAAACGTAAGAAAAAGAGGATATACAAATGATCAACACAAAGCAGAAATTCTGATGCTGTCAATTTATCCAGGGGAAAAGTGGTTGAGCCCAAACGTTGGAATTGGGAGAAATAGAGTTCAGGCTTAGGAGTGCTTAATCAAAGGGTATCTTAAATGTCATCACTGGAATGGTAGATCTATTGACTAGATCCTCTGCTCTGCTTCCTCCAAAGATGTGAGCTAGCCCAGTCTTGCCGTGTGTTCCCAACACAATCAATCCGGACTTTATCTCTTCTGCGAAATCGACAATCCCTTCATCTGGATAGTCTGCTTCGAGAGTGTTGACCGTTGAGTTTTCAAAATGGTTTCTCTTGGTAAATTTTTCTAGCTGAGTATTTGCTGCTGCTAATGATAGGAAATTGTGTGGTGTGCGCACCTTAACAATGTGCATGTTCAAATCAAGCATTTCCTGCACGTCTTTCGCTTTCAAAGCAACCCAATCCTGATCTTCTGAAAGATCGGAAGCAAACACCATGTTTTTCATTTCTGAGATCTTTGTAGGGCCCTTGATGGTGATCACAGGACATTCCGAATGCCTGATTACACGCTCAGCATTAGAACCTAGAAATACTTCTGACAGCCCTGAGGCACCAGTTGAACCCATTATGATCCAGCTGGCTTTCTCTTCCACGATTTCCTTGCTTATGTTTTGATAGGGGTTTCCGTGCTTCATTCTGATTTTAACGGTCTGGTTTGCCTCAGTGACACGCTCTGCCCAGCTGTTAAGGCGATTATGAACACCTTCAATCAGTTTTGCATTGATATGATCTGCAGCATGATCGAGATCCATTTCTCCAATGGCACTAAAGGAGTAACTAGGCAACTCCAGCACGTGAAGTAGAAGTATTTCTCCTTTTAGTATTTCATTAAACTCAATCGCAAAATCTAATGCGTTGGACGAAATTTTCGAAAAATCGACAGGTACAATAATCTTCTTCATTCAGCTAGTAATTCAATTTTTTGATATTCTGCTTTTCCGTAGGCGTCTCTGAAGCTGGACAATTTGATGCTCTTTGCATCTTTGTCCAACTTGAAGGTCCACACAGGAACATGGACATGATTGACAGTGTCTTCAGTTAAGCTTCCTGACAACCAATGTGAAATTCCTCTTCTGGAGTGAGTAGCCATAGCTACCATATCTGCATTCAGGTCAGCAACCTGCTGGAGTATTCCGTCAGCGGGAAATACGCTTTTGGCAATTGTGAAACTTGAATCTCGGAAGCCGTACTTCTTCAATACTTCATTGAATTCTCCAGTGACCATCTCGCTATTCTCAATATTATGCGGTGTTCTCACCCAAAGAAACTCCATATGAGCTGAAAATAGTTTTTGTAGCTTGGAAAGCTTAATCATAAAATCTTCCTGAATCTCTGATAAATCGATTGGAACTAAAATTCGTTTAATGGAGTCAAAACTGGACTTAGTTGGCACGGAGATCACCGGACAATTAGCCCATCTAACTACACGTTCGGTGTTAGAACCAACCAGAAATTCACTCCATCCAGAGGAACCTTTTGTCCCTATGATAACCAACCCGATATTTCGCTCATCAACAATGTCTTTTACAGCCTGCGGCAGATGCAAACCTGAAACTTCGGTGTCAATATTTGCATTTGTTTTGAATTCTGCAACAAAATTTCTCATGTTGTTCTCAACCGCATCTTGCACATCCGCAATCATCTGTTGGAGGTTGAGTCCTGGAGCGTATGGAAAATCATTGAAATAGTTGAAGTGCATACTGTGTAAGAAGACAACCTCAGCACCAGATCTTTCGGCAAGATCAATGGCAAATTCAGCAGCCAATCTGCTTACATCTGAAAAGTCAATAGGAACCAGTATCTTTTTCATAACCGTAGTATTTATATATCAAAGCTAGAGATTGGTCCCTGATGACTTAATGACAAATGATGGACTGCCTGATGATATAAATCAATGGTTGTGAGTTCGTAATCCAGACTGCTAGCCTTTCAGGTATATAGGATTAATACAAAAGTAAAGTCGAAAAATACAAAATATTTTAAATGATTTACTTATATTTGTCTACTACTTTTACTACCTAATTATAGTCACCTTTAAAACCTCATTCACCATGAGAAAAATTACCGACGTCAAGTTGAAAGTCATAAATATTTCCTCGCTTCTTGTTGTTTTCCTAATCATGATTTCCTGTACAGCAGATCAGGCTCCAACGGCGCCAGACAGGGACGGGGATGGAATAGAAGATAACATAGATAATTGTCCAGACGTCAAAAATGAAAATCAAGCAGACGCAGACGGGGATGGAATTGGCGATGTGTGCGAGGTTGATACGGATGGTGATGGTATTATTGATGACCTTGATAACTGTCCATTGGTAGAAAATCCTGACCAGAAGGATTCTGATGATGATGGTGTGGGGGATGCTTGCGAATCTGATTTTGACGGTGATGGAGTGATTGATGAACTTGATAATTGCCCAGAAACCGCTAATCCAGAGCAGGAAGATGCCGATGGTGATGGGATTGGTGATGCCTGCGAGGCAGATACCGATGAGGACGGTGTTGTTGATGATCTTGACAATTGTCCTGAAATTGCGAACCCAGAGCAGGAAGATACTGATGGTGACGGGTTTGGTGACGCTTGCGACGAGACCACGGTAGCGCAAGACCAAAACAACATTCAAGAATCTCTTAACTCTATTGTCGGTTGTGTGAATGCATTTAAGAATGGGTTGGCCGTAGATTTTGTTCTTCGAGATTTTTTAGGGCTTGCAAAGGGAGATACAGTTAACCTGCTTTGGGTTGAAACGATCTTAGGTGACTTAGAAAATGTAGTGGATCCAGCTGGTATTGATGAGGGACTTAACATTGATCTGGTCGCTGGAACTTACACATATGATCATGAGGGAAGTGCATGGAATAAAGCAGCTGATCAGACTGGTAGAGTTGTTTTGAACTTCCCTTCGGGGCCAAACGAAACTTCCAACAATAGCACGCTGATCCTGGAGAACTACGAAGACGAGGAAGTCACTATCGATTTAAGCACGCTTAACCTACCAGTGAAATTTGATCTTTCCCTTGCGGTAGATGGGGTTCAGCTACTTGCTATCAACTTAAAGAATGTAGAGTACTCCACCAGTGTAGATTTTCAAATTCCTGTAGCTGTGGACGTAAGCTTCTATGTGAATCCTTATACACTTTCAATTGATGTAGCTCGAAATGCCAATAATGAATTCACGCTCAGCTTGGATTTTGTGGATGATATGGCTTCTTGCAGTTTAGGTGTGGATGCATTTTTGAAGTTGGATAGCGACGATTTAGGAAACATTGGTACGAGTAATGTGCTGGATGCAACGATTGCGGTTCATATCAATGACATGACTGTTCAAGCGCTCAATGGTATCGCGGAAATTCTTCAAATAGTTGATCCTACGGAAAACCAGATTAACGAGTTTGTGGATGCAGAAATCCTGTATAAGGGTCTTAAGATTGGAGATTTAGAATATGACGAACTTAATGATACAGTCATAATCCTATACAAGGATGGTTCGTCTGAGGATTCCGCCAACTTCTACCAGAGTGTTCTGGATGATTTGGAAATTATCTTCGAGGAATTTTTCGGACCTCAAGTACCATAAGTCAAATCTGTTTGCTTGGATTAAAAATCTTTTTTGGAAGACTTCTTCACTAATAGAAATACTGGGCCTACGATCCAAAGTAGAAGTATGAAGAAAGCCACTATAAAGCCTTGACCTGTACCAAAGAACTTCTGAAATAGCGCTCCTGTATATCCAAGGAGTGCCGAAATGTCTAGCTTGAGTAGGATCATTATCCTTGACAAATCGATCGGATTGAAAAAACTGGCGAAGAGCGTGAATTTGTCTAGTGGGTAGTCATCAAAGACGACAAGAGAAATCAGAAAAATACCATCGTAGATGACTGCGAAGAATAGCCACATGAGAATGGCATAACCAAATCCTTTTATCTTGTTACTGTTCAAAAGGCCGATGTAGATGGACAGACTTGTAAAAATAAAAGTCAGGAACGTTCCCGAGATGAGCAAAGTAGCAAAATCCCAGATTTCTGAGGATCTGGAGATGCCGTAGATCAAAAAGGGAATTCCTAATCCAATAACCAAGCTAAGCGATAGAGACAGTGCTACCCCCAGATATTGACCAAGGAAAATGGTTCTTCGTTTGATTGGCTGAGCGAGTAGTAGTTCTGTAAACTCTCTGGAGCTATAGAAATACATGATTCCGAAAATGGTGCCGATCATCGGTGTCAGTACAACTACGATGTTCATCAACGTGATTACTGCTTTTGAGAGGCTGCTATTTAGGAAAAGCAGGACAAATCCTAGAACCAGATAAAAGGCCAGGTATACATAACTCCATCTGCTTCGGATGAGATCTGAAAAACTGTATTTTAGAATTTTTAGTATCATGCTAGTAGTGATGCAATTGAATGTTCCAAATCCCTTTCCCCTGTCTTTGCGCTAAGTTCATCAAGTGAACCACGGAAATGAATATTTCCTTCAAGTAGGAAGATGATCTCATCCGCCAGGGATTCAACCAGACTTAGAATATGTGTAGTAATTAGAATAATCTTTCCTTCAGACTTTTCTTTTTCGATCAGTTCCTTCAGTTTGATCAAGGAAACGGGGTCGAGACCAGCTGTTGGTTCATCCAAAATGAGAATGGGCGAGTCAAACATGAAGGCCAAAACAATATTCACTTTTTGCCTTGTTCCTCCGGATAGGTTTCCAAGCTTTTTGTCTAGAAATTTCTCAAGCCCAATCATCTCGATGATTTCATCTTCTCTGGATGGCATGTTTCGCAAATCCTTGATCATCTTGATCAATTCGTTGACGGTCAAGTTATCAGGAAATCTAGCTATCTGGGGTAGGTAGCGAATTTCTTTGCGGTAGTCCCAGGTTTTCAGGATTTTGTTCTCATCAATCAAAACCTCGCCTTTTTGCGGGAGCACCATTCCGAGGATGATCTTCAAGATAGTGGTCTTTCCCGATCCATTTGGGCCGAGCACTGCAAACGTGCCACCACGTTCAATGGAAAAACTGATATCATCCAGTACGGTAAGCTTACCGAATTGTTTGGTGATGTGCTCAAGTTGTATCATCTAAAAACTGTAGGTTGATGGTTGATTATCGATAAGATCATCAGGAGTGAAAACAGGAGAGACCTTTTCCGAAAAATTGATAATGTCGACAAATAAGCTTCGAAGTAAAATGATGGTTTCAGGGGTTTTGTTCACAATGTACGAAAAGAGCTTGACCGGGCGGTAGGGGACGTCTCCAATTCCATCCTTGTCAAGGTCATATCCCGTATAGTCGCTCCAATAATTACCATTGAAGCTGTTATCGTTCATTTTGGTATTGTAAGAAACATCAAAGGAGTTTCCTATGAAATTGTTTTTGAAAAATAGATTTTCATAACAACCACCCGAAACTTTGATGGCCCATCCATTTTGTTCAAACTGATTTTGGGTGTAGTTAATTCGATTGGAACCTTCGATGAAGATTCCGATCGTATTTTCTGTGAACGTGTTGTCTACTACTTCGGCATCATAGATCTCTTTTAACAGCAATCCATAAGATGCTGTTCCCCAGTTGCGAATGAAGCGGTTTCCCTTCATTACAATGAATTTTGAAAACATCACTGCAACTCCAGCTCCATTGTTTTCGAATGTGTTTTCCAGATACTCATCTTCATTTGAAAACATAAAATGAAGTCCATACCTGATGTTATTGTGCGTGTAGTTTTTCCAGATTTTGCTGTTGTCTACAAACTCCAGGTAGATCCCGTCTCTAAGGCCATACACCTCATTGTTCTCAATAGTTATTTCTGAGCAATGCCACATGTGAATCCCATTTCCAGAATCATCCTCTCTCTTTGAAATTCCATAAACCTTGCTGTTCTTAACAAGTCCATGCTTCGACTTCTCTAGTAGAATGCCAAAAAAGGGATCTACAATTTCAAGATTTAATAAACGGAAATGATCAGCTCGGTATGCATAAATGGCAGCAAAGTCTTTTGTATAGCTTCTTCCCGAATTGATGATTTTGAAGCCTGAAATAGTGATGCTATCTGCAAGAACTTTGAGTACATACCCTTCGCCGCTTCCATCAAGAACAGCTCCATCCATGCCAATGATGGTAACTGACTTCTTCAACTCAAGGTTGATCGCTGGATAGACTCCTGGTTTTACCAGAATTGAATCACCAGCATTCGCCAGGCCTACTGCCTCTTGTAGATCCTTTATGGGACAAGAGGTGCACACTTCTAGTGTTTTGCTAAATCCCGTCGAGAGGACAGCCAGCAATGCCAGGGTTAGGAGGTTTCGGAGTCTCATGTATGGGTTAAATGGGCGAATTTACGGCTTCACATTGAATTCCGCTTTGAGCTCAGTCCAGTTGAGTGAAGTTCCGTCGAATTCACCTCGAGTTTCATCACGTTTTTTCTTGCTTTCAAAAGCAGTCAAGAATTCGCCCATCGGACTGGGTATTGACTCGGAAATCAGAAAGCTAGCTTGGGTTGCATCCGTCAGTGAGCCAGGGTTGGAATAGTCCGCCACGAGAAAGTATTTGACCTCTGGCTGATCCCATTTGTTGAGATGGTTCATCATGCATTCGACTGCATCATATTTAAAGGCTTTTCCCTTCACCGTTACCACTTGTGCTGAATGTTGACGATCTACGATGGTCATTTTGCAGAAATGACACCCATCGTTACCATAAGCTATTTCTTGTGGTTTGACCTCACATGAAGTCCAAACTACTGCCAATAGCAAGAGAAAATAAACTCTATTCATTGGACTCTTTTTTGTCTCTGTAGAAAGCAAAGACTGACATTGCCATTCCGAGGAACATTAGGTAAGCCCCTGACCTTGGCCATGAAAGAGCTTTGAAATTTAGAATCATCTTGTTGCCAAGAAGTGGGGGTTGATATGCCATTGGTTCTCCATCTTTATCTGTGAACTTGATGGCAGCCGTTTCTTTTAAATCATGACCATATTCATACTCCCAGAGATAGAAATCGTACATGGCAATTGATCCAAATATAATCATCAGTGCGAACCAGGCAAGGTAGAGTTTACTCTTTCCGACCAAGCCGGCAATAACTCCCAGTATCATCATTCCGATAGCGAAGTAAGGGAAGATTTCAAACTCAGGAATCACCTCTGGTATATCTTTCATACCCACATAGTGATTCATTATGTTGATGTTTTTGATATCATTAGGATGAGCATCGGCAAACTTGTTGATATGAATATTCATACCAATGGGTTCTGGATACTGTGGTGCCTCCAGCGTGATATTCCACAAGGGAAGAAAGAATAGTCCTCCGAGCAAAAGTGCTCCGACTATCATGATGATCTTTGACTTTTTCATTGTTTTATTTTGTTAAGAAAAATAGCCCGCCAGAGCCACCGGCGCCGACGGGCATAACCTAACCAAAGAGTCTACTCGCCGTCCAGGCTCCACTTAAGTGGAACATTGGAGTTACGTGCCGAAACCCTCACGTAACCCTGCATTTCCTGGTGAAGAGCAGAACAAAAATCCGTACAGTAAAATGGCCAAACTCCCTCTTTTTTCGGGTTCCAGACAAACGTTTCTGTTTGACCTGGCATAATCAAGAGTTCTGAAGTATTGGCGCCAATCATGGCAATTCCATGAGGCACATCGTAATCTTGCTCGAGATTAGTCACATGGAAGTACACCTTATCACCCACTTTAATACCTTCAATGTTATCTGGCGCGAAGTGACTTCTGATGGTAGTCATGTAGATGTGAACTTCTTTGCCATTTCTTTCCACGCGAGTTTCTTTTTCATTCTTCACTGCATGTGGGTGATTGTTCTCCTCAAGCTTGTATAATTTCACCTGATTTGGCTTGATCAAAGACGCAGGTGCACCCGCAGCATAGTGAGGTTCTCCTATCGTTGGGAAATCACTAAGAAGTTCAATTTTATCTCCGCTGATGTCATAGAGCTGCGCAGACTGAGTCAGTTCAGGCCCAGTTGGCAGATATCGGTCTTTGGTGATTTTGTTCAGCGCAACCAAATACTTGCCGTATGGCTTTCTTGAATTTCCTCCAGGAATCATCAAGTGACCAACTGAGTAGTAGGTAGGCGCTCTGTCAAGCACTTCCCACGTGCCAAGTTTCCACTTAACAACTTCAGAGGAGATGAAGAACGTGGTGTATCCATTTCCTCTTCCATCAAACTCGGTGTGAAGAGGGCCTAAGCCTGCTTGCTGTACTACACCAGCAACAATGTCATCGTAGTTTAGAATAGGGATGCCGTACGCTTCACCATCAAACTTCTCGTTTTCGATTGCATCTATCATTTTAGTAAATGAGTGAGCGGTCAACGAGGCAGAGAGTTTTCCGCTACCAATGATGAATTCACCACTCGGGTCTACGTCACAACCGTGCGGTGACTTGGGAGTAGGTAGAAAATATACCAATCCTGGATATTTGCTAGCATCAATCATGCGTACTTCTTTCTTCATGGTGGATGTCGCCATTTGTGTAGACTCGTCATATACATTGTGTGCATACTCGGAAGGCACGGTTTCAAAATCGCCATTAGCAATCAATTCTTCCGCCTTCTTCCAATTTATTGCAGCAATAAAGTCTTTGTCATTTTGAGATGCATTGACTTCCATAAGCGTGCTCGCTTCCTCTGTGTTGTAAGTTGTGAAAAACATCCAGCCATGTGAAGCTCCTCGTCCAGGGTGTGCAAGATCATAATCAAATCCTGGCATCTTGATTTGAAAATCAAGATTCATTCTGCCAGTTTCCGGTGCGATGCTAAGGAACGAGATTGCACCCTTGAAATTCCCTTTATACTCATCAATTGGCATGTCTCTTTGCGGAATAGGGACAGAGAAACGAGTTCCTGCAACAACATATTCCGAATTTTCAGTCACGAACGAAGAGCTATGATTTCCTGCACTGTTTGGCAGCTCAATGATTTCCTCCGTTTCAAAGGTGGATAGACTGATTCTAGCAATCCTTGGAGTGTTGTTGGCATTAATGAAACACCATCTTCCATCAATTTCGCCGTTTGTCTGCGAAAGGTCCGGGTGGTGAGAATCATCCCAAGGCACAGATCCAAATGAAGTTTCAAGCATCGGCTTGGTTTCCTCACTAAAGCCGTAGGCTTTTTCTCCATCTACAGAGAAGACTGGGATTACCTTGAATAATCTTCCAGAAGGAAGCCCATATACAGCCAACTGACCACTAAAACCACCAGAGACGAATCCATAGAATTCATCATGCTCTCCTGGTGCTACGTACACACGCTCAGCATTACTGTTACCAAGTGCGCCACCATTTCCACCGCCCTGGCTACATGAGCCAGCAATGAACAATAGCGAGAGGGTTAATGCGAAACCCACTATTTTTTTATAAGTATTCATGTTTTATAAATTTTCGGTTGATTGTTAATTCGGTAATATGACTTTGTCGACAACATTGATAATCCCGTTTGAAGTTTGGATTGTCGCGAGTACTTTGGCTCCACCAACAAAGACATCTTCTCCTTCCACAACTACTTCGAAGTAGTCTTCGGAGGCCATATAGATCTTTCGCCCTTTTCTTGCCTCTTTTTTAAGACCTTCCATATTGAAGGACCCTGGAGCTGCATGGCCCTTGAGAATTGTTGCCAGTGCTTCCTTGTTTTCAGGCTTCAGCAGATTTTCCACTGTTCCTTCTGGTAATGCAGCAAACGCATCGTTTGTTGGTGCGAACACTGTCAATGGGCCTGCGTTGACCAATACGTGCTCAATTCCTGCTGCCTGAACTGCAGCAACAAGTGTACTGTGTGCGTCAGAACCAATTGCGACCTGCAAAATGTTCTTTTGGGACACATCATCTGAATAGGACGCCTGTCCTAATGGATGTGTTTCAGCCACTTCTGCAGCCTCATTTCCTCCGGATTGGGGGTTCGAGCCACACGAGGCAAGAACCACTAACCCAAGAAGAAGAATCATGGTTTTTAAAATCATCTTTTTCATGTCTATGTAGGTTTATTTATAATGTTCTGAAGAATTCAAGTACTGCTCTAGCTTCATCTTCTGTTAAGTTTTGGTTTGCCATAGGAGAGCCATTGAACTCCATCAATAGTTTCTTGGCCATTGGATCTTTTTGCACCATTTCATCGGGGTTTAGGATCATGTTCATTACCCAGGCGGCAGTCCTTCTTTCAAAAATTCCTTTTGGAGATGGGCCGATAAATTTCTTCTCTGCTTTGTGGCAGGCTGTGCACTTACCCTCGTATATTTCCTCACCTTTTGTAGCTAATGCCTGATCGATTTCGGCGGGCAGGTCAAGAGATTTTATCGGTCCGATTCCATTGTTCGATTCCCAGTTTTCATAGGGATCTGTGGGAGCCATTTGGGCTTGCTCTTTTATTCTGTCAGCAGCACTTTTGCCATCACCGCCACCACATGAGATCATGATGGTTGAAACGATAAATGCAATGAGTGCACTTCTGATCTTTGTTAGGTCTTTCATAGTTTATTTATTTATTTTAGAATTTCGGATCTTTAAGTCTTTAATCGTGTAATTTTTTTTAGTTTCTGAGAATGCTCTTGCCCTTGAGTAAAGCTTCATCATTGATTTTTGTAGATAATAAGGTTTCGTTCAAAAGATTCTTTACCAAGAGAAACTTGTCATGAACAGGGCAGGGGTTCGTTGAAGAACACTCATTGAGTCCAAGCACGCAATCTTCCATTAGATGATCTCCATCAATTGTCTTTACCACATCGTGAAGGAGAATGTCTTTCTCGTTATTAAAAACAAAACCACCAGTAGGACCTCGAAAGGACTTTAGCAACTTTCCCTTTACTAATTGCTGCAAGATTTTAGCCGTGAAGGCCTCAGGGGACCCGATTGCTTCGGTGACTTCCCTAAGCCCCGTTCGTTTACCCTTACTCTCATTTGCTGCAATGTAGATCATAGTCTTAATGGCATATTCGCACGCTCTCGAAAACATATGTCCTGTTTTTTTCGCTAATCTAGCTAAGAAAATAAATTCGGACTAAATTATCCTTTATTGTTTTTCTGTAGAATAATTGTTTACGAAATTATAGACCCCGTCATGTGCAGAACATGATATTTATCATCTTGTATCATGACTTTGGCTAACACCGAAAATGCAGTTTTTTCACAGACTGAGGGATCTTACAGGACACTTACTCAATCTGCCAATTATTGTCAGTCCTCTGGTAGGTAATTTGATCCTGTTGGGAACTTTCACGACTTTGTAAAAAGTCTATTCTATGTGCTATTACCTGATAGCCTCCCCAAAAATCGGGCATCGGTACTTTGCCTTCGGAGAACTTTCGTTTCATTTCTACCATTTTAATCTCAAGTAAATTCCTTGAGCTTATTACTTTGCTTTGATGTGAAATCCACGCTCCCAGTTGACTTCCGAAAGGACGACTCAGAAAGTACTTGGCAGAGGCTATTTTTGAGATTTTTTCAGCCTCCCCTCTAATTACAACCTGTCTCCCCAATTCGTACCAGGGGAATAGCATTGAGACTGCATTGTTGTATTCGAGATGCTGTGCTTTTGGACTATGGTAGTTTGTGAAAAAAACAAACCCATTTTCATCAAAATACTTCAATAGAACTGTTCGCTGTGTTGGCTGAAAATTAGTGTCAAGGGTTGTTAAAACCATTGCGTTTGGTTCCAATAGTTCAGCTTTAATGGATTCATCAAACCATCGCTTGAATTGTTTGATGGGATTGGGGTCCACGGAAGCTTTTGACAGCTCGACTTCTGTGTATTTTTCTCGCCGTTTAGAATTGTCCATTCGCTAGCATGGAAACTAGATTGACTTACTAAATATCGGTGATTTTGAAGAACTGTTCAGTCCAGCATCCAGTGCACTACAAATGACTCTTATGTGCTCTCTTCCTTCTGGAAGGACTTCAATTCCTTCTTCGTCAAATTTGATTAGACCATCCTCCAAAAGCTGACCAAGAAGCGAAATATTCATGCCAAGGCCGAACTCCGTAAATTCTTGCCTGCTCCATGTAGTCTTAAATTCACACATCAGATTCAGAATGTTTTTCCTAAAGAAGAGATCCTCTCTGGTATGTAAATGGCCTTTGATGATTGGCAGTTGATCTTGATCCAGGCGTTTGTAGTAATCCTCAACCGTTTTTTCGTTTTGCGCAAATCCAGCCCAGGAGTCACTAATGGCACTAACTCCCAAACCGATTAGTAACTGGCTTGAAAACGGCGTGTATCCCATGAAGTTCCTGTGTAGTTCGCTTTTTTCCCTTGCAATCATTAACTCATCTTCGGGTTTCACAAAATGATCCATGCCAATCTCTTGATATCCGTACTTCGCTAATCGCTCTTTTCCCAGCTTCATAAATTGGAGTTTCAAGTTGTCTTCAGGAAGATGCTCTTCATAGGATTTTTGTGCAGGTTTCATTGATGGTACATGTGCGTAGCTGTAGTATGCAATTCGCTCCGGAGATAGCAGCCACACTTTTTCAAGTGTCTCCGTCAATGACTCCATGCTTTGTCCTGGAAGACCATAGACCATATCGAAATTGATTGAGGTGTATCCAATGGCTCTGGCTTCCTCCGTAACCTTTTGAACTTGTTCAAAGGTTTGCATTCGGTTGATCAGACGCTGAACATTGAGATCAAAGTCCTGAATTCCGAGGCTTAACCGATCAAATCCAAGGTCGTGCAAGAGTTGAAGGTGATCTGATGTAGTATTGGCAGGATGACCCTCAAAACTCATACTGGCGTTTGGTGACACGGTTCCAGTCTTCAGAATACCTGAAATTAACTTTTCAAGATTTTTAGCAGAAAAGAAGGTTGGAGTTCCGCCGCCCAAGTGGATCTCTCTGATAATTGGAGCGCCAGGAAGCCGCTTGAGATATAGTTCCCATTCCTTTAATACGTGGTCTATGTAAGGGTCTTCAACACCATGATTCTTGGTGATTCGAGTGTTGCAGGCACAGTATGTGCAGAGACTTTCGCAAAAAGGGAGATGAATATAAATGCTAACTTCTTTGCTACTAGACCAATAGGTAGTCAGCAGTGTTTTGCTATAGCCTTCCTCCGAGAAATTCTCATTGTTCCAAAATGGAACCGTTGGGTAACTTGTGTATCGGGGAACAGGTACGTTGTATTTTGATTTATCCATCTATCAATATTTGAAGCTCTCAAAACTAAATTTGATGACATTTAAAAAGTATGATTTTCTTGACAGATCCAGATGATTAAAATCACATTCATGAAGCTTTCATCCTTGGTATTTTCTTGTATACTTGGCTGAATTGAAAAGAAAGTGAAGAAACCTGTTGAAGCATATAACGAATGAATTGGGAAAGCTATTCACATAAGAAAATCAAGGAGATCATTTTTAGGAGCCTTGAGCAAAATCTGGATTACCGAGAAAAAGCAGTACTAGGGTTGCCTGCTTCTTATCTCGATAGTGAGGTATTTTACGACGATGCTCCATTTTTAAAAGACGCCCCATTCTTGACCGCTCTCATTGCCAACCCCAACCACATAGGGTGTCATACTTTGAACGAATCTGAGGCAGCGTTTGAGGGAACACACAAGATCGAGAAGGAACTTATCGACTTGTGTGCACAGGAGATTTTTGAAGGAGGTGAGGAAGAATTTGACGGGTACGTTGCCTCTGGAGGGACAGAAGCAAATATTGAAGCCATTTGGATATTGAAAAGATTTTTCGAGACTGAGTTCAATGCAACACCTGATGAAATAGGAATCATCTATTCAGAAGATGCACACTACTCCATGCCGAAGGCTTCGAAGCTTCTTGGTATTAAATCCTTTGTAACCAAAGTCGATGAAACGAGCAGAAGAGTAACGCAAGAAAGTATTGAAGCGTGTAACCAATCGGCGATTGAGAGTGGTGTAAAACACCTCATTGTGATCATGAATATGTCCACGACAATGTTCGGTTCGGTCGATGATATTGATGAAATTACTGAGTGGCTGGATGGTTTGGACATGCACTATAAAGTGCATGTAGATGCAGCATTTGGAGGATACATTTATCCATTTTCTGCGACGAACTCTTCCTATACTTTTCAAAATTCAAAAATCAATTCTTTCACCCTTGACGGGCATAAGATGTTGCAGTCACCATATGGAACTGGCATCTATCTGACAAGAAAGAACTTCATGCAGTATGCTTTAACTGAAGAAGCAAACTATGTGAAAGGAAAGGATTACACGCTGATAGGTAGTAGATCGGGAGCAAATGCAATAGCCATCTGGATGATTATGCGTACGTACGGATCTGACGGATGGAAGGCTAAAGTGCAGCGACTGCTGGCGAAGACCAGCAGACTGTGTGATAATCTATCCGATCGAGGGGTGGTTTACTTTCGTAATCCCGAAATGAACATTATTACGATAAGGGGTAAATACGTTTCGAAGGAACTTGCAGACAAATACTTGCTTGTTCCCGATTCGCACGATGGTAAGGTGAAGTGGTGGAAGATTGTAATAATGGATCACGTGAGACAGGGTGTTATTGACAGTTTTTTGAATGATCTGGATGCTGAATTGAAAAGATGAGAATAGCATCTACACTCTGGAGAATAGCGTTTGTTTTTTTGATCGTATCGGGATCTATTGGACTTCTGATGAGACTCCAGTTTTTCAATCCGATTGGAAATTTTAACTATCAATTCTTATTGCATGCCCACTCTCATGTTGTTCTCTTGGGTTGGGTTTTTAATGCTCTTGTTGCGGGGCTGCACTGGATGCTTTTTAAGGAGGAAACTTCGAGAAGGCAGGTGCTGCTGTATGGGTTATTTCAAGTTTCGATTCTTGGGATGTTATTCAGTTTTCCTATCGTTGGGTATGCCGCGGTTTCAGTCATTTTCTCCACACTTCATATTGTTCTGTCCTACATATGGGTAGTATCAATCTGGAAAAGAACTAAAACTATTGGTGGAATAGCAGGAGAGTTTGTGCGGTGGGCCTTGTTCTATCTGCTGATCTCAACGATCGGACCATTTTCTCTCGGCCCTATCATAGCCACGGGTGGGGCTGGTTCCAATCTGTATTTCATGGCTATCTATTTTTATTTGCATTTCCTCTACAATGGTGCTTTCATCTTCTGTCTGCTGGGAATGTTCTTTTGGTTTTTACGTGAAAAAGGTTTCCTCATTGATTCCGTAAAAGCACGCAGAATGCTACAGCTATTGAACATTCAGTGTGTCTCAGGAATCATGCTATCTGCCCTATGGACGCAACCTCATCCTCTTGTTTATGTGATAGGGGCATTTGCAGGAGTAGTACAGATTGTAGCATTGATTCTTTTGGTAGCAATTGTCAATCCTGTTTGGAAGACCTTTTTAGAAAAGATATCCCGACCCGCTGCCTTCCTTATAAAATTGAGCTTCTTCGGGTTGGTTTTAAAGATTGTCCTGCAAGCAATCTCCGCCTTGCCAGTTGTCGCTGATCTCGCGTACGATGTGAGAAATTATACCATTGGATATCTTCATCTCGTCTTTCTCGGAGTGATTACTCCATTTCTATTTGCATGGTTCGATATCCAGCAGTTGCAGTCTCGTAAGTCTGCTTTGAAAAATTGGGGACTTGCTTTTTTTCTAATTGGTGTTGTATCCTCAGAATTTGTAATCGTCACTCAGGCGATGTGGGGAGGAGGGTACTATTTTAAACTACTCTTTGCCGCTTCACTTTTACTATTGATTGGGATTGTTCTGCTGTTTCCAAGTGGGAAACTAAGGATCAGCAAACCTATTTGATCACAGTCCGCAGACCGTAATGAGTCCCGCGGCCTTTGCCTGGACCAATTGGTTGAAATCTGGAGAAGAGAGGAGTAGACCGCGAACAATCAAGAGGCACCCAGACACGATCGCAATGAAGGAAACAGCGCCAGGAATAAGTCTTTTAAATCTAGCTGATGCCCAAGCACCTCCAAAGGCAACGAGTAATAAAGCGGGCACTGTGCCAAGCCCAAAGAACAGCATAAAGAGAATTCCTTTCCCCAGGCTCCCAATAGCCACCGCACTTGCCGCTGCAACGTATGTCAGTCCGCATGGAAGAAAACCATTGGCAACTCCACTCATGATCCACCTATTTCCTTTGGAAAGATTCTTGGAAAGTCGTTGTTTGATGAATCGATAGAATTGGGATTGATAGTAAAATTGTTCAAGTCGATTTCGCAATTTCGGGACTCCGTACAGGAGTAGGAGAGATATGCCAAGAGCAAAAGTTACGATTTGCTGTGCCTTGAAAAGTTGTAGTGAATGGCCAAGCAGTCCCAGAGCAATCCCAAGTAAAACGTACGACGCAATTCTTCCGCTATGGTAGAGAAAGAAAATACGCGGTGATTTGTTTTTTCCCATCACGAAGAGGGTTAGAGGCCCACACATGCCAATGCAATGGAGACTTCCAATAAACCCTATGATGAGTGCTGAAATCATTGAATGTAGATTTTTTCTTGTTGGAAGAACTCCTGACCGTTTGATTGCCAGGTAATGTTCACTCTGTAGTTACCAGCGATTAAATCTCTCCCATCAACTATTTGCTGGTTCTCGGAATCCATTACAATCGCAACCTTTTGATCGAATAGTTTTCTTGATGGGTGATAGAAATGGATTTCTCCTATTGGCTTTTGGTCTTGAGGGAAAGTCAGTACAATTGTTTGCTTTTCAAGCTTAACGGAGACTCTTGCATTCAAATTTTCAAGATTTGTTTTCTGCTCCTGCTTTTGCTGGTAATTGATTTCTTGGGCGTAGTAATCCTCCGCCACCAAATCATAATTTTGGCTGAATGCCTGTACAACCATGTACAAAATGAAGCCAGCAAAAAGCACAAAAGCTACGACTATACTATTTTCCCAGTTCATGTTACTTCAATTACAAGTTTTCAATTATGAATTACGAATTTAGTTTACTTGTCAATTCGTAATTCACAATTCTAAATTTAGTTCGCTGGCCCAAGAAACTTTGTCTTTACAGTTTCAACGAGTTCGTCTCCTCCATACACTCCAATAGATATTTTGGAGCTCATCTTCTCAAGATCGTCTGGGTTAATTACCACAAAAAAGGCACCTTCGCCGATACCTTGTTCCTCTAGTTCTAATGAACCACCCACCAATTCAATGGATCCTTTTGGCTCCAATAATTCCAGTCGAATATCCATTGCGACATTTGTCTTGTTCACCATCTTTAACTGATACAGATTGGTGATCATACCATCTTCACGCTCCTGAAACATCATACCTGGAGTACGAAGAATCGTCGTTTCAAAATCTGATCGAATGATCAAGAGTGAAATCAAAACGCCCACAAGCACAAGCAATACCGCGCTGTATGCTTTGATTCTGGCAGTTAACTTGAATGGTGTTTTATCTTCAATATTTTCTTCTGAAGCATAACGAACAAGCCCTTTTGGCTTTCCTATGCGATCCATGATCGAATCACAGGCATCAATACATGCTGTGCAGTTTACGCATTCAAGTTGCGTTCCGTTTCTAATATCAATGCTGGTAGGACAGACGTACACGCACTGCTTGCAGTCGATGCAATCTCCCTTCCCAACAGCCTCTCTATCCTCGTCTTTTCGGAATTTGCTTCTATTCTCACCGCGTTCATGATCATAGGCTACGACGATACTTTGACGATCAAGCAAAACACCCTGAAGTCGTCCGTACGGACAAATGGTGGTACATACTTGCTCTCGTAGCTTACTGAAGACACCATAGAAAAGGCCAGTCATTACGATCATTGCTGCAAATCCACCAGTATTTTCAAGTGGTCCTTCTCCGATTATTTCCCACATTTTCTCGATCCCAACCAGGTAAGCCATGAACGTATGCATGATCACAGCACTGATCGCAACGAAGATGAGTTGCTTGCTGGTTTTCTTTACGATCTTCTCTCGATTCCACGGTTGTTTATCCAACTTTTTCTGAGCCATGTAGTCCCCTTCAATCCAGTATTCTACCTTGCGGAAGACTCCTTCCATGAATATGGTCTGTGGACAAATCCAGCCACAGAAAATCCTTCCAAAAACAACAGTAAAAAGGATGATAAAAACCACCGAAGTGATCATACCAATCACAAAGAGGAAAAAATCTTGTGGCCAGAAAACCTGCCCGAAAACGATGAATCGGCGTTGGATAATATCGAAGAGCAAGAGAGGTTCTCCTCCGATTTTAACAAAAGGTCCACCAATCAAGAGCAGTAGTAGGCTATAACTAACTAACGATCGATAATTGGTGAACCTTCCTTTAGGTTTTTTAGGATAGACCCAGAGTCTTTTGCCTTCCTCGTCCATTGTTGCCAGATGGTCTCGGAAGGTCTCATCAACTACCTCCTGTTCATCGTATAGGTCTTTTACTTCGGCCATTAAATCCCAGTGTTGGCAGTAGAATCTGCCGGAGCTGCTTCTACTTGCACTCGCTCGAAAAGATCACCTTGAGCTTCTTTAGGGTTAGCTGAAGTTGTGCCTTCCATGAAATAGATATAGCTCGCAACTTGTTGAATTTTCTTTGGCGGAAGTTGAGCCTCCCAAGAGATCATTCCTTTTTCAGGAATTCCATACTTAATTGTCCTGAAAAGAGCTGACATGTCTCCTCCATGTATCCAGTATTGATCTGTAAAGTTGGGGCCAACACCACCACCGCCATCATTGGCATGGCATACAGCGCAATTGGCGTCATAGATCACTTTTCCTGCAGCGATATCTCCAGCTCCCGCCAGCAGAACTACTGAATTTTCGTCAACAAGATTACCCTGTGCGGCAAGGTAAAGTTTGACCTCTTCTTGAGCTTCCACCATTTCTGTTTGGAATTCTTCCGCCTGAGTAGGACCAGAGCCAAATTGATAATTGAAGAAGTAGACCACACCAAATAAAATGGTGAAATAGAATCCGTATAACCACCATCCAGGGAGACGGTTGTCTAGCTCACGTATTCCATCGTACTCATGATCGGTGACAATACTCTGCTCTTTTTCTATTGGTACCGCGTCGTGAAATCTGTTCCAGAATCTTCCCCAGAAGGTTAGGTGTTCTTCGCCTTCGCGAGCTTGTATCAACTCAGTGTTTTCTGCGGCTACACCATCTTCTGCTAGTTTCATTTTCAGCATCGTCTTCATTGCAAGCAATAGTGTATACATAGCTATTATTGCAACTAAGCAAACGACAACAGCGAGTCCCAAAACAATTTCTACCTGATATTGCTCAATAAGCCCTTTTGAAGGAGTTTCGGCCTGTGCTGATACAATTCCTGGCAGCACAAAAGTCAGAGTTAGTAGTAAGTACTTAAGCTTCTTCATGGTCGGTTTCATTTGAGTCTAAAGGAATATTTGAGATTTTTTCGAACACTTTTTTATCGACTTTTATCACATATATCGTGAGGCCAATAAAGAAGGCGAAAAAGATGACTAAGGAAATCAACGGGTATACCTCAATACCTGCTATGGTCTCCATGTGATGTTTGATGAGTTTCAGCATGACTTATTTATTTGAGGTTTCCCCTGTTTTTTTTATATCAGTACCCAGGCGCTGGAGATAGGAGATAAGTGCAACAATCTCCTTGTCTGGATTTACTCGTAGGCCTTCGATGGCTAAGCCGTCCGCAATGCCTTTTGCTTGCTTTTCGGCGTCTCCCAGCGCTTGATCTGCATAACCTTCGGCGTATGGAACACCCAATGTCTGCATAGCTCTGATCTTAGCTGGAAGTCGATCTTTGTCCCAGGTCTGATCAAACATCCACGGATACGATGGCATGATTGATCCAGGGGACATGCTCTCTGGTTCCAGCATGTGATAGAAGTGCCAACTATCAGGATACTTTCCTCCAATTCTGTGAAGGTCTGGCCCAGTTCGTTTAGATCCCCATTGGAAGGGGTGGTCGTACACGAATTCTCCAGCCTTGGAGTATTCCAGATCATTTGGATCGTATCTCATGACCTCAGACCTGAAGGGGCGAATCATCTGTGAGTGACAGGTGTAACAGCCCTCTCTCACATAAATATCTCTTCCATTTAACTCTAGTGGAGTGTATGGTTTTACCGAGGCAATCGTTGGAACGTTTGATTGAATTAAAAACGTCGGGATAATCTCGATAGCTCCTCCAATTGCAACCAGTATTAAGCTGAATACCAACATTTTCATTGGCTTCCATTCGAACATTCTTCGGTGCCAGTGCTCAGAAGGTTTTGGTTGGTACTCTTTCAATAGCGGAGCTGCTTCTGCCTTCACCTCTCTTATGAAGCTTCCTGCTTTTGCAGTCTTTATGAGGTTGTAAACCATGATGAAAACACCAGCGAGGTAAAGCACACCACTGAATGCTCTTAGCGCATACATTGGGATGATCTGTGTAACAGTCTCCAGGAAGTTGCTATAGACAAGTGTTCCGTCTGGATTGAATTGTTTCCACATCAAGCTTTGAGTGAATCCCGCCCAGTACATTGGCAGCGCATAGAAGATGATTCCCAATGTACCAATCCAGAAGTGAGCATTTGCTAATTTTTGTGAGTACAGCTTGGTTCCGTACATTGTAGGAATCAAGTAGTAGAGCATTGCGAAGGTTAGGAACCCGTTCCAGCCAAGTGCTCCAACGTGTACGTGAGCTACAATCCAATCTGTAAAGTGAGCGATGGCATTTACACTCTTCAAAGACATCATTGGGCCTTCGAATGTGGCCATACCGTAGCATGTTACAGCTACCACCAAGAATTTGAGAACTGCACTTTCTCTTACCTTGTCCCAGGCTCCCCGTAGTGTGAGTAGCCCATTGAGCATTCCTCCCCACGATGGCGCAATCAGCATGATAGAAAAAACCACACCTAGAGATTGAGCCCAATCTGGCAACGCATTGTATAAAAGGTGATGCGGCCCTGCCCAGATGTAGATAAATATCAGTGCCCAGAAGTGAACGATCGATAGTCGGTAGGAATAGATAGGTCTGCCAGAAACCTTGGGAATGAAGTAGTACATCAAACCGAGGTACGGAGTTGTTAAGAAGAATGCAACAGCATTGTGTCCATACCACCACTGTACCAGTGCATCCTGAACACCAGCATACCATGAATAACTTTTCATGATATCGATTGGTAGTGCAAATGAGTTGACGATGTGGAGCATAGCCACGGTCACAAACGTTGCGATGTAAAACCAAATGGCTACATACAAATGGCGCTCTCTTCTCTTGATGATCGTCATGAACATGTTTAGCCCAAACACGACCCAAATAAGAGCAATGGCAATATCAATCGGCCATTCAAGCTCCGCGTATTCTTTCCCAGAGGTGAATCCAAGTGGTAGCGAAATCGCTGCTGCCAAAATGATGGTTTGCCACCCCCAGAAGTGGATTTTGCTGAGTAAATCACTAAACATTCTTGCTTTACACAATCGCTGAAGGGAATAGTACACTCCTGCAAAAATCCCATTTCCCACAAATGCAAAAATCACCGCATTTGTATGTAGTGGTCTTACTCTACCGAATGTGGTGTACTGAAGCCCAAAGTTGGCCTCCGGCCAAACGAATTGAAGCGCCACCAACAGGCCGACGGACATTCCTACAACACCAAAAATGGTTGTTGCTATAAGGAAATTCCGAACGGTGGTGTTGTCGTAGTAAAAAGTATCCTGACCGGTACTTATTTCGTTTCCGTTATTTTCTGACATGGATCGTTAGGTTTTTTGTTTCTGACTTGGATTCTTTGTATTTGGAAAAATCTTAACTTCTGACTTTCCCACCTTCTCAATAATTTCAGGAGGTTGTAAACCTTCATCAAATAAGATTCGGATAGATGGCGTATAATCATCCTCGAATTGACCTGATTTAGATGCCCATAAAAAGGCTCCTAAGAATCCGCCAGCTAGCAATAGGCTACATGTTATAAGGATGAATATGACACTCATGATCTCGTGGAAACAAGATTAGATCAGGAGCCAAGTGTGTGTGATGAGGGGCGTTAGGAATGGATATGACTTTTGTCATGTTTTGGGTGGGAGGTGATGGAACAGAGCTCTCTGAGCTTAGCAAAAGAGGTCCCATCAAACATCACGTCAATTTTCGAACACAGTGAGAAATCCCCTAAAGTCAAGGCAGTGCACGAACTGACAAGACCTCTCACCCAAAAGGGATTCGAGTTGACGTTGCTGAAGAAGACTCGAGGAGACATCCTTTTCGTTCGTCACTTCTGGAACAAACCTGTCCATCAGGGTTGTAGAGATACCTCCCTCAACATCGAATTGTTTAGTGACCATAAATGAAATGATCCAAAGACCGTCTTTGGCAGCCGGGTAGATTAACTGTTAGCAGGACTTTATCTCGAAAGTGTATTCTGAGGAATACCTGTCTGCGTGTTAGATCACCTACTTTTGCAACAATCTTTTCATAATGAGCGATTTTCAAGACTTGAACCTCTCCACTCCTTTAAGGAATGCAATATCCGACCTTGGCTTTGATAAGCCAACGCCTGTGCAGGAGCAATCCTACCCGGTGATCTTGTCTGGAAAAGACATGGTAGGTATTGCTCAAACAGGGACAGGCAAAACGTTTGCCTATCTGCTTCCCATTCTTAAGGATTTGAAATTTTCCAACCAAACAAGCCCACGCGTATTGATTTTGGTCCCCACGCGGGAATTGGTTATTCAGGTGGTTGAGCAAGCACAACTCCTCACTAGCTACATGAATGTTCGAACGATGGGAATCTATGGTGGAACGAATATCAATACACAGCGAGAAGCTGTGGTGGATGGAATGGACATACTGGTAGCTACGCCCGGGCGCCTTTATGACCTAGTTCTCGATCAATCCATTAAGCTTAAATCAATCAAGAAACTGGTGATTGATGAGGTAGATATTATGCTTGATTTGGGCTTTCGTTTCCAGTTGACCAACATACTTGAGCTTCTACCAGAGCGAAGGCAGAATGTGATGTTCTCTGCTACGATGACGGAGGAGGTTGATTCTCTCATCGATGATTATTTCACACAACCTGAAAAAATAGCCATCGCGCTCAGTGGAACTCCATTGGATAACATTAGTCAGACTTGCTATGCAGTCAAGAACTTCTATACCAAAGTGAACTTGCTCAATCACCTGATTGCAGACAAAGAAAGGTTTCAAAAAGTCCTCATTTTTGCTTCAAGTAAAAAGTATGCTGATCGACTCTTTGAAGCAATGCAGGAACTGTACGAAAGTGAAACCTGCATCATTCATTCTAACAAAACGCAGAATTATCGGATCCGCTCAATTAAACAATTCAATGAAGGTAAAAATCGCATTTTGGTAGCGACCGACGTGATTGCTCGTGGCCTTGATCTTGATAGAATCTCGCATGTGATCAACTTTGATACGCCGACGTTTCCTGAAAATTACATGCATCGGATAGGGAGAACGGGAAGAGCTGAGCAAGAGGGGAGAAGCGTTCTTTTTTACACCGAAAATGAGGAGCCAGCAAAAGTTGCCATCGAAAAATTAATGTCCTTTGAGATTCCGGTAATCGATTTTCCTCTGGAAGTTAAGATTTCGAAAGAATTGACCCCAGATGAGCAACCGAAGATTATTGAAACGACAGTGCATAAGCATGCGGTCAGGGCTGCTGCGGGAGAAGCAACGCACGAAAAGAAAGACAAGAACAAGAAGGTCAATCTGGGCGGTTCCTATCGAAGAGAAATTGCGAAAAAATACAAGAAGCCCAAGACCAGAGGCGATAAGAACTTCAATAGAAAGAAGAAGAGATAGTTGCCGCTTAAACAGCAGTAGCTGACTATTTGTAACCCCTGTCTATTTTTTGCCCTCTCCAGCTTACCATCAGGGTTACGAAACCTACAACAGTGACGGAACTTATTGGCATTAGTATAGCTGATACCAGCGGTGTAAGATGGCCGGTCATGGCAAAAGACAATCCTACGATGTTGTATAGAAACGAGATGCCAACGGCGATGAAGACGATAGTGATGACTTGCTTGGAAAATTTCAAGATGCTGGGAATCTTTGTTATGTGGTCCGATCCCAATATTGCATCACAGGCAGGAGAGAACTGATGTATATCCTCCGATATTGCAATTCCCACATTCGCTTTTTTTAAGGCTCCTGCATCATTCAAGCCATCGCCAACCATTAGCTGATTGCCAGTATGACTTTCAAGATATGCTAGTTTGTCTAACGGTTTTTGGTTGAATTTAATTTCGTCAAAAGAAATGCTTAGGTGTTCTTTCTCTGCATCATTGTCACCAGAAAGCAATTTTAAGACATGGTCTCGCTTAAGGTCTTTAAGCATTTCAAATACATTTTTCCGATAGCTTGATTGAATCGTGAAATATCCAAGATATCCATCAATGCCGATATGTACTTGCGATTCGTTTGGCAATGTTCTCGACTCAATTCCAAGGTAATCAGCAGACCCTACTTTAAGTATTTGTCCCTGAATTTCAGCTTGAAATCCTCTTCCCGTTTCTTCCTGAAAAGAGGAAAGTGGCACTTTTTCGCACGCTGGAAGTTGTGAATGAATTAGTCGACTTAGCGGATGAGCCGAATTGGAGAGTGCGGACTTTAGTAACGCTTCTTGTTCCAGTGTTAGTTTTTTTCCTATGAATTCTGCTTTTGACTCAGTGGTTGTGAGTGTCCCGGTTTTATCAAAAATGACGGTGTCAATTTTAGCTAATGACTCGATGACATCAGCGTTTTTGAGGTAGAGACCATTTTTCCCAAATACGCGCATCGAATGTCCATAGGCGAAGGGAAGGGTTAGTGCCAGTGCACATGGACAGGCTACAATAAGTACAGCTGTGATGGCATTCCATGTTAGCTCGGGGTTGGTGAACCACCAGTAGATGCCTGTTCCCAAGGCGATCAGGATGATTGAAAGAGTAAAGTACTGACTAATCTTATCGATCCAGGTAGCCAGATTCTTATCCTGCTTTCTAAAAACATCGCTGTTCCAGAGCTGAGTAAGCTCACTGTTGTTAACGCTTTTGGTTAATTCAACGATCAATTCTCCTCCTTTCTGCCTACCACCTGCAAAGACAATTTGACCGACTTCTTTGTTATCGGGCGTTGATTCGCCAGTGACAAAACTATAATCGATATTTCCTTTGCCGTTGGCAATTTTTCCATCTGCAGGAATTAACTCGTCATTGTGAATAATCACCAAATCTCCTTTTTTGAGCTCTTTTAAAGGCCTTTGAAATTCCTGATTATCAATCAAACACGTAATTGAAACTGGGAAATAGGAGGTGTAGTCGCGGTCGAAGGAAAGTGCCTGATAGGTCTTGCCCTGATACCACTTGCCGATCAAAAGGAAAAAAACGAGTCCTGCAAGAGAATCTACATACCCGCCTCCCATTTGACTGAGAATTTCGAAAACACTTCTACCAAACAATGCGGTGATCCCTAGTGCGATGGGTACGTCTATGTTTAGGTTCTTATGTCGTAGCCCTTTCCATGCTTTGATGAAGTAATCATTTCCTGAGAAAAGAAGCACAGGAAGCGCCAGGGCCAGATTGATCCAGCCGAAAACGCTTTTGAAATCTTGGGTGAGGAGTGAGTTGTTGTCCAAGTACTCAGGCATGCTCATCAGCATTGCATTTCCAAAGCAAAATCCGGCAACAGCTATTTTCACTCCGATATTCGATTTCGCAACATGCTCTTTGGTTTTATCCAGACTTTCCAGTGAAATGTCGGGAGGGTAGCCGAGTTGCGAAAGCAGAACAGCAATCTCTTTTAATGATCTCCGGTTATGATCAAACGAAATTGTGACCTCTCTTTTGATAAAGTTGACCTCTGCCCGTAAAATGCTGTTGTCCAATCTTGGAAGATGTTCTAGCAGATAGATACAAGAGCTACAGTGGATGGAGGGTAAGAAAAAATTGATAACTGATAGCTGATCACTCTTGAATCTCAATAATTGCTTTTGAATGTCCTCATTGTCGAGAAATGCATATTTACGCTCGCCCTTAATCTGGCTCCAAGAGCGGTTTTCGAGCGATGTTTCAGAGTAGTATTTTCCTAAGTGACTGTTCTCAAGTAGTTCATAAACCGCCTTACACCCATAGCAGCAGAACGCTTCACTAACTCCAGAAATTGAATCATCGCATGGGTCTCCGCAATGGCTACATTGAGTTTCACTTTTAGTGTGGACGTTAGGCATCCAGGGATGAGTTGTTTGGTATCACCAGAACAGGAGTACCACTCTCTTCGATGAGTTTGGCAGTATGGCTTCCTGGTGAGTTGTCTTCTCCAGTGCTGTTGACACCGACGATCACCAAATCAAATGAATGTTGGCTCACAAAGTTCATCAGTTCCTTTTCTATGTTACCAGGCACAACGAGGTTGTTGATTTTGGTGTTTTCATCTGTTCTTAGATCATTGCTTAGTTTGACCATGTGCTCTTTTACTTTATCCAGCTTTGGCCGTAGATCGTCATGGTTACTCTCCTTTGAGAATTTTGAAGCTATTGGGTAGATATGTAGAATCGATATTTCACAGCTGTATTGATCACTTAGATTTAGTGCAACTTCTACTGCTCTCCAGGCAGCAGGTGAAAAATCTGTAGGTATAAGTATATGTGTAAACAATCTGACTTAGGTCTAGCTGTCAAAACTAGAAGATGGGATAGGAGACAATCCTGACATCTGTCATACGAGACTTTGAATTTTATCACTTGGAATAACACAAGAGTCATGCGGCTTTGCTAGGTTTATCATTTCAAAAGAAAAGCCCTAGGGAGACCTTAGCGATGAAACTAAGTAGTGAATATCTTATGTCTGCAAATGGACTGGAACTATTGGGAAAGCTATTTCATAGCTCGGGGGAGGGAATAATGCTCTTCAATCAAAAGGCTGAGATCGAAATGGTCAACCCCAGGTCTCAGGAAATGTTTGGCTATACTGAAAAGGAACTCATCGGAAAATCGGTTGAGAAATTGGTACCCCAAAGTACTCGAGGTAAGCATGTGGAGCACAGAGATAGATATTTGCAATTTCCTGCCCCAAGACCAATGGGGCAAGGATTGGATCTGAATGGCCTAAGAAAAGACGGAACTACATTCCCAATAGAAATAAGCCTCAATTACCTAAAACATGAAGCACAGACCATGGTGGTGGCTTTTATCACAGATATCACGGTAAGGAAAGAAAATGAGCGCGTGGTGGAAGCACAGCAGAAAAAACTTGGAGAGTATGCAGATGAGCTGGAGAAAAAAGTCAAATCCAGAACTAGCGAACTGGAGCATATGAACATGGGGTTACAGAGTCAGATACAGGAGAGAAAACTGGCTGAGAAGGCTTTGAAGGAAAGTCTGCAAGACTTAAAGAAAGCGGAAAAGGAGATTTTGAAATCGTTGGATCGAGAAAAGGAACTGGGCGTACTTAAGTCAAGGTTCGTGTCGATGGCTAGTCATGAGTTTCGAACTCCCTTGACGACCATTCTTTCCTCTGCAAACCTTATTGGAAAATATGCTGAAAGCGATCAGCAGATTTCTAGAGAGAAACATGTGGATCGAATAACAAAGAGTGTTCAAAATCTGACGAATATTCTCAATGACTTTCTCTCTCTGGAAAAACTCGAAAGCGGAGCCTTGGGAATTTCCAAAAATGAACTTGATCTGAAGGAATTGTTAGAAGAGATAAGCGACGAGATGGGTGGGACGTTTAAAGAGGGGCAGGAAATTCAACTGACTTGTGAATCCATCATTCTCAATTCTGATGAGCACATTTTGCGGAACATTCTCTTTAATCTGATATCAAATGCTAGTAAGTATTCACCTGTTAGTGCTCGAATTGAGATTCTAGCTAAACAGGAGAAAGATCATGTGTGTATTAAGGTAAAAGACGTTGGGATGGGAATTCCCAAAGAGGAGCAAAAAAATCTATTTGAGCGTTTCTTTAGAGCTGGAAACGTAACAAATATTCAAGGCACAGGTTTGGGTCTTAACATAGTACGTAAGTACGTTGATTTGCTTGGTGGTAAAATTGAATTTGAAAGTACTGAAGGTGTTGGCAGTACTTTTGAGCTGAAATTACCTTTTGACAGGTAAAGATTTCCTGATCAGATAATATGCCAACGGGCCGATGACCGGAACAAGAATCACTATTGGGTACCAAAGGAGTCTTATTTTTCTGGAGTAACTTCTTAAAGCCAAGTCTACCATGGCAAAAATCGCGATGGAGGCACCTACAATTCCTAGTATTAACCAATCCATAATTTCTATCGTTTATCCCCAAGATGGGACATCGGTTGTACAACCTCAATGAGATAACTCAGTCGGAACTGTGACATTTCTCAAACAATATTTACCTTAACGCTAATTTGGTCGCCTAAATTAAAAACCACCTAAATTGAAACAATGAGTAAGAAGTCCATACTTGTGATTGAAGATCAAGAAGATGTTCGTGAAAATATTGCTGAACTTCTTGAGCTTTCCAGCTATGAGGTAACAGCTTCGCCCAACGGAAAAGAAGGGGTAAAGCAAGCGTTGGCGTCACCGCCAGACCTGGTGCTGTGTGATATCATGATGCCTGAAATGGACGGGTATGAGGTGTTGTACCTGCTTTCTAAGAATCAGTCCACCGCTTCCATACCATTTATTTTTCTAACTGCAAAAGCAGAAAAGGCCGATTTCCGCAAAGGAATGAACATGGGAGCTGACGATTATATAACAAAACCTTTTGAGGAGATCGAATTATTGGGAGCTATTGAGCGACGGATTCAGCGTCACGAAGCGCTTTCGAATTCAAATGAAATTGAGGAATTCGTTAATTCTGCCAAGAAGTATAAAAGTATTGGAGATCTTGATAAGGAACGGAAAACTCGAACGTTCAAAAAGAAGGACATTATCTACCGAGAAGGCGATTTCGGTTCTTACGTATACAAAATCAAGAAAGGAAAAGTAAAGACCTACAGGATAAATGAAGATGGTAAGGAGCTGGTTCATGACCTTCTAAAAGAAGGAGAATTTCTGGGTGAAAGAGCAGTAATTCAAGATGATACTCGAACAGAGTTTGCCGAGGCGATGGAGGAAACAGAATTGATCTTAATTCCACGATCAGACTTTCAGGAACTGATATTTGGGAATCGGGAGGTATCTGCGCAGTTCATCAAACTCTTGTCCCGACATCTATCCGAGCGTGAGCTGGAATTGATGGAAATGGCCTACAACACAGTCAGGAAACGAACAGCAGATAGCCTAATGAAGCTTCACGATACCTACGAAAGCAAGGACGGAGTTGTGACGTTTGAAATTTCTCGGGCAGATCTGGCAGGTATGGTTGGTACCGCTACAGAATCCGTGATCAGAATCTTGTCTGAATTTAAGAAAGACGGGTGGATTGAAATCAATGGCAGCTCTATTTCTGTTTTGGAGGCTGACAAGATTAAGGCTGTGAAGTATTAGATTTCTTTTAGCCCTACTTCTTTCTCAATAAAGCCTGTTTAAACAATTCAGTTTGCTCTATGTAGTTGGCATTTTTGGCATTCTTAGCCCACTTATTCGCCATCTCTACGCTCATTAATGCAGCTTTTGCTTCTCCATTCTCATCTTGAATTTTTGCCTTTAAAAGTCCATATCGAAAATTTTCAGGGCTTTTGTCAATGGCCGCATCAATAAATGACAAGGCCTCGTTCAGATCTTTGTCATTGTTAAGATAGTACTGCGCTGCTTCGAAGTACGTTTGATGTGGGATGCTAGCTGGATCTTTAAGGAAGACTGCCATCTGCTGCTCAATCTGCCGATCTACTTCTACTGTTATCGGAATATTAACCACTGTATTTGCCCAGAGAAGCTGAATGTTACATGCATTAGATTGAAGGTCAGAAAATTGAAGAGTAAAGGTCTCAACGTAGAGATTTGTCCTTTGCGGCTTAACCTTAAATCGGAAAACATCTTTCGCAGGGTCGTACACATCGCCAGCTAAACTCCTCATTTTGGTATTGTAATGGATGATTATTGTCCACTCGTCTTTCCCTGGTATGGTATACAGTGCATAGGTTCCAGAGTCAATGGGATTTCCGCCGATGTTCGCTGCTTCAGATAAAGTGATTTTAGTGGAAGCATTGGCCCCAGTACGCCAAACCTTATCGTAAGGCACAAGATCACCGAAGACGTCTCTTCCCTTTGCCGAAGGCCTTGCGTATTCCAGGCGCACCTCTGTAAGTCCTACTTCCTGCGAAATTTTGCTAAATGGGCTCAGAGTTGGGGTTCTTAAGCGCTGACCAAAGGCGAGTGAGGACGCCAGAAGGAGGATTGATGTGACTACTGTTTTCATGTTGTTGGGGTTTAATTCTTAATCTCGGTGTCTTGGTATTACTTCCAAGGCATCGATTGGCTTATCTTGATTTGCATACTCATATGTTCAAATTGAAAGTTATCGCTGAAATCTGAGGAAAAACTAAACTTCTGCTGAAGTGCAAGTGAAAAACACCATTCAAATAATATTCGTGTTGTAAACTGTAGGTTAACTCTTAATTTGTGATTCAATCCAAACGAAAATGAATTACAAATCAATTGCTTCCACACTCATCGGCCTGCTGTTTGTTCAAATGATCTATGCACAGGACTACTTCCTCAAAGACAAAGGCTCTTTTGATCCCAACATTCCATCTCCAGAGCAATTTCTGGGATATGGAATAGGAGAGCATCACACCCGTCACGATCGAATCGTTGCGTATTTGGAAGAGCTGGCGAAACTTTCAGATCGAGCTACTATCGAACGATATGGTATGACGCACGAGTATCGACCGTTGGTGATCTTAACAGTAAGCGATCCTTCTAACCATGCCAAACTTGATGAACTAAGGACTCAGCACTTAGAAGCTGTTGATCCGAATGCTACATCAGATTTGTCAAACCTTCCAATCTTCATTAATCTGGGATACAATGTCCACGGAAATGAGCCTTCGAGTTCGGAAGCTTCATTGCTGACCGCCTATACATTGGTGGCATCTCAGAGTGAGCAAGTGAAAAACTACGTTAAAAATGCGGTGATCTTCATTGATCCGACAATCAATCCTGATGGACGAGATCGGCATACAAGTTGGGCCAATACGTACAAAGGCAAACCTTTGGTAAAGGATCCGATGGATGCTGAACATAACGAGAACTGGCCACGTGGAAGAACGAATCATTACTGGTTTGACCTGAACCGAGATTGGTTGCTTGGAATAAACCCCGAGAGCAGAGGCAAACTGAACTGGTATCATAAGTGGTATCCAAATGTGGTGACGGATTTTCATGAGATGGGTACGAACAGTACCTACTTCTTTGAGCCGATGAAGGCGATCGCCAGTAAGGATCCAATTATGCCCAAGGAAAACTATACGACCCTGAATGATACGTTTGCTAAATACTTCCGAGAAGATCTTGATAAGATAGGATCGCTCTATTTCACAAAGGAGGTCTTCGATGGAACCTATCCAGGGTACGGTTCCTCGTATCCTGATCTACAAGGAGGACTGGCATTATTATTTGAGCAAGCAAGTTCAAGAGGGCATGCTCAGACGACCAGAATGGGTGATATCACTTTTGCGTTTACCATTCGCAATCAGTACACGTCCAGTCTTGCGACCGTAAGAGCCGCTGTTGAGAACAGATCGATGCTTTACAGCTACCAACGAGATTTCTTTAAGTCTGCGATTTCCAATGCTCGATCAAGCAATGTGAAAGGTTATGTGTTTGGTGATGATTACGATGCGAATAGAGTGAAAGACTTTCTCGATAAGCTGTTGCTGCACCAGATCAAGGTGTATGAGGTGGAGAGCAGAATCTCTACAGGAGGGAAGCGGTTCAATCCTGGCAAAGCTTTCATTGTTCCTGCCGATCAGCCGCAGTTCCGTATGGTTCAGACGATGTTCGAGACCTATAAGGAGTATTCAGATAGTGTTTATTATGATGCATCGGCCTGGTCTGTTGCTAACTTCTACAACCTTCAGTATGCACCACTGACTGGCAACATCAAAAGAGGGGCGGAGGTTACCAAAGAGCGTCTGATCAGAGCTTCCTATGATCTTCAGCGCTCCAATTATGCATACATCATTCCGTGGGAAGATTACTATGCACCAGCGCTATTGAATGGTCTTCAACAGGGTGGAGTGAGAGTCACCTCATCGTTCAAGCCATTTTCTATTCAAGTACAAAATGGCGTTCAGAATTTTGGATATGGAACCTTGGTGGTACCTGTGAGTAAACAGGCAATATCTCAGGATTCATTGTATCAGGTGTTGAAATCACAAAGCGACAAATACGGCATTGAAATATCGAGTGCCAGTTCTGGGTACAGCGCATCAGGTATTGATCTTGGTAGCGGAAATGTGAGACCACTCGAGGCGCCTAAAGCCATTATGTGGACAGAGAGTGGTGTTTCTTCCTACGAGGCTGGAGAAGTTTGGCACTTGCTGGACACACGTGTTGGCATGCCAATCACCAAAACACCATTGCGGTTATTTAACCGAGTTGACTTGAACGACTACAATGTTATGGTGATGGTTTCCGGTTCGTACAATGATCTTGACTCAGCGAAGAGACAAAAGATCAGCGACTGGGTGAAAAACGGAAATACCCTGATTACTAGTCGATCAGCTACTGCCTGGGCAATCAATAAAAAGTTGGTGAAGGAAAAGCTGATTAAGGAAGAGAAGGATGACAAAAAGAAAGACGAACCTTCAGTACGCAAACCATATGTTGACGCACAGTACAATTCTGGGAAGAAGGAAGTTGGTGGAGCCATTTTTCAAGTTGATCTTGACTTAACTCATCCGCTGGCTTTTGGATACAAGAACTCTAAGATACCTGTGTACAGAAATAGTGAAGTGTGGCTTGCGCCAAGTAAAAATGCATACGCTACTGTGGGCAAATACACGTCCAATCCTCACATTGATGGCTTCATTTCGATTGAGAATATGAACAAATTTCTAAAGCCTTCCGCGTCCCTGATTGTGAGTAAACTTGGAGGAGGAAGAGTCATCTTATTTGCTGACAATCCAAATTTTAGAGGCTCCTGGTATGGAACAAATCGTTTGTTCTTGAATGCGATTTTCCTGGGTCAGCATGTGCGTGTGCCGAATGAGTAGTTGGATAGGGGATTGAGATTGTTGAATGCGGTATTTTCACGTCATTGGGAGGGAGGTACGACCGTCGCAATCTCCAAAGAAAACAATTCAGTGTATTGAATCTTGGGATTTCTCTTCCTGCGTCGGTTCGAAATGACGGACATGAACTTCTACATGCTTGATTGAGCAAACTTTACCCTGAACGAGCGCCAGGGATAGAGGCGGTACCACGCAAGGAGGTGGGCTTTTGCGCGATGGGCGGAGTAAAGCCGAAAGCCCGTAGGTGGACGGAAATGGCTCGTCAGTTGGGTGGGTAGGTCCGCCGGCGCCACAAATCTCTTTTGGTGCAATGAGATTCAATGCAGAGGTGTTAAGTTTGCCCAGGCAAAATTCAAATGTATGCTAGATTTTGAGAAACCAATAGCGGAACTGGAAGGGAAATTGGAAGATATGAAGGACTTGGCAAGGACCAGTGACGTGGATGTTGCTGATGCGATCAAGATTCTGGAGACGAAGATTGTGAAGTTGAAAAAGGATACGTTTGCAAACTTGACCAGATGGCAAAAGGTGCAGCTATCCAGACACCCAGACAGGCCTTACACACTTGATTATATTTATGAGATTACCGACGAGTTTGTGGAGCTTCATGGTGATCGAGCTGTGAAAGACGACAAGGCGATGGTTGGTGGGTTCGGTGTGATCGATGGCCAGTCTGTTATGCTGATCGGCCAGCAAAAGGGTAGGACCACTAAGCAACGCCAGGAGCGAAATTTTGGAATGGCCAATCCCGACGGATATCGCAAGGCGCTCCGTTTGATGAAACTCGCAGAGAAATTCAATAAGCCAGTCGTAACATTGATTGATACGCCGGGAGCATACCCTGGATTGGAAGCTGAGGAAAGAGGACAAGGGGAGGCTATTGCCAAGAACCTGAAGGAGATGATGACGCTGAAGGTGCCAGTGATTTGCATTGTGATTGGTGAGGGTGCGTCTGGTGGTGCATTGGGCATTGCCATTGGCGATAAAGTCATGATGATGGAAAATACCTGGTACTCGGTAATTTCTCCTGAATCATGTTCATCGATTCTTTGGAGAAGTTGGGACTACAAAGAGCAAGCGGCTGAGGCCTTGAAACTTACAGCTACTGATATGCTTAAGAATAAGCTGATTGATGATGTGATAAAGGAACCTCTTGGTGGTGCACACAATGATTTGCCAGCTTCGGCAGCAGAGCTTAAGAAGGTCATTTCCAAAACGTTGAAAGATCTGCTCAAGAAAAAGCCAGCGGAGCGCATCTCGGAGCGCATTGAGAAGTTTAGCGGAATGGGCGCTTATAAGTAGACCTTCCCATTATGAGAAAAAGATCCCTCAAGGAACGTTTTATTGGATGGCTATTTAAGTTGTTTGGTTGGAAGTATCAGGGTGAAATCTCTTCTGATCTAAAGAAATATGTAATTGTCGTTGCTCCCCATACCAGTAACATTGACTTTTTTATTGGGTATGGCTTCAAACACCTTGTCGGTTTTCATCCCAATTTTCTTGGTAAAAAATCACTTTTCAAAATTCCAATTATCGGTTGGTTCTTAAAGTCTATAGGTGGGTATCCTGTAGACCGCTCCAAGCATTCAAACCTCGTGGGGCAGGTGGTGGATCTTTTTAACACAACTGATGAGTTTGTCATGACCATCGCACCTGAGGGCACGCGCTCTTACTCACCTGAATGGAAGACTGGGTTTTATAGAATAGCGGAAAAAGCAAACGTTCCTATTATAAAGATCGGATTTGACTATGGTTCTAAGACAGTTTTTGTGGCTGAGCCGCAGTACGTGACTGGCAATATGGATGAGGAGATATTGCAAATGAAAAACCACTTCCGCCAGTTTGCTGGAAGACATCCCGAAAAGGGGGTGAAGTGAATCAGGTCACTTAAATTCCGATTATTGACCAAACGCGAGACTCATCTTCTGAAAACAAAAAAAGCCATTCACTTCTCAGTAAATGGCTTTAATTTTTTTAGTCAATTCGCTACTTCTTTGCTGCAGCCTTCTTTGCTGCTGCTGCCTTGGTCTCCGTTTTAGGAGTTGCTTTTGGCGTTGGATTCTTCATTGTTGAAGCTTTCGTTGCCGTTGCTTTTCGAGTAGTTCTTCTCTTAGGCTTCTCCTCCTCTACGATTATTTCGTCGAGTACATCAGCAAGAATTCTTCCGCAATGCTCACAAACGATAAGTTTCTTCTTTTCTCTGATCTCTGCCTGCTTCTGAGGAGGGACAATATTGAAACACCCACCGCATGCACCACGATTTACAGGTACGACAGCAAGGCCGTTTCTCATATTGATTCGAACTCGGTCATAGGATTTTAACAATCTGTCTTCGACATTCTTTTCCGCTTTCTTTCGATCTTTTTCGATCTTTTGCTCGTCAGCTTCCGACTCTTTTGTGATTGTGTCTAGCTCGCCTTTCTTTCCCTCGAGATCTTTCTTTCTCTCACTTAGGGTTGCTTTGGTTGCTTCAGTTTCTTCCTTTTTCTCTTCAATCTTTTCGTAAGACTCTTTGATTCGTTTCTCAAGAATTTGAATCTCCAACTGCTGAAGTTCTACTTCCTTTGTAATTGCATCGTACTCACGATTGTTTCGCACGTTCATCTGCTGCTCCTCATACTTCTTGATCAACTTCTCAGCATCTTTGATAGCTACCTTGTTAGAGGCTATGCCATCCTCCATATCTTTCTGATCTTGAGACTGCTTATCAAATCGTGTTTGGTATCCAGCAATTTCGTCTTCGAGATCTTGAACCTCTTCAGGGAGAGCTCCTCTAACTTTCTTAATCTCGTCAATCTTAGAATCTAGTTTTTGTAGTTTTTCGAGTGCTTCTAGCTTTTGCGCTACTGTATTTTCCATTCAGTATTTATAAATATTTGACAGGATTTGTGTCTATTTCCGATAAACGGAACGCAAATTTAGCGAAATTTTTAGTTAATCTTTCGCATATCAACTCTTTCGTAAACACTTCACTTTCATAGTGCCCAATATCCGTAATAATTATCTCGCTGTTAGCTTCAAAAAAATCATGATATTTGAAGTCTGCACTGATGAAAATATCCGCTTTGGCAGCAATAGCAGTCTCAAGAAGAAATCGACCAGAACCGCCGCATAGAGCTACCTTGTTGATCTTTTCCTTAACCAATTTTGTGTGCTTCAGGACATTCAGGTTCATGCTACTCTTTAGATGTGCTAGAAAATCATCTGAGGTCATCGCAGGATCAAGGTTTCCGATCATACCCGAACCAATTTCCTGATTTTGATTAACTAGATCCGATAAGTAATACGCTACTTCTTCATAGGGATGATACTGAAGCATCGCGCTTAGAATGCCTGTTTTCTTATAGCTTGGGATAATTACCTCAATTCTGGTTTCTTGAACCACTTCATCGATGCCTTGACTACCGATCACCGGGTTAGCGTGTTCATTTGGACGAAATGTGCCTTCGCCCGATACCTGAAAACTGCAGTGGTCGTAGTTTCCAACTTCACCTGCCCCAGCAGCAAAAAGTGCTGTCAATAGTTTATCACGATTCACTGTGGGTACAAAAACGGTAAGCTTTTGCAGTGTTGAATGTTTGGGTTTTAAAATTTTCTGATCACGTAAGCCAATTTTATCAGCAATTCTTGCGTTGACTCCAGAAATAACATTGTCAAGGTTTGTGTGGATTGCATAGATGTTAATGTCATTTTTGATGGCCTTACGAATACATTTGTCAATCCAGTAAGAGGTGCCTATCCGTTTTACCCCCGAGAAAATCAGCGGATGATGCGCAATGATTAGGTTTGATTTTGTGGTGATAGCTTCATCAATAACCTCCTCCGTAACGTCCAAAGTAATCAGCGCGCCAGAAGTGGTCTCAGTGTCATCGCCAATGATTAGGCCTGAGTTATCATACGACTCTTGCAAAGAAGGTGGGGCCCAACTTTCAAGGAAATTTGTGATGTCCTTTATTTGCATAGGATATGCTTAAAATTCAATTTCTTTCTTGTTCCTTAACTATCAGGAACACTTTTTGTAAAAGGTAAAAAAAAGTTCGAACGACTACATGCTCAATCCTTAATTTTGCTTGTGCGCAAACTACTACTGTTCCTTTCATTTTTATATGCCTTTGAGTCATTTTCTCAATTGCTGGACGACTCCACCGTTCTTGTATATGGACCCTTCAGTACCAAGTTTGTTTACGAGTCTGACATTCTAAACAATCAGGCTGAAAAGGATCAGTATGCTACCTTAGATACCTTACTTGATGTATTTGATCGACAGTCATTTATAGATCGAAATGAAAGGAAGTATCAGAACCTGGGGAATCTGGGTACGGCGCTAACCTCGGTATTTTTTGAACCACAGGAATTGATCGGACGAACCTCAGGTTTTAATGCCTTTGCTCCATACTCGAGGAAGGGGCTGAACACAATCAAATATTACGATACCAAGTCTCCGTTCTTAGACCTTTTAATTTTTCTTGGTGGCGGTAATAAGAACATCGTAAATGTTGATTTTTCCAGAAATGTCCGTGAGGGCTGGAATCTCGGTTTTGATCTTCACAAGGTTACAACGGATAAACTATTTGCCAGAAATGCGGTAGGAGACCGTCAAACGACTGGAACTTCCTTTGATCTATACACGCATTATCAGCATCAAAACGTGCCATATCAAGCTGTTTTTTACTACACTAAAACCACTCACAATGTGTTTGAACTAGGCGGTATGAGATTCGGTAATGATTCCACAATTGCAGAGTTGTTCCAACAAAATAATGGATTGCTGCAATTGGAAGATGCACAAAACAAGAGGGATGAATCGACGCTCCATCTGTATCATGACTACCAAATAGCCGAGCAATTTCAGCTTTACCATAGCCTGGATATCTACAGTGAAAATAATTTGTATCAGGATTTTACGGATGGCGGTGTAACGGAATATGACACCTATAGCGATGCCTATAATGGAGTATTTCTGATTGATGCGGATAGTACGTTTGAACGATCAAGATTCTCTTCAACCACCAATGAGCTTGGGATCAAGGGCGATTTGTCCAGTATTTTCTATCGAGCCTATGTCAAGCTAAGAACGGTGGATTTTGACTATTTCTTTCTCGATCCATTGGGAAAGACAACGGAAACATACCTGGGTGGATACACACGTTTCAACTGGAAGGAGAAGTTCAGGGTGATCGGAGAAGCAGAGGTGATGCAAACGGGTGAGTACTTATTTGGAGGTGCCCTGGAAAGCAATCTTCTCAATTTGAAATATACCTCCAAGAGCTATCGAGTGCCGATTATATATGAGAACTATTTCGGTAATCACTACGAGTGGAACAATGATTTCTCACCTGTGTTTGTCAATAAGCTTGATGCCAGTGTGAAATTGGACTACAAGTCATTTTCGTTCATTCCCAAAGTTTCTCTCGCAGCATGCAACGATTTTGTGTACTTCGATCAATCGCAGGAGCCTGTTCAAGCCTCCGATGGAATTGCAATTGCTACTATTGGGGGTGAAGTCAATACGGTGATTAAGGGGCGAAAAGATGAGGGCTTTCACATCAAAAACGAAGTGCTGGTTACCAATGTTTCGGGAGGATCGGCTGATGCGATTAGGATTCCGGAACTGTTTTACAACGGCCGATACTATTGGGCAGGCTGGATTTTTAAAGACAAGATACCCGTACAGATGGGCGTTGACGCACATGCGCGATCGTCCTACTTTGCCAATGATTACAATCCTGTGAATCAACAGTTTTTCCTGCAAGATGATTTTGAAATATCAAGTTACTTCAAGGCTGACCTATTCCTCACGATGCGTGTGGACAAGTTTTACGTAGGAATCAAATGGTCACACTTTAACCAGCCTCCTGACAATGGATATTTTGTGACGCCTTATTATCCAGGACAACCAAAGAACTTAGATCTATTGATCCGCTGGACTTTTTTCGACTAATGGCTACCCCGAAGACAACACTTGGACTTGAGCTACCCACCGATCCACGATGGGTAAACATCGCCGAAAAGAACATCGAGGATATCCTGGTTGATCATGCGTACTGTGAACAAAAGGCAGCTTCATCTTGCATCTCGCTGATCATTCAGTTTCCTGAACGAGAGAAATTGATTGAAATGTTAACTCCAGTGGTAGCGGAGGAATGGGCACATTTTGAGCTGGTGATTGAGCATTTAAAGAAGCGAGGATTTGCACTGGGCAGAGCGAGAAAAGATGAGTATGTGATTCGCTTAAGCGAGGTAATGCGAAAGGGTGGGAGCAGGGACGAGCAATTGGTAGAACGGCTGCTCATGAATGCGTTGATAGAGGCTCGAAGTTGCGAGCGTTTCAAACTGCTTTGGAAGAACCTGGAGGATGAAGAGCTTCAGCGATTCTATTACGACCTGATGGTTTCGGAAGCCAGCCATTATCACAACTTCATTGAACTGGCAAAGGAATACCTTCCGGAAAAAAAAGTGGAACTGCGGTGGAAAGAGTTTCTAAAACAAGAGGCCGAGATCATGAAGACGCTTGATGCACGGCCAGACCGGATGCACTAGACGATTGAGAATTAAAAATTGGCAATTGCGAATTACGAATTAAAAAGTGACGTCACTCCGAGTCCTTTTTTGCGGTGGATAGCGCGCGGCAAAAGGACGTGGGAGTCTCAAAAATTCCATCGACTAACTGCGCTATTCACCTGAGTCTTCTCAATTCACAATTGAATCAAGTTTTTTGTTTCTTCTTCTTAGCAGCTGGAAAGAGGATGTTGTTCAGGATTAGACGATATCCTGGGGAATTTGGATGCAGGTTTAGATCGGTAGGGGGTTCGTTCACGAAATGCTGATAGTCTTCAGGATCATGACCTCCGTAAAAAGTCCAAAAACCTCGCCCCAGGACTCCATGTATGTATTTGGCTTCATTGATGGAAGATGCCTGGCCCATCACGATCACGTCTCCTTTAACTAGTTCCTTCTTGAATCCTGTGGTCTGTCCCATAAAACCATGGACGATTTTCTGGTGATTCTGAGTTAGCATGGTAGGAATCGGATCCCATTTTGCTGAGAACTCGAAAAGCGTGAAGAAGTCATTTTGCTCAACCAAGCCGCGCTCATTTGCTTGGTTGTCAATATTGGAATATTCGTACCTCATCGCATCTCGTTCCAGTGTGAAGTTTTCGAATGCCATCGTTCGTGAATAGTCCAGCTTTGACTGAGCTCGTGGGTCAGAGGGATCACCATCGTAAATGTTTGCTACTATATCTATTCCTTCGGCAGCAAGTGCAATGTCGTAGGTATCGGTTGCCGAGCACATGGCAAATAGAAACCCTCCACTCGCAACATATGATTTGATGTTCTTTACAATACCAAGCTTCAAGTGCGACACTTTCGTGAAACCATGTTTCTTGGCTGATGCTTCGTATTCGCGCTGTTGTTGTTGGTACCAGGGAAAGTGATGATACGCACGATAGAACTTTCCATACTGACCAGTAAAGTCTTCATGGTGAAGGTGTAACCAATCGTACTTTGGAAGTTCATTCTGGATGATTTCGTCATCAAAAACAACGTCATAAGGTATTTCAGCATAGGAGAGAACCAAGGTCACGGCATCATCCCATGGCTGCTTGCTTTTTGGGGAGTAGACCGCAATTTTTGGAAATTTTTCCAATTTCATCACGTCCATGTTTGAGGATGGACTAGCAATAACATTCAGGATTTGAGTGGCCTCAGCATCTGAAATGACATTGTAGGATACACCACGAATGATATTCTCATTTTCGAAGACCTGTAGGTACTTCACCATGAAACTTCCCCCTTTGTAATTAAGCAGCCAATCGACGCTCACGTCTTTTGTCAAAATCCAATAGGCAATTCCGTAGGCCTTTAAATGGTTGCTTTGTGACTCATCCATCGGAATGAGAATGTAGGCAGCCTTTAAGGGCAGAAGAACACTGAGTAAGATAATGGTGAAAATTCCTCGCATTTGCTTCATTTTTGTACTTACAACGTTAACAAATTTTATGTGTTATCCTTTCTTGCTTGAATGGTAAAATTGAAGACCAATCATTGATCAATTAGCTACTTTGGTCAGTCATGATAGTGCAAACAATGAACAGATCAACCATTAATCTAGTTGTTACGTTTGAAATGGAACCGTATCTTACTTAAAGAATGAACCTCAAAGAAAATATTAAAGAAGGAATTAAATCCATCAAAGCTAGCAAGCTCAGAACCTTCCTGACTGCGGCCATTATTTCTATCGGAATCACTTCGTTGGTAGGCATTCTTACAGCAATAGATGGAATCCAGGCATCCATAGATAGCAGTTTTTCAAATCTTGGAGCCAACACGTTTGATATTGAAAGTAAGCGTGCGAATCGAGGATCCAATGATGGTAAAAAGGAGAAAATATACCCTGCCATCAAATACGAAGAACTAGCACGATTCAAAAAGGAATACGAAGGTCCTGGAATTATTAGTGTGAATACGGTAGTGTCCTGGAACACGGAAGCCAAATACAAATCAAAAGTGACGAACCCGAATATGATGGTGAGAGGGGGTGACGAAAACTTCCTTCTGGTTGATGGTTACGACATTGGGCAAGGTAGAAGTTTTTCTGCAGCAGAAATGAAAAATGGGGCGTATGTCTGCATCATTGGAAGTGATGTTGTAGAAGCGTTGTTTGATGAAAATGAAAGTCCTGTTGGAAAGAAAATTACTGTTTTGGGTGCTAAATTCAAGGTGCTTGGAACTGTCCAGGAGCAAGGTGGTGTCAGTGGCAATAGTGGCATAGATCGCAGGATCGTAGTTCCCTTGAGGACGGCAAGAGTTATTGGAGCTGATCGACGGTTTGGCTACGAGGCTTCAGTTGCTATTGCCGATACACGTCAAATGGAAGAAGCGAGGGGAATTGCAATCGGTCTGATGCGCTCGATCCGAAGAGATCCTATCACCCAACGAGAGAATTCGTTTGAGGTGCAAGTCAACCGATCGCTAGCGGAGCGAATAGGGGAGATCACCGGGTACCTAAGAGCGGGAGGCTTTGCGATAGGTTTTATTACCCTACTTGGAGCATCGATTGGGTTGATGAACATCATGATGGTGTCGGTAACAGAAAGAACAAGAGAGATCGGTGTGAGAAAAGCGCTTGGCGCCACACCGCTAAAGATTCGCCAGCAGTTCCTGATTGAGGCTATTGTTATATGTCAGATGGGTGGTATTGGAGGAATTGTTCTTGGCGTTCTTATAGGAAATGTAACCGCAAGCTTTATTGGAGGCGGATTTATTATACCCTGGGTCTGGATCATTTTCGGTATCAGTGTCGGTACAATTGTAGGGTTAATTGCAGGTGTTATTCCAGCCTACAAAGCTTCCAAACTTGATCCTATCGATAGTTTGAGGTTTGAATGAGATTTGGCTTTTGGCTATTTGCTTTTGGCCGTTGGCTAGCTACGCTTGTCTAGACCGATGAATTAAATCCTCAATCATCCTTCGGTGCTCAACATCCACGCCTTCGCGAAGCTTCGGCGGAGCAAGGCCCCAACCCCCTTCAAAGGGGGAATCTGTCATTTGAAGGTTTTTCAAAATAGTGTACCCTTCAATTTTAATTTCGTTCGCCTGCCAACTGCCAACTGCCAACTGCCAACTGCCAACAAATTATCATTATGTTTGGTAACCAACACCTAAGGTTATAATTCCCTCAAACCCGTAAGTCTCATTACAAAAACGGAAAGTCTCTAAAAAAAATAAAATATTTTTTCGTTCATTTCCTCTCTGGTATTTTTTTGATTCCTGAAAATTTGGTACACGAATAATCAGCAAGCATTATCTATCAAAGTAGAATATTATTTTAATCGTTACTATTTGATCCATATTTTATTTCATGATTTAACTATTTTGTGTGGATATTATAATATTACCACACACGTGGAGCCGCTTTATGTATAAATAAAAATTAGATCACGTCTCGACAATGGTCAGCCAGATATATTTGGTAAGAAAAAGATAATTGCTTTATGTTTGATTCAGATTAACCTACAGTTCATCACCACGAACTACACGCCTTTTTATTGGTATTAAAGCGATTGGAGAGGATTAGTGAGAATCTTCTCAATTATTGTTGTTACGTCTGCAAATAGATTACTGTTGATGTTGCGACCCACTGTGCTATTAGTATTATTGATCGTCAACCAAATGAAGATGTATAAATTTTCAATCTCACAATCTTGCTATGGACTCGACAATTGCCAAACACAATTTCCGGAAAACGAGATTGGCTCGACTCCTACGTTCGAAGAGTTGAGTACATAGTCTGAACCAACACAATATGAACACATATAAAATACTATCATAATGAAAACCTGGACCTATCTAAATCTCAAGTGCCTCCTACTTCTTTTAAGCATTGTAGTCACTGGCACAGCTTTTTCACAGGAAGAGTCAGCACCTTTCGAAAACTCACCTTACCCATACGAAGACTTAGTAAAAAGTATACAGATGGATGCCAATGAAGGAGAATTTGATTTTAAGAATATTAAAAAGACCCTGAAGGAGGAAGGCCATTTGCCAGGATTTCCCACTTTGGAAGCATTCAAAAATGGACGTTACAATGCTACGGAGCTGGATCTAATAATGACTTTGTACTTTCAGCGACTAGTTAAGATAACTCAAAAACAACAACGGCAAATTAAAGAACTACAGGAGCAGAATGAGACAATGAGAGGGGAAATTGGAAAACTGAAAGAACAATAAATACCACCAATCATGAAAAAGCAACTAACCTATTTTCTATCCTTTGCAATAGTATTAAGTGTTTACGGGCAAACAGGCACTGTCGCCGTTGGTCATAGTTTCAACACGGGCGTTGGCTCTGGATACAAAGGGAACTACAACGTTAATGTCGGGGGGTATGCAGGGTACGCAGGGGCTTCGTCTGCGATTCATAACATATCTATTGGATATGAAGCTGGTAGGTATAACTCCACAGGAGATAACAACGCTTTCGTGGGATTTAGGAGCGGAAGACAAAATACAAGTGGTTACGAAAATGGCTTTTTTGGTGCTGAAGCAGGCTATAAGAATACGAGCGGATATAGAAATGTTGCGATTGGGTACAGAGCAGGTTACAATAATCAGGGAGGAGACAGAAACGTATTTATTGGCTATTATGCTGGCTATAGTGAAACAGGAAACGATAAACTCTACATTGACAACAGTTCAACTGCTTCTCCTCTTATCTGGGGAAATTTCAGTAGCAATCAGGTCAAGATCAATGGCTCATTAGAGGTTACAGGAGGATTTACTGGTTCAGGATTTAATACCACGAATTGGGACACAGCATTTGGTTGGGGAAACCATGCTTCGCAGGGATACATTAAAGTGGGAAATAGCCCTTCATTTGGCACAATAGCAGCCACAGGAGATATCAATGCTAATAATGGCCTTAGAGTGGATGGAAATACCGTAATTGACAATGGTGCTGGCTGGCACAGAAGCTACGGAGCAACAGGTTGGTACAATGGAACTCATGGCGGTGGAATATATATGGCTGATGGCACTTGGATCAGGACTTATGGGAATAAGAGTTTCTATCACAATACAGGAACAATGAGAACTGACGGAACCTTTCAGGTTGGTCCAAGTGGAGATCGATTTGTTGTGAATTCCTCAGGAAATGTGGGAATTGGTGCCACCTCTCCAGCCAAAAAACTTCACGTAGTTGGAGATACATACTTGCAGGGTAAAGTCCACATTGGAAGTACGGACACGTATTTTTATCGTCAAACCACGAACAGGATAGCAACGCAAGATGAGTTCTATGTGATGGGGGAAAGTCCAAACACGTATCTATACTCTACGCACACATACCTCGGAGCAGGAAGCGGAGACAACATTCACCTTAGAGGGAACCATTTTGACTGGACCTCCGGAGGAGGCGGAGTAATAAATACTGCTGGAAATGTTGGTATTGGAACGACATCTCCAACTTCTGGTTTTAAGTTAGATGTAATTGGGTCCATCAAGGCAACAGGTGGAAATTCCAACAACTGGAACACAGCACATAGTTGGGGCAACCATGCGGTAGCAGGTTATCTTCAAGATGATAATATTAATGACGTTAACGGACTGATAGGTATTGGCACAACTACTCCCGATGAAAAACTAACCGTAAAGGGCAAAATTCATACTGAGGAAGTAATCGTAGATCTCCTCGTTCCAGCACCCGATTATGTTTTCGCTGACAACTATCAACTGACAACTTTGAAGGAAGTCGAAGACTTCATTCGGAAAGAAAAACATCTCCCCGAAATCCCGTCAGCAAAAGAAATGGAAGAGAACGGCCTAGAACTAGGCGTGATGAATATGTTGTTGCTTAAGAAGATTGAGGAGCTGACCTTGTATCAGATTCAGCTGCTTAAGAGACTTGACAATCAAAACGAGCGAATTGAAAAATTAGAAAACAACTAGAATGAAATACCTACTACAAATCATCCTCCTTGCCGGTATGCTCAATCAAGCATATTCACAAGCGCAAGCATTTTACGATGTTGATGATGGTCATGGAAATGGAATCCGCTTTTGGGAAAACAACAACTATAAAATTCATATGGGCAATGTGGCTGAGAACCACTACGGTCCAGTGACTAGTTACTCTATAAAAATGAATATGAATGACACTCCAGGAAGAGGCTGGACCTGGGGTATTGTTGGGCAAACTCCGATTGCAGCGTTAACCAATACTGGGATTTTTCAACTATCAAACTCAATGTATGTGCTGGGAAGTGTTGGTGTTGGAACAGTAGATCCTGTCGAATCCCTGCATGTAAAAGGGGGCAATATTAGGATTGATAACGGCAAGAAATTTCAGTGGGCAAGTGGCGATAACTTTATCAAGGTCGGTGCAAATAGTGATTTTCTAAGGCTGCAGGCAGCCAGCGGCGCTAGCATTCAGCTTCGAACCGGTGGAAGTATTGATAGAATGCGTATAACAAGCGGAGGCAAAGTTGGAATAGGTATTACCTCGCCAACTGTTAAATTTCATGTTGTCGACAATACCGGTTATGCCTTTGGATCCGCACTAATCAATACGCATGCAGCCGGTCATGGGCTCCTAGTTCAAGGAGGAGGTACTACAGGAAACAGATATATTATGCAGTTAAAGGATGCAGGTGGCAACAACCGTATGACAATTCACGATACGGGAGAAGTCGGTATAGGTACTACTGTCCCAGACGAAATGCTAACGGTAAATGGACACATTCATGCCAAAGAAGTTCGAGTCGATCTTTCCGTTCTAGGCCCAGACTACGTCTTCTCTGACAACTATCCATTGACTACTTTGAAGGAAGTCGAAGACTTCATTCAGAAAGAAAAGCACTTGCCCGAAATCCCATCGGCAAAAGAAATGGAAGCCAATGGCGTACAGCTCGGTGAGATGAATATGCTGCTGTTGAAGAAAATTGAAGAGTTAACGCTGTACACTCTGGAACAGCAAAAGGAAATAGAACAACATCAATCTTACAATAAACTTCTAATGCAAAGACTTGAAGCCAACGACTTGAAGCTTGAAACTTTTGCTAATCAACTCAAGAAAATAGAAAACAAACTAAAATGAAGAGGACTTCTTTACTGGCAATGCTTTCCGTGTCTGCCGTGTTTACGCACGCCCAGATTGTAACATCTGAGGTAAAGGTGGAGGAGACCAGCAATGTGACGACGATCAATAGTGATTTGGGTATTGGTACCTCAGTGCCAGGTGCTTCCCTTGATGTTTTGCGGGGGATAGCCAACGGCGGTACTGCGCAGTTCAGAGGAACGAATCGCACAACACATTTCAACTACTCCACCGATGAGCACACGTACATTAGAGGAGGGAAATCAACGTCAAATGTCTTCATCAACGACAATGGCGGAAATGTAGGCATCGGGACTACTACTCCCACACAAAAGCTTGAGGTAAATGGGTTTTTGAGAGTTGGAGCTTTGTATAATACAAATATTCAACTGGCAACCAGGACCTGGTCTGCTTCACATGCCATTTTATTAAACGCTCAAACCAGCCCTACATTTGTTAACGGAGGGTTAGACGCAACCGGAAATACAAAATTCGCGAATAATGTGGGTTCGTACGGTGGGGGTGCCGCTGGCATTTTTTATAATGGAAATGGAGGTACTATGCACTTTCGAATTTCAGAGACTTCTACAGGTGCAGGCACAGATATTAATTGGGGCACTCCTGAACTGACAATATTGCGTACGGGAAATGTTGGAATTGGAAACTCCAGTCCAACCTACAAACTTCATGTCGATGGCTCTGTCAAAGGCACCACCCTACATACTGACACCCAAAACTGGTCCGATTTCGTTTTTGATGATGGCTATGAACTTCCCACGCTAGATGAGGTTGCTACGTACATCGAGCGAAATAACCACCTTCCAGACATCCCAAGTGAAACTGAAGTAATCAAAAACGGAATAAATCTTGGAGAGATGGATGCAATGCTACTTAGGAAGATTGAGGAGCTGACCCTCTATACAATCCAGCAAGAAAAGGAAATTGAAAATTTGAAAGTAAGAGGGGATAGGAACTCTCCCCGTCCGTCGAAGACGGACACCCCCCTCTCTTCAAAGAGAGGGGAAGAGACCGAAGGTCTCAGGGGTGAGTTAGAAATGAAAATTGAAGAACTAACACTTCATTCTCTGAACCAATCCAACTCAATCAAAAATCTACAATCCTCCAACCAGCAATTACGAACTGATAATGAACAACTGACAGATGAACTTGCAGCCTACAACTCGCAGCTTGAAACTCTTCTCTCTCGAATCGAAAAGTTGGAAACCAAATCGAAAAATGAAGAATAAAAAAACCAAACTCTCCCCGCCCTACAGGCACCCCTCTCTTCCAAAGAGAGGGGAAGAGACCAGCGGTCTCAGGGGTGAGTTAGTACAGCCCAACTTTTCTCTATCCCACACATCGTTTTTAAATTTCAAACCATTATGTTTGAGTAAGAACTTTTATTTAGGAAACCTACCCTTTATGAATCTTAGATCCAGCACCACCAAACTCACTTCTCTATTTGTTCTTCTTTTCATCACCACCTCAGCGTTTTCCCAAGACAATTATGTGCGAGTAGAATCCTTTCGGGTTCCCGTGACGGATGCAAGCACCATTCCCACCTTGAGCCACCCAGACAAGGTTACCGCATTTTCCTATGTTGACGGATTGGGAAGGCCACTTCAGAGCGTTGCCGCACAGGCAGGACCAAATCAAGAAGATGTGGTGGCTTTTTCCAAGTACGATCTCACCACAGGCAAGCAACAGGAAGGCCATTTGCCGTATACCATTCCTTCAGCTACACCAGGAGCGTTTAGACCTTTATTTGCCACCGAGCAAACGTCGTTTTACAATCAAGGTGGCGATCTGGCCTCAGACACCAAACCTTATTCTCTATCTGAGTTTGAAAACTCTCCACTGGGCAGAGTGAAATCCGTGATTGCTCCTGGGTCAGACTATCATACCAACAACAAAAAGATGATCTACAGTTATTTCTTTTATGCTGGTGGTGCTGACATCGTACCCTGGAAACTCGACGGTGGTGGTTTACCTGTCAGAGGAACAAACTATGGCGCCAATTCAGTGAGAATCACGCAGGTAACAACTCCCGACGGGCGCATAGCACAAACAGTAGTCGACGGCCGGGGCCTGAATATCGCCAGCCGAAAATGGGACGGTGCTGCCTGGAACACTACCTACAACGTCTACGACGAAATGGGTCGTCTGCGCTATATCATTCCTCCGAAAATGGCCAATGAGCCCACTTTATCAACTGATCAAATCGAGGGATTTCTTTTTGAGTACAAATACGACAACAGAGGCAGAGTCATCGAATCTCGATCTCCCGGTGCTGGATGGACCTACGCCGTGTATGACAAATGGAGCAGGTTGGTCATGACACGTCACGATGGACAAAAGGACGGAAACGATGACAGTTGGACATTTTTCAAATACGACAATTTCAATCGCCAAATCATAAGTGGGGTAGTCACTGTTGGGGGGTCGGAAAATAGAAGTTCACTGCAAACTGCCGCTAGCACCAGTGCGCTCGGGAGGTATGAAAGCACTGCCAATGACGCGACAGGTTATACCACCGATGCTACCTTTCCGAAGCTAGGTTCTGGTGGCTACACAGATTTTGAACCACATGCGATTAGCTATTTCGATAATTATGATTTTAAGGCAAACGTGGGTTGGGATGCTGAGAATCAGGATTTGAGCACATTTCAGCCCGAAGGATTTGACATACCCGCCTTGCCGCGCGCAGGTTATACGCTCTTAGAGTCCGACCATACGGTTACACCGTCTGAAGCTAGCGATAAGCTGGTGTATAACCAGGGCACGACGGTCACGGTTCCAGCAGGAGTTACACTCACCCCTGGCTCTCACATAGCAGCGGCGGATCATCATTCGTCTTCGGTCAATGGCATGCCTACAGGAAGTAAAGTCCTAATATTGGGAACCAACACTTGGCTAAATAGCGTGCAGTACTACGACGATCGATTGAGACCAATCCAGACGGTTGCCGAAAACCACCTGGGCGGTATTGACCGCATTACGAGCGAGGTGAACTACACCACAGGTGAAGTGATCAAAACATTAGTTGAGCATATAGGGAGCGAATCGGTGGACTTACTAACAGAATACACCTACGATCACGTGGGACGATTGCTTCAAACCCATGAAACAGTCGGAAATGCAGCTCGGACACTGGTCGGTGACTACAAGTACAACATGCTGGGTGAATTAGTGGAGAAAAACATCCATTCTACAGATGGCGGAAACTCTTTCCTACAATCGGTGGACTACCGGTACAATATTCGAAAACAACTAACCTCCATTAACAATTCTCAATTATCCATTGGGAGCGAAGCGACCCAAGATGTTTTCGGTTTGGAGTTGAACTACACAAGTGGAGCTACGGTAAACGGACAAAGCGTATCCGGAAGTTTTGATGGAAACATTTCCGCCATTTCATGGAATTCTGACAATGACCCTACTACTGCCGGAATACAGGGAGGCGCAGAATCTATTTATGGGTATACCTACGACGACATGAATCGTCTGACGGATGCAGACTATGCAACAAAGAATGGTAGCACCTGGACAGGGAGCGGAGGCAATTTTGATATGACAGCTAGCTACGACGACAATGGAAATACGAACAATTTGACTCGGAAAGCTGATGGGACTACCATTGATGATCTTTCATATACTTATGAAGCAAATACTAACCAATTGAAAGGGGTGGCAGATGCTAGCACCAATCCTGAGGGGATGGATGATTACTACACAGCACCGACCGACTATGCATACGACGACATGGGAAATCGAACCTCTGACCTGAACAAGGAGATGGTAGAGATTAACTACAACCATATGCAGTTAGCAGAAAGCATGGTGTTCAACGATAATTCCAAAGTCCAATATGTATATGATGCATTAGGAAACCGCTTGAGCAAAGCCGTTCTTGATGCCGGTGGAAACACCATCGCCAAAGTGGATTATGTGGGGTTGGTAGAATACCTGGATGATGAAATAAACCAGGTGTTTATAGAAGGAGGAAGGGCCTACAAACAGAATGGAACCTACCACAACGAATACTTCATTGGAGACCACCAGGGCAACAACCGAGTGGCCTTTGGAAACTTGCCGGACCGGACAATATATACTGCAAGTATGGAAACCGAAAATTCCAGCGCGGAGGAAAGCGAGTTTGAGTTTCCTAGCGGCATACGGAGTACGGTAGAAAACCACACACCGCTGATGAACGAAAGTGTTGCATTAAATGGCACCGTGACTGGGAAGCAAGTTGGACCAGCCAAGGTGCTAAACATCGTTGCCGGAGACGAAGTAGATCTGGAAGTATGGGCAAAGTATAACTTCAATAGCTGGGATAACACCTCGATCGCCGACATTGCTTCCATTGTGTCCTCTGCTTTTGGCGGAGCCAGTGTAGGGACAGGAGCAGAGAGCGCATCCGGCTCATTGAGCAATGCACTAGGAAACCCAAGTGCGAATGGACTATTTAATGGAAATGCTTCGGGAGAACCAGAAGCCTATTTACAGTACATGTTCTTTGATGTAAATCACAACTTCGTTCCAGCAGGGTCAGGCTTTGTATCTGTGGGTGGAGGAGCAGAAGGCGCCTTTGCCAAACTGAGCTCCGGCACCCAAACGTATAGCCAGGCTGGCTACCTATTTGTTTATCTCGTAAACGAAAGCAACCAAAATGCCGATGTGTATTTTGATGACATTAAGATTGTGCACGCGAGTGCGACAGCCAGCTTCAAAGTCTCACAGGTTAACGAGTACTACCCGTACGGCTTGCCAACATCCAATTCCTGGCGCGACCCTGGCTATGTTGATCCCGGACTATTGTATCAGGCAGCATTTTCCAGCTACGATAGCCTGACAGGCTACTACGACTTCCAGTTTAGAAACTACGACCCAGCCTTAGGGCAGTTCTTTGCAGTAGACCCATTGGCAGCAGGGACAAGTGGGTACTCACCGTACCATGCGAATTATAACAACCCCGTGATGTTTACAGATCCGTTGGGGTTGTGTCCTGAGTGTCCAAACGGATACGATACAGACGTAGGGCAACAGGGTAATGGAGATTTTGAACCTACGTTCTATCTGAATGATGGTTTCTTTCATGGGGCTAGATGGACAGAATGGAAAGGCAGTTATAATCACTGGTCAACTGAAGAGAATTTAAGGAATGGCAGATACGATCAGGTAGCCAACTACATGTCAAGTAATAATTTCCAAAGAGCTGTGGGAGTGATTGATGAGTATGGAAGTATTGATGAGGGAAGAAGAGATGGAGTACTGAATAATCTATTAACAAGTAGCACCTCTGAAAAGTGGGTAGTTCAGAATATCAACTACAGCGGTGATGGAAATGGAAATATAGATTTTAGCAAGGGGGCGTATATTCATTATCTTATTTTTGCAGGTAGTGGTGGGGCTAGTGGAGCGACCCATTCCTTTTGGAATAATGTATGGCACAACGACTTAACTAGAGCCTTAATTCCTGACGTCCTAACCTTGGATATTACTGCAGGCGCTGCACTTGTAGTTGGTGCTAGTAATACAGCTAGTCTGAATTTGATCGTTAGGGGACAAGATGCTGGATTCCACTTAACGAAAACTACTCTTGAATTAAATAATAGGGGAATTAATAAATGGGGGCTTGAATTTGATGCTGGAGTTAATATTGGAATAATGAAATTTATGGGTGATTCCAGAAATCTAACGGCAGAAGCTCTTGAAGGTAGAACATCAATCTTATCTGGGGGATTTGGAGTTGGTGGAAATATAACCACTGGTTATGATCCTAGTGGATCAGTTAGTTTACGTGGATATTCAGCTGGAATTGGAATAACAATAGGAGGTTCTTACGGAGTAGGAAAAACAACAAAACTGTTTAAAAAGTAATGATTAGCTTTTTTAAAAAGAACATAAAAATTGGCGTTTTTATTGCCACTATGATGTTCGTAGCATACATGATCCTTTTGATCTTTGATGAATTCAATAAACCTAAGAAGCATGCGGATATTGAAACTTACGGCATAATTGAAGATATTAAACTTGAAGAAGGTAGTAGAGGCAATCCTGCTTTTTTAATTAATGGTAAATGGCAATACTTGGGTTTATACGGGTATTCTTTAAGGCCGCTTGCTGAGGTGAAAGATTCAATTGCCAAACCAAAAGGAAGCGATGTTTTATACCTTTTCAGAAAGAATAACTCTGGATCGTATACTCTATTCGATGAATTAAAATATTAGTTACGGTCGGTGTTATCCCTTATGGCGCAAGTCTTCCAGCGAGGGAATGAGGGATGGCGTGACTTGTGAAGAAGTGAATAAGAACTAACCCCCCTCAGAGTCACCTTTGGGCTGGGTTTGGCGAATGAGGACTCTGAGGAAAAGGAAGGGAAATAAAGAGGAGAAAAAGAAGGAACAAAAGGGAAGGATGAAAAAGGAAATGAAAAATGGAAGCACAGATTCTCAGAGTCCCTTGCAGGTGACTCTGAGTGAGATGAGGAGGAAGTGAAGAGGAGACAAGGAAGGAAAAGGAAGGAACAGAAAGAAAAAGATGAAAAAGGAAATGAAAAAATGGAAGCACAGAATCTCAGAGTCCCTTGCAGGTGACTCTGAGTGAGATGAGGAGGAAGTGAAGAGGAGACAAGGAAGGAAAAGGAAGGAACAAAAGAAAAGGATGACAAAGGAAATGAAAAAATGGAAGCACAGAATCTCAGAGTCCCTTGCAGGTGACTCTGAGCGAGAGAGGTCAGTGGGATTAGAGAAAGTGATAAATAAGAAAACAAGACAAATTTAAAAATTGAGTACACACACCTTACATACCGAATTGAACCAACCTTACTTCTGCACAATAACCTGTCACAGATGGTTGCCATTGTTTGAAGAAGCAGATGCGTACAGCGAGGTGTACAATTGGTTTGCCCACCTTCAAAAAGACGGTTGCTGTGTGCTTGGATATGTAATTATGCCAAACCATATCCACTGCATCCTCTTCCCAACAAATGAGAAGAAGCACTTAAATAAGCTGGTTAGTGAGGGCAAAAGGTTCATGGCGTACGGTATTGTAAAGAGATTAAAAGAAAAAAAGTTAACCCATCTTCCCCACCAGCTGTCCGAAGGGGTTCAGGAGAATGAAAAAGCAAAAGGAAAGAAGCATCAAGTATTTCGGCTGTCATTTGATGCGAAGGAATGTGTCGATGAAGAAATGCTGGAGCAGAAATTGGCATATATTCATAACAATCCAGTAAGCGGAAAGTGGAATTTAGTGAATGATTTTACTAATTATCAGTTTTCAAGCGCCCCGTTTTACGAGCTGGGTGTTGAGAGTGATCTGCTAATGCACTATAAGGAAGTTTTGCATGAAATTGAATTATGATTTGGAATTTAAGAGTCCCTTGCTGGTGACTAATTGTTAGCGCAGAATCTCAGAGTCCCTTGCAGGTGACTCTGAGTGGGAAGGAGACTTAAACCATAACAGGACTCTGAAAGGGAAGGAGAGAAGGAAAAATAGAAATTGATACTAGAAGAATAGAACTGAATACATAACCTATGAAACGTAAATTACTCACCATCACTACTCTTATCCTGGGAATGGTCCTCGCTACGCAAGCGCAAGTCCTGCCGTCGCCCTCCTCCCAAGGAAACGTAAAAAACGGCACCAACCCGGTGAGCCTTTTTTCTGGCACTGTTTCTATGGGTGTTCCGCTGTATACTGCAACTGCAAACAATGGCGCAAGAGTGCCCGTCTCGATTGGATACAACGCTAGTGGCATCAAGGTAAATGAAGTAGCCGGTCCGGTAGGTTTAGGCTGGCAACTGTATGCTGGGGGTACGATCACACGAGTAACCCGCGGCATACCGGACGAATATGGAAGCATGGTGTCCGATCCATCTTCAGTCACCAGTGATAAAATACAAGACATTTTGGATGGCGAAGTAGATTCAGAAAAAGACTTGTTTTTCTTCAACTTCCCAGGCGGAGGGGGGAAGTTTATTTTTGAACAGAGCCTTAATTCATATGCTACCCAAGATGTATGGTGCAACAATCAGTATGCAAACAATGCTGCATGTGTTAGTGGCTGTCAGGCCGATTGTGTTGGTGACCCAAATGAAGAAGCATGTCAACAAAACTGTGCTGCCCAATGTGCGCAGTATACGGTACCACGATGGGTTTGTGAGCCTATCGTCTGGACGCAGTTTAAAACATTTCCGTACTCAAATATTGAAATTGAATACACTTTCATCAACTTTTCTTCTGGGTCGTGGAAGATCACGGACTCGCAAGGCGTTGTGTATACGTTTGGCCAACATGAAGTGACTACCTCCAGTTCCACTGAGCCAAATGAATCAGTTTACGGTGATGAATATGGATACGTCTCTACATGGTATCTGACGAGCATCACATACCCGAACGTACCTTCAGGTATCACATTTTCGTACTCTAGCCCAGTCAATTTAACAACCATCACCAGTGAATATAAAACAATCGCTACTGGCCCAGGATCCGGTTCTAACCGAGTCCTTACTGTCAGCAGCACGGAAGAAACGAAGAACAAGACGGTCATTGGTCAGCGATTTATCGAAAGTGTCAACTTTCCCAAAGGCAGTATCAACTTCACCTATGCGGATCGCGATGACCTTACAGGTGGAAAGCGCCTTACTCAGGTAGATTTGAAGGACAAGGCCGGGAGTCTAGTTAGTAGCACGATTTTGAACCAATCCTATTTCAGTGCCGAGAATTCCTTGTTGGGTGGTACAAGCAACTGTCCTTCTGGCGAAGAGTGCAAACGATTAAAGCTTGAATCCGTGTACCGCGATGGAGGTTTGGTGCAGTCATTCACGTATCGAAACGAGGAGGGATATAGCGGAACAGGGGTAAACTACTACGAATTACCTCCACGTGATTCATACCACTTCGATCATTGGGGCTATTGGAATGCTGGGGGGGTATTGACAAACAATTACCAAAAGTATCCAAGACTTCAAAACGCCTCCGTTCCAGAGCTACCTGGCGTCAATTATCAACTATCTACCGGAGTTGATCGAGTCCCATATTTAGACTACGCGTTGGCAAATATTCTTACCCGAATTGATCACCCAACGGGCGGGTATACGAAGTACGAATACTATGGAAACAATAGCAGAGGCGGCGCGAGGATCGTATCCATAAAGAGCTATGACGAGTCAGATCAGCTGGTATCTGGGAGTTCATACAACTTCGTTGGTGAAACAGCAGTTCCATGGCCTTCTTTTCACTATATGTATGATCAGGGAACTGATAAACTGGCTATTTATCAACGATCAAAGTCAAGTGCACTTGGCCTTAATGGACCTAGAGCGGGGTTCAATACTGCAACGGTCACAGATCTAATGGGACAGGGTAAAGTTGTTTACACTTTCAACAACGATTATAGATCAGTTAGCACATTACCAACAAGAAGTCAGTGGGGAGGCACAACAGACAACTATTCCAGCCAAGGTAGTATTTCAAATATTCTATATCCACCATATCCACTCTATTCCATGATTTACTTCGATCGGGGAAGTTATGATATGGTGCAGTCTTATGATGCCGCAGACAATTTGGTGAGTGAAAAAACGTATACCTACGATCCATACAACATTGCCGAGGATTATGTCGTCAGTAATCTGGCACTAGAGGTGAATAAGGAGGTTGAGATAGTAGGCATTGGGACATACACGGGTGTGTTTCTCTCCAAGTACGACATTGCCGTCCGGACAAACAGACTTGCTAGTGTTACCGATACATTTTATGACACAGGAGGAAATGTTGCCTCCACGACCACATTCGATTATCATCCTACCTACAAAAACTTGAGAACAACTTCTACAGCAGTCAAGAACGATGACTATGGATCAAAAAGCCTCACAAAATATCCTGGAGATATTAGTAGTAGTACGCTTCATGACGTTCCCACGCTAAGTGCGATGGTAGGTCAGAATATCATTGGAATTCCGGTTCAGCAAGAATCACAAATACATCTGCCGGACTATGCGACCAACGAGTACAAAACCAACGGTGTTAGTATTACATCGTTTAAAACGGAGCAAGGACTTAAGGTTCCAAATAAAACCTACACGTTACCACTCGATGCTCCCGTTGCTGCAGGCTCATGGTCAGAAGCGAGCATGATCGAGGTAAATCACATGGTCTCTTATAATGCCGATGGCTTAGTTGCACAGCAAGTTGGTTTAGATGGGGTAACCACCAACTATACCTACGACTCGGATGGCTATCTAATTCAGACCGATGTTAACGGACGTACCACAGACTATGCATATAATCCGCTGGTGGGTATTCAGCAAGTGACAGATGCCAACAATCGGAAGGTGACCTATGAATACGATCAGCGAAATCGACTTTTGCAAACAAGAAACGATGACGACGAAATTACCACTAGGTACCGGTACGAATCAGCTAGCGATGATCCTAATCTGAATGCTGAAATAGGGATTCAGTTCAATAGCACAGAAGGCAACAAAGAAGATTTTCAGCACAGCTTCTCCCTATACAATATCAATTGCCCGTATGGTGAATGTTCGTATTCCTGGAATTGGGGAGACGGTAACTCAGGTGAGACTGGAACATCGGAAAGTCATACCTATATCAATCCAGGAACGTACAATGTAGAAGTCACGATCACAAATCCTGAGTACGCTACTCCTGTAATCGTTACAAAGAGCGTCAGTATTGCAAATTACAATCTAAGTGCAACTATCAACATCAATCCTAATGGGGCAGGACAATACGAAGATTTTCTCCATGGGTTCAGTCTCTCTAACAACTACTGTCCAACGGGAGGATGTACCTATAGCTGGAATTGGGGAGATGGGACCACAAACGGCACAGGCTTGACACCTAGTCATTGGTTCAAAGAGCCTGGGGATCACGACGTAACGGTGACGATCACTAACAGTACCTACAACGAGACAGCTACTGTAGTTCAGACATTTAACATGGCAAATTACAACCTCTCAGCAACGATCAATATCACACCAAATGTTGGAGGCCAGTTAGAGGATTTGGTTCATGGATTCAGCCTTTCAAATCAATATTGTCCAACGGGAGGATGCACGTACACCTGGAATTGGGGCGATGCAACCCCAAATAGCACGGGCACTGCGCCAACACATTGGTACAAGGAGCCTGGAGACTACAACGTGACGGTGACTATCGCAAATAGCACTTACAACGAGACAGCCAACGTGGTTCAGAGTTATAATATGGCAAATTACAATGTGACTGGTACCATCAATATAGCATATGCGAATGCTTGCCAATATGAAAATGATTCACATGGATTCTCTCTGGTTAGCATTTATTGTCCCGCAGGTGGATGTAGTTATTCCTGGAATTGGGGCGATGGTACACCGAATACGGCAGGAAGTATTGCCAACCATACATATACAAGCGACGGTGCTTATACAGCGACAATGACGATCACCAATACCACATACAATGAAAGCGCTACATTAACCAAATATGTGAGTATTGGAGATGAAAACTGGTCATTGAGCCCGGTGAGTGGACCGACAACAGCATGTATAGCAGAACCTCCGTCTTCAGCAAACGATGTTCGCTTTTGGATCAATACAGGTACATTGTCGGGCTGTATGGCTAGCTACACATGGAGCCACAGTACCAATGGTGGGCCTTTTGTAAATGATTTTGCCTCTACATCTAATTCGGAGGCTTGGCTATCATCAACTGATTTGATTGATGAAGCAGTCCATCAAATCAGGATAACGGTAGCAGATCAAGCTGGAAGAACTGAGACAGATACGAAGACCTTTACGGTAAGCGATTGCTCGACACCTCCGCCACCACCACCTCCTCCTGTAACTTGGAGCATAAGCAATGTAAGTGGCCCTTCAACACTATTCCAGAATGAGACAGGATCACACTCATTTACAGCATCCATGGGTTCCGGCGATCATTCATGCTCATTCTCTTCATACACCTATACATGGCAATACAGGCAAAGCGGATTGGGCTGGGTTACGGATAATGAAACTGATTCACAAGCCAGTATCCCACTTTCAAGTACTGGAGGATTTTCGCCAGGTGATACCTATGAGGTAAAAGTTACAGCTCAGGATAATTGTGGCGACACTGATTCTTACACCAAAACAATTCAGATTCAGAGTTCCGGCGGTGGTAATTAAATTTGATGTATGAAATGGGTACATATTGTGGGGCTACTATTTTTCGCGCAAGCTACATTTGCCCAAATCAAACTCAACGTAAAGGTCTCTGACCGAAATCTTGGTAAAGTTGAAAAACAGAAAGACCCACGCGAAAAACTCAAAAGCTACAAAAAGTACTATTCCAAAGACAGTCTTAAAGCGGCTAAAACCGCCTGGAAGGGCTATCGAAAACTGAATAAAGACAGTCTGAAGAGAGAGGGTATTTGGAAAGAGGCCAAAGAGAACAAGGGTAAGATTCTGAATGGCCGCTGGGATACTTACACCAATAGATCCTACAAACTGGATTCTTTGTCTTTTCCTCCTCCCAAGGACTCGTTGGACTGGGCCTTGCGAGAATTGGCTATTCAGGGTGAGTTTGAGCAGATTCAGGATTTCTACAGAGAATACGCGCAATACGATTCTGCATTTCTCGACCAATTCAAAATGGATTCACTGCAGTTCGATAGCCTGGAACTTGCTCGTCGCTTTGGAGTGAAGCAGCGTGTCAAATCCTACCTCCCTGACGAACTAGCACAGGAAACCGATACGGATGTAGCTAACCAAATGAAATCAGGCGCAATTGACGAGTTCGGAGCAATCCAGAAAATCGACAAATCAGGAGTCAAGGACTTTTTTAAAAATGTGTCTCCAGAGCAGTTTGCTGAATCGCAGCTTTCCATGAAGGTCGCAAAAGAAAAGTTCTCTTCGTTGCCTGACCTGGAAAAGGAGGAGGAAGGAATAAAACGAAACTCACTGGAGGGCTCACCCTTTAGAAAACGACTATTCGTTGGGGGGCACATTACGATTCAGGCTACTGGTCCTCTAATTCTCGACTCGGATATTCGCGTTGGATACAAGTTTAATAAGGCCGTTTCGCTGGGTACTGGACTAATACTTCGTGAGCAGTTCAGTGATAGATCTACTACGCTAACGGGAGATGCTCATGGCTACTCATTTTTTGTTAGCGATCATCTGACAGACACATACTTTCTCTATGGTGAGTACCAGGCTGTGAAGAATCGTTCGCTATTTCAAGAGTCGAATATGCCAGTGTTTTGGGAGTATGCCTATTTGGTAGGCGGAGGAAGGACGTTCAAATTTTCCAGCAAAGTCACTGGTTCACTTTCGTTGCTCTACGATCTCAATTTCAAAAATAACAACCTGAATGCACGACCGCTGGTGGTGCGATTTGGGTATAGAATTAGTCTGTAGTGAGCTTATTTTTGTTGAAATGAAACTCTCTCTATTCTCCAAGTTCCTTTCCTATGTTGAAGTAATCTGAATCTGAAAAACATCTCTAGTGCAACTTCAAGGAGGGATATGACTAACTACATACAGTGTACACGAGGTATTTATTCTGTGAATGATTTGGAGGATCGTATTTAGTATCGTATTTTAGACGTATATACTATACGATATGAAAGTAACAGCCTTAATAGACGATAAACTCGTAGAAGATGTAAGAAAGGTATCCAGAGGGAAAAACATTACCGAGAGCATTGTAATTGCTATGAGGTATTATCTGGACTCTAAGAGAATGTATGACGTGATCGAAGAAATTGAGAAGACACCTTTACAATTCAAAGAAGATTTTACCGCCTACGGAATCAGGAAAGTAAACAGGAACCGGTGATTCTTGTGGACACTTCGGTGTGGATTTCCTTCCTAAAGAAGGATGATATTGACACTCAGTATATTTTGAAAAGTTACTTGAGGAAGGACGATGTGTTTACCGTATCAGCCGTTTTTGGTGAACTATTTCAAGGGGTAAAAAGCAAACGTGAACGAAGGATTGTTGAAGCACTTTGGCTTAGTCTGCCCAAGGTGGATGAGCGAGAGCTATTTATAAAGGCCGGGCATATTTCCAATGAGCATAAATTGTACCCAAAAGGAGTGGGGCTAATTGATTGCTACCTGTTGGCGGCCTGTCTTGAAAATGAACTGGCCCTCTGGACATTGGACAAAAAGCTCTTGAATGCTTTTGATTTAGTTAATGGGTAGTTTACCTGAATACGGATTAAGAAGGAATGTCCCCTTGAGGGGACTTGCAGGGGTGTTTCATTGCTTAGCAGATTGTTCCAGAAACATCCCCGCCTTCGCGAAGCTTCAGCGGAGCAAGGCCCCTAACCCCCTTCAAAGGGGGAATCGCTCCCTATGAAAATTTTGATAGATAGTGTAACCCCTGGATTTTGATCTCGTTCGCCTGCCAACTGCCAACTGCCAACTGCCAACTGCCAACTGCCAACTGCCAACTGCCAACTGCCAACTGCCAACTGCCAACTGCCAACTGCCAACTGCCAACTGATCTTTTAGGCCATTTCCTTAATCAATCGTATTCTATATCGTATATTTGTCGTATAAATGATACGATAGTGAAAGTAACAGCATTAATAAACGATAAATTAGTAGAGGACGTACGGAAGGTTTCTGGTGGAAAGAACATCACGGAGAGCATCGTTACCGCGATGAAGTACTACCTCGATTCAAAGAGACTCTATGACGTGATCGAAGAGATTGAAAAAACCCCTTTGCAATTCAAGGAAGATTTCACTGCTTATGGTATTAGAGAAGTAAACAGAAACAGATGATTCTTGTGGATACTTCTGTCTGGATTTCTTTTCTAAAAAATGACGATGTTGACACACAACATATTTTGAAGAGATACTTAAGAAAGGATCAAGTCTTTACCGTATCTGCTGTTTTTGGTGAATTATTTCAGGGAGTCAAAAACAACCGTGAGCGCAAGATCGTTGAGACGATTTGGCTTAGTCTTCCCAAGGTTGATGAACGTGAGTTATTTATAATGGCGGGACATATCTCAAATCAACATAAGCTCTATGCAAAAGGAGTGGGCCTGATTGATTGCTACCTGCTGGCTGCCTGCCTTGAAAATGAGCTTGCTCTATGGACATTGGACAAAAAGCTGCTTAGTGCTTTCGATTTGCTTAATGCATAGAAAATTTGGTGCTCAACATCCGCACTTTCGCGAAGCTTCGGCGGAGCAAGGCTCCCAAACCCCCTTCAAAGGGGAATCGACCCTGTTGATAGAATTTTGGTAAATATTTCCTACTCCAAACTTGAAAGTTTTGCCTTAGATTCAGTCAGGTTTTCCTTCCAAACACCGTACATGCGCTTGCGCCAGTTTGAGAAAACCATCGAAGAATTGAAAGTCAATTTGCTAGAAGCTTTCCAACTAATTATTGCTCCTATATAAGAAGATATATGGTATTCCACTAGCCGAGAATTCACCATCAGTTTCTGAACTTAGTCTAATCCCTAGTGTTATTTCAGAACTTGGTATTTCATTGAAAATATTGTCAGTTTTGATCTGGACTTTATCATCAAATAAACTATTTGTTCTAATCAGACTATTTGAAATTATTGCATCATTTGTGATGTCATAAAGTTCAACAAGGGCAAAGTTCGATGTGTTGGAGACGTAAGGATTAGATACAAATACAATCGAGTCTACATTTACAAAATTTGATATGTTGAAAGAGGTGGAATCAGAGACTACTACTGGAGTTGAAGTTGTGGTATTTGCTGCTGAACCTATTCCATTAACTACTTTTATTTGGATCTCTTCATTAATGATTCCATCCATTCCATTGCACACATATCTGGTAATTCTAATCTCATCTGTATCTAAAGAAATGCCTCCATCACCATCAACACCTGAGTCAATCTTAACTCCACCATTTTCACAATTTGATCCAGCTACTTCATCAGTTATCCTAACCCAGCTTACCTTCCCATCTAAGCTATTACAGACGTAGGCTGTTGCCGTGATTTCGGTATCATCAAAATTTCCGTCAGAATCGCTATCTACAACTATGTCAATTTTAAGCCCCCCGTTCTCGCAGTTGGTTCCCACAGCTTCAATGTGGATTGAAATTGGAATGATGTTTCCGTTCACGTCATTACAGATATATGCGGTAGCGGTTATTTCTGTGTAGTTGAGAGTTCCATCTCCATCGGTATCCCCGACATAATCAATCCTGATTCCACCATTTCCACAACTAATTCCAGAAGGCTCATTGGTGATGTTCGCTAAACTATTTAATCGATCTGTTCCATCTTCTCCTGAAGATCGAATTGGCCCTTCTTCGACTTCACATCCAATGAAAAATATAAGTGTTAGTCCAATAACTAAGTTCTTGCCTTTTAATTGATTCATGTTCTTTATTAAATCTGAATTATTCGTAACACGTTTATATCAGAAAATTTAATCAGATATTCCCTCATTTGTTTACATGTTGATCCTCTGTAGGCAGGATAAACGCACCTTTTGTGGTGCGATTTATTTTCTACATGGTGCCAATATCCTGCCAATATGGGAGGATAAAGCGTCACTCGTTTGTCTACTAGAATTTGCGTATTTGCAAGACTATTCGTCCTTCTCCAGGCTACGTACATGCGCTTGCGCCAGTTTGATCTCACCGTAGCTGTAGTCATTGCCGAGGGTGGCTTTAAGATCTCCTGAGTGGGTGACGCCTTTGGCGTAGTAGTCCATGATGGTATTGAGTTTTTTCAGTTCCACGATCTCTGTCACATCCAGATCTCCGTTTTCTACGTAGGTGGCCATGTGGCCTTCGATGGTGCTAGCTACAAGCCCACGAACTTCTGCTATTTCTGGAATGGTTTTTCCTTCGCGATAGAGCTCGTAGGAAACTTGTGCCGTTGGAGTCTTGTCTTTTCGAGCTACTTTCTTTTCGGCTTTCTTGAAGATACCTGATTCTCGTAGGTCTTCTTTGGTTGGCACTTTGTCTTCGGCGGAACTCTTTACTAGTAGCGAGTATTTCAGAATCAATCGTTTTTGATCCTCGAATAATGGCTCCAGTTTCTCTACTTCCTTTACGTACGCTTTTACCTGATTCTCCTTCTTCACCTGCTTCTTGTGTGCATTGAGTCGTGCGGATAGCTCTGTTAGGATGTTGGTGAAATAGATTTCTGCCTTAGAGACTCGGTCTTGAAGTTGTGTGAGATAGTCAGGTTGCGCTAGAATTTTTTGCACCTGATTGGCAAACTGATCACCTGTTTTTCCGAGAGGACGTGTTTCGTTGATCAGCTCCATTGTCCATGGCAGGTAGTGCTGTTTGATGGAACGATTTTCTGCTTTGTTGAAGCTACGTTCGTGATATCCCAGTTCTTTGATGAGCCCAGAAAAATCAAAGGCACGAATACCAAATCGTCTCAGATATTCTCTTCGTTCGTTTTCGAGATTTTGCTCCAACTCATTCGCGTCCTTAAACGAAGAGGTAAAGGCTTTAAGCGATCCATCTATGCCTGGTGGGTTTTCAGGAAGTAGAGAAGAAAGAACCATGTACTTCAGGGAAGTTAATCTGGATAATGCCACGTAGAGTTGTCCAGGCGCGAACGTGCCAGAAAGATCAAGGATCGCTTTTTCGAACGTCAGGCCTTGGCTCTTGTGGATGGTAACGGCCCAGGCAAGTTTCAATGGGAACTGCTCAAAACTACCCATGTACTTCTCTTCAATTTCGTTTGTCACTTTATCCAGCGAGTAGCGCTTGTTCTCCCATTTGTATGAATCCACCAGCAGCTCATCGCCATCCTCGAATCTCACCCAGATTTCGTCTTCTCGTAGTTTGGAAACAGACCCAATTCGACCATTAAAGAACTTCCCCTCACCACTCGGGTCGTTCTTTATAAACATAACTTGCGCTCCTTGCTTGAGTATCAACTTCTGGTCAGTAGGAAACATGTTTTCAGCAAAATCTCCCTCAATGAATGCATCAAAAATCTGCTCTTCCTCCTCGAGGTTCTGAAGACGACCCATGTTGATCTGAAACGCGCGATGATTGTGGGTAGTCAGGTGAATGTAGCCGCTGGACATCATCTGATCAAAGTCCGGTTCATGGTGCTTGTTCAGTTGCTGCAAGTCTTCCTCTGTCTGCTCGTTGTGACGAAAACGATTCAGCAGGTCAATGAAGTCTTGATCGGTCTGTCGGTAGATTTTTGATAACTCAACCAGAATAGGGGGTGAGTCCTTGAGTGCCCGCGACTCGAAGAAGTAGGGACTATTGTAGTAGGAACGAAGCAGATTCATTTCAGAATCCTTCACCACGGGAGGCAGCTGCATCAGGTCTCCGATAAATAAGATCTGTAGGCCGCCAAACGGCTCGTTCCTTCGCTTTCGTAAATGACGAAGGGAGTGGTCAATGCAGTCAAGGAGGTCGGCACGCAACATACTTACCTCATCAATGATTAGTAACTCCAACTCTTGAATGAGTTTCCTTTTGTTGGCATTGAATCTGGCTTCACGAAATAAGGTCTCGGGTGTGTTAATTCGAGTATCGCTGGAGGAGAGGTGAACATTTTCAGGGATGAACGTTCCGAACGGAAGTTGAAGAAGAGAATGGAGTGTTACGCCACCCGCATTAATAGCCGCAATGCCTGTTGGAGCTGCAATGACCGTGTTCTTGTAGGTGTGCTCGACAATGTATTTGAGAAAAGTGGTTTTACCCGTTCCAGCTTTTCCCGTCAGGAAAATGTGTCGGTCGGTAGTGTTTACATATTTCGCTGCTAGTTCAGCGGTTTCCTGCAGTTCGATCATCGAAGTGCTAAATTAATTACCCCAGGCTCGCTTTGAACTACTTGCCGTTATTTTATCGAATTGTAGACACGATGTAGCGTAGTGAATAGTTAAATGGTGGGTTGGTTAAATGGTTGAATAGTTAAATAGTAAAGTAGTTAAATGGTTGAAATACGTCTAATTAACAAGTCAACTAATCCACTAAAACTTCACCATCTTGATTGCACTTTCCTTTTCTTTTTCAAACACGGTCCAGGCAACGTAAACATCACTGCCAAATTTTTCGATCTGTGGAAAACCGCTGCCTCGTGATTCACTGGTTTCAGCGATTGTAATTGGTACCTCCATTGCGCCACCCTTTTCAACAAACCGAGCTTTTATGACCGTCTTCCCATTCTCAGAAGTCAACCACGAAACCAAAGCTCTGTTCGCATTGATCATCGCAATATCCACTCTCCCCAACGGACTTGCCTGATCGATCATGATGGGTTGACCGAAGGTTGCTCCACCATCGCTAGAGAAAATCACCTTGACTTCTGGCTGGTTGTTGGCTGCAGCGTACCATGCGATCGCAAGGTCGTTACCGAGTGCATCGGCTCTAGGTCCATTCACTGGACATCCGTCAATGTTCCAGTTGTCTTCGTACACAGGAGTAGGAGCCGTCCATGTTTGATTCACACTTCTGACAATTGACATGTCCCGTATTTCCATTTCGGAGCGGTCCCTGTACATAACTACTGGCCCATTGCTCGTATTCACTCCAGTAGTTTGACAGCAGTCGCACACCCTATTGTCAAGCTCCGCTTCTTCGGTAAGACTTCCATCCATGTCCATCAGGGCTGTTCGAATGGTCATTGCTCCACCGCCACCATGTGATTCGTGATCGCCACCTCCGGTATTTCTACCATCCAACCAGGAGATCTGAAAATTTCCATTTCCTTGTGGAAGCATGGTCGCAAATCCGTGCTCAGTGGGTGTTCCATCTTTGTGCGGAATTGTTGGCTCTGACCAGGCTACTTCATCCGCTTTTTTCATCACAATATTTACATCGTACGAATACGTTCCCACTGAACTTTTTGCCAAAAAGTGCGCCATCATATTTCCAGCAGCATCAACTGCCACCATCGGATAATCAGCCCAGTTAACAAACCAGTCGTTTCCCGTGGCTATTAATTCTGGCTCAGACCAGGAATCACCTTCCATTTTTGCATACTTCAATTCTACCCAACCAGAGTCTTTTTTCTCAACCCACGAGAAATAAAGATTGTCATCATCACCTGTGATGAGGTAGGGGAGCGATGCGTTTGCCAATGCTGGAATTTCGACGGCAGTAAGGTCGTTTGATGAATTTTCTTTGCTTGCGGATTCATTTTTTGGGGAGCATGCAGTTACAATAAGAGCGACTGCTACCGCGTTTACGAACGTTTTCATAGAATCGATTTTATGAGTTGGTAATGTTAAATGAAACTGCAGTTGTATCCCAGCTAATAGTCACTGTTCCTTTTCCTTCTCCAAGATCATTGACTTCAAAGGTCAGAGATTCTACTACCTCTTCCAATTGTTGAGGTACGGCTGTAATTCTTACAATATCATTCGCCTCATTGTAATCATCGGCCAGGTGCATGTCCCAATCCTTGCTGATGATAATTGTCCACTCATTTTCTGCAGGAATTGTAAATAATCCGTACTTCCCTGCAGCGATTTCAACCCCACCCACAGTTACGTCTTTTCCAAAATTGACATAGGTGGCTTTGTGTGCTCCAGTGGCCCAAACCTGTCCAAACCCAACAAGTCCTCCGAAAATCATACGGTCTCTCTTGCTGGGGGAACCGTAATCGATGTGAACGTGATTGTCACCTACATTGACCATCGAGGCTGTTCGTGGGCTCAGCGGTTTCTTCTTTCCCTCGGCTTCCTTTTTTTCAGCGTGTTCATGTTCTGTGCCTTCTGAATGATCATGTGTTGTACTTTTTTCTGTGGACGAATTACATCCCCAGAGTAGTAGCAGCGTAAATAGTATTGCTATGTTTTTCATGATTTTTGATTGTTTAGCTAGGAAAGGTCAAGTTTATTGAAGGGTCTCTTTAACACTCCCACATTTCAACATCATATCCCCGAAGTAAGGGTTTCTAATTTCCTGTGAAAGACTCAACCAGCTAGCTCCAGTATTGTCAAAAGCCATCGGGCAGTATTGAACGAAAACTGTTTGGTCATTAGCACCTGCTTTCAATGAAGAGATCAGCTGATCGGTAACAATCTTGAATGCGGTTCTTTGCTCAGCAAGGTTGTCTGAGGTAGAAATTAACGTGGCTGCTTCTAGCGCACTGTTATCAATTTTTGCTGAGGCTAGAGAGACAGTCAGTTGAGTGGCTGCCTTTTTTGCCATTGCGACATCAGATTTAACAAATGCATCTTTCAAGGTCATGTAATCTGTCAAGTAGTCAGTTTGAGCATTTGTATTTGCATTGGCTGAAATAATCAGGAATGCGGATAAAGCGAAAGTGTAAATCATTCTTTTCATTGTATTCATCTTTAAGTTTTCTAATTAATTAAGTTCTTCTTCTACATTCCCACAGGTGAGCATGACATCACCGAAATAAGGGTTTAGGACTGAATCTGAGTTGCTCAGCCAAAAGGCACCTGTATTATTGAAGGCCATCGGACAATATTGTCTGAACCCTCCGGTCTCCACGTCATACTTGAGAATTGTTTGGTATAATTGATCGCTAAGTGGGGAAAGTGCCCCTCTAATTTTTTCAACGTCTGCCTCTTTTTTAATGTACTCGACGGTCTGTTTGAGCACAGCCAAGTCTTTCATCCATTCGATGTGTGCTGCACCTTTTACTTCTGTCATATCTACTTGATTGATCGCGTCGAGAAGAGGTTCAGCTTTATCCTTGGCCATGGTGGCGTCGGTTTCGATTAAGGCATCCTTTAATGGGAGATACGCGAGGAAAACATTTTTGAGCTGCTCTTTGAAAGTTGCAGAGGACACGAACTTCTCAGTAGAGATATTCACCTCAGGATGCTGAACATCCGTCTCCATTTTTTCACCATCGTTCATCTGCATACCACTCTGCCCGTCCGGCAGGCGGGCATGGTTGTGACCTGTCATTGGAGCACCGCCTTCAGGACTCATCATACTTGGTTTACCAGCCAACTGAGCAGCGGCATCAATACTGAATGTTCCGCTAACAGCAATTTCCTCTCCTGGTTGCAGCCCCTCTTTCACAATATATTGATCTCCTAGTGCAGTGCCGAGGGTTACTTCTCGCATAAGGAATGACACTCCTTGATCGGTTTGACTTCTTATATAAACGACAGACCTTGTTCCTGTCCACATCACTGCAGATTTTGGGACAGTGATCTCAATTTGCTGGGAAATATTTGCTTTTAGTGTACCTGTGGCAAACATTTCTGGTTTGAGAATGTTATCGGTATTCTTCAGCTCCACACGAATTTTTGATACGCGCGTTTTAGGATCAATCACAGGATCAATGTTGGCGATTACACCGCTAAATGATGTCCCTGGAAGGGAGGAGATTGTAAACTCCACTTCGTCTTTCATTTTAATCCATTGCATATCGGATTCGTATGCATCAAACAATACCCATACTTTTGAGAGGTTTGAGATCTTGTAGATGGGAGCTCCCTGCTTTATATAATCTCCAAAATTTACCAATTTGTTGTTTACATAACCAGATTGTTCCGCCCGAATAGAAAGCGTTTCGATCGGCGATCCGTTTTCAAGTATTTGATCTATTTGATCTTCGCTTATTTTCCAATTAAGCAGTTTCTTGCGTGCTGCCTTGAAAAGCTCTGGTTGCGTTTCTCTGATTTTTTGAGTTTCGAAAAGCTCTTGTTGCGCAGTTACAAGTTTTGGGGAATATATCGTGGCGATAACCTGCCCTTTGCGAACGTATTCTCCAGTAAAATTGACGGCCAAGCTTTCCACTCTTCCAGGGATATGCGAAGATTGGGTAAACATCAAACGTTCGTCCGCTTGCACTTTACCATTCAGGCGAATCATTTTGGTGGGCGTGCCCATGCCTACATGTTGCGTGGAGACATTGGCTAGTTGCATTGCATTCGCTGACATCTTAATTGCCAATGGGTTTTCAGAGCCATCGTCTTCTTCGACAGGAATCAAGGCCATGCCACAAATTGGACATGATCCTGGTTCATTTTGTCGGATTTGCGGATGCATGCTGCAGGTGTAACCCCCGTTCTCATCAACCGTGTGCGCGTGTTCGGCTTGTTCTTCATCCGTAGCTGTGGAAGGTTTCGCCATCCAACCAATCATTCCACCAACTAACAGCGTGAGCACGACTAGTATGTATTTGTTTTGAAGTAAATTTTTCATGATCGTATTTTTTGATCTGTTTGAATATTATTATTGACGAGCCAATAGATAATTCATATTAGCTGCTACGGTTTTAAGTCTTTTTTCTGATTTTACTTGTTTGATTTCATAGGCAAGCAATTGCATTTGAATTCGTAGCAATTCATCCAAGTCGTTGCCTGATTCACTGAAGCCAGTAAATAGCAGGTTTTGTATTTGCTGTGTTTCCTCGATTTGAATCCTATAGAGGTTCAACAATTGCTGCTCACGCTCCATTTGGTATTTCAGGTTTTCATATTTTGTGCTTAGCTCATTCTCTATTGCCACAAGCGAAAACTGGTATCCCTCAATGTTTAGTTCGGTTTCATGATGCGCTTCATCGTATTTTCTTCGAAAAATGGGAATGCTCATGGTGACCATCGGCATGAAAGCGTTCTTCCCGTTGTCGGGAATATTGACGTCAGTACGTTCCCCTACAAGCATATAATCAAGTCCAGCACCAATTTTTGGGAGCCCTTGTTTTTCAATCACACTCAAATGCTTTTGCTTAGCTTCAATACGTTTATTCAGCTCAAGCACTCTTGGGTGATTGGCCCAATTAGCGTTGAAATTTGAAAACCTCTCCAGAGGTGAGGAGTCTGAAAGAGTAACAGCCAAAGTGTCGGCTCGATTAAGTAAGCGATTGAATGTGACTGTTAGTGGCCGTTTTTCTTCTGAAAGCAGACTTAGTTCTGTTTCTAACTCCTTTATCATCAGATCAACTCTCAACACATCTACCAGACTTGTCTTTCCATTCTCAAATTGAATGGTAGCGAGTCGCTTCCAAGCTTCAAGAAGCTCCAGGTTTTCTCGCTGAATCCCTAAAGTTGCTTCTAACTCCAAAAGCGGGTAGTACGCCTTGGCCACTAGAAATCGTGTTCGGTTTTGCTCCTCAACAAATTGTTGATAAATAGCTTCGGCAGAAAGAGCAGCAACGTCACCTTGTGCTTTTAGCGTCCCGAACCACGGAAACATCTGAGATAGCGAGAATCTAGCATTTTGAGGCCCAACTCGTGTTTCCACTGGTGAAATGAAATACCCAAAAGAAAGAGTCGGGTCGGGCAGACTGTTGACCTGATGTACTTTCGTGAGACTTGCTTCGAAGACCTTGTATTTAGCAAGCAGGCCTGGGTTGTTTTCAATGGCTTGCTGTTGATAGTCTTGCAAGTCTTGTCCTTTTGCTGAAATCGTGACTAGTAAAATTAGGATAAATGGATATTTCATTGCTTCGGAATTAAGAGATTAAAACTTCCAGTTCCTGTAACTATGTCGTCAATGTGACCCATCCTTTCCTCTGTAACATCAATAAAATGCATGTGTAAATCGCTATCATGATGAGTATAAATGCCCTTCGCGTCTGTGGCATAAAATCCAAGGATGAGAACCTCAATCTTCGAAAGTGCTTCAGTGAATGCTCCTTCCTTGTGATTACTGAAATCGCTTATCTCAGGATTAAAATTGATCACATGGTAGTCCAACAATTCAGGTGCTCCAATCAAAAGAAAAGGAAATGGTGCCTCAAGACGAGCTTCTTTTGATCTCTTCGAAATGAGTTCTCCGATATCTGTGAAGTTTGAAACTTCAAGAGTATCCCATTTCGACACTTCAGAGTACACAAACAATGTAGCTTCAGCCTGTGATGAATTGTCTATGACAAGCGTTTCGTTTTCAAGACGAGAACTATAAACCTGATCATCCAGTACTATTACCTCTCCAGAAAGAGAGTCTAGTGCACCCAGACCAAAGACATGTTCTCCGATCAAACTATCCAACCGTACTCTGGCTTGAAACTGTCCTTGGTGCATAATCTGTCTTAGCTCTCCAATGTTGGTGACCTCAATTTTTGACACACCTGTTGTGCAGGAGGCTATGGCGCTAGCTATTATTATATATCCAATATTTTTCATGACAATGATTTTTTAAGTTTTACTTCCTCTCTCAAGGAGTAGAGAACAGGAACAAGGAAAACGGTGATGAGAGAGAGAGCCATTCCTCCGAATGAAGGAATTGCCATGGGAATCATAATATCCGACCCCTTCCCAGTGGAGGTTAAGACTGGCAGGAGAGCGATCATTGTTGTTGCTGCCGTCATGAGTGCAGGCCTTATTCGTCTCTGACCAGCTTCTACAACCGCAGTTCTGATCTTGTCTACTTCTTGCGGTTTATTCTTTTTGAAATTCTGATCCAGATAAGTGGCGATCAGGACTCCATTATCTGTTGCAATGCCGAACAAAGCGATAAACCCCACCCAGACGGCAACACTTAGATTGATCGTCTCCATTTGGAACATATCACGAAAGTTTGTTCCAAGGATACTAAAGTTGGCAAACCAATCCTGACCATAAAACCAGATCATGAGAAAGCCGCCACTAAAAGCCAATACAACGCCAGAGAAGATCATGAGTGAAGTCGAAACTGCTCGAAATTGGAAGTAGAGAATGAGAAAAATGATCACTAGCACCGCGGGAACAATTATGGCTAATCGCTTTTCTGCGCGAATCTGATTTTCGTAACTTCCAGAAAACTTGTAGCTAATTCCTGCAGGAACATCCAATTCCTTGTTGCTAATCTTGTCCAAGATGGCTTGCTGAGCATCATTCACCACATCTACTTCCGCATTGCCATCCTTTTTGTCGAACAAGACGTAACCAACTAGAAAAGTATCTTCACTTTTTATAGCCTGGGGTCCCCTCATGTATTCAATATCAAGGATTTGACCAAGAGGGATTTGAGCTCCAGTAGGGGTGGAAATGAGAATCTTCTTCAGAGATTCTGGATCATCACGTAATTCCCTGGGGTATCTCACTCTGACATCGAATCGCTCTCGTCCTTCGACTGTAGACGTGACGTTCATTCCGCCAATAGCCGTTTCGATGGTTTGTTGCACATCAGCGATATTCAATCCATATCTCGAAATTTCATCCCTATCAATTACTAAATGCATGTAAGGCTTTCCTACGATTCGGTCTGCGAACACTGCTTCGGTCTTTACGGAGGGAACGCCCTTTAGAATGGATTCTAATTCCAAACCAAATTCCTGAATCGCGTTCAAATTAGGACCGTATACTTTGATTCCCATTGGGGCTCTCATACCAGTTTGAAGCATCACCAGTCGGGTTTCAATCGGTTGCAGCTTTGGCGCAGAGGTGACTCCCGGAATCTTAGTGACTTTGATAATCTCATTCCAGATGTCATCTGGAGTTTTTATTTCAGGTCTCCAGTTTCTGTAATACACGCCACTTTTATCTTCCGTTAGTAGCTTCTCGGCAGTAGATAGAAGTTGGATATTTGTAGCCAGGTCTACCGTGTCTGCGCCATCAAAGACCCACGTTTTGTTCTTATCTAGTTTCCAACTACTACCATCTAATTTCTTTCTGTTTAGCACGAAATTCCCCTCAGAGTCAGTGTCAAACCTTACTTTCCGACCATTCTTATCAAGTTTGTACTCCGGCTTGTAGTTAATGATGTTTTCAAACATGGAGACGGGAGCTGGATCAAGTGCTGATTCTACCCTGCCTAATTTTCCTACAGCCAGCTCGACCTCTGGTATATTGGTCAGCAGCATATCGAGCTGAGCGACCACCTTTTTGTTGTAGGACACACCCGAGTGTGGCATTGAGGTCGGCATTAAAAGGAAACTTCCTTCATCCAACGAGGGCATGAATTCTTTTCCAATGCCTGGAAAACTGTGAGAAAGCATTGACCATACCTTATTTGTCCGTACGTTCCAATCTATCTGATCAAGAGCCTTTGGCACAAATCCAAAAATCGTGTTGAATCCAAACCAGATGTTTGCTCCAATAAAAATGAGGATGATTGGAATTGATAGAAATAGTGCTTTGTTTTCCAAACACCAGGCCAGGACGCTTTTGTAGGTTCGCTCCAAAAGGCTAAAGCCGCCAAGGATCAGTGCGATGACAACTCCTACAAAAATGAAGTTGACGAATAGACTTTTCTGAGCACCCAGTGGTAACCAGTATTTTGCTAATAGCCAGGTGACAGCAATTAGCGTTGTTATTAATCCTAGGTTTTTTGTTGTCCAATTTTGCCAAGGACTGTATTTCTTCACAAACCACGAAAGCCCAAAAACGAAGAGTACAATGCCAGCCCAGACACTTTCGAAGACGGCAATGATTAATCCCAGGATGATCAAACCCGCATTGACTATCCTTGCTGTTTTCTCACTTTTGATTCTGAAGCCGAAAACCCAGTGGGCCAAGGCTGGTAATATTAACAATGCCACTATCAGTGCTGCGACCAATGCGAAAGTTTTGGTAAATGCAAGCGGGCGGAAAAGTTTTCCCTCTGCCGCTTCCATGGTAAAAACTGGAACAAAGCTTACAATCGTTGTCGATACTGCGGTAAGTATAGCGCCACTCACCTCTGATGCACCATTGTAAATAGTTTGAACGAGTTTTTGTTCTGAAGGTGCCTCGTCAATATGCTTGATTACGTTTTCAGAGAGAATAACCCCTAGATCTACCATGGTTCCTATGGCAATCGCAATTCCGGAAAGTGCTACAATATTGGCATCTACTCCGAAATAGCCCATCGCGATAAAGACCATAAGAACAGCAATGGGGAGGATGCTAGAGATCAATAATGAAGCTCTCAGATTGAAAACCATCACAATTACGACCAGTATGGTGATAAGAACCTCCAGTGAAAGTGCTTCTTCCAGTGTTCCGAGCGTCTCCTGAATTAGCCCCGATCGATCATAAAATGGAACAATCGTTAATTGACTTTCTGTACCATCTGATAGGACTTTTTTAGGTAAGCCAGGAGCAATTTCAGTAATCTTCTCCTTGATCTTGTTGATTACTTCCAGAGGGTTTGATCCGTATCGAGCAACAACTACTCCACCAACTACCTCGGCACCAGCTTTGTCAAGTAATCCACGACGGGTGGCTGGACCAAGGGTGACAAATGCGACATCCTTTATTCGGATAGGCACATTATCTTGGACTGCAACGACAGCTTTTTCTACGTCTGCTATGCTTTTGATATACCCTAGTCCACGAACCAGATATTCGGCCTGATTGATTTCGATGGTCTTAGCACCTACGTCTTTGTTTGATTTCTGCACCGCCTGCATCACTCCATGAAGTGGAATGTTGTAGGCTTTTAATGCATCTGGATTTACGTCGATTTGGTATTCTTGAACATACCCTCCAATGGAAGCTACTTCTGAAACTCCTTCTGCAGCATTCAAACCATACTTCACATAGAAATCCTGGACAGAACGAATCTCGTGGAGGTCCCATCCTCCTGTAGGATTTCCATTAGGATCACGTCCTTCGATGGTGTACCAGTACACCTGACCCAGTGCAGTGGCATCTGGGCCTAATGTTGGCTTAACCTGTTCGGGAAGGAGTCCAGTGGGTATTGAACTTAGTTTTTCAAGAATTCTAGATCTAGACCAATAGAATTCAACATCATCAGTGAAAATGATATAAACACTTGAAAATCCGAACATCGAAGAACTCCTGATGGATTTTACTCCTGGAATTCCAAGTAGATAGGTAGTTAGTGGATAGGAAATTTGATCTTCCACGTCCTGTGGTGATCGTCCCATCCATTTGGTGAATACGATTTGTTGATTCTCGCCAATGTCCGGGATAGCGTCTACGGGGACAGGGTCTGATGGTAGTAAGCCAATTTGCCACCCAAAAGGGGCTGTAACAATACCCCAGAGTATAAAACTCAAAAGCAACAACGCTGTGACGAGCTTATTCTCTAGAAAGTACTTTATGATTTTGTTCAACATATTTTTGATTTATGATCGAATAACAGAGTAAATGCTGATAATATCAGCATCTCACCATAGCCTGGAATGGCCATAGATTGCGATCAAAAAAATCAAATAAGGAATACCTGGTTCAGAACCTGAAGATCCTGATCGGGGAAAGGGGGCGTGAAATTGTAATATTTTGGATTCTCTTTTTCCAGAGAAATAAGGTCGTAATCGATCAAGAGATAGCTAATGACTGCGATCTGGTTCAGTTCAGGCAGGCTATTAAAGTCGAATGACGTTTTAGTGAGTTCATCGACTTTTAGATGCTCACTTACATCCTCGCAACAAGGCATAGGATCTGTAAGGCCTTTGCCCTGACAATTCTCAGCGCTATGAAAAATAGCTACAGATTTAAGCCTGCCCATACAATAATGTTTGTTGAGGGTAACTCCCGTTGTGGCAATCAATAACGTGATAGCCAGAAATGTATTTACTATTTTCCTCAAAAGGATCACTGCGCAAAGATACGGAAATTCAGGTGAGTTGGTTTAGGTGAACACCAGATGCTTCGATGTTTAACTCTTTATTAACATTTCTTCACTAAAAATTAGGGAAGAATGTCCAGCATTGACCACGCTGATTCGTCAATAGGCTGAATAAAAAAAATACTACACTATGAAAAATTTTATTGTGATTTATCATGCACCTGCTGAAGCGATGGCGGCAATGGCTGAAGCTACTCCAGAACAAAAAATGGAGGGAATGAAACCATGGATGGCATGGAAAGATGCTGTTGGAGACAAAATGATGGACTTCGGCGCTCCGCTGATGCCTGGATTGAAACTTTTACCTGATGGAACGACTGAAAACAGCACGAAAGAAGTGACAGGCTATTCAATTATTCAGGCGGAGGATATGGAAGGTGCCAAGGCTCTTTTGAAAGGACATCCACATTTAGCTTGGACTGGAGGGTGTGATATTGAGCTGCACGAGTGCATTGCGATGTAAGAAGAGGAAATAGTATTCATCCTACGACTGTAAGACGTAGGATGAATCTAAAGCCTGCCTCTCCAGTAAAAACCTGATTTAAGCACAAATTGGAAAGCATAAAAGTGAGTCATTCTAAATTTATTTCAGGATTCTACTGTAGAGAAAAACCTTGAAGATACTGAAAAGTTCAGAATGACTTTCTTACTTGATCTTAGAGCTTAATGACAAGCCTGATTAAACTTCTTCAGTTTGTAGTAGTTGTAGGGTAAGGGAGTAAGAAAACCAACCACAAGCGCAGGAACCAATGCAAGCCAATATGTTGGATCATCAAAAGCGGCCTTGCCACCGGTAATCATGAAGTCGGTGCTCGTCATCGCTAATTCCATAGCTACCATTGAAATAAAGGACATGCCAAAAGCGGTCTTCAGTGCAAAGGACCAGCTGAAGTGCTCGCGAGATCTCAAGATGATCGTTTCAAGTAAGATAGAAGTCAGCAGTCCGGCGATGATAGCCAAGGTCATTTGCCACATCAGTGGAGTGGTAGGATAGAAAGCTTGAAGAAAGAACACCATTCCAAAATCTCCTATGGAGCAACCAATGAGGCAGTTTAATGTATTGAAGGAAGCGCGATTCCACTTTGGCCTGTCGGTCCAAAATCCGCCATCTTCTTTTATTGAATATCCCGACTGATCTAATAGTTTCTGGATGTGTTGCTCCGTAACATTCTCACCTGAGACCTCAAGTGTTTTAATTTCGGTATCTAGATCAACTTTCCATTTCTGTATGGCCTTGTCGTTGTCGAGATTCGGTGCGATTGTGTCGACACAACCCTGGCAGTGTAGGTCGGTTTTTACTGTTAAAGTCTGCATGAATGGTTAACAAAGATGTAAAGAGAAATAGTTCCTTTCACCAAAATCTCATGTTGTATTGACATACCCTTAGTCTTCAAAATCATAATATTTAAAGAATATGCGCAGCTAGGATTGCTATTTCACGTACATTATGAGAAATGACGTTCAAGGTAGATTTTCTTACAGTTGTTGCTGGCCTGGGAACCTTTCAAGGGCTGATCTTCGCGGTGGTCTTTTGGATGAAAAACAAGAATATCTCTAATAAGATATTTGCCCTGTTTCTTCTGGCGACCAGCATCCGAATTGCCAAAAATATTTTTGTTCACCTGAGTGATCTGAACCCTGAACTGTTTCAGTCTAGAGTGGTCTGGCAAACTTCTGTGTATGCTGGAATTTCACATCAATTTGCAATTGGACCTCTCTTGTACTTTTATGTCCTCTCCAAATTGAAGGAAAGATTTGCATGGAAACGCTCTTTCTACCTTCACTTGGCACCCTATTTTGTACTTGTGATTGCAACCCCTTTCCTCACTTGGAGCTTTTGGAAATTTGGAGGTCTTTGGTTTTCCTACCTTTCAATCCTCGCCTATTTTCTTCTGTCTCTTTATACATTCGTTAGACATCGTATACAAGTTGATGGAGGCACTTCTAAATGGTTAGGTGGTTTACTGGCGGTTATTTTCGTTTTGCTGTTTGCCTATTCTCCAGCACTTTTTAAGTACGTGGGGTATGTTGGTGGTGCTATACTTTATACTGTTGCCATTCTGGTTTCAGGGTATTTCATGCTAGTCAGCAACGGATCTGTGCCTTTCTTCCGTACCAAGTATGAAACCTCCTCACTACGATCTGAGCGAGTAGGAGAGATAAAGGCATTGATTGAAACGGCAATGAAAGAAAAGCGACCGTATCTTAACCCAGAACTTTCAATGGTTGGATTAGCAGAGCAGATCTCGGTTTCATCCCATCATCTTTCAAGAGTGATAAATCAGGAGTTCAAAAGCAGTTTTACTGATTATATAAATTCCTTCCGAATTGAGGAGGCTAAAAAGCGATTGATGGATCCTGCCTACGATCACTTAAAACTGTCCGCATTGGCCTTTGAATGCGGATTTAATTCTGTCCCCACGTTCAACACCTTATTTATGAAGGTGTATAAAATGACGCCCTCCGAGTTTAGACAGCGTCAAAGGGGCACTTCGGGAAATTAGTAGGCCAAGTCCAGGGCAGGGTTCTTGGCAAAATCAGCTTCCGTAACCTCGAGCCCATTGATGTTGTTTGTGTCCCAATCTTGAGCAATCTTCCACTGTCCATCGATCTTTTTGAGAACTACGTGGAATCTTGAGAAGCTTTCACGGGGCTCCTTCCCCTCTTCTTCGACCACAATTTTTAAGTAGCCTACCTCGTATCCAGTATTTCCTGAATAGTATCGGTGTTCAAACCAAAAGTCAATCGTCTTTTTTCTTGTATCTGGTTTTTTATAAGATTCTGTGATTCGGTTGGTGTATTCGCTTCCGATCTGGATACCCCACTTATTGACACGCAGTACGTCATCCGTATGCAAACGGGTGAATGCTTCGGCGTTTCGTTGCTCCCAGGCTTTTTTGAAGTGCTTCCAAAGTTGTTCGTTCACTTCGTTCTCAATTTCTGGATTCTTGTCTCCCTGTGCTTGTGCAAAGACTCCAAGAGAAAATAGTGTGATCATTAATAGTATTTTTTTCATATTAGTCCAATTTTAGTTTCGACTAAGATGAATCGGCGCTGAGTGAGGGACAATCAAAATCATGATTTTTAAGAAGTAGTTGTGAATACAGTGTTCTTAACGACCCTTGACTAATCACTTGTACAAATTAACAAGAAATAACATTACTTGTTTGTTTGTACAACAAACAAATGTAATTTTTGAGGTAGTAATAAATCAAAAAAAGATGAACATGAAATTACTAGCATCTATGCTTCTATTAGCTGTCTCAACAATAGGAACAGCACAAAAAACTGGAACTCAGACGCTTCCTCAGTTGAAGGAGAGTCCGGCTGGGTCGAAAATTCTGGATTACATATCCATGGTAAATGGTACAGAGGAAGTGCCTGCTAGTTGGGCCGAGAGGATTTTTGCACCTAAACTGCTTGAAGCGATGAGTGCTGATAAAATTGAAGGGCTGATAGCAGAGACTAGGGAAATGGAGGGGCAACTGCATTTGTATGATGCAAATAGGACAGGAAAGCTCCGATATAAACTTCTCCTAAAGGGAGTAAAATCAGGAGAATGGTTGAGTATGGTTTTCTCTTTTGAGGATCAGGATCCATACAGAATTCTGGGACTAACCCTAGACAGTACAGATAGTGAAGCGAAGAGGTCAACACCTATGTTTCCAGAGAAAAAGTAGTTCTTCTGCTCTTTCACTAGCTAATTAATTATACAAAATCAACAACCAATTACTATCTTGTTCGTTTGTACAACAAATCAAAATTATTATGCGAGGTGAACACTTAGGCGAGCTTGAAGAACTTGTACTTCTTACAGTTGGATCTCTTTACAAAGAAGCTTATGCGGTTGCGATACTAGAGGAAATATCGAGTGGCACAAGTCGTAACATGGATGTGACTGCTATTCATTCAGTACTTAGACGTCTGGATAAGAAAGGGTTTGTTATTTCAGAAATGGGGGGTGCAACAAACGAAAGGGGAGGGAGAAGGAAGAGATTTTTTTCACTGACTCAGGCGGGAAGAAAGGTGATCGACGATACAATGGAATTACGACTGTCTCTTTATAACAAGTTGCCGAAGCTGGCTTTTAGTGCTATCTGATCATGTATCAACCACCGAAATGGGCTAATCGGTTTCTTGAATGGTATTGCGATCCCTATCTACTTGAAGATTTGCAAGGAGACCTTTATGAGATATTTCAACAAAAAACAAAAAACGGGAAGCCATTTAAGGCAAACGCTCACTACGTATGGATGGTCATTAGATCCTTCCGGTTTTCTGCGCTAAAAAAGAATCAAAAATTCAAAAATTCAATATTCGCTATGACTAGAAATAATTTCAAAATCGCTTTCCGTGTCCTTTGGAGAGACAAGTTCAACAGTTCGATCAATCTGCTTGGACTTACCATCGGTATTGCTTGTTTTCTTCTTCTGGGCCTATATGTGAAGCAAGAGCTTAGCTACGATCATTTTCATTCAAAGAAGGACCGCGTTTATCGTACCTGGTTGAAAGAAGATTACGGAGAGGGGAGAATTTTTTACAATTCCACAACGCCGCTGAGATTCGAAGAAATGTTTGAGAATAATTTCCCTGAGGTAGAGAAAGCTGTTCAATACATTGAGCAACAGCGCTTGGTTGGTCGAGGAGAAAATAGAATCAATGAGAAAGTGGCTATGATAAGCCCTGACTTTTTTGATGTATTCGATTTTGAAGTGCTTGAAGGGAATGAACGTTCTCCACTTCCAGGAAGAGAAAACCTCATCATTTCTCAAGCGTTTGCGCAGAAGTATTTCGGAGATAGAGATCCTATTGGCAAACCACTGGCGATCCAGATTGGTGAAGATGTACGAGATTTTACAGTATCAGCTGTTTTCCTGGATATCCCCCGAGAATCCAGCATCCAATTTGATTTAGCGATTTCGACCGAAAATGGGCGTGATGTATACGGGGATCGGTCCTACACTGCGTGGTTCAATGTTGTGCCTGAGACGTATGTGCTTTTCAAGAAAAATGCCAATGTGGTAGCTGTCAATGAGAAAATGGAAGATGTTGTTCTCGGGTTGATGGGAGATGTAGGGTACGGAGACGGCCCAATGCAGAAAGGTCAATATAATATTGGTTTTCAGGAACTAACGGACATCCATCTTAACCCAGCAATTCCTTTGGGATATGCTCCGGTTAACAATCCTCAATATGTTTTCATTTTGGGAATCATCGGAATTTTGGTTCTCATTATCGCATGTATCAACTACACTACGCTTTCAGCAGGCCAATCATTGAAAAGGTCAAAGGAAGTGGGAATGAGCAAAGTACTTGGCGCAGTGAAAGGGACGCTGATTTACCAATACCTGAGCGAAAGCCTGCTTCTTGCCTTGATGGCGATGGTCATCGGGACAGTGATTACAGTCTTGCTAATTCCAACGTTCAACTTACTCACTGGAACTGAACTTTTTTTTGAATTCGAATGGTGGCATGTTCTGGTGTATATGGGTATCGGATTGGCTATTGGTCTTGTGGCTGGTGCGTATCCTGCCTTAGTAATTTCAGGATTCAAAACCATCAATATTTTACGTGGGGGCAATCAGTCAACAGGAAAGCTAGCGGCCAGAAAAGGGTTGGTCATATTCCAATTTCTGATAACTGTCTTCTTAATCAGTACTACTTTGATAATGAAGCAACAAGTACAATTCCTTCAAAACAAAGATCTTGGATATGATTATAAAGCTGTCATATCCACTCGGTTAAGAGCTGACCCTACGTTACAGCGAACATCAGAGCGCATAATCTCAGGATTTGAAAATGGAGAGTTGCTCAAAGCCAAGCTGGAGAAGTATCCTGAGATCACCAAAATCGCCATGGGATCACACATGTTTGGTACAAGCGGATGGATCAACCTGGCGTTCAACGACGACGACAATGTTTTCAGGCGTTTTAGAATGTTGATTGTGGATGCTGCATATATGGACGCATTTGGAATTAAGATGAAAGAAGGTCGATCCTTCGAACTTGACAATGGGTTGGATCAGAGGCAGTCTGTCATTTTGAATGAAACAGCTGCTCGGTATTTTGGCTTGGAAAATCCAATTGGAAGCAAGCTGCCGAGCGTTGATTTTGGAGAACATCAGATAATCGGAGTGACCGAGGACTTTCATTTTTCCTCGTTACATTCTGAGGTAGAACCACTCGTAATTGTGCAAAATCCTGTGCCAATATTCGAGGGTATCTCTGATGCAGATGGCGGTGATTCATTGATACCAAAATTAGTTTTCACCTATACTGGATCTAATTTACTAGAGGCTACAGAGATCTTAAAGAAAGAGTGGGAGGCCACTTTTCCTGACGAAAGTTGGAACTATGACTTCATTGATGAACGAATTAATGCTCAATATGAAAGCGAGGCGAGAACAAATAAATTGATAAGCGTTGCCACCTTCCTTTCAATTGTAATAGCAAGCTTAGGACTGCTTGGCTTGACGATGCTCGTTGTGAATAGCAAAGTGAAGGAAATTGGAATTCGGAAGGTGATGGGCGCATCTCCTGCCTCGATCTTCAAACTACTGGCTAAGGGCTTCTCAGCTCAACTCCTAATTGCGATTGTTTTATCCGTCCCGGTTACGATCTGGCTGATGAATAAATGGCTTGCAAATTTTGCCTATCGCGTAGATATTGGGGTAGGGCTATTCATTGTGAGTGCACTATTCTCAATACTCATCGCCTTTATTGTGATTAGTTATCATACGGTCAGGGCTACGAGAGTCAATCCTGTCGAATCCTTGAGAGCGGAGTAGGTTCATGTAAGATGAACAGAACTTTACGCTGAAGCTATGGAGTAATTTTTGAGCGGAGAAAGGCAAAAAATGACATTGGAGCCAATGCTTACCGTCTCACTGATTGAAATGATCTTGGTTTACTTTAGGTCTTAAAAGATAGAATAGGCAATCAATGAAATACCAATAAGTACAGCACTAATTAACAGGATTCGTGCGAAAAATCTCTTTTGATATAGGTTCATGTGAAATAGCATAACGAGTTGGTTTTGTTGTATAGTGAAAGTAGTCCTAGATATTTTCATTTGAAAATATTTTCGGCCACTTCACTTTTTACGTCGGTAAAATTTTTCAAACCTTCGACGAAGAATTTTTAGGGATTCAGCTTTTGTAGCCGTTCAGCTGCTAACTCTAATGTTTCACTCTTTTTAGCGAAACAAAGCCTAACCGTTTTATCCCCAGGGTCAGTAGAATAGAAGGGTGACATTGGGATAGCCGCAACGCCAATTTCAGTGGTTAGGTACTTAGCAAAGGTCACATCATCTTGCTGACTGACCTCCTCGTAGTTATACAACTGGAAGTACGTTCCTTTCGAAATCATAGGTTTCATTGGTACATCTTCAAGAAGTTTCGTAAGCTGATCTCGCTTCTGCTCAAAAAAGGAGGGAAGCTGCTCGTAGGTAGTAGGATCCTTCAGATAGTCCGCAATGGCAAACTGAATGAAAGAGTTGACGCAGAAGACATTCCATTGGTGAATGGCCTTGAACTCATTGATAAGCGCTTCTGCACCTACGACATACCCCATTTTCCAACCAGTGGCATGAAGGGTTTTCCCAAAAGAAAAGACGGCTATACTCTGCTGAAACAAATTTGGAAACCGCATCACGCTCTGATGCTCTTCTCCGTCGTAAATCAGGTGTTCATACACTTCATCACTTAGAACAACAATATCCTTTCCTGCGACGATTTGCTCAAGTTGTTGCATATCATCGGCACTCAAGAGCGTCCCGCTTGGATTGTGTGGTGTATTGATGATGATCATTTTGGTTTTTTCGTTGACCATATCTCGTATCTCATTCCAATCAATCGCATAGTCAGGGTAAACCATTGAGTACGGTCTGGGAATACCTCCAGCAATTAAGACTTCTGGCTTGTAGCAATCATATGCTGGTTCTAAAATGATTACTTCATCTCCCTGGCGAATGAAAGCGGTGATGGCTGTAAAAAGAGCTTGTGTTGCTCCAGCTGTGATACATAGCTGTGTTTCAGGGTTGACTTGCATCCCGTAGCAGCGCTCGATTTTTTCACTCAATGTCTGCCGTAATGCTGGTAGCCCGGCCATTGGACAGTACTGATTCTTCCCCTCATTTAAATGTTTCGTTATCAAGTCTAAAAGAACCTGGTCCGTATCGAAATCTGGAAACCCTTGTCCAAGGTTGATGGCCTTATATTGAGTTGCCAATACAGACATAGTCGAGAAAATGGTCGGACCTGAGGTGGGCAGTTTAGAAGAAATGTTCATGTCGTGAAGATAACAATGGGATCTATAAATGATCGATGCAGCGAAAAATGTAAGAAGTAAAACGTCCTGTTTGATCAAATTCGATTGAGGAGCTTTTGATAACTAGCTCCGAAAACTTTTATATCTTGGTTTTTGAATGGAATCTCAAAAACCGATGAAAATTATTGTGCTCTTGTGTTTAGTAATCTCAACTCTTTTCTCAGCTGCTCAGGAAAAGGTTCCGATCACAGAGATCATCGATGATCTGACGGTGAAATGGGATGAGAAGGCCATCACATTGCGAACCTACCAGGATATTCATAACTTTTGTGGTGCGGTAGAAGATAGAGCTACCACGGTTGAGCTACTTGATCAAATTCATCATTGGGATACGACCTTGTACTTCATTGTCCGAAACAAGTACGCTGATAAAAAAGACAAGGAAGCAGAGGCAACCCTAAGAGACATTGAAATGCTAGAGACGGAGTATACTACGGAAAATTTTAAGCATTTTATTCAAGATGAGTGCGCAAGCTTAAAAGTGATTGAGGATGATTTTGATGGAGAGATGGTACGAGCCTATGAAAAGGAGATCCTAAAATTCGAGAAAGAGTTGGTCAAGTACGTGGTGAGCATCACTAGCCGGATTGACATAATCGACGAGCACATTCATCACCTTGCATTAGACTAGCAGTAGTTTCAACACCTTCTTAAAAGAGAGAATTTCTAGGTTGCATTTCGAGCCCAATTGAATGATCTTCTTTTGATCTCGGGTCTTGTCCGAAGAGGCGGTATGTAAATTGTCTATTTGTGTTTGGCTTAAAGAAAGGGCCATCATCGTTCTCTCATCAAGAAGATGGGTGGCAGGGTTCATACCGCACAGTTAGTACTGCAACTTCTCAGGTTCCATGGATCAAGCAATAAACCTGTGGAGCAATTGTACTATGCATAGATTTTAGATAGTCTGTAAAGGAAGAAGCTAACATTTCTCACTCCTCTAAACTGTGCTCTAAAGGCTTTGATCTTAGCATTGAAA